>Ga0209917_1000115_pt1 | contig 29901 bp, 24 predicted proteins | sample SalPon2_C_H2O_MG_FD_185710 | JGI IMG/M metagenome (GOLD analysis project Ga0209917, IMG submission 185710) | Salt pond water microbial communities from South San Francisco under conditions of wetland restoration - Salt Pond MetaG R2_C_H2O_MG... | ecosystem: Environmental > Aquatic > Non-marine... | reverse complement strand
CGCCGACCGGCGCCGACTGCGCCGCGTCCTCGACGGCGTCGAAGTCGTCCGTCTCGGCTATCTCCGCCCGCGCCCAGTCGAGGTTCGGCGTCCCGGCCATCGTGCCCATCGCACGGAGGCCCAGGCCGTCGATTCCGAGATCGAGTGTGTACCCCGTCGGCGGCCCGACGATCCGCGGCCGCTCCAGAAGCACTTGATTCTGGAGCGTCGTCCCGACGACGGTCGACCCTTCGCCCGGTTCGTACACCCCGCTGCCGTACGCAGAGGCGGCCACGTCCATCGTCCCCGCGACGACTGGCGTTCCCGCGGGAAGTCCGGTAGCCGCGGCGGCGTCGCCCGTCACCTCGCCGACGACGCTCGTCGGCGCGTCGAGTTGCGGTTCGAGGTCACCGACCGCCGGGACGCCCGCGAGTTCGAGGGCGTCGGCGCGGTAGCCGCCGCCCCGGATGTCGCGATGGATCAGGGACGTGTCGGTCGGATCGCTCCCGACCGTCCCCGTCAGGCGGGTGCGAATCCAGTCCTTGCAGCCGACGACCGTCGCTGCACGGTCGAGGGCGATCGGTTCGTGTTCGCGAAGCCAGCGGACGATTGGCAGCGCCATCCCCGGAAAGGCGCCGTAGCCACAGCAGTCGAACAGGGCCTCGCTCGTCCCGTCGTCGCGCCACGCCTCCACGATAGCCGACGCGCGGGCGTCCGTCCAGAGAATCGCGTTTCTGACCGGCGCCCCGTCCGCGTCGAGTAGCCAGCACCCGCCCCCCTGGCCCGTGACGCCGACACCGACCACCTCGTCGCCGGCCGGCAGCGCCGTCACCACGTCCCTGATCGCCCTGGCCGTCCGTTCCCACGTCGTCGCCATGTCCTGCTCCGCCCACTCGTCGCGGGGGTGGTGAACGCGGTTGTCGCGGGCGGCGCGGGCGCGTTCGGCCCCGTCGGCCGCGAACGCGACGGCCGTAATCGTCGTCGTGCCCGCGTCGACGCCGAGCAGACACCGCGTCATCGGCCGTCACCGCGCAACTCGTCGCGGACGGCCGCCCGCGTCTCCCAGGCGTCGAACATCGCCTCGTAGGTCGTCCGGTACACTTCGTACCACTCGTCGTACCGCTCGGCGTACCCCGGTCGGGGGTCGTACGACCGGTCGATCCCGGTCATCGCGTCGAGCCCCGCCTCGATGTCGGGGTACGCATCCAGCGCGACGCCCGCGAGGAGGGCGATGCCGCGCGCGCCGAGTTCGCTCCCTTCGGGGACTGCCACGGTCGTGTCGAGACAGTCCGCGAACAGTTGACACCAGAACGCCGAGCTAGCACCACCGCCACTGACGACGACGCGGTCGGCCTCGGTCGGCAGGTGTTCGTAGCAATCACGCATGGCGAGGGCGACGCCCTCGTAGACGGCCCGAAGGAGGTGGGCACGGGTGTGGGAGGGATCGAGGCCGCTGAACTGTGCGCGCGCCGCCGAGTCGATAAATGGCGACCGCTCGCCGGAGGAACTGAGGTAGGGGTGATAGAGCAGGCCGTCGGCGCCGGCGGGGACCGACCGCGCCGCGTCCTCGACGGCGTCGAAGTCGTCCGTCTCGGCTATCTCCGCCCGCGCCCAGTCGAGGTTCGGCGTCCCGGCCATCGACGCCATCGCCCGCGTGTATCGATCCTCGGTGATCGCCAGCGTGAAGCCGACCGGGTCGTCCAGATCCGGCACCGACTCGAGGATCGTCTGGTTGAGCGCGGTGGTCCCCACGACGGAGGAACTGTCACCGGGCCGTGCGGCGCCGCTCCCCACCGCGGAGGCGACGATGTCGATGACGCCGGAGATGACCGGCGTGCCGGCGGGGAGGCCGGTCCGTGCCGACGCCGCCTCGGTGACCGTTCCGACGACCGTCGTCGCCGGTTCGAGTCGGGGAAATAGCTCTTCGACGCCCGGAACTCCGGCGAGGTCGGACAGTTCGTCCGTGTACTCGCGCGTGCGGATATCGAGATACGGCAACGAGGCGTCGGAGAGGTCGGTAGTCAGCTCCCCGGTCAGTCGGTATTTGATCCAATCCTTGCAGAACAACACCGTCTCGGCGCGGTCGAGCGCCGCCGGTTCGTTGTCGTGGAGCCAGCGCACAATCGGGAGGCTCGCCCCCGCGAACAGTCCGTTGCCACAGATGTCGAAGATACGGTCGCTGACTCCCGTCTCGCTCCACTCCTCGACGATACCTGCGGCGCGGCTGTCGTTCCAGAGGATGGCGTTCCGCGCCGGCCGTCCGTCACCGTCGACGAGCCAACAGCCGTCGCCTTGGCCCGTGACGCCGACGCCGACGACGCGGTCGTCGGCCGATAGCGACGCGCTCACGTCGGAGATAGTCGCGGCCGTCCGCTCCCACGTCGTCTCCATGTCCTGTTCGGTCCGACCGTCCTCGGTCAGGACCTCGTTTTTCCGACTCGCCCGGGCGAGTTCGTCCCCCTCGTCGGAGAACGCCACGGTCTTGATGTTCGTCGTTCCCGCGTCGACGCCGATCAGTACCCCTGCCATGCGTCAACCCGGACTAGCAATCGTTATAATCCTTCGTGACACGCCGGCCGACGACGGGCCGTTCCCGGCGGCGTGGAAAAATTTATTAACGTTTGTGTTAAACGGTGAGTTCGTGCCTGTGGCACGCATAGGCACCCGCAGTGTTAGGTAGCAGCCTGCGGGTAATCCGGCCGGGCGTGCGCCTCTCTCGTGGGTGGCCGATCCCCGCCGGCGCTGACGCACCACAGTCGCAGTGACAATGACAGACCACAACGACTCTACGATCGAACGGGAGCGTTCATCGAGGCGGTCTCTGGTGGACCGGCGACGAGTGCTGCAGACGATCGGCGGCGCCTCAGTCGTCGGACTGGCCGGCTGTTCGAGCAACGACGGCGGCTCCAGTGGCGACGGTGGCGACGGCGGTGGTGGCGACGGCGGTGACGGCGGCGGTGGCGGCGGGAGTTCCGGCCTTCCTTCCCGGTCCGCCGCCGTGCAGGAGTGGGGCGAACGGATCAACCAGCACTGCCAGCAGGCGGGCATCGACTGGAAGCAGTTCGAGGGGACGTCGCTCATCCTCGGGATGAACGTCCACCCGTTCACCTCCGTCACCGAACCGCTTCTCGACCACTTTCAAGAACTCACTGGTATCAGCGTCCAGTACAACACGTTCCCGGAGGACCAACTCTGGCAGAAGCTAACGCTCGACCTCAACTCCGGAACGGGGGTCTTCGACGGCTTCTTCCTCGGCCTCTGGCCGAGCGCCCGGTACCACAACGCCGGCTGGGTGAAAGACCTCAACCAGTACATCGACGATTCGAGCCTGACCGATACGGACTGGCTCGCCCTCGACGACTACCCGCAGGCGGCGCTCGACGCGTTCACGTACGGCGACGACGACTTCATCGCCATGCCGTTCGGCATCGAGGCCTACGGCTGTCTGGGCTACGACGTGCCCACGCTGGAGACCGTCGGGATGGACGTGCCAACCGACTACCCGTCGATGCGTGACGTGGCCAAGGCCATCCACGAGTCCGACGAGGTTGACCGCGCGGGCATCTGTTCCCGCGCGAGTTCGACGACGCTCTCGTCGGCCAACTGGGCGACGGTGTTCAAATCCTACGGTGCGGAGTGGCTCGACTACGGGAACCGACAGGCGACCCTCGACTCCAGTCAGGGCGTCGCGTCGCTCGAAATGTTCGCCGAGATGATGGGTGACTACGGCCCGCAGGACATCGGGTCGTTCGACTGGTACCGCTCCAACCAGGCGATGGGCAACGGGCGGGTCGGCATGGTCCTGCACACGCCCTCCGCCATCGGTCCGTGGTCCACCGAACAGCTCGAGCGGACGGAGTGGATTCCGCCCGTGCCCGGTCCGGACGGCGGCCAGTCGGCGAGCACCTGGGAGTGGGCGATGGGGATCAGCCAGTACACCGACAACCCCGGTGCGATGTGGCTGTTCCTGCAGTGGGCGACCTGCCGGCCGATGATCCTTCTGAACAACGTCCAGCAGTGGGAGGGACAGCCGGTGTACGGCCCGGCCCGCAGCAACTGGCTGTTCGAACAGGACGAGTACCTCGAGAACGGTCCCAAGGAGTCGTGGCGGGAGGCCCATCGCCAGGGAATGGAGATGGTGCCCTCGTCCCCGCCGCCGGTTCCGCTGCACACGCCACAGAACATGGACATAATGACCGAGGCGGCGGTGGCGATGAACAGCGCCGTCACGGACAACAAATCGGCCCAGCAGGCACTCTCCGACGCCGCCCCACCGATCACGGAGTTCGCAAAGGAGATCCCGAGCGAATACCTGTCGTGATGGAGGGGTGTTCGTGATCGGAATTGGAGAGATACAGGCGAAAGTCGGTCGGCTGCGGACCCGGGAGCCGTTGCTCAACCGGCTCGACATCTCCGACCGGACGCTGAAGTGGCTGTTCCTCCTCCCCTCGGTCGCCATCCTCGCTTTCCTGGCGTTGTATCCGTTCTTCATGGGGATCTGGATGAGCTTCCACGAGTGGTCGCTGGCCGGCCAGACCCAGACGTGGATCGGGCTGGAGAACTACACGTCGCTGCTCGCCGAGGGTCGGTTCCAGAACTCGCTGGAGAAAACCGCCATCTTCACCGGCGTCTCGGTGACCGTCGAACTGCTCCTCGGGGTGGGCCTCGCGCTCTACCTGCGATCGGTGACGAAGACGTGGCGCCCGGTCTTCCGGACCATCTTCATCCTCCCGATGGTGATGACGCCCATCGCCACCGGGCTGATGTGGCGACTCCTGCTCAACAGCCAGATTGGCGTGGTCAACTGGATGATCGAGACGTTCCTCGGCGTGACCGCACCCGAGTGGACGTCGTCGGCGACGATGGCGATGGCGACGCTCATCATGATCGACGTCTGGCAGTGGACGCCGCTGATCATCATGATCGTCTTCGCGGGCCTGCTGTCGGTCCCCGAAACGCTCTACGAGGCCGCGCGCGTCGACGGCGCGCCGCGCTGGGCCGTCTTCCGACACATCACGCTGCCACACATCAAGTATATGATCGCCATCGCGGTCGTGTTCCGGCTGATGCGGAGCTTCCGGAGTTTCGACATCATCTGGCTCGTGACCGGCGGTGGCCCCGGCACGTCGACCGAGATCCTCAACATCTACCTGTACCGGGTCGCGTTCGTCAACCTGGCCGGCGGGAAAGCGGCCGCGCTCGGCCTGATCTTGCTGGTGATCACGATCGGAACGACGATGGGCATCCTGCGGTCCGCGGGGGCACAATGAGCAGTCGAACCGCCGGGGTTGGCGACCGACTCGCCGCCCTCACGGACGATCCGAAACACGCCGTCGCCGTCGCGGTGAAGTACGGCTTCGGCGCCCTGGTGAGCCTCTGGATGCTCTTTCCGATCTACTGGATGGTCCTCACCAGCCTGCAGTCGCGGTCGACCATCCTGGATTCGACGCCGACGTTCCTGCCGTTCGATCCGACGCTGTCGAACTACGTCACGGTCTTCGTCGAGAACGAGTTCCTGACGTACCTGACGAACAGTTTCATCGTGGCGGCGGCGGCCGTGACGATCAGCGTCATCATCGGCGTCCCGGCGGCGTACAGCCTCTCGCGGATGGATATCCCGGGCGGCCACCACATCAGCTTCTGGATTCTCTCGACGCGGATGGTGCCGCCGCTGTCGATTCTGGTGCCGCTGTACGTCTTCCTGTCGGGCGCGGGGTTGACCCGGAGTCTGGTGGGGCTGACGATCACGCATTTCCTGATCACGCTCCCGATGATCATCTGGATCGTGAAGGGATTCATCGACGAACTCCCCGAATCGATGGAGGAGTCGGCGATGATAGACGGCTGCAACCGGATTCAGGCGTTCCGCGAGGTGGTGGTTCCGCTGGTCAAACCCGGCATCGCCGCCGCGGCGTTTATCAGCTTCATCTTCTCGTGGAACAACTTCCTGCTGGCGCTCGTGCTGACCGGCGGGAACACCAAGACAGCGCCGCTGCAGATCCAGGCCTCGATGGGGTATCTCTCCATCGACTGGGGGATGCTCGGCGCCGCGGGCACCGTGACGGTGCTCCCCGTCGTCCTCATCAGCCTCGCCATCCGCAACTACCTGGTGGAAGGATTGACGATGGGGGCGGTCAAAGAATGACGCTCACTACGGAGACTCACGCATGAAGGCGCTAATCACGGCGAACATCGACGACGACGCCAGGGAACGACTACGAAGCGACCTCGGCTGCGAGGTTGCGTACCATCCGATCGAATCGCGCACGGAACGCTTCTCGACCGACGAGTTCGTCGAGTTGCTCGACGGCGTCGAACTGCTGATCGTCGGCTACGAGGGCGTCTCCGCCGAGGTGCTGGACGCCGCGCCCGACCTCGAACTCATCGCGTGTCCACGCGGCGGCCCGGACGCGAACGTGGACATCGAAGCCGCCACCGAGCGCGGGATTCCCGTTCTCTACGCCCCTGGCCGAAACGCGGTCAGCGTCGCGGACTTCACGCTCGGCCTGATCCTGAGCGTCACGCGCCACATCGCCCACAGTCACCACCTCCTTCACACCGGGACCTACACCGGCCAGCCGAGCGCCGACTCGGCCGAAGGCGGCGAACGCGAGGACGTGACCTGGGGTATCGCCGAGGGCTCGCCGTACGTCGAACTCAAGGGTCCCGAACTCGAGGCCAAGACGCTCGGCATCGTCGGCATGGGCGCCATCGGACGCAAGGTGGCGGCCCGCGCCGCCGGCTTCGATATGGACCTCGTCGGTTACGATCCGTACATCGACGCCGACGAGATGGCCGACTACGGCGTGGAGAAAGTCGACGACCTGGACGCCCTGCTCGACCGGGCGGCCGTCGTCACGCTCCACGTGCCGGTGACCGACTCGACGCGCGGCCTGATCGGCGCCGACGAGTTCGGCCGGATGCGCGACGACGCCTACTTCATCAACACGGCGCGGGGCGCGCTCATCGATCAGGACGCCCTCGTCGACGAACTGCAGTCCGGTGGGCTCCGCGGCGCGGCCCTCGACGTCTACGACGAGGAGCCGTTACCGGACGACCATCCGCTGTTGGCGCTCGACAACGTGGTGACGACGCCCCACCTCGGCGGCGCTGCCGAGGAAGTCGTCACCCGTCACTCGCGAATGGTCGTCGACGACATCGCGGCGGTGCTCGCCGGCGAGACGCCCGATCACGTATCGAACCCCGAAACGCTCGAACCCGTTACGACCGGAGGATAACATGGGCAACGTCACCCTCGACGGCGTCGGTAAGGTGTACGACTCGGCCGAGGAGCAGGTGGTCGCGGTGTCGGATCTCGACCTCGACATCGAGGACGGCGAGTTCCTCGTCCTCGTGGGGCCGTCCGGCTGCGGGAAGTCGACGACGCTCCGCATGATCGCCGGCCTCGAAACGATCACCGAGGGCACCATCACCATCGGCAACGAGGTGGTAAACGAGAAGGAGCCGAAGGATCGGGACATCGCGATGGTGTTCCAGAACTACGCGCTCTACCCGCACAAGACGGTGCGGGAGAACATGTCCTTCGGCCTCAAATACTCGAGCAACCTCTCCAAGGCGGAGATGCGCGAACGCGTCGAGGAGACGGCCGAGATGATGGGTATCGAGGAACTCCTCGACGAGAAACCCTCGCAGCTCTCGGGCGGGCAGCGACAGCGCGTGGCGCTCGGCCGCGCCATCGTCCGCGATCCGGCGGCGTTCCTCTTCGACGAGCCGCTGTCGAACTTGGACGCCAAGTTGCGAACGCACATGCGGACCGAAATCACGAAGCTCCAGAGCGACCTGGACGTGACGACGGTGTACGTCACCCACGACCAGGCCGAGGCGATGACGATGGGCGACCGCATCGCGGTCCTCGACGGCGGCGAACTCCAGCAGGTCGGCACGCCGAACGAGGTGTACAACCACCCGGCCAACGAGTTCGTCGCGGGCTTCATCGGCTCGCCGAGCATGAACTTCATGTCGATGTCGGCCGCCCGTCGCGGCGGGACGACGGCGCTCGTCGCCGAGCACGACGAATCGCTCACCTACCGGCTCGACGACGCGGCGTCGGGTCTCCCCGTCGAACCGGGTGACAGCGTGACCCTCGGGGTCCGACCGGAGGACCTCCGGATCGCCGACAGCGCCGAGTCGAACGGCGAGGGGCGCCGCCTCGACGCGGCGGTGCAGGTGGTCGAACCGATGGGGAGCGACAACTTCCTGTCGCTCGACGTCGGCCTCGACGACGAGTGGGTCGCCCGCGTCGACCCCTCCTACGCTCCCGAGGAGCGAACGTCGATCCAGGTAACCTTCGACTACCACGCGCTCAACCTGTTCGACGACGACGGGACGACGATCAAATCGCGGGGGACCGAGGCGAAATCGTTCCACGGGAGGGTGTCGCCGAGTCACTAATCCTCCTCCGCCGAGTCGAACCGAGCCACGAACAGCGACCCGCGGACGATCAGTACACACCACACACAATGGCAGAAAACCTACAGTACAGCGCGGAACGGACGACAGTCAGCGACCTGGGGCGCGAGATGCTCGCCCAGGGACTGACGAAAGGAACCGGCGGTAACGTGAGCCAACTGTGCGCCGACGGCGAGACGGTCGCGATCAACCCGTCCGGCGTCCCCTACGAGGACGTGACGCCGGAGCGCGTCCCCCTCGTCACGCTCGACGGCGAACAGGTGGCCGGCGACCTGGACGCCTCCAGCGAGACGCCGATGCATACGATGATCCTCCGGCGCCGCGACGACATCGGCGGCGTCGTCCACACGCACTCCCCGTACGCGAGCACCTTCGCCTCGCTCGCCGAACCCATCCCGGCGTCACACTACCTGATCGCCTTCGCCGGGGATCAGGTTCCCGTCGCGGGCTACGAGAAGCCCGGCAGCGAGGACCTCGGCGAACTCGCCGCGGAGACGATGGGCACCGACTACGACGCCTGCCTCCTCCAGAACCACGGCACCCTCGCCGTCGGCGAGACGGCCGAGGAGGCCTTCGAGGTGTCGATGATGGTCGAATACTGCGCGCGCATCCACTACCAGGCGATCAGCGTCGGCGACCCGGTCATCCTGCCCGACGAGGAGGTCGACCGCCTGCGCTCGGTGTTCGAGAGCTACGGCCAGCACTGACCCACCCGACCGGAAGACACAACCGGCCCGGGTAGTAACGGCGCGCATGGACGATCCCCAACTCGTCGGCATCGATCTGGGGACGGCGGGCGCGCGGACGACCGCCTACACTGCGTCGGGCGAAGTCGTCTTGAGCGGTCGGTCGGAGATCGACCACCATACGATCGAGGAGTGGGAGCGCGCCCTCCGATCGGCCGCGCTGTATCTTCCTTCGAAGCGGACGATCTGTTCGGTCGACAGCACCTCGGGGACCGTCGTCGCCGTCGACGCGACCGGCGATCCGGTGTTCGAGCCGTGTATGTACTACGAGTCAGCGCCCGACCAGGCGGAGCGGCTCCGCTCGCTCGGTGCGGCCCAGGAGTTGGCGGCGCGGGGGCTCTCGCTCTCGGCGACGAGTCCGCTCTCGAAGATCCTCCAACTCCGGGAGCGCCACCCCGACCGCTTCGAGTCGGTCGAGTGGCTGCTCAGCCCGACGACGTGGCTGCTCAACCGGCTCAAACACGAGGCCGGGGAGCGATGGACGGACGTGCGCACCGACTGGACGAACGCGCTCAAGTTCGGCGCCGACATCACCCGGGATCCGCCGACGTGGTTCGAGCCGCTGTTCGACCGGGTCGACCTCCCGACGCATCTCCTCCCCGAAATCGAGCCGCCGGGGACGTACATCGGCGTCGCGGCGAGCGAGTTCGCGGAGGACATCGGCCTCGGGGGCGCGGAGTTGTATCAGGGCATGACCGACGGCAACGCGTCGGCGCTCGCGGCCGGCGGGCTGGAACCCGGCGACTACAACATCACCTGCGGGTCGACGAGCGTCGTCAAGTACGTCTCGGAGTCGATCAAGCCCCACGACGCGCTCTACTATCACCGCCACCCGATCGAGGGGTACTTCGCGGGCGCCGCCGCCCAGACCGGTACCGTCCTCCGGTGGTTCTGTCGCACCGTCTTCGATGTCAGCGAGACGCGCGGACTGGAACTCGCCCAGCGCGTCGCCCCCGGCGACGAGTACGAGATGATCCTCCAGGCCGACCGGAGCCCCTTCTTCGATCCGACGATGGGGAACTCCTTTTTCGGCATCTGGCCGGACGGCGACCTCTCGACCGAGACGGTTCGCGGCCGGTTCCTCCGCGGCATCGCCACCGGTGTCGCCCTCGCGGAGTATACGTACCTTCCGCTCCTTGAATCGCAGTTCGACACGGACATCGACCGCGTCCACCTCGTCAGCGGCGGGCGGGCGGGTGGCGACGACCCGGTGAGCTGGTGGAACGAACTCCGGGCGTCCGTCTGGAACCGCGAGACGGTGCAGATGGAGCCCCGAACCACGGTCGGATCGCTGATTCCGGCGACGCTCGCCGCGGGCCTCTTCGACGACGTGAACGAGGCCAGCGACGCCCTCCTCCGCTCTCACGGGGTGCTCGACTCCGACCCGAGCCTCCGCGAGCGATACGCGGACGACCGGGAGTCCTTCGCCGAACGGTGGCGGGCCGTCAACGACTACTACGAGTCGTGGTACTGAGCCTCGGTCCCTACCCGACTGCCGATAAAATATCAACTATCTTCACAAACGGCGTATGTAACAGGAACGTTTTATTTTTCGACGAAAGTAACTTTGTCTAACATATTGGTTCGCGTGGAGGATATCGGCCGTTTCAGCGCCTTAGAGTGGTCGCTGCCGATCGACGCGGAGCCAACCGACTCGAAGATGTATTTGTGGAAAAACACTTTTAAAACGCGTTAGAACGCGGTTTCGCCGTCCGATCTGACCAGTTCGTCCCCACCCTGCTTGACGGTATATTGTATGATATTTTATAATACATTGTAGCGTATACTTCGGGCGGAACGCCGTCGACCAACAGCTTCAGGCGCCTTCGAACGCCGGGCGTACGTATCGCGATGGATAACAAAATTATTGTTGTTATTCACTGCTCCGACCCCACCGGACGGCGAACCGGCTTCCACAGCGGGAATCCGGCCGTGACGATCCGTGAGCGCGACTGTCGACGCGGCCTCCCAAGCAAGGATTTATGCCAGTAGCCAGTTACTCGAACCCATGTCAGTTCTCGATCGGTTTCGACTCGACGGGCGGACGGCAGTCGTGACTGGAGCGGGCCGTGGTCTGGGTGAACGTATGGCGACCGGTCTGGCCGAGGCGGGTGCGGACATCGCCGTCGCCGACATCGACGCGGACAACGGTGCGGAGACGGCGACAGCTATCGCCGACGACACCGGCGTCGCCACCACCGCCGTCCAGACCGATGTCACCAGCGAGGCCGATGTCGAAGCGATGGTCGACCACACGACGGACGAACTCGGACCGGTCGACATCCTCGTCAACAACGCGGGCATTGTTGAGAACGTCCCCGCGGAGTCGATGTCGGTCGACGAGTGGACTCGGGTGCTCGACGTGAACCTCACCGGAGTGTTTCTCTGTGCTAAACACGTCGGCGATCAGTTGCTCGACCGCAGCGAACCGGGGTCAATCGTCAACATCGCGTCCATGTCGGGGCACATTGCGAACTATCCGCAACCGCAGGCGGGCTACAACGCCTCGAAGTCGGGGGTCGCCGGCCTCACACGCTCGCTGGCCTCGGAGTGGGCGACGGACGGGATCCGCGTCAACGCGATCGCGCCCGGCTACATGCGGACCGATATGGTCGACGAGACGCTCGCTGACAACCCCGAGATGGAGGAGACGTGGCGCTCCGATACGCCGATGGGTCGGCTGGGTCGCCCGTCGGAGCTCGGGCCCGTCGCGGTATTTCTCGCCTCGGAGGCGTCCTCGTACATGACTGGCGAAATCGTCTTCGTCGACGGCGGTTTCACCATCCGGTAGCTTACTCGTTGATCCCGATCAGTCCCTTGACGACGGTGGGATCGTCGGCACGCTCGAACGCCGCGGTCGCCTCGTCAAGTGGCATCTCGAAGTCGATGATGCCCTCGACATCGACCCGCCCGCTTGCCAGCAGGTCGACGGCCGCGGGGTACGTGTTCCGGAACCGGAACGAGCCGTGAACGTCGAGTTCGCGGTTCACGATGTCGTTGGTGTCGAGTGGGATGTCGTCCTCGGCCGAGAGGCCGACGAACACGACCGTTCCTCCGCGCCGAACGGCCCCGGCCGCCGTCTGGACCGCCCGCGTCGATCCCGAAGCCTCGATCGCTACGTCGACACCCTCGCCGTCGGTGAATGTGGCGACGCGCTCGTGGAGGTCCTCGTCGGACACGTCGACGGTCAGATCGGCGCCGCGGGCCGCCGCCCGGTCGAGTTTCTCCGGGACGACGTCGCTGAGGACGATATCCGAGGCCCCGGCGGCCCGCGCCGCCTCCATGACGAGCATGCCGATGGGTCCGGCTCCCGTCACGAGGACGGTGTCGCCCACGTCGACTGCCCCGCGCCGGGTCGCGTGGACGGCGACGCTCAGCGGCTCGCAGAGCGCGCCGACGCGCGTCGACACGCCATCCGGGAGCCGGTACGCGAACGACGCGGGCCACGCGACGTACTCGGTGAGGGCCCCGTCGTCCGGCGGCGTCGCCATGAAGCGAACGTCCGGACAGAGGTTGTACGTCCCGCGGCGGCAGTAGTCACAGTCGAGACAGGGAACGCCGGGTTCGAGCGCCACCTCGTCGCCGGGAGCGAGGTCCGTCACCTCCGCTCCGACCGCGACCACTTCGCCTGCGCTCTCGTGGCCGAGCACGAGCGGATCCTCGACGACGAAGTCCCCGATCCGGCCGTGCCGGTAGTAGTGGAGGTCGGAGCCACAGATCCCGACGTGGCGGATGGCGACGAGCACCTCGTCCGGATCGGGGTCGGGACGGGGGCGCTCGTCCAGTTCGAATGTTTCGGGCTCGGTTAAGACGACGCTTCGCATACTCTCGCTCACGACGGAGGGCCACTAAAGCGTTGTCCAGGCGACCCCATGATCTATTAGGCGGCCGGGCGTCGGGTAGTGCCGATGACGAAGAATACGCGCGTCGACGACGGGACCCGCGAGGCTGTAGCGACCTGTCGCCGAGAGCTTCCGGACGTGATCACCCCGCCACGGGCCGTTCTCGGCTTCGACGGATTCGTCGACAACGTCAGGGAAGTGGTCGCGGAACGACAGACGCCGGAGTCGTTCGAGTCGATGAGTGAACTCGCGACGCTCGGCGAGCGTATCACGACCTCCGCCGACGCTCGGAGTTCGGTCACCGTCGAGTGGACGGGGAAAGGGACGCGAACGGGCGGGCTCACCTGTCACCTCGCCCGCGCGCTCCTCGGTCTCGGAGCCCATCCCGTCATGATCGGCGCGTACGGCGAGCCGGAACGCGACATCTTCGCCGACGAGTTCGCGGCCGCGACGCGGTACTCCTACGGCGCTCCCAACGACACCGACGCCGTCGAGTTCGACGACGGCAAACTCCTCCTCGTCGAGACGGGGGCGACCCGGACGCTCGACTGGGAGACGCTCGTCGACACCGTGGGCGTCGAGACCATGGCAACCCACCTCGACGGCGCCGACCTCCTCGGGATTGGCTACTGGGTCGTCATTCCGTCCTTTCCCGATGTCCTGACCGGTCTCCGGGAGGACGTATGGCCGACACTTTCCGACCCGCCAGCGACGGTCCTGGTCGACCCCGGCGATATTCGGCAACTCGCGCCCGACGGCATCCGCGAGGGCGTCGACCCACTCCGCCAGTTCGCCGACGTAGCCCCCGTGACGCTGAGTGCGAACCGCGCCGAGATGCAACACCTCTCGTCGGTTCTGGGCGCTTCCGGGACGACGATGGCCGAGGCGGCGTCGACCGTCCGGGACGAAATCGGACTCGAACGGGCCGTCGCCCATGGCGACGACGAATCCGTCGTCGCCAGCGAACGCGTCGCCGCCGTGGCCGTCCCACACGTCGACGAGCCGACGATGACGACCAGCGCCGGCGACCACTTCAACGTGGGTCTATCGCTAGGCCTCCACGCCGGACTCCCGGCCCCCGCGGCGGTCTGTCTGGGCAACGTCGTCGCTGGCGTGTTCGTCCGCACCGGTTCGCCGCCGACCGAACCGGCCATCCGTGACTTCCTCGACCGGTATCTCGACGCGTTCGGCGATGGGTGACATTTAATACTCTCCTCGGCAACGTGGGCACCGTCATGACCGACACGTACGAGTTCCTCGACACGCCGTCGGGGAACGCCGTCGTCGTTGCGCTGGATCACGGACTCAATATGGGGGCCATCGACGGCTTCGAAGACCCCGAATCGACGCTTCGTGCCGTCCTCGCGGGCGACCCCGACGGCGTCCTCGTCGGCCCGCACTTCGCACGGCGGTTCGACGGACTTCTGGACGACGCTGGCGTGGATGTCCTGCTCACCGCCGACGCCGCACTGTTCTCGTCACGACCCGGTTCGCGGACCGGCGACGACATCTGGACACCGGCCTTCTCGGCGTCGTTCCTCCGGCAGTTCGATCCGAAGGGGATCAAGGTCGCTCTCGTATTCGGCCGTGACGACCCGCGAGTGTTCGAGCGTAACGTCGCCCACGTCTGCGAACTGGCCGAGCACCTCCACGGTACGGGTATCCCGCTCGTGGTGGAACCAGTAATGTGGGGTCGGCGGATCCCCGACGAACAGGGTACTCGGCCGGATCTGGTCGCCAACGGCTGTCGACTCGCGTGGGAGTACGGTGCCGACGTGCTCAAGATTCCGTACACCGGCTCCATCGACTCCTTCGAACCCATCGTCGACGCCTCCCCCGTCCCCGTCACGGTTCTCGGCGGCCCGAGTTCCGGCCGGCCCGAGGCTCTGCTCGAAACTGTCGCCGAGGCCGTCGACGCGGGTGCACGCGGCCTCGTTGTCGGTCGGTCGATCTGGCAGACACCGGACCCCGAACGCGTCGTCAGGGCGCTGAACACCGTCGTTCACGACGGAACGAATCCCGATTCGGCGTGGACACCTCCCTGAAGGTCGTGTAGTGGTGCGAAACGAGATCAAATCGACACCTCGACCACCGTCGCGGCCTCACGGCCCACGAACGGGAGTGCTGCCACCCCCGGTCCCGGCGCCGCTCCGCTCCGGCGTTGATCGAGAGATTTTGTAATACTAAACGAACTGCGCTCAGAAGTCACGAAGCGCTTTCCGGAGCTGTTCGGCGGTGCTGATGACGAGGCCGGGGATGTCCTGTTGGAACGTCTTGCCACGCAGGTGTTCGTCGGCGCCGAACGCACCGATGGCGCCCTGCACCGTTCCGGATCGGAAAACCGGCACGGCGATGCCCCGGTAGCCGTCGTGAAGCTCACCCCGGTCGTACGCGAGTCGCTCCTCGCGGACGTGTTCCAGTTCCACCTCGAGACGGTCGGCATCCGTGATCGTTCGTTCCGTTCGCTCGATATCCTCGGTCAGTTTCAGGGCGTCGGACGGAGAGAGCCGTTCGTGGTGGGCTAGGATCGCCTTTCCGGGTGCGGATCCGTGGAGCGGCACGGTCGAGCCGATGACGCCCCTCGGGCCTGCGTACTTTTCGCCACGCTCGCTGTGGACGAGGACCGCCCGATGTTCCTCCGTGGCGACGAGGTCGATCCGTTGTCCCGTCGCCTCCGCGAGTTCATCGACCGGTTCCGTCGAGACGTTCGCCAGCGGCGTCCGGTCGACCGCCCGACCGGCCGGATACAGGAACTGTAACCCGACGTGGTACGTATCGTCCTCTTTGGTGACGTACCCGAGTTCGCGGAGCGTCGCCAGGTGGTTGTAGACGGTCCCCTTGGTGAACGGAGTGACGCGGGTCAGCTCGGCCACGGTCGCACCGTCGCATTCGACCAGTCGCTCGATGATCCGGATCGTCGTTTGCGTCGTCTTGATCGGGTTTCGGGCGCTCACGTCCATACCGTTCCTTCCGACCGGTGCTACTAATCGTTTAGCATCGGAAAACGGCGGCCGCTACCACTCCGCGATGCTCCCGTCCTCGTGGTGCCAAAGCGGGGTCTGCCAGCGAATCTCCTTTTCGGCCTGGGTCCGGACGTACGACTCGTCGATATCGATTCCCAGCCCCGGTTCGGTCGGTGGGTGGAGGGACCCGTCGTCGTACTCGAAGACCGACGGATCGTCGAGATAGCGAAGCCGTTCGTTGTCCGTCGTATCGTGGAGCCCTAGATTCTGTTCCTGAAGCACCGCGTTTGAGGTGCTGAAGTCGATCTGCAACCCTGCGGCGAAGGATATCGGTCCCACGGGACATTTCGGCATCACGTCCACGTCGTATGCCTCCGCCATCGTCGCGATTCTCTTGACTTCGGAGATGCCGCCAGCGTGGGAGATGTCGGGCTGGACGATGGCGATCGCGTCGTTACCGAGGATCTGCTTGAAATCCCAGCGCGAGTACATCCGCTGACCCGTCGCGAGGGGGATGTTCACCGACGCGGCGAGGCGTTCGAGGGACTCGTTCTGGTCGGGCACCACTGGCTCCTCTAGGAACAACAGGCCGTACGGTTCGAGCACCGACCCGAGACGGGAGAGACGGCCCTTGCTGATCCGTCCCCGACAGTCGACGGCGATGTCGACTTCGTCGCCGACGGCGTCGTCTACGGCGGCGACCCGATCGTGTGCCGTCCGGACGATTTCCTCACTGTTCCGGGTGTGCGACCGCGCGGTCACCGTCATCTTGACCGTGGAGTACCCGGCTTCGACGGCGCGTGCCGCGTCCTCGGCCACCTCGGCCGGTTGGTCGCCGCCGATCCACTGATAGAGCGGGATGGTGTCCCGTGCCCGTCCTCCCAACAACTCGTAGACGGGCGCGCCGAGTTGCCGTCCCTTGATGTCCCAGAGCGCCTGATCGATCCCCGCGATGGCGCTCGAGAGGACCGGCCCGCCACGGTAGTGGCCCCCGCGGTAACACCGCTGCCAGTGCCGCTCTATTTCCGTCGGGTCGCTTCCCAGAATGAAGTCCTCGACTAGCTCCTCGACAGCCATCCGGACGGTCCGGCTCCGCCCCTCGAGGACGGGCTCGCCCCAGCCGACCGTCCCGTCGCTGGTCGTGAGCTTGAGAAACAGCCACCGTGGCGGCACGGCGAACAGCTCGTAGTCGGTGACGCGCATACCCCCGGTTCGAAGGGGGCGAGTATACGTGTTTGGGGCGGTCCGTGGCTCCATACGGACCCTCGGTTACGGGCCGTGGAGTCGGTGCCTGCCGGAACTGACTTCCAGCATCCGCCTCACTCGGTGGCCGACGGTACGTTCGCCATCCCCGCCTTCGCCGCCCGGCCCGCGGCGCGGAGCGCATCGACCATGCTGTCCGGGTCCGCGATTCCCTCGCCAGCGATGTCGAACGCGGTTCCGTGCATGGTGCTCGTCCGGATAATGGGCAGCCCGATGGTCATGTTCACGCCCGCGACGCCCCCGCTCGGGAGCAAGCCATGGACGTACACGGGGATGTGTCCCTGGTCGTGGTACATGGCGACTACGCCGTCGACGCGACCTACCGCGGCCTGATTGAAGATGTTGTCCGCTGCACAGGGGCCGATGGCGTCGATGCCCGCCTCCTGTGCCTGGGCTATCGCGGGGGCAATCTCGTCTTGATCTTCCGTCCCCAAGACGCCGTCCTCGCCAGCGTGCGGATTCAGCCCGCAGACTGCGATCGACGGGTCGTCGATTCCCAGATCCTGTAGTCCCTTGTAGGTCACCTCGATCGTCTCGCGGACGCGATCAGTCGTGATCGTATCGATGGCTTCCTGCAGGGACATGTGCACCGTCACGTGGGTGACGTGCAGCTCCTCTTGGATCAGGAGCATGGAGTACTCGTCCGTCCCCGTCCGGTCGGCGAGGAGGTTCGTATGGCCCGCGTACTCGCTCCCTGCGAGGTCGAGGGCCTTTTTATTGATCGGCGCGTTGCACATCGCGTCGATTTCCCCGGCCATGGCGAGTTCGATCCCGCGCTCGACGTAGTCGAGGCTCGCTTGCCCGTAGTCGCCGCGGTGTTCGCCCCGGACGAGGTCAGCCACGTCGTCGAAGTCGACGACATCGAGCACCCCCTCGGCGTACTCGGCGTCGGCGACTGCCTCGATCGATCGTACCTCGAGGTCGCTGTTGCAGTCCTCGACGGCGGCGGCCATCACATCCGTGTCCCCCAAGACGACCATCCGAATTTCGTCGGCGACCTCCGGATACGCCTTCACGATGATCTCGCTCCCGATGCCCGCCGGATCTCCCATAGTTGCACCCACGATTGGTCGGGATTCTTGCATCGACCACCGGTTCCGCCCACACTCAAATCAATGTTACCCTCGCGAGTGGACCGGTTTTCCCGTCGTCGGTCTACCGGTTCACAACGCTGTCGCCGTCGTCCCCGGTCACCTGCCCCATCTCCGCAGGGTGGCTCAGGTCGCGCGATTCGACCGTCTGCCCCTGTTCGTCGAACACGTACAGCGCTTCACGCGGGAAGGAAAAGTAGACCTCGCTCCCCGAGTCGGGTTCGAATCCGGGCGAGACGCGCGCCGTCCACGTCTGCGAGCCGACGTCGAAGTAGAGCAGGTTGTCGCTCCCCAGCGGCTCAACCACGTCGACCGTGGTCGAGTGCGATTGGGTGTCGAACGCCGACGGGGACGCACGCAACACGACGTCCTCCGGCCTGACGCCGATCGTCACCCGTTCGCCGGGATCGATCGAGAGGTCGGCCTCCGGATCGGCCGAGAGGTCGTACGCCAGCGCGTCGGGATCCGAGGACTCCAGAATCATCCGGCCGTCCCGCCGCACGACTTCGCCCTCGACGGTGTTCATCGCCGGACTCCCGATGAAGCCCGCAACGAACAGGTTCGCCGGGTGGTTGTACACCGCGTTCGGTTCGCCGACCTGCTGGAGTTCGCCGTCGTTCATCACCGCGATCCGATCACCCATCGTCATCGCCTCCTCTTGGTCGTGCGTGACGTAGATGGAGGTGACGCCCAACTGTTCTTGAATCCGTGAGATTTCGGTCCGCATCTGTTTGCGCAGCTTCGCGTCCAGGTTCGACAGCGGCTCGTCGAACAGGAACGCCTCGGGTTCGCGGACGATGGCCCGCCCGAGCGCCACACGCTGTTGCTGGCCGCCCGAGAGTGACTTCGGTTTCTTATCGAGTAAATCGCCGATTTCGAGGAGTTCCGCCGCGTCGGTGACTCGCTCTTCGATCTCGGTGTCGGAAAAGTCGGTCGAGAGCTGAAGCCCGAACCCGATGTTCTTCCGTACGTTCATGTGCGGGTAGAGCGCGTAGTTCTGGAACACCATCGCGATGTCGCGCTCGCGCGGTTCGAGGTTGTTGACCCGGACCGACCCGATGGAGATGTCCCCGTCGGTCGGTTTCTCGAGACCGGCGACCATCCGCAGCGTCGTCGACTTTCCACAGCCAGACGGCCCCACGAGAACGAGAAATTCGCCATCCTCGATCTCCAGTGAAATGTCGTCTACGGCCACGATGCTATCGTTGTTGAACGTCTTCGTAATGTGATTGAGTGCGATTTTGGCCATGATTACTGTCGAGAGTGTGGCTGGACGGTTGGTCGAACACGCTGGCTCGTCGACCGCGGCACACGAGTCATTGTTTGACCGCCCCCATCGTGAGCCCGCTGACGAGATACCTTTTGACGATGATGCCGAAGGTCACCATCGGTAGGAGGATGACGACGCCGGTGGCCATCACCCGCCCCCACAGCGTGCCCGTCTGTGTGATTAGCTGGGACGCGGCAACGGGCATCGTCTGGGTCGCGTTGCTGGTGAAGATCAGCGCGAATATGAAGTCGTTCCAAGAGAAGACGATGGCGATGATGGCAGTGGCACCCATCCCGGGCAACACCAGCGGGAGCGATACCTTTCGGAACGCTTGCCACCTGGTGGCCCCGTCGATCATCGCGGCCTCCTCCAGCGCTTCGGGGACTTCGTCGAAGAACGACCGCATCAGCCAAATCGCGAAGGGGAGATTGAACGTCGTGTGAGCGATGATCAGCCCGATGTGGGTGTTCAGCAGATTCAGCGCGTTGTAGATGTAAAACAGTGGAATGACCACGACGACGATCGGCGCCATGCGGGTGCTGATGATCCAGAACGCTAGGTGCTTCTTTCCGCGGAGGTCGAGCCGCGAGAGTCCGTAGCCACCGAGCGTGCCGAATCCGACCGAGAGAACGGCGGTCCCGAGGGCGACGATGATGCTATTTATCAGGAACGGCGTCACTGGGTTCGACCCCAGGAACATCTCCTGATAGTACTGGAGCGTCGGATCGAAGATGATCGTCGGCGGGAACTCGAACATCGACCGACGGATCTTCAGCGACGAGATGAACATCCAGACGAGCGGGAGCAGCGTCCAGACGGAGATCAGCCCCAACGCGGCGATGGGGCCGTACCGACGGACCGACTTCGGCAGCGCCAGCGTGGACTTACTCATCGTCGCCGGCACCTCCCATGATCGTCTCGACGAACGCCAGCCCCATGAGTATCGTGATGATCAGCAGGACGAGGCCGGTCGCGGACCCGTATCCGAGGTTGAAAAACCGGAGTGCCTGCTCGTAGACGTAGAGCCCGATGATCTTTGTCGAACTCGACGGTCCTCCACCGGTCGTGATGAACACTTTCGCGAAGTACCGCATCAAGTCCATCGAGCGCAACAGGAGGGCAATGGCGATTGCGGGTTTCAACAGCGGTAGCGTCACGTAGCGAAACTGGGTTATTCCAGTCGCGCCGTCGACGCGAGCCGCCTCGTAGAGGTGTTCGGGAATGCTCTTCAGCCGAGCGAGGACGATCAGGACGATCAACGGTGTCCACTGCCAGGTGTCCATCAGGATCACCGCCGCCATAGCGCTGTCCGAATTCCCAAGGATGGGTTGGGAGACGAACAGCCCGACCTGATTCAGCAGATACGTGTACAGCCCGAACGACGGATCGAGCAGGAACTGCCAGATCAGCCCCACGACCACGGGCGCGATCATCATCGGCATGATGATGATGCTCGTAAACAGGTTCTCCCCCTTGATCACCCGGTGGAGCATGACGGAGATGAGCACGCCCAAGACCAACTGCAGGCTCAGTGACCCGCCGACGTAGATTGCAGTGACCTTCCAAGAGTTCCAGAAGGAGCCGTCCCCGGCCATCTGTACGTAGTTTTCGAGACCGATGAAGATCTGTTCCTCGACCGGCGTGAAGTTGACCTCGTGAAACGAGAGGAAAATCATCACGACCAGCGGGATGATGCTGAGCACTGCGAGGGTAAGGACACTCGGTAAGAGCAACAGCATCTCGAACGAGACGGGCAGCGACTCTAGAATCGATCTGTCCGACTCTTCCGGTTCTTCGCCGACGTACGCACCCCGGATTCTCGATACTTCCGCCGTCTGTTGGTGTTCTGCCATTCTCGTCTCTCCTCCTCTCGGTGGTACTCTGATACAAAAATACGGACTTGAGTGTTTTGGTGGGAGTCCCGTCCGGCTACAGGATGTTACTGAACCTGTCCGCACAGGCCTGCATCGTCTCCTCGGCCGACGAGTCGCCGCTTACCATCGCCGAGCCTTCGGAGTAGATGACTTCCTCCAGTTGGAGCCAGTCGGGGTGGTGCGGTCGCTGACCGATGTTGTCGAGTTTCCATCCCTCCAGAATCGGGGGCACGACGTTCGGCATCGGGCTCTCTGAAGTGGACATCTGGCTCGCCTCCTTGACCTCGCTCCGGTCGTAGACCGACTGTCGGGTCGGCGTGCCGCCGGCCTGCTTGAGGAGTTCGGTCTGTATCTCCTCCGAGGTCGCCCACTCGAGGAACATCCACGCGGCCTTTTTCTTTTCAGGGCTGATGTGCCGGTTGATGCCGATGCTGCTCCCGCCGTAGTGGGCTTGGACGTTCCGGTTCTCAGCCGGCCCTTTGGGGGCGAGCGTCCACCGGACCGAGTCGGCCACGTCGCTCGCCTCGGGGTCGGCGAACAGGCCGTTGAACTCGTGCCACTCCGGCACCATCGCGATGTTCCCGCCCGCGAAGGCCTCGGCGACGCCGGCCCAGTCCCAGGTCGTGCTGCCGGGGTGGGCGACATCGCTCACCAGTTCTTGGTAGAACTCGGCCGCCGCGATGGACGCGTCGTCGGTGAATCCGGCGGAGATGTCGTCGGGGAGGATGGGGTCTTTCCCGTCGAATCCCTCCAGTTGCGTGCCGCCGAACGACCACTGGATCATCTCGAACTCGTTGGCCAGTGACTGGTGTTGCTTGGCCATGTGGCCCGTCCCATACTCCACCATGTCGTCCGGGACGTTCTCGTTGATCCAGCGAGCGACCTCCATGTACTGCGACCAGGTCATGTCGGGGTTGGGTTCGGCCTCGAACCCGAGGTCGCTCGTCGCCTGGTCGCCGTACTCGTCGAAGACGTCGCCGCGGTAGGCCAGCAGGATGGTCGGACAGTCGTAGGGGAGGCCCCTGATGGTTCCGTCACCCTCGTACTCCGAACACGCGACCCGATGAATCTCGACGTGGTCTTCGTAGTCGTAGTCGTTGTCCTCGATGTAGCCATTGAGCGGTTCGAGGTCGGTGAAGTACGGCGCTCCGATGTTGTACGGATCGACGTAGAGCGCGTCGTAGTTACCCGCCTCGCTGGTGAGGTCGCTCGCGAGCGTCTCCGTGTAGTTCAGCAGGGGCGAGAGGGTGTACTCGACTTCGATGCCCGTCTGTTCGGTGAAGCGGTCGGTGATGGACCGCAGTGCCTGTGTCGGCGGAGTGTTCTCCCCAATATACTGGATGCTGTCCGCGGGCTCGACGTCGTCGCCCGGTGGGGTACTCTCGCCGCCACCGCCGCCACCGCCGCCACCGCCACCTGAACAACCTGCGATGGTCGCGATGGTCGCTGCCGCCCCAGTCGTCCGAATAAAGTTACGTCTTCCAATGTGCTCCCGTGTCATGCCTTAGCATATTTAACAATCATTGTATATAACTATTTTCTTCGAGCCGTCGACGGCACGCGCGGCGTGAGGCTTATTTGAGCCCCCTGCAGTATCACGTACTATGTCAAACCATGTCGCGGTCGATGTCGGTTCGAACGGCGGCACCATCTGGGTCGGGCGCCGGGACGGCGACCAACTCGACGTGACCGAAGTCCATCGGTTCGACAACGGTCCCGTCGAACGGGACGGACGGTACGTGTGGGACACGGCGCAGATCCTCGACGACATCGCCTCGGGGCTGGTCGCGGCCGAACGGGAGTGCGGCCACCTCGACACCGTCGCCGTCGAGACGACCGGCCTCGATTTCACCTTCTTCGCCGACGACCAGCCGATCCGGGATCCCTACTTCTATCGCGACCCCTCCGTCACCTCGACGCTCGACGATATCCTCGCGAAGGTCGACAAGCGCGACATCTTCGCGCGAACGGGTATCAACCACTGGAACGTGCCCAACTCGCTGTGGCAGTATCACTATCAGACGCAGGCGTCGCCGTCGGTCGTCGACGCCGCCGACACGTTCGTCATGCTTCCACAGATCTTCACCCACGCCATGGGCGGGACGGTCAATCCCGACAAGTCCATCGCTTCCACGTCACAGATGTTCGATATCGAGTCGGAGACGTGGGCGACCGATCTGCTCGACGAACTCGGCCTCCGGGCGGACGTGCTCCCGGAACTGAAGGAGCCGGGCACGGCGGTCGGCACGCTCGACGACTCGTTCGCGCCGGCGCTCGACAGCCGCCCGGATATCCTCCTGACGACCACACACGACACGGCCTGTGCCGTCGCCGCCACCCCCTTCGGCGCGGACGACCGCACGTTCCTGTGCACCGGATCGTGGTTCATCGTCGGGATCGAACTCGAAGAGCCCCGGGTGACCGACGACGCCTTCGCCGTCGAAGCGAGCAACGAGTACGGCGCCGAGGGCACGACTCGGTTTCTGAAGGACGTGACCGGGTTCAATCTGCTCGAATACGCCCGCGAGACGTGGGAACGCGAGGGGAAGCCCTACGAGTACGACGCGATCATAAACGCGATGGCCGACACCGAGCCGTTCGGGCCGCTGCTCGATCCCGACGACGACCTGTTTGCGGCGGGGGCGCTGGAGGGGAACATCATCGACAAGATCGAACGGTACTGTCGGCGGACGGACCAGCGGGTGCCGTCCGGGGTCGGTGAGATCACGCGCTGTCTCCTCGAGAGCCTCGCGGCGAAGACGGCGTACGCCCTCTCCCAGCTTCAGAGCGCCGCCGGCGTCGAGAGCGAGCAGTTGAACGTCGTCGGTGGTGGCGTCCGCAACGAGCCGTTCCTCCGGATGATGGCGGGCGCGACCGGACTGCCGGTCGTCGCCGGGCCCATCGAAGCCACCTCAATCGGCAACTTACTCGTCCAGATGAACGCGACCGACGAGATTGCCGACATCGCGGAGGGCCGCCGCCTGATTCGCGAGACGATGGCCCTCGACGAGTACGCGCCACGGCATCGCGACGAGTGGAAGGCGGCGGTCGAGCGGATGGCGTCGCTGGTGGACTGATAGGGCTCTGCGTCCCTGTTGCCGGTTCGCTGCCGCTCGTTCCAGTGTCGACTCACAGCAGTCCCCCGGCCACCCATTTTAACTCCCGGGCCGTCGGAACGCGACGTATGGACTGGGTTTCACTCGGACGTACGGGAACGATGGTCACCGAACTCCCCTTCGGAACGTGGCGGTTCGGCCGCGAGACCGACGAAGGGAGCGTCGAAATCGACGAAGCGCGTGCGTACGATCTGCTCGACACCTACGAGGCACACGGCGGTCGATTCATCGACACGGCCGATATGTACGGCGACGGGAAAAGCGAGGCGTGGATCGGTAACTGGCTGGCCGAGCGGGACCGCGAGGATTTCGTCGTCGCGTCGAAGATTTACTGGCCCACGCGCGACGATCCGAACGGGCGCGGGCTGAGTCGGAAACACCTGCGGCGACAGATCGACGCGATCCTCGACCGGCTCGGTACGGACTATCTCGACCTCCTCTACATCCACCGCTGGGACGACTGGACGCCCGCCAGGGAGTTCATGCGCACGCTCGATGGCTTCGTCGAGTCGGGTCGCGTCAACCACCTCGGCTCGTCGACACTGTGGCCGAACGCCTGGAAGGTCGTCCGTGCCAACGCCATCGCGGACGAGTACGGCTACGAACCGTTCACCGTCGTCCAGCCCCGCTACAATCTTGTCGACCGGGAGATAGAGGGACCGTTTCTGGAGATGTGCGAGACGTACGATATCGGCGTCGTGCCGTGGAGCCCGCTTGGAGAGGGATTTCTGACCGGCAAGTACGACCGCGCCGACGCATCGACGGTCGACTCGCGCGCCGCCGAGGACGGCCGCTTCGCGTCGAAATACCTGACGGATCAGAACTTCGATGCCCTCGACGTCCTGCTCGACGTGGCCGACGATGTCGGCGCGACGCCCGCTCAGGTCGCCTTGGCGTGGCTCCGCCAGCACGACCGGGTCGTGGGGCCCATCGTCGGTGCGCGGACCGTCGAGCAACTGGAGGAGAATCTGGGGGCTGCGGACGTCTCCCTCTCGGCGGACCAGTTCGACCGCTTGGCCGCCGCCAAACCGGGGCCGTTTGCGGACATCGCCGACGCGCCCGCTCGCGGAGAACGGTGAGCGGTTAGAGGATACACTTATTATTGGCGGCGTTCACAACGTTCTCAGGAGCCCTGCGGTCGTGAAGCGCGACCGACGGGACTCGACGACAGCCGTGCGGCGGGCGGCCCGCCGACCGCAACCACACGTCGTCGTCGCGCCAGCCACCGGCTAGTCATACCGCGACGACACACAGACGGGCCACACGATACGGAGAACACGACGATGTCACAACAGTCCAGTCTCGAAGCGGAGCGCCGGGCGATAAGCGAATACGGCCGACGAATGCTCAATCAGGGGCTAACGAAGGGGACCGGCGGGAACATCAGCGCCCGCCGTGGCGACCGGATCGCCATCAGTCCCTCGGGGATGCCGTACGAGGAGATCACGCCCGAGGATGTCCCGACCGTCGACCTGCAGGGCGAACCCCTTTCGGGTGAGCGCGTCCCGTCCAGCGAACGTCGGATGCACGCGACGATCCTTCGGGAGCGTGAGGACGTCGGCGCCGTCGTCCACACGCACTCGCCGTACGCCACGACCTTTGCGAGTCTGGAGGAACCCGTCCTCCCCTCACATTACCTCATCGCGTTCGTCGGCGACCGGATTCCGGTCTCGGGCTACGCGACGTACGGCACGGCCGACCTCGCGGAACTGGCCATCGATGCGCTCGGCGACGAGTACGACGCGTGCTTGCTGAAAAATCACGGCACGATCGCCGTCGGCGAGACGGTCGAAGCGGCGTTCGAACGGTCGTTGATGGTGGAGTACTGCGCGCGCATCCACTACCAGGCACGGAACGTTGGTGAGCCGACCCTGCTCCCCGACGAGGAGATCGATCGTCTCCGGGACGTCTTCGATGGGTACGGGCAGAGCGCACGGGACGATACCGAGGCCGTCGCCCCCGTACCGGACGCGGATGAGTTGGCCGACGAACGCGAGGCAGTCGCCACTCTCGGTCGCCAGTTGCTCGATCAGGACCTCACCACGGGGACCGGCGGCAACGTTAGCGCCAGACGCGGTGATCGGGTCGCGATCAACCCCTCCGGCGTTCCCTACGAGTCGGTCGACCCGGCGGACGTTCCTATCGTCGGCGTCGACGGCGAACAGGTCGCGGGCGAACTCCGGGCGTCGAGCGAGACGCCGATGCACACGATGATCTACCGCGAACGCGACGACGTCGGTGGTGTCGTCCACACCCACTCACCGTACGCCAGTACGTTCGCGAGCCTCGACGAATCTATCCCCGCATCCCACTACTTGATGGCGTTCGCGGGCGACGAGGTTCCGGTCGCCGACTACGAGAAACCCGGGAGTGCCGAACTCGGTCGGCTCGCTGTCGACGCCCTCGGCGACGAGTACAACGCCTGTCTGTTGAAAAACCACGGAACCATCGCCGTTGGCGAGACGGCCGAGGCGGCCCTCGAAACCTCGCTGATGGTGGAGTACTGTGCGCGCATCCACTACCAGGGTCGGAGCATCGGCGAGCCGACCCTGCTCCCCGACGAGGAGATGGACCACCTCATGGAACGGTTCCGCGACTACGGACAGACGGGCGGAAACTGAACGACATCTGCGGCGCCACCCGTCCACGCCCCGGATTCACGCCGTGACGCGATAGCGAGCGGTCATTCACGAACAGCAGGGTCGTGTTCCGCCCGGAACTGCCGGACGCGTTCGCGCGTCGGCAGTGTTGGCATCGCCCCGCGTGCCGTTGTCGACACCGCAGCGACGGCATTCGCAAACGCCAGCACCGCTGTCAGTTCACGCTCGCCGTCGACCAACGCGCCCAGGACACCCGTCATGAAGGCGTCGCCGGCGCCGGTCGTGTCGATGGCGTCGACCTCGTACCCGTCGTGTGCGGCTGTTCCAGGCTCCAGCAGCGCGTCGTCCGTGGCTAGCACGTACGATCCGGACTCACCCAGCGTCAGAAATGCGGCGGACGGTCCACGGTCACAGAGGGTTCGAGCTAGCTCTTCGGGTGGGTCACTGGCGTCTACGAACGGCAAGTACCGGAGGTCCGTCGGCGTCGCTTTCACGATGTCGATATCGCCGAGTAGGTCCCCGACGACACGTTCGAACTCGCCGTCGTTCCACAGTTCCGGCCTGGCGTTCACGTCGAACACCACCGTACAGCCGTGTTCGTTGGCGCGCGAAACGAGATCCGTCGTTGCCGATCTGGCGGTTCCGCTCGCGAGCATCACGCTCCCGACGTACACCAGATCGACGGCTTGCAACGTCTCCTTGGGAACGCCGCCGGGTTCGAGACGAGTGTCGGCGGTACCGTCACGATAGAACGAGAACTCGACGGTCGAGTCCGAGCCACGGTCGACGAACGCGAGTGGCGTCTTCGCCGTCGGATCGCGCTCTACGAAGCGACTGGGGACTCCGTTATCCAACAGTGTTTCTACGAGGAAGTCACCGAACGGATCACGGCCAACACGTGTCCAGAACCACGGCGGCTGACCGAGTCGAGCGAGACCGACGGCGACGTTGGCCGGTGCCCCGCCGCTGCGGCGGTCGAACGACTCGCTCTCGGCGATAGCGTTCCCGTGCCGCGGCAAGAAGTCGACCAGCAACTCGCCCGTGACCAGAACGTTCGGGGTGGACATAGCAGCCATAGCCCGCCCAGAGTAAAAATGTCGTTGCGGACCGTAGTGCTCACTCGCCCCCGGTAACCGACACCACCTGCAACAGCGAGTAGACGGGGACGCCGGCGAGGCTGTCCACCCCGCGCTTGTCCACGAGGACCACGCAGGCGACGGGGTCGCCCCCGCGGGTGCGGACCGCCTCGATGGTCTCTTCCATCGTCGTGCCGCTCGTGATCGTATCGTCGACGACGTAGCACTCGCGGTTCCGGATGTCCGCGAAGTTCCGCGAGAACGACCCACCGAGTTCGTCCAGGTCCCCTTCCTCCCAGTGGTGCTTGCTCGGCGTGTACGTGCCGAGGTCGGTGTCGAGTTCGCGGGCGACGGTCGTCGCCAGCGGTGCCCCCGCCTTCTCGATGCCGATGGTGAGGTCGACGGCCTCCCCCTGTTTGCCGAGGAGGTCGGCCATCGCCGCCCCCGCGTAGTGGAGGCGGGTGCTGTCCCGGCCGAACGCGCTCCAGTCGACGTGGATGTCGCGTGGCTCCTCGTCGTCGGCCGCACCCGCCGGCCGTGGGTGACTGTCGCTTCGCTCGACCAGCCAGCTCGCCGTCTCGCGGGAGACGTTCAACTCGTCGGCGATTTCGCCTTTCGTCAGCCCACGCTCCGCGAGGTCAGCCGCACTCTCGATGAGGTCATCGACGTTCTTCATGCCGGTCGTTCGACCGCCGTCAGTATCGGCTTTTCCCTCACAATCCTTTTTCGAATTAGAGTAAATTTTATCTCGGCGCGGGTGGTAGGACGTGTCATGACGGCGACGACAGCGACGACCGACGAATACGAACTCTACGTCGACGGGAAGTGGGAGGCGGGGAGCGACGCCCTCCCCGTCGACGACTTGGCGGACGGTGGGGTGTTCGCGCGGGTCGCGACGGCGGACGAGCGATGGGTGGAGACGGCTCTGCAGGCGGCGGCGCGTGCACAGTCGGCGATGGCCGACGCCACGATCGTCGAGCGGACGCGCTGGCTCGACGGAATCGCGGCCGCCATCGACGACCACGCGGACGAACTGGCCGAAGTCGTGGTCCGCGAGGCCGGCAAACCGATCGCGAGCGCCGAGAGCGAGGTGGCGGCGGCGGCCGAGCGCTTCCGTCGCGCCGCCGGCGAAGCCCGGGACGTACAGGGCGAGTACGTCGAGGGGACGACTCCGGGCCACGAGGGGTGGAACGCCATCGTCGAACCGCAACCGGTGGGAACGGTGCTCTGTATCGCCCCCTACAACTACCCGCTGGCGACGACGGCGCTCCAGGTGGCGCCCGCGCTCGCGGCGGGCAACAGCGTCCTTCTGAAGCCCTCGTCGAAGACGCCGGTCTGTGCGGTCGTCCTCGCCCGACTGATCGACGAGGCGATCGATCTGCCGGCTGGCGGGTTCAACGTCCTCCCCGGTCCCGCTTCGACCATCGGGGACGCCCTCGCAAGCGACGACCGGATCGACGCCATCGCGATGACCGGCTCCTCCGCGGCCGGGGAACGCGTCGCCCGCGAGAGCGGCATGGTTACGCTTCACATGGAACTCGGGGGGAACGCCCCGGCCATCGTCTTCCCCGACGCCGACCTCACGACCGCCGCGGCCCACTGCGCGAAAGGATCGTTCAAGTTCGCCGGGCAGCGGTGCTCGGCGATCAGC
>Ga0209917_1000113_pt1 | contig 30670 bp, 28 predicted proteins | sample SalPon2_C_H2O_MG_FD_185710 | JGI IMG/M metagenome (GOLD analysis project Ga0209917, IMG submission 185710) | Salt pond water microbial communities from South San Francisco under conditions of wetland restoration - Salt Pond MetaG R2_C_H2O_MG... | ecosystem: Environmental > Aquatic > Non-marine... | reverse complement strand
ACTTTTAACCGTTGTTCTTTGTCCGGACGGGCGCGAGCGGTTCGCACGCGCCAGTCTTTGGCCCTGCGCCTGGCTCCGCGTGGGAGTCCACAGGCGGCACCCGCTCTCGGTCGACTCCCTGCCGAAGACGAGTCCCGCCGGAAACGCCGCCGTGAGGCCACCACGGACGACGCCCATGGTGGTGCCGCGAGCGCCGCTATCGATATCGGGTGACAACCGTGTCTTCCGTCTCCGTGTGAGCGTGGAGAAACTCCACCGCGGGATTGCAGACAGAGTGCCTCGGAATTTGACCCCCGAGGCGGTTCTCCGTGGGCTGAGTCAGTTGCGACTTCGTGCTCGGCTGACAGCAACAACCAGTAGAGCGATGGTACGCAGTGCGACAATCCCGACGAGGGGCCCAAAGCCGGGAATTCCGTCTTCGGAGTCTCGCGCGTCTCTCGGCGGGTCTCGGTCGCTCAGTGACCTGCGGGTGACACCGCCTCGAGTGCCGCCTCGAAGTCTGCGGATCCCACGAGCACCTCGTCGGCGTGGTCGACCGCTGCCGGGCCGTGTTCGTCGGCGACCCGCTCTATCGCGTGCATCGCCGCCTCGCGACACACCGCCGCGATCTCCGCGCCCGAGTACCCCGCCGTCTCGGCCGCAAGGTCGTCGAGGTCGACGTCGTCTGCGAGCGGCGTCTCACGGGTGTGGACCGCGAACACCGCGCGGCGGGTCTCGTCGTCCGGGGCCGGCACCTCGATGTGGGTCTCCAGCCGACCGGGACGCAACAACGCGGGGTCGAGTGCGTCTCGCCGGTTCGTCGCTGCCACCACGGCGAGGTTCGGGTCGTCGCTCGCGCGGTCGAGTTCGGTCAACAGCTGCGAGACGACGCGCTCGCCCACGCCGGAGTCACCGCCGCCGGCTCCGTCACGGGCCGTCGCGATCGCGTCGATCTCGTCGAAAAAGACGATCACGGGCGCGGCCTGTCTGGCGCGGTCGAAGAGGTCGCGCACCGCCTTCTCGGACTCGCCAACGTAGCGGTCGAGCAGCTCCGGCCCAGCGACCTCGATGAAGTTCACGCCGCTCTCGCCGGCGATGGCCCGCGCGAGCAGCGTCTTGCCGGTGCCCGGCGGTCCGTACAGGAGGATGCCCGTCGGCGGGTCGGCGTTTGCGGCCTCGAAAAGCGGCCCGTACGAGAGTGGCCAGTTTACCGCGCGTTCCAATTTCGCCTTTGCGGCCTCGAGTCCCCCGACGTCGGTGAAGTCGGTCGTCGGCTGTTCGGCGACGTACTCGCGCATCGCGCTCGGCTCGACCGCGGCCCGGGCGGCCTCGAAGTCTCTCGACCGAACCGTTACTGACGCCGGCGACTCGCCGTCGTCGGTGCGGGCGCGCCGCAGCGCGGTCATCGCCGCCTCCTGGGCGAGCGACTCGATGTCGGCACCGACGAACCCGTGTGTTCGTGCCGCCAGGCGGTCGAGGTCGACGTCGTCGCCGAGGGGCATCCGCCGGGTGTGCACGTCGAAGATCTGTCGCCGGCCCGCCTCGCCGGGAACCCCGATCTCGACCTCGCGGTCGAACCGGCCGCCGCGTCGCAGGGCAGGGTCGAGCGTGTCGACGCGGTTCGTCGCGCCGATCACGAGGACGTCGCCGCGCGCGTCGAGCCCGTCCATGAGCGAGAGGAGCTGGCCGACGACGCGGTTCTCCACGTCGCCGCCGTCGTCGCGCTCGGCGGCGATCGAGTCGATCTCGTCGAAGAAGACGATGGCCGGGGCGGCCGCCTCGGCCCGCTCGAACACCTCCCGGAGCCGTTCTTCGCTCTCGCCTTTGTACTTCGACATGATCGCCGGGCCGTCGATGGTGAAGAATTCCGCGTCGACCTCGTTGGCGACTGCCCGAGCGATGAGCGTCTTCCCCGTTCCCGGCGGCCCGTGGAGCAGAACACCTTTCGGCGGGTCGATCCCGAGTCGGGTGAACACCTCCGGCTCAGAAAGCGGGAGTTCGATCGTCTCGCGCACCAGCTCCAGCTCCTCGTCGAGACCACCGATGTCCTCGTAGGTCGCCCCCGCGGTGTGTTCGGCCGGCGGCGCAGGCTCGTCGCGACCCGAGCCGGTCGCGTCGCCGGCGGTCCTGTCACCGGTGGTCGCACCGCCAGCGGTCGCGCCGCCGGCAGTCGTGGTGCCGGCGGATGTCCCGCCAGCGGCCGGCTCGTCGGTGCGTTCGTCGCCCGATTCGCCGGGCGCGTCGCGCAGGGCGTCCTCGGCGAGCCTGACGGCGGTGTCGTCGGTGACGCGGACGGTGCCGGTCGGGTCGGTCTGTCCGACGACGAATCGGAGGCCACCCAGCCGTTCGACGTGGACGGCTTCCCCGCGGGTGACGGGTCGGTCACGGAGGTCACGGGCGAGGGCCCGCTCGACGACGTCTCGGCTCACGTCGGCCGTGGCGAGCGCCGACGGGGCTTCGATCACGACTCGGTCGGCGTCCACGACGTCGACCGGTGCGACGGCCACGGCGTCGCCGACCTTGACGCCGGCGTTGGCCCTGGTGTCTGCGTCGATGAGCACGACGTCACCGGCTGCCTCCGGGCCGGCCGGCCACACCTTCGCGACGGCAGACCGGTCGCCGTCTATCCGCACCGTGTCGCCGCTGAGCAGGCCGAGCCGCTTGCGTGCCGCTTCGGGGAGTCTGGCGATCCCTCGGCCGGCGTCGCGCTTCTCAGCAGCGCGGACGGTGAGGGTGACGCGGGCGGTCTCAGGCATGTGTCTCGATCCGATCGCTCGAGCCTTACCACTGTCGACGGTCCCCGGCGTTCGGACGGCTCGCCGCCTCTCGTCGACCGCGGGCTGGTCGGCTCCCCAGTGCCCGCCGTCGACCGCAATCGCCTTACCCGGTCCACCCGGCTGTGCGGACATGCACCCGACTGGGGAGCTCCGAGGCGAGTCGGTCCACGTCGGCGGCGACGCCCGCCAGCGATTTTACGACTCGCGCGGCTACGGCCGCCCGCTCGACGGGAACGCGGTCGCGCTCTCGCGGGTCGAGACGGCCCACCTGCTGTTCCGCGGCGACCTCGCGGGCGTCACCCTCGGCGACGGAAACGGGTCGGCCGACCCCGTCGGCTTCGAGCGCTTCGTCGCCGATAGCGCCGCGGCCGTCGACGGCTTCCTGATCCGGTACCTCGTCTACGCCGACCTCCGCGACCGCGGGTTCTACCTCTCGCCCGCTCGCGACCCGTGGCCCGGTGGCCGTGCCGACGTGCCGGACGCGGTCGACTTCGTCGCCTACGAGCGGGGGTCGACGCCACGAGAGGGTGCGGTCGAACATCCGGTTCGCGTCGTCGGCGAGCGCGAGTCGATCCCGGTCGACGGACTATCCGGACAGACGCTCGCGGTCGTCGACGAGGAGAGCGACATCACCTATTTCGGGGCCGAGACGGCCGACCTCACGGGCGCGACGCGGTACGACCCGCCATCGACGCTGACCGGCGAGGTGGTCGGCGACCGGGTCGTCCTCTGGGACGCTCCCGACGCGCTGTACGAACGCGGCTTCTACGGCCAGCGACTCACCGGCCGGGCGGCCGCCGTCGAGGGGGTCTTGCAGCTCTCGCTGCTCGAGGCCGCCTCGCTCGCCGCCGACGGCGCGTTACGGCTCACGGACTCGACGGGCGGCGAGGACTCGACGGATGCGGCGGATGCGTCGCGTTCTGCCGACCCCGCGGCCGCCGTGGCGACGATCCTCGATCGCGGGCGGGCGGTCGAGGGCGATCGGTTCGACCGCCGGCTCGCCGTCTACCGCGCCCTCCGTGCGCGGCGGACCGTACCGAAGACCGGGTTCAAGTTCGGTGCCGACTTTCGGACGTACCGCGACGTCGACACCGTCGACGACCTCCCTCACTCGGCACACCTCGTGCGCGTCGTCCAGCCGGGCCATCGGTTCACGCCCCTCGAGCTCTCGCTCGACGTCCGGCTGGCGGGCGGGGTTCGCAAGGAGTTGGTGTTCGCGGTCGTCGACGAGGCGGGTGCGCGACAGCGCGGTGAGAGCGTGACGGACGACTCGATCCGATGGCTCTCGGTCGGACGGCTGACGCCGTAGGGATCGGGCTGTATCGCCCGCCCAAACGAACGGTTTTTGCCTTGACCGCCGGGATGGGTCGTATGGACGGAGACATCCCCCGCACGGACGGCGGGACCGGGCGCGCCGACGGGTCGACCGAGGACGTCGCGCTCGACCCGTGGGGGTCGGCGTCGGTCGGCGACTACGCCGACCTCTTCGCCGAATTCGGAATCGAGTCGTTCGACGACGTCGTCGACGACGTGCCGGCCCCACACTACCTCATGCGTCGGGGCGTCATCTTCGGTCACCGCGAGTACGACGCGGTCGCCGAGGCGATGGCGAACGACGAGCCGTTCGCGGCGCTCTCCGGGTTCATGCCCACCGGTGACCCGCACATCGGCCACAAGCTCGTCTTCGACGAGCTGATCTGGCACCAACAACAGGGCGGTGACGTCTTCGGGCTGATCGCCGACCTCGAGGCGCACGCCGCACGCGGGATGTCATGGGACGAGATCGACGAGCACGCCCGGAGCTACCTGCTCTCGCTTCTCGCACTCGGCTTCGACCCGGAAGACGGCGAGCTCTACCGGCAGTCTGAGAACCGGGCGGTCCAGGACCTCGGCTTCGAGCTCGGCGCGAAGGCCAACTTCTCTGAGTTCGAGGCGATCTACGGCTTCGACGGCGAGACGAACGTCTCACACATGCAGAGCGTGGTCACCCAGACCGCGGATATCCTCTACCCACAGCTCGTCGACGAGCCGAAGCCGACGGTTATCCCTGTGGGACCCGACCAGGATCCCCACGTTCGACTCACGCGCGACCTCGCGACCCGCGTCCGTTACTTCAAGGTGACCGAGGCGTTCGCGAGCTTCGAACTCGACGACGACGAGCGTCAACTCGTGCGGACCGCCTACGACGCGCTTGCGGCGGGCAGTGATGGATCGGGTGGCGATGGGTCAGACGACGTTCGCTCGGCCGACGCCGCCGAGTGGCTCGCCGACTACGAGCCGCCGGCGGGCGAGGCGGGTGACGCCTTGCGGGCGGCCAAGCCGAGCGCGGTAGAGACGCTTCGCGCCGGGGGCAAAGAGCCGCTTCGGCCGCGGGTGCGGTTTTTGGACCGCAACGCGACCGACGAGGCGTTCGAGGCGCTCATCGAGGCGGTCGACGGCGAGAAACGCGTCTTCGAGGGCCACGTCGACGCCTTCGAACTGTCGCGCGCTGAGGCGGCGTCGCTGGCGCGCGAGGTCGAGCTCGCGCACGACGGCTTTGGGTTCCGCCAGCCGTCGTCGATCTACCACCGGTTCATGACCGGGCTCACCGGCGGGAAGATGTCGTCGTCGATCCCGGCGAGTCACATCTCGCTGCTCGACGACCCCGAAGACGGCTACGACAAGGTGACGTCGGCGACGACCGGCGGCCGAGAGACCGCGGCGAAACAGCGTGAGCTCGGCGGCGAGGCCGACGAGTGTCCCGTCTACGAACTGTACGCGTACCTGCTCGCGAACGACGACGACGGACTCGCCGCAGAGGTGTACACGGAGTGTGTGAACGGCGAGCGCCTCTGTGGCGGGTGTAAAGAGCAGGCGGCGACGATGATGCGGGAGTTCCTCGCCGAACACCAGGAAAAGCGTGCGGAGGCCGAGGCCGTGCTCGAAGACCTCGATATCGACCTCGACTCGGATCGGCGTGGAACCGGCGGCGAGCACTGAGCGCCGGGGTCAGTGGTGTTCGAGTCGGTCATGCGCGCGTCTGGCGATGGCTGTGTGAACCGGATGACCCGTGACCTCCGGGCACCCCTTTCAGCCACCCCCTCCCCAGCCGATTCGCTCGTCGCCTGTGGCGACTCGCTCATCCCTCGCACGCGCTCGCGAGCCCGCCGGAGGCGGGCTCACGAGGCGCGCGCCACCGCAGATGGTGTGTTGGGGCTGATGGGTGGAGCCAGTTTCACGTGGGCGACCGACTGGTTCGGGTCACGCAGACTCGAAGAACTGTGGTCTGTACAACACCGCGAGATCCCGATCGAACGCCTCGAGCTGGATGATGTCGTCGTCGCCGTACGCCTCGAACGAGTCGACGAACGCCTCGGCATCAGCGCGGTCGGCAAACGGCGTCGGGTTCATCCGCATGATGTCGTCGACGTGGTCTGTCTCGGTCACACGGACGAAGTACGCCGTCTCAGCTGGACACAACTCGCCGGTCTCGTAGCCGGTCACCCACCCGTTCGCGACAGGAGATGTCGGACCGTCAAAGCGCGCTGGGTCGACGTAGTACGCCGCGAAACAACCAGACGAACAGTAGAACGACCGCGTGCCGTCCTCGTGGACCAGCTGTGCGTTCCACGTCGGATGCTCGGCGGCGACCATGTTACACACCGCACATCTCTCGCCATCCGGAACCGCCACGGCGCTCTCGAGGTCGGCGGTCGATCCCTCACCAGTTTCAGCCGCCCCGTCGCCCGTGTCGTCGCCGGCGCTGCACCCGGCGAGTGCGACTACGGCTGTCGTCCCGAGCGTCCCGACGACTGTCCGTCGGTCGACGTGTCTGTGAGCGTCCTCCATACTGTCTCGGTCGGTGGCGGCCCGAATACCTGATCTGGTCCGTGCGTCGAACGGGAAGTGAACTACCCTACCCTACTCGCTCACGGCTGATGCTGTTCGCTCCTTGAGGGTAGGGCTTCCTGCTTCCACGACGCGCTTTGCAGATACAGGCGTATCCACAGGGAGCGCAGTCTCCACAGGCGTTGACGAATCGCTGCGCGATTCGTTCGCACACCAGAGATCTCCGATTTCTGGGGACGCTGTATCCACGCCCTACTGCGCTATTCGGCCTTCGGCCTGCGTTACTCCTTGAGGACGGGGGCGTAGTGCCTGCATTCAGCTAACGCCCGAACGAATGTTCGGAGTCACCGGCATTACCACGAACGCCGGCGACCGTGTAGCCGAATCCTCGATCGATGACGACCGCGTCGAATGCACTCGCGTCGAGGGCAGCCGCGAGGTCGTCCGGCGATCGGAAGCGCGAACCCATCCCGATCGCGTGCTCGGCCGCGACGAGCAAGCGACCGAGCGGGTGTGTGGGATCGAACTCACGGATCACGAACACGCCGCCGGGGGCGAGGACGCGCGCCGCCTCGTCGATCGCGGCGGTCTGTGTCGGAAGATGGTGGAAGGCGTCGACGACGAGCACGGCGTCGACCGCGCCGTCGGCGACCGGCAGCCGGCCGGCATCGCCAGCGACGGCCGACAGTCCACGTACCGTGTGGGCTCGCCGAAGCATCGGCCGTGAGACGTCGACGACCAGCCGATCGGGACCCGTCACCGCGGCTGCTGCTCGCCCCGATCCCCCGCCGACGTCGAGGAGTCGGTCGATCGGACGGGTCGCCCGGTCGAAGCCCGCAGCCAGCGCGTCCCCGTCTGCGGGTGGCATCGCGAGGTCGTACAGCGGGGCGATCCGGTCGAAGAAGCCGACGTCGCCGGTCCCGTACATACCAGTTCCGGGGCCGCGAGCGGCTTGTATCGGTCGGTCGCCGGCGGCCCGTGCTGCGGTGTCGAACGCAGCCGTCGGCGGCACCAGGTTCGGGTCCGGTGGCTTTTCGCCCGCGTGCAACCGAAGTTGCCATATGGAGTTCACCGTCCTCGGTGCGGCGGGTACGGGCGCGTCATGTCGGCTCGACTACCGAGCGTTCGCGTACGCCGGCAAGTTCGTAACCGGTGACACCGGAAAGGCGGTCCTCGAGACCACAGATGGCTCGCCGGCGGCCCCGGCATGGACACTGGACCGATCTGTGCCGGAGACCGTCGATCCGACGGACTTCGACGACTCCGTCGTCGCTGCGGTGTCGTTCTCACCCGACCGGACCGCCCCCGCGTGTTGTCGACTCCGGTACGTCACCGTCCACGCCGCGCGCCGCGGCGAGGAGATCGGTCCAACGCTGATCCTCCGGACGGTCCACTGGCTGGCCGACGCGGGATACGATCGGGTCCGGATCGCAGTTAACAACCCCTTCGCGTACGAGGCGTTGTACAAGTGCGGATTCGCGTACACCGGCGAGCAGACGGGACTCGCCGAGCTCGAGCTGGCGCGTCCCGCGGCGACGGTGGCAGCGACCCACGCGGATGCCGACCGCTACCGTGCCGGACTCCGACAGTTTCGAGACGACGACGCCGAGCGGTCGAACACCGAGCGAACGTTTCTCCGATCACGGCTCGACGGTGCGGACCCGGTGGCACCGCCGGCGCTCCACCGTGTGGGCGTGGGAGGATCGTAAGGTCTCGAAAACCGGTGCCCGTCTCTCAGGCGCTCGCCTCGTCATCGTCGATTCCCGGGGCGACGGTCGGGTCGACGTCGGCGGGCTCTTCGGTGCCGCCAACGACCGTCTCGCCGGATTCGGTCTCGACGTACACGTCGTCGGCGAAGCCGGCGAGTGCGTTCTCGTACGCTGGCGTCTCGAGTCGCTCCGGCGTCGCTGGGGCGTCAGTCACGCCGGCCGCGGGACGAAACGTCCCGAGCGGGTCGTCGATCGTGATGTCGTGGGCGGTGAAAAACGCCTCGTACCGGCGGTAGTGCGCCTCGAGTTCGTCGGCCGGTATCTCCATCATCTCCGTCCAGCCGTAGGTGAAAAAGTCAAAGTTGGCCTGAACGTGTGTGATCTCGCGCGCCTCCGCCTCTTTGAAGCCCGCCTCCAGTGCGGCGACGTAGGTGTCCATCGTGGCGTCGAAGAAGTCGTCGAGGTGCTCGCGGCGCTCCTCCCGGCGGTCCTCGTCGGCCTTGTTGAGAAAGATGCTGGTGTGGAGGTCGACGAGCTTGTCGTTGGCGACGTCGCCGATGACCGGTGTCGTGAGCGCCTTCTTTGCGGCCCAGTGACGGATGTTCTGACGGATCTTCATACGTTCAGTAGCGCGTGAACCCTATTCAATCTGTGGCGTCGGGCGGGGTCAGCCGCGGTCGCAGCGGCGGGATTGTATACGATCGATCCGGACTGACTCGCCAGGATGGCAACCCACATTAACCCGGAATTCGAAGACTGCGTATGAGCGATTCGTACGTGATCGTCGGTGACGGGATCGCTGGCGCGTCCGCCGCAGAGACCCTCCGCGAGGAGGCGCCCGCCGCCGACATCACGGTCATCACCGACGAGGGAGAGTCCCTCTACAACCGGATCCTGATAAAGGAGTACGCGAAGGGCAAGCTACCCGAAGCCCCCATCTCTATTCACGAGGAGTCGTGGTACGACGACCACGACGTCGACCTCCGACTCGACACGGTCGTCGTCGACATCGACGTCGACGCCGACGCAGTCCACACTCACGCGGGTGAGACGATCACCTACGACAAACTCCTGTTGGCGATCGGCGGCACCCCACAGCAGCTGCCCGTCGAGAACGCCGACGCAGACGGCATCCACCACTTCTGGACGTTCCAGGACGCACGGAAGATCAAAGCCAGTGTCGAGGACGCAGAGCAGGGCGTCGTCGTTGGCGCCGGGCTGCTCGGTATCGACTTTGCGGCCATCTGTGGCGCCCAAGACGTCGAGGCGAAGTACCTGATGCGTGGCGACTGCTGGTGGCGGTACGCGCTCTCGAACGAAGGCGCCGAGATCATGCACGAAGCGATGCGCGAGCGCGGTGTCGAGCCCGTCTTCGGCTCTGGGGTCGACCACTTCGAGGTCGACGACGACGGACACGTCGAGGCCGCCGTCGACCCGAACGGCGACCGGTACGCCTGTGACTTCGCGGGCGTCGCAATTGGGCTCGATCTCAACACCGAACTCGTCGAAGACACACCCATCGAGGTCGACGACGGCATCGTCGTCGACGAGTACATGCAGACGTCCGTCGACAACGTGTTCGCGGCCGGCGACATCACTCGGTTTTACGACGTCGTCCTCGGCGAACAGGCACAAAACGGCGCGTGGGGGTCGGCCAAAGAGCAGGGGACGATCGCCGCGAAGAACATGCTCGCGTACGAGAGCGAGCCCTTCGAGTGGGTGTCGTCGTACTCGATCACCCACTTCGACTTCCCGTTCCTCTCGTTCGGGCACCCGACACTCGGTGACGACGCCGTCGAGGCGACGACGGGCGAGAACGAGTGGCGGCGGGTCGCGCTGAAAGACGGCCGCGTCGTCGGCGGCGTGCTCATCGGCGACCTCTCGCCGCAGTCGGCGTTCAAACAGCTGATGCGTGAGGGACGGGACGTCTCCGGGCAGACGGAGCGACTCCTCGAGCCAGACGTCGCCGTCGAAGACCTCGCCGCACCGACAGAGCAGTAGCACGTACCCGCAGGGGGGCACACGGACGGCCGGTCTGGAAGCGAAGTTGTTTTCGCCCGTGACGCGATACGGGAGGTATGGACAGTGGCGGATCAACCGACATGACGCTGGCGTTCGAGCTGTCGGCGTTGAAGGCGCTCGCGGACCCGAACGCCGTGTTCAACAACGCCCGACAGTGGACCGAGTACGTCGGCGTCGTCAGCGAGAAGCCCACGTACGTCGTGACGAACTTCACGCGGAAACACCGCGTTCGTCAGGACTTCTTTTCGGGTCCCCGCGGCGTCGAAGAGAGCCTCGAGAACATCAAGAGCCAGTTCGACACGGATCGACACGTCTTCGTCGGCGTCGACGCAGACGACGAGGCCCTCGCCGACGCGACCGAGTGGGAGTTCCTCGACGTCGAGGACGCGGCGTCGGCGGCCGGATGGACGGTCGGAGCCGTAGAAGAGTCGACACCGGCCGACGCACAGACGCGCGACGACTGGCCCTGATACCCTACCGTCGGTGACCGCCAAGACGGATGCTGTTTTGACGCGCCGGGCCGAAGCGCGGCCTATGGACCATAACCACGATCCCGACGGGGACGATCACGCACACGACGGCCACGACCATCACGCACACGACACCGATGCCGTCGGTGTCGCGGTGCTCACCGTCTCGTCGTCGCGCACACCCGACGACGACCCCTCCGGTGACCGGATCGTCGACGCGTTCGACGCGGCGGGTCACGAGACGGTGGCGCGCGAACTCGTCGACGACGACCGCGAGGGGATACGCGAGGCGGTCGACCGGCTCGTCGCGCGTGAGGCGGTCGACGCGGTCGTGACGACCGGCGGCACGGGAGTCACGCCCGACGACGTCACGCCGGACGTGATCGAACCGCGCTTCGAGAAGCGACTTCCAGGGTTCGGTGAGCTGTTCAGACGACTCTCGTACGAGGAGGTTGGCGCCCGCACAGTGGGGTCGCGCGCGACGGCGGGGATCGTCGACGGCACGCTCGTCTGTTGTCTGCCCGGCTCGACGAACGCGGTAACGCTCGGCGTCGAGTCGGTACTTCTCCCGGCGATCGGTCACCTCACCGGACTGGCGGGTCGGCACGAGTGAGCGCGGTGACCGCCCGGCGGCACCGACAGACGACTCCGGGCCGTCTCAGTCGACGGCGCCCGACCGTACCGACGCGAGGAAGTTCTCGATGATGTCGTGACCGACGGCCGTGAGCACGCTTTCGGGGTGGAACTGCACGGCCTCGATCGGGTGGCGTTCGTGGCGGACGCCCATCACGAGCGACTCGTCGCCGTGAGTTGTCGTCGCCGTGACGGAGAGCGTGTCGGGCACCTCCGTGGCGATGAGCGAGTGGTATCGACCCGCTCGGAATCCTTGGTCGAGCCCGGCGAAGACGCCGGCCCCGTCGTGTTCGACCGGGAACGCCTTGCCGTGGATCGGTTCGGGGGCGTGACCGACCGTGCCGCCGTACTCGTGGACTGCCGCCTCGAGGCCTAAACACACGCCGAGGGTCGGAACCGACGGAGAAAGCTCCCGAAGGACCGGTCCGGTGACGCCGACGTCACGCTCGTTCTTCGGGTGTCCCGGGCCGGGGCTGATGAGGATGGCGTCCGGATCGGCGTCTTCGACCGCCGCCAGCGACGCGGTGTTTTTGAGTACCGTGATGTCGGCGGCCGACTCGTCGCCGCTTTGAGCGACCGACTCGTCGTCGCCACGGGTGGTCGAGGCGGTCTCGGCGGCGGATTCGCTTCCGGCCGCGATCGCCGGGCGATTGAGTGCCTGCTCGGAGACGTACTCGACGAGGTTGTAGGTGAACGAGTCGAAGTTATCCACGACGACGACGTTCATCGCTCTACCCCCTCGGTCGGCGCGGCCGCATCTGCCGGTGCTTCCTCGCGGATCCGGTCGACAGCCGCGAGCACGCCCTCCATTTTGTGTTCGGTCTCCTCGTACTCGGCAGTCGGGTCAGAGTCTGCGACGAGGCCGGCACCCGCGCGGATCGTCACCTCGTCTTCGCCGCGCTCGCCGACGTCCGATCGCAGCGTCGCGGTGCGGATCACGATCGCGAAGTCGGCGTCGCCGGTCCACGAGAAGTACCCCACGCCGCCACCGTATGCCTCACGCGGGGTGGGTTCTAACGCGTCGATGATCTCCATGGCGCGAACCTTGGGGGCGCCGGTGAGGGTCCCGGCCGGAAACGCGGCGCGGGTCGCATCGAACGGGTCGGCCTCGGCCGCGAGCTGCCCCGTCACCGTCGACTCGATGTGCTGGACGTGGCTGTATTTCAATACGTTCATGAACTCCTCGACGCGGACCGACCCAGGTGTCGACACTCGACGGACGTCGTTCCGCGCGAGGTCGACGAGCATCGTGTGTTCGGCCCGTTCTTTGCCGTCGGCGAGCATCTCACCCGCCAGCCGGCGGTCCTCGACCGGACTCGTCCCCCGTGGACAGGTGCCCGCGATCGGGTTCGACACCACGCGGTCGTCTTTCACCGAGACGAGCGTCTCCGGGCTCGCGCCGACGACGGTCCGGTCGTCGTGTTTGAGGACGTACATGTACGGCGAGGGATTGACGTCCCGAAGGGCCGCGTACAGCCCGAGCGGGTCGACGTCGCCGCGAAGCCGGCGGCTCCGAGAGATCACGCCCTGGTAGATGTCGCCGTCCATGACGTGTCGTTTCGCGGTCTCCACTGCGTCCTCGTACGCCGACTGTGCACCAGCCTTCTCGGCTCGAACGCGAATGCCGCCCGGATCTGGCGCGTCGGCATCGGCCAACGCGGCGGCGACGCGGTCGGCTTCCGCCGCGAGGGCGTCGTAGGTCGCTCCAGGATCGCCGTCGACGATGGGAGTGAACACGAGCTCGACGGTGCCGTCCACCTCGTCGAAGACGACCGTCCGCGTCGTCAACAGAAACTCCGCGTCGGGAAACGTCGTCTCCGGGCGCTCGACGCCGACCTCGTCGAGCCAGAGGTCGTACACGGCCTCGTACGCCAGGAACCCGACGAATCCGCCTGAGAGGATCTGACGGTCGGTGTCGGGAAAGTTCCGTCGCGCGACGTCCGGAAAGGCGGCACGGAGTCTGTCGACGACGTCGCCGGCGTCGGGACTGAGCGCGTCGACGACGCCGTCGTCACCGCCTCCGACGAAGTCGGCTGCCGGGCCGAGGCTGGTCAAACGGGTCGCCGTCGGGTGGACGGATATCACGGCCTCGGGGTCGTACCCGACGAACGAGTACCGGGCGTGTTTGTCGGCGCTTCCGCCCGCGGTGAACGCACCGTCTGGGTCGCTCGATGCCACCTTCTCGCCGGACTCCAAGAGGAAGCCGTACGAGCTCTCGCCGACGAGCGTCGCGTACGCCGCGAGAGGCGTAACCGCCGCGTCGAGCGGGGCTGCCACCCGAACGACGACCGGGCCGTCGGCGTCGGCCGCGTGTGCGCAGAACGCCTCACGCGAGCAGTCGAGTGTCGTCATACGATCGCCACCTCTCGACCCGCGTTTGCCACGAAGCGGGCGACGGCGTTGTGATCTTTTCGTCCGGGGGTCAACTCGACACCCGAGGAGACGTCGACCGCAAACGGTTCGGCAGTCTGTACCGCCGCCGCGACGTTCTCCGGGGTGAGGCCGCCGGCGAGTACGACCGGCGTCGTGAGTTGCGTCGCCAGCTCACCCGTGGCGGTCCAGTCGTGCGTCTCGCCCGTACCGCCAGCGCCCGACTCGTCCGTCGAATCGACGACGAGGGCGTCGACGACCCCGTCGAACGACGCCGCGCGAGCCGGCTCGTCGGCGTCGACGGTGAGCAACACCTTCGCTTCGGTCTCGGCGCGCACGAATCCGATCTCGTCCGGCGTCCACTCGCCGTGGAGCTGTATTGCATCGGGCCCGACCGTGCGGGCGAGTTCGACCGCGCGTGGAGCGGTCTCCGGCATCGTGACCAGCGTCGCCGTGACGAACGGCGGCACGTCGGCGAGCAGCGTGGCTGCGTTTGCTGGGTCGACCGCTCGTGGAGTGTCGACGGAGACCTCGGTTATCACACCGACCGCGTCGGCACCGGCTTCGACGGCAGCTCTGAGGTCTGCGGCGTCGGTGAGCCCACACACCTTCACGCGAGCCATCACCGGCCCCCCTCGTCCGTCCCCGCCGGTGTCGAGGCCCCGGCCGATCCGTCACACAGCGCCTCGAGCTTCGCTGCGGCCGACCCGTCGTCGATCGCCGCGGCAGCGCGGTCGACGCCGGCCGACAGGGAGTCTGTCTCGCCGGCGACGTATATCGCCGCGCCGGCGTTCGCGAGGATCAGGTCGCGTTTCGGCCCGGTCACAGCGCCGTCGACGATCCCGCGGAGGTCCGCGGCGTTCTCCGTCGGTGTGCCGCCGGCGACGGCCGCTATCGGGGCTCGGTCGACGCCGAGGTCGGCCGGCGACACGGTGAACTCGGTGACGGTCTCGCCGTCGACTTCGGCGACCGTCGTCTCGTCGTGGATCGCGACCTCGTCCATCCCGGCGCCGTGGACGACCAGCGCGTGCTCGACGGGCATGTGCGCCACGGCCTGCGCGATGGGGGCGACGAGGGAGGCGTCGTACACGCCGAGCACCTGTGCGTCGGCGCCGGCGGGGTTCGTCAGCGGACCGAGCACGTTGAACAGCGTCCGCATACCGAGCTCCTTTCGCGGGCCGATGACCGCCTTCATCGCCGGGTGGAACACCGGCGCGAGCATGAACCCGATGCCGTCGGTCTCGATGGCCGACTCGACGGCCGTCGGTTCGGCCTCGACGTCGACGCCAGCGACCGAGAGGACGTCGGCACTGCCGGAGGACGATGAGACGGAGTAGTTGCCGTGCTTGGCGACCGGGACCCCGGCTCCCGCGGCGACGATGGCCGCGGTCGTGGAGACGTTGATCGTGTCGTAGGCGTCGCCGCCGGTCCCACAGGTATCGACGAGTGGCGACCGATCCGGGTCGATCGTCCGTGCCGCATCGCGCATCCCGGTGGCGAAGCCGGCTATCTCTGCCTCCGTCTCGCCTTTCGCCCGCAGTGCGGCCAACAGTGCACCGATCTGCGCTTCGGTCATTTCCTCGAAGACTAGTCCGGCCGCCTCGCGGGCCTCCTCGAGCGTCAGGTCGTCGCCGTCTGTCACGCGTTCGATGGTCTGTTGAGTGTCCATGGAAGATACGAATGTATGTGTCCGTGTTATGATGTACAAGTATGTACACTGATTTAATCTTGTCGGCGACGACCGGCGCCGAACGAGGGGTGCAGTGCCAGGACGTCAGCGGAGCGACCGCATCGTGACGAGCGCGGTAGGGATCATGATCGGGATCGTGAGTATTGCGCCCGTGATCACTACGAACGGGGCGACCTCGTCTGCGGGATACGCCAGGTGTGTCACCGTCGCCCAGTCGATCAGGTTCACCGCTAAAAAGTACGCAGACAGGGTAAGCGTCACGATCGTCGCGAACGCCACCACGACGACGGCCGCGACCGGCGGTCCATTTCGGTCGGCTGTCTCAGCGGTCTCGGCCGTCACGGGCGGATCACGCTCATCGAATCTTGTACACGACTCACAATTATAAGACGTTCGAACGAGACGTCGTGCGTCTGAGTGAGCTGGTCACGGGCGACGGACTCGACCTATGGCCGGCCGGTCAGTCCCGAAAGAAGTCCTCGTGTTCGAACGGCTCGTCTTCCCCCTCGACTGCGAGGACGTCGAGCGCCGTGACGGTGGCGGCGACGCCGAGGAGGCCCGCGAGGCTCGGCTCTGTTCGCCCGTCGTCACCGGAGATCAATTCCTTGATGTAGAGTCCGCCAGCCCCGTGGACGTCGACGGTCGCCCGCGTCGGAGACTCCCGGGTCGTCTCGACCGCGTACACCTCGCGTTTGCGGGTCAGGTTCGCCCGGCGGTGGTCGACTCGCTTCGGGGTGTACTGTTCGACGGTCGCCCCCGTGAGTCGGTCGGCGGCGGCGGCCAGCTCGGCCTCGTCGACGGGGGCGTCGAAGTCGACCGAAGCGCGGTATCGCTTGGCTGCGTCGAGCGACTTCACCCGCTCGACCATCTCGTAGGTCGCGTGCCGGAGCCCCTCGACTTCGACCGCGCCGTCGGCGAAGGCGTTGACGTCGCTCTCGAGCCGATCGAGGTCGGCCCGACGGCGTCGTGGCTCGTCCACCTCGACCACGAACGGCCGACCGGTGCCGAGCATCAGCGCGTCGACGTCCTCGCGACCCGCCCCGTGGAAGGTCGTGGCCGTCCCGTCGAGGACGTCCTCGACGACCGGCGCGACGTACTCCTCGACGCTGTCGTCGTAGAGGTATCCCGACCCGCCACAGTGGTCACACGGGTCCGCTCCCTGCCGACCCGACCCGGCACACTCCCGGCAGGGCCACTCAGTCTGTGGAATGTCGCGCTCGAGTTTCCGGTAGCGACCGTAGACGAACGTCGAGTTGACCGTCGTCTCGAGCTCGTCGGCCGCGAGATCGATCGTGAACTGCACGTCGGGCCGCTCGAACGAGACCGTCGTGTCAGTGTGTGTGCCGACCCGCTTGCCGACCTCTCGGTTGAACGCCGATTTGAACGGTTCGCCCGCAGCTGCGTCGAGTCCGGCCTCCTCGCGGAGCAACGTCTCGTTCTCCTCTACAAGCGGCGGCGGCCGCGTCCCGACGTTGTAGGTGGCGAACTCGATCGCGTCGACGGCGGCCGCAGCGCGCGTCGCCCACTCGTCGTGTGTGCCACATCGTCCCTCACATACCCAGCAGTCAGCCGTCTCGACCGGCTCGAAGTCGGCGTCCTCGCGGAGCGCGAGCCCGACTCGAAGCGCAGACCCGCGCTCGGCGTTCGACAGCCCGAAGCTCCGGTCGGCGACGAGCCGCCCGAGACAGGCGTCACACACCGGTCCCGTCTCGGTCGCGCGCGCGGCGACCTCCAGTACGTCCATACGTGGAAGAGCCGACCGGCGCGTAACTGTCTTGCCCTTGGCCGGTCCCGCCGACGCTTCCGTGATCAGTCCCGCCCACTTATACTCACCGCGGTCCTCGTGGCGCGTGTGAACGGGCCGACGAGCCGAACAGAGCGGGTCGAACTCGGCGTCGAGCTGCTCGCACACCTCGACGTAGAGGAGCTGTCGCTCGCAGCGGCGGTCGACCGGATAGAGACGGTGACCACGAGTCCGACCGTCGTCCGCGCGGTGCTCGACACAGCAGAGAAGCGCGGCGTAATCGCTCGTGAGGACGCCCGCCTCCGGGTAACCCGCGGCGGGACCGTCGTCGACTACGAGTCACAGGTGACGAGTCGTTCCGGCGAGTTCACCTGTGCGCGCTGTGGAGCGGGGATCTCGACCGGGTACTTCGTGCGGCTCGACAGCGGGGAGCTTGGACCGTTCGGTTCCTCGTGCGTCCGGAAGGTCACCGGCCGCGCGACCGAGTGATCGGAACCCGCATCGGGCCCGATCACCGCCCCTGTCGGAGCTCCTCTATCAGTTGTTCGATCAGGTCGGCCTGACGATCGATAGCCGCCGACTGCGCCTCGACGGTCCGACGGAGGTCGGCCACGGCCTCGGCGAGCGAGTCGTCCTCCACGGTCGCACGCTCGAAGGCGTCCTCGAAGTCGTCCGCGTCCGATCGGTTCGTCGGAGACTCCTCGGCCGCGTCGCTCGTGTCGGCGTTCGTCTCGACGTGGGGTGCCGGGTCCCCACGCGAAACGCCGACGTCGGCTGCCGCGTTCGTCGTCGGCGGTGCCGCCGCGTCTCCCTCGTCTGGCTCGTCTATCGTGTCTGCCGCGTCGGCCGCCGGCGACGCAGAGAGCGGGTCCGGGCCGACGCCGAAGTCGGTCGGACTCGTCGCGTCGTCGGCCACGCCGGTCTCGTCTTCGGTGTCGACGGCGACCGCACGGCGGAACGCTTCGAGCCGGTCGACGTCGTGGAACGCACACACGGCCTCGACGAGCGTCTCCCGGACCGAGCGCGCGGATTCGTTCGGGGTTTTGAACCGCTCCGAGCGGCCCGAGTGCTGGATCACGACCGTCGTTGCGACCGTTCCCTCCTCGAAGTACAGGTCGGTCAGGTCGGCGTACGGGAACGCCTCGAACTCCTCGTCCCACACCGCAGCACCGACGTGTTTCACCAGTCGCTGGTCGGTGACCACGAGCGTGAGCTCGGAGAATCGAAACGCCCGTACGATAGATTCGTCGGGTGCCGTGACCCCCCGGGCCGAGAGCACGCCGAGGAGGATCGGGTGGATGACGTCGTCGAGACGACCCGACGGAATCGCGAGCGTCTCGTCGCCGTCAAGTCCGTAGCTGAAGGTGACCTTCGACTTCCGGCGACCCGACGAGACCGCCAATCGTTCGGCGTCGTGTGGGTACTCCTCTACGGTCTCACCCGAGAGCAACCCCTCAGCACGATACACGAGCGTTCGGGAGGGCGTGACGACGAGGACGTCGTCTCCCCCGAGCGGGATCCGCGTGGCGACCTGCTCGTCGCCGATGGCTCCCGAGAGCACGTCGGGAAGACTCATGCGAGGTAGTTCCAGCCACCGGGCATAAATCCGCGGGTCGCGCGCTCGGCTGGACACGACGCCACTGTGTGCTCGCGTGACACGCCCCTACCGGATGGGAAGGTTAAAGAGTGTCATCGCGGTACGTGTGAGTGAGGCCGGGTGGCTTAGCTGGACATAGCGCCGCACTCATAGGGTTCAGAGATTCGGTGCGGTACGCTGCCTTGGAAGCGTCCGCGTCCTTCCGTGGCTCCGCCGAGCCTCGGACCTGGGACATGCGGAGATCGTGGGTTCGGAGCCCACCCCGGCCATCTCTCTTCGACACGCCGAGTGGTACCTGCTCACCGCGTCGCACTCGGCCGCTCGCACACGGCTTCAGAGGCGATTCTCGCGGCCGGGGTCGACGTCGATCGCGTCGACCGGGCAGACGTCGACACACAACATACAGTCGATACACTGGTCCTCGTCGGTGGGATTCGCTTTCCGCTCGGACTCGGGGTGGCCGGGCGTTTCGACCCACTCGAAGACGTCGACCGGGCAGTCTTCCAGACAGGCACCGTCTGCGAGACAGATGTCGAAGTCGACGGCGACGTGTGTACCGCGGATTCCGAGCTCGTCCGGCTGGTCGACGGGGCCCCACACGTCGACCCCGTGCTCTTCGCTAGTCCGCTCTAGATTCCGCTCGAAGTTCGGATCGATTCCCATTGACGAAGAATTTCATTCGCCGGCAGTTAAACGCCCCGACGAGCCACGCTGCGTGGTGGTGCCCGCGGTGAGCCCGCCCGGTGTTCACACCAGGGGCGGCTCACGACGCCACCGATCACTGGCGCGACCGGTCACGGGTGCGCGTAGTACGCCACGAGTTCTGCGTCGGTTGAATCGTCCTCGTCGGTCGAACGACCGTCGAACGCGTCGAGGCGAGCGAAGCCGACCCGCTCGAACTGCACGACGGTATCGACCGGCGTGTCGGCGATCCCCGGCTCGGCGTATCCGGTAACGTCGCCCTCAACCGTGCGCAAGCAGGTCTCGAGTGACGCTGTGACGGGGACCCAGTGAACCACGTCCACGTCGCCGTCGCGGACCACCTCGATGCCGGCGTCGACGAAGACCAGCTCGTCTTCGTCCCGGCGGACGCAGCCGTACCCCTTCAGCCACACCCGCTCACCGACCGGCGGTAGGTCGCTCGACTCGAGGTAGACGCGGCCAGCCGGAACGGTGCGAGTGCCGCGGTCTGGATGGTCCGGGTGGACGGGCGGCTGACCGGCTGCGGGCGCCGGCGCGTCACCGTCGACGACCGGATACTCGACGGCCGGCTCGTCCACGCGGTCGCGCACGAAGAACCGACGCGCTGCGTCGTCGTCGACGAGGTCGCGGTTGTTGGCGTACACCGACGACATCGCGAGGTCGACGTCGGACGTCGACATGCCTAGCGCCGTCATCGACTCGACGAGCGCCTCACCGCGAATGCCGCGCCGACGAACCGACCGTATCGTCGGCGCGCGCGGGTCGTCCCACCCGGACAGTTCGCCCCGCTCGATGAGCGATTTGATCGTCGACGTCGAGAGCGTCACGTCGTAGGCGTCGAGCTGGACGTGGCCCCAGTGGAGCACCTCGGGGTACGTCCAGTCGAAGGCGTCGTAGACGAACCGCTGTCGCTTCGCCGAGTCCTGGAGGTCGATCCCACGGATGATGTGTGTGACCCCCGTGAGGTGGTCGTCCACGCCCGATTGGAAGTCGAGCATCGGCCAGCAGCGGTACTCGGCTGCCGCCTCGCGGGGATGCGGCGTGTCGATCAACCGGAAGGCGACCCAGTCGCGGACCGCGGGGTTCTTGTGGGTGATGTCGGTGCGAACGCGGAGCACCATCTCGCCGGCGGCGTACTCGCCGGCGACCATCGATTCGAACTCCTCGCGAACGGTCGCCGGATCCTTGTCGCGGTGGGGACACGCTTTGCCGTCGTTTTTTAGCTCGGAGAACGTCTCCGCCGGACACGAGCAGGTGTACGCGCCGCCTCGCTCGATGAGCTCGCGGGCGTGCTCGTAGTACGTCTCGAGCCGGTCGGAGGCCTTCAACACGCGGTCAGGTTCGAAGCCGAGGTACGCGATGTCCTCGAGGATGGCGTCGTACGCGTCGAGGTCCGGTCGCTTCGTCTCGGGGTCGGTGTCGTCGAACCGGCAGATGAACTCCCCGTCGTACCGTCGTTTGTACGTCCCGATCACCGCCGGCATTCGCGCGTGCCCGATGTGCCACGGTCCGTTAGGATTGGGCGCGGCGCGCATCACGACGGACCCCGTCTCTGCGTTCGGTAACGCCGGGAGCACGTGCTCGTCCGTCGCGTCTTCGGCCTCGAGCTCGGCGAGCATCTCGGGGGCCAGCTCCGAGAGCCGGTCGCGGCGTTCGGTCTCGTCCATCGTCGCGACCTCAGAGACGACGGGCGCGATCACGCCCGGGATCTCGTCACCGTGCGGGCGGAAGTCCGGGTTGTCACCCATCAACGGACCCATGATCGCCCCGACGTCGGGGTCGTTACCGTGCTTGAGCGCGTTGAAGAGGGCGGCCCGTTCGCCGGCCGTCCGCACCCGATCGCGGAGTTCGTCGTCCATACGCGTCGGTTGTGGGGGTTCGCTCAAAAGCTGCGCGGAACGGCCGGTCGCCGCCGCGGCCGATAGAGACGGCCGAACAGCGCGCCACCACGGCGGAGGCGTATCGACTGACCGTCCCCACGAGCGTCCACGACGGACTTCACGAGGTTGATACGCTCCCGGCTCGTGGTCGGGGTATGACGACACCACGGACCGAGCCGGCGCCGCGGGACGGGGGCCGACGATGGTAGCGCCGATGTCGCGCGAAGAACGCGACGCCGGCAATCGAAAGGTGAAAGCCGGCTTCCTGCTGCTCGTTACCGTCTCGCCGCCGCTCATCACCCTGCAGGGCGACCCGACTCCGTTACAGCTCGGGGCCGCGAGCGCCGGGGGGTTCGTCCTCGGGCTTCTACTCGTGTGGTACCTCGGCAGCCTCGCCGCCGAGTTCACCGACTCGTCGCGGCGGCCGCGCTGAGTCAGCGCTCGGGCGAGCGACGCGACGACTCCTCGCTCGCGGGTCCGACACCGGAGACGACCTCCGTCTCGTCGCCGGGACGTGCGGTTCTCGCGTCGCCTCCCTCGTCGGTCGACCGACGCGCCTCGCCGGCGACGTCGAACGCGTCACCCGCCCGAGCACCTGCGACCGACCGCGAGGTCGACAGCGGCGACACGCTCACCTCCCCTTCGATCGTCGCGAGGCGGTCCGAGCCCCGGTCGTCTGCGACGTCGCCGCGGAGGAACTCCCGCCAGAAGCGGTCTCGAAGCTCCATGCCCATCTCACCGCGGTGTGCCCCGAACCCGTCGCCCCACCCGGCATCGTCGTCGATTCCGTCCGTCTCCGCGTCGGCCGCGTCGGTGCCCGGACGGAACTCGATCACGTCGAAGCCCCGGGCGGGCTCCGTCACCCGATACGTCGGATCCGCGGCCGCCTCGTCGTCGGCGGCGGGCACGTTTACGTTCAACACGTCGGCGTCGAGGGGAAGCCGGCCGTCCGCGTCGACCCGGTCGACGAACGCCCGAGCGACCCGGCCCGCGAGCGCGAAGTCGTCGTGGCCCACCGTCGGCGGAATCGGTAGGTTTCCTCGGTCGTACATCGAGAGCGCGACCGCGGGCGTCCCCAGGAACGAAGCCTCCATCGCCGCCCCGACCGTCCCCGACTGTCCGAGCACGTGCGCCCCGATGTTCGGCCCGTGATTACAGCCAGAGACGACGAGGTCCGGATCGACGTCGAGTGCGACGGCCGCCACGGCGACGCAGTCTGCCGGCGTCCCCTCGACCGCGTAGCCGAGGTCGCGCTCTGTGTACTCGACGGCCGTCTCCCACCACGAACGGTTTCCGCCGACACCCGACTGGTTCGTCGCCGGCGCGACGACGGTGACCTCGTGCTCGTGTGAGAGCGCCTCGTGGAGCGCCCGGAGCCCGACCGCGTCGATCCCGTCGTCGTTGGTGAGGAGGACTTCGAGTGTCATGACTCTCGATTGTGTGTCCCAAGATAAAAACGCACCCGGCCGGCGGTCGGTGATGACCGACCGAGACGGCAGGCGTGGGGTGAGCGAGCGTCGGGGAGGGCTGGTACTCCGTTGGTCAGGGAACGAACGCGTGGGACCAAGTTGGGTGCGTGCGGCCGTCGTCTCGGTGCGGATCAGTCCGCAGTTACGGGATTCTCGTTCGTCGCCATCGCGACGACCTCGTCGAAGAAGCCGAGCGAGTCGTGTGGGCCGGGGTTCGCCTCTGGATGGTACTGGCGTGTGATGACGTCGAGCGACTCGCTGTCGAGTCCCTCCACCGTGTCGTCGTTGACGTTCACCTGCGTGACCTCGAGCGGCCCGGTGTCGTCGACGGTGTAGCCGTGGTTCTGGGTGGTCATCACGACCTTTCCGGTTCGGAGATCTTTGACCGGCTGGTTGACGCCGCGGTGACCGAACATCATCTTCTCCGTGGAGCCGCCGAGCGCGCTCGCGATTATCTGCTGGCCGAGACAGATCCCTGCCATGGGGAGCTCCCCGGCGAGGGCGTCGACGACCGCCTGGGCAGCGACGTAGTTCTCCGGGTCGCCGGGACCGTTCGAGACGAAGAGGACGTCTGGGTCGACCGCTGTGACGTCGGCTTCCGTGGCGTCGTACGGGAGCACGTGCACGTCCGCCCCGCGGGCGGTGAGCGAGTCGATGATCGACCCCTTGGCGCCACAGTCGATCAGCGCGACGGTGGCTCCGCCGCCGCCCTCGTGGACCGTCGGTGCCTCGACGGAGACGTCCGCACCGATGTCGACGTGTGCGCTCATCGGCTCACACGCCTCCATCTCTGCGAGCGCGTCTTCGGGCGTGACGTCGTCGCCGGCTGCGATGCCGCAAGCCATTGCCCCCTCATCGCGGACCGTCGTGACGACCTCGCGGGTGTCGAGGTGGTCGATGGCGGGTACGCCTTCACGTTCGAGCCAGGCGGCAACCTCGTCGGTCATCTCCCGAGCGATAGCAGCACGGGGCTGGATCGTCTCCGACTCGAGCCGCTCGTCTCGGACGCCGTAGTTGCCGATCAACGGGTACGAGAACGTCAGCACTTGCTCGGCGTACGACGGGTCAGTCAGTGACTCCTCGTAGCCGGTGTACGCGGTGGTGAACACGAGTTCTCCGCGCGTCGTCCCCGGTGCACGGGCGCGAGCCTCGAGCACGCGTCCGTCGGCCAGCGCGAGATAGGCGTCCGACATTACGAGAAACGTATGGATGTCCACTATTAAATGCGTCGTTCGAAGCTCAGTTACGAATATCGAAACTCGGGCGGCGCGGGTGCACACTCGTTCGGTGGTCGTTTTTGGGTGTCGCTTGCCGTACACGAAGTGTGCACACGACGAGACAAACTCGGTTGCACGGCCGTGGTTACGTCGCGTTCTTCCGAAGATCGAACTCAGCGAGACGTATCGTTGTGGAGTTCGAAGCGAAACTACGATATTCACAAGTCGTAAGTCGTCGCTCGCCGTGGATGCCGCATGGACGACCTCGACCGGCGTATCCTCTCGATCCTCCGTCGGGACGCGCGAACTCCGTACACGGAGATCGCAGAGCGCGTCGGCACCTCCGAGGGGACGGTTCGAAACCGCGTCGACCGACTGACCGAAGACGGTGTCATCGAACGGTTCACGGTGACCACCCGGACAGGAAACGTGAAGGCGATGATCGAGATCTCCGTCGAGATGAACGTCAACACCGCGGCCGTCAGCGAGCGGCTCGTCGAGTGGGACGAGGTCGACTTCGTCTGGCAGGTCTCCGGCGAAGACGACGTCGTGCTCGTCGTGGACGCGGTCGACACCACGGCGGTCAACGATCTCATCACCCAGGCGCGCGAACTCGACGAGGTGAAGTCCACGAAGACGCGTCTCATCCTCGATGAACGGCTCGGCTAGTTGGCGTGACTGCGCGCGAGGCGACCAGGCCTCGCGTCTCACGAGAGGCGTCCGGCTCACTGCCCGTGAGAGACGTCTCACGTCACCTCCTCAGCGGTCTCGGCCGATGTCGGGTGATCGTTTGGTCGCGAACTCCTGTTCCAATGCTCCCCGCTCCCACGTGCGCGTGGTGTCTCCGCCGATCTCGGCGCGAAGCTTCTCTTGAATGAGGTCGACGGCGACGCTGTTCGCCCCCTCCGGAATGATCAGGTCGGCGTCGCCTTTCGTCGGCTCGATGAACCGCTCGTGCATGGGTTTCACCGTCGAGAGGTACTGGTCGATGACGCCCGCGAGGTCGCGACCGCGCTCCAGTACGTCTCGCCGGATGCGCCGGAGGATGCGCACGTCCGCGTCCGTCTCGACGTAGAGCCGAAGGTCCATCATCTCGGTGAGTCCCTCGTCGTGCAGCGCGAGGATCCCCTCGACGACGACGACGTCGGTCGGTTCGACGGTCACCCGCTCGTCTCGTCGCGTGTGCGTCTCGAAGTCGTACTGTGGCATCGCGATCGGCCGTCCCTCGAGCAACGACTCGAGGTGTGCCGTGAGCAGGTCCCACTCGAACGCCGACGGATGATCGTAGTTGAGGTCGGCGCGGTTCTCGAAGGAGAGGTCGCTTCGGTCCTCGTAGTAGTTGTCGAGCGGGATCCGGGTGACGTCGTCGTCGAGGGTCTGTGTGACCCGTCTGGTCACCGTGGTCTTCCCCGCGCCGGTCCCGCCCGCGATGCCGATGACGAACGAGGGGATGGTCATATCGGGCGTGTGAGCCCGAGGGGCTTCAACGCACGTGGTTCGTCGTGACGTTCGCACGCCGACGGGTACGGTGCGACGGCCGGCAGGCTCAAACACCGACGGCCACAAACGAGAACTCGTGAGCGACGAACCGTCCGTGACCGGACCGCCGGGGGTGCAGCTCGCTCCGGCGACGACCGACGACGCCGACGCCGTCGCGGACCTCTGGGTCGCGCTCGCGGCCGACCAGCGCCGGCACGGGTCGACGCTGCTCGCGGCTGCGAATCGCACCGCCGTTCGCGAGTGGGCGGCCAGCCGAGCGGTCACCGGTGAGCTGTTCGTGGCGCGAGACCGCGGTGAGACCGACGGCGCGGCGGCGCTTCTCGGCTTCGTCGGCTTCACACTCGAGCACGAAGGCTACGACCGCGACTGCACCCGCGGCGTCGTCAGCAACCTCTACGTCGTCCCCGAGCGGCGCGGCGAGGGCGTCGGGTCGGCGCTCTTGCACGCGGCCGAGCAGGCACTGTCGTCGTCGGGCGCAGACGCGGTGGTTCTCGAGGCGCTCGCGAGCAACGACCGAGCCCGCGCGTTCTACGCCGAGCACGGATACGATCTCCACCGCGTCGAGCTGCGCAAGTCGGTGGGGGCTACGAACGAGACGCCCGACGACGGGGATGGTTCCTGATCGAACCGGCTCGCCGAAAGCGACACGCACTCATACCCGGACCGAGAACGGTCGACCGTGCCAGGGGAGCATGGGCGGTTCATGCACTCGACTTGTAATCGAGACTTCCCGCGTTCAAATCGCGGCCCTGGCTCTCGTCGCGGTCTCTCGGTCGACCGTTCGGCCGTCCTCGCCTGTTTCGTCCCGCGTGGTGCCCCGGCGCATGACGCTTGTTGAACGACGTCGCAGCGAAGAAAACTGTGCGCCACGCGATGACGAGCGAGCTTCGAACGGACACAACGCGACGCTGACGTTCGACGCCGGTGGCCATCCTGACTCGGCCGTTGGCGCGCGCCTCGCGGGCCGCAGAGCCTGCTCGCGAGCGCGTGCGAAGGATGAACGAGTCGCCGTAGGCGACGAGTGAATCGGCCCGGGAGGGTGTGGCGGTAACTGGTGTCCGAGTGTCGTACGGTCGTCTCGCGTACGCCCACTGCCACAGACGTACGGAACCGACCCTCGGTGGACGTGTGGTCCCGTCTTCCCCACGGACTACTACGCCCACGGAGGGAAGGTTTATCAGGGACGATACTGAGGATGCGTACGATGTACCGGGTACTCGTTCCCGTCGGAGAGGACACAGACCGCGCACTCGCGGCTGCAGAGGCAGTCACGGCGCTGCCGGATGCAGACGCGTCGATCGACGCGCTCGTCTTGAACGTGTTCGAGGAGTTCGACGTGACCGGGGAGGCCGGCCGGGTGCGCTCTGAAGACGTCTGGGACGAGTCGAACTACCCGGAGAGCGTCGAGACCGTCGTCGAGACGCTCTCCGACGCCGGCGTCTCCGTCTCGACGCGGCGCGAACACGGCGACGTCACAGAAGAGATCCTCGCGGTCGCAGACGAGTTCGGCGCAGACGCCATCGTGATGGGTGGGCGAAAACGGAGCCCGACGGGCAAAGTCCTGTTCGGCAGCACGACCCAGTCGGTGATGCTCTCGGCGTCGTGTCCGGTGACGGTGTCGCTCACCGAGTGACGCGGCGGCGACCATCCGCACACTGGTGGGCTTCTCGCCGCCGTTCACGCCCGTACGTCTGATCTACTGACACGTATTCGAACGATCCGGAACACAGCACCTGCGTCACCACAGGATCACCCATTTTGCCTGAAAGAAAGAGATACATTATTATGTATCCGGATGAACGTCACAGTCGTACATGGCAGATACACCCGTGGACCGACGAAAGTTCCTGTACGGCACCGCAGTCGCTGGCGTGACCGGCCTCGCCGGCTGTAGCGGTGGTGGCGGCGGCTCGGGCGGCGAGACAGAAGAGAGCGACGACTCCGGTGGCGACAGCGGCGGCAGCGACGCCGGAAGCGACTCGGGGAGCGAGGAGAGCAGCAGCGAGGAGAGCGCGAGCCTCGAGCTCCGCGTCGGGACGTCTGCCGGTGGAACCCGTGACGTCGGCCTGGCCGTAGAGCGCGCCGTAAGCCAGGAGAGCGACACGCTGAACTACTCGACTATCGAGAGTCCGGGGTACATCGGGACCATCTATCGGATGGCACAGAACCAGTTCAACGCCGGGATCACCGACAACAACTCGCTGAACAAGGCGCTCAACGACGAGGGCCAGTTCGCCGAGCAGTCGGTGTCTAGAATCCCGTACTACGGGTTCAGTGCGTTCCCGTACAGCATCTACATCATCGCCCGTGACGGCACGGACATCGAGACGTTCGACGACCTCGCCGGCAAGAACGTCTACCCCGCAGAGCCGGGCTACTCGACGCGTGGGACTACCCTCGACGTCTGGTCACAGGAGCCCACCGCGGACGTCTACGAGCAAATGAACATCCAGAACATGGGGGTCGGCGATGCGCCCGGCGCGATGGAGGAGGGAACCATCGACGCCAGCATCGCCTACGGCACGCCCGGCGTCCGGTACACCGGCTTCGTCCAGGAGATCGCCTCCCGCGTCGACATCCACTACGTCGAGCCGACGGACGCGCTCATCGAGTCTGCAGAGTCGTTCTCGGGTGCTGGGACGACGACGACGCCCTACAGCGAGTGGGAGATGCCACAGGACATCGGCACGGACGAGGTGTTCACCTGGGACCTCGAGGTGTTGTACGCGTTCAACCCCGAGGCCAACGCCGACGCCGTCTACGAGCTGTGTCGCGTCGTGAACGAAGCCAACGACGTCGTGAACGAGGGCGAGGCTCAGTTCAACGACTTCGGGGGCGCCGGCGACATGCTCGGATACGCACAAGAAAGCATCCCCGTGCACCCCGGCGCAGTCCAGTACTACGAAGACGAGGGTGTCTGGGACGACAGCCTCCAAGTCGGCGAGTAACGCCCCACGGCGGGGCGGCTCAGTGGCGCCACGAGAGCCGGCGCATTCATACTACCCTTCCCGTACAATTTAGCTCACTCAACAATGGACACACACGCGGAACAACCTGACGCCCCCGCACGCTGGCTTCGCGGCCTCGACGTCACCGTCACACTCGCTGCCGTGCTGTTTTGGCTGGTCGCACTCTGGTGGACGCACACGCAGTCTATCTCGACGGTCAGGTACGGAACGCTGTTCGTCGGCGGGGTACTCACGGTGTACGCGATAAACGAGACGCGAGAATCGCTCGAAGAAGGCAGCTGGGTCGACGCGCTGGTGTTACTTCCTGCTGCGGGAGTGCTCATCACCGCCTCGGCGTACTTCTTCACGAACTTCGAGACGGTGTACCTGCTCCGACAGGGGTTTGCGACGCCACACGAGTACATGCTCGCGCGGCTGATCATCGTCTCGCTTCTGTACCTCACCTGGCGTGAGTTCGGGAACCTCTTTTTGGGACTCGTGATCGGCGTGATGCTGTACGCCATCTATGGCGACGCCGTCCCGGGCGTGCTCGGACACGCGGGGATGACCGAACTGACGCTGTTGCAGGCGACGGTCACCGACTTGTATGGCTTCTACGGCTCGTTGACGCAGCTCACCGCGTCGTGGATCGCGCCGTTCCTCCTGTACGCTGGACTCCTGTTCGCGTACGGTGCCTTCGATCTGATCCTCCGGCTCGCGATCGTCGCAGCCGGGCGCATCCGGTCGGGCGTGGCCCAGACGGCCGTGCTCTCGTCTGCGGTCATCGGATCGATAAACGGCTCGTACACCGCGAATGCGGCGATGACCGGCTCGTTTACGATCCCGACGATGAAAGAGAGCGGGATGGCCGGTCACCGCGCGGCGGGTATCGAGGCGGTCGCCTCCACCGCCGGGCAGGTGCTCCCGCCGGTCATGGGCGCGTCCGCGTTCGTGATGGCGTCGTACCTCGGCGTGGCGTACCTCAACATCGTCGTCGCCGGGCTGATGCCGGCGGCCATCCTCGTGGCGTCGATCGCCATCGCCGTTCACTACACGGCGATAAGCGACTCGAGCAGCCAGGACATGGAGTTCTCCGAGTTCTTCGACGACCCGATGACGTCCAACGAAAAGGTGTTCGAGGCGATCCGCTTCGGGGTGCCGTTCGGCGTCCTGATCTACTTCCTCGGAATCGCACAGTACACCGTGATGACCTCCGCGTTGTACACGGTCGTCGCGATGGTCGTAACCGGCGTGGCGATGCCGCCGCTACAGCGGCTCGTCGACGGTTCGGCGACGTCCGCGGTCGGTGAGCTCCGGACACAGGTCGAAAACACGATCCGTGGCTTCCGCCGCGGTGCGATCATCCTCGCGCCCATCGCCATCATCTTGGTCGTGGTGAGTGGTGTCGTGAACCTCTTTTCGACCACCGGCGTTCCGGCGAAGATCGCGTTGTTGATGATCAACCTCTCCGGCGGCGTGCTGTTGTTCGCCGTGTTGCTCGGGATGGCGGTCGCCATCGTGATGGGGATCGGGATGCCGACCGTCGCCGCGTACGTCATCGTCGCGATCCTGATCGTGCCGACGTTCGTCTCCGACTTCGGCGTCGCCGAGATCACGGCACACTACACGATGTTCTACGCCGCCATCCTCGCCGGAATCACACCGCCGGTGGCGACGGCTGCGGTGGTGGCCGCAGGGATCGCTGAAGCGAACTTCTGGCGCACCTGTGGCGCGGCGATGAAGATAGCCGCGCCGTTGTTCGTGCTCCCGGTCGCGTTCGTCTACAACCCAGGGCTGATCACGATGGCGCCGGGTGCCACCACGCTGTTACTCGGCGGGCTCGTCATGCTCGGTGCGATCGCCATCATCTACGGGCTTAATTACCCGTTCAGGCTCTCTGTAGGCCGGTTGTTGATCGTACGTGCCGCCCTCACCGTGCTCGGTGTACTCGTGATGACGTACCCGATGGTCGCGGTCAAGCTCGGCGGCGTCGCCGTCTTCGCGACGATCTTCGTCGCCGAGAAGGTGATGGCCCGCGGACTGCAGCTACCGTTCGCGCGCGGGGTGGAACAATGAGCGCCGACGCTCCAGAAGACGGCGTCGAGACCCAGCCCGGTGGGCTCGACGAGCTGATC
>Ga0209917_1000112_pt1 | contig 30799 bp, 31 predicted proteins | sample SalPon2_C_H2O_MG_FD_185710 | JGI IMG/M metagenome (GOLD analysis project Ga0209917, IMG submission 185710) | Salt pond water microbial communities from South San Francisco under conditions of wetland restoration - Salt Pond MetaG R2_C_H2O_MG... | ecosystem: Environmental > Aquatic > Non-marine... | reverse complement strand
ACGGGTGGGATTCAGCGTGGACTCCCGTTCTGGCCTCAGTTGCGGCAGGGGGTTCATACTCCCCATTCACGTTCAACGTCCCGCTGTTCAAGCGCACGCCCAAGGGTGCGCCTCCGTCGTCCCCAGTTTGGGTACGACGGAGATACCGCAGACCAATGTTCTTGGCGGCGTTGTAGTCCGCGTGGTTTTCGTACCCGCATTTCAGACACTCGAAGTCCTCGTTCTTACGATTGGCAGGGTGCGTAAACCCACACGTCGAGCATCGCCGTGAGGTATTCTCTGGATCAACCTGTTCCACGTCAATGCCGTGTTCTTCGGCCTTGTACTCGACGTACTCGTAGAGCCGGGTGAACGCCCACTTGTGCCCCCACGATGCACCAGTGCGGTCACGAATATCGGTCAAATCCTCGAACGCTATCACTGAACACCCGTAGTCACGAGCTTCAGCAACGAGTTCGTTACTGATGCGGTGGAGTGTCAGTTTGAACCGACCGTTCTCTTTCCGTCCGACGGATTGGATGTTCTGGTGTGCCCACCGTGTCCCGTGTGCTTGCAAGTCACCCCGTCGCTTCTCGTATTCTCGTCGCCAGTGGTCGAACCCGTCGCCAGTCCAGAACGTCCCAGTTGAGGCGACAGCAAGGTTGTTCACGCCGAGGTCAACCCCGAGAACCGTTCCGTTCTCGGGTGTTGCCTGTTCCGACGTGTCAGGCTCCACGTCCCGTTTGCAGTGGATGTGAAGCATCCAGTTGCCGGTCGTGTAGTGTAACTCTGCCCCCGTGGTTTCGTACTCGTCGGAGAAGAAGTATTCCGCGTGGGGCGTGTCACTGGTTCTGTCTGGCAGTAGGTAGTCGGCTTCGACCCGACCATCGACGGTGGCGAGACTCACGTAGTCGTCGTGGAAGGTAGCGGTCCGGTGGTCATAGACGACGTGTGGACTGGTGAAGTGGGGTTTCGACGCTTTCTTGCCCTGTTTCCACTTGGCGACGACGCTCTTGGAGGCTTCGGCGGCCTTGTTGCGAGCGGCTTGCACGAGTCCACCGTTGAACCCGTCTGTTGCTTCGCGCACGTCGTCGTAGGTTTCATCGTCCAGTGTGGTTTTGCTGGTGGTGACGTATTCACCCTCGAAAGCGTGGTCTGTGACGTATTGAGTGCACCACAGGAAGGTGTCTACGGTGTCTTCGAGGAGTGCGGCGTCGTCACTATCCACGTCGAGCGCAATGGGGACAGTACGCCGCACTTCGATATCTTATATGCAGATCTGGTGTTTCTTAAACGCTGGGGAGTCGGAGTGCCATCGTAGCGTGATTTGCTTCCAAGTTGTCGGCTTCATCCCACGGCTAACGCCGTGGGTTTTCGCCTCGCACTTTCTATAAGACTACGCCGACCGCACGTTCTCGCCGTTCGCCGAGCCGAACGTGTCCATCGTCCCGTCGTAGACGCGCTCACCGCGTAGCAGCGTCCACTCCGGGAAGACGCCTGTCCGCCCCTCGAACGGCGTCCACCCACATTTCGAGTGGAGTCGGGTCCCCCGTATCGGTCGCGCTCGATCGAGATCGTACAGCGCCAGATCGGCGTCCATCCCGGCCTCGATCCGACCTTTCCGCGACAGGTCGAACGTCGCCGCCGGGGTCGCCGCCGTCAGGTCGCGCACGCGCTCGACCGTCAGCGGGCCATCGAGCGTCTCGGCCAAGAGGAGCGGGACCATCGTCTCGACGCCGGGGACGCCGCTCGGGGCCGAAAGCAGCGTCGCGTCCTTCTCCTCGCGCGTGTGCGGGGCGTGATCCGTGGCGATCAGGTCGACTCGGCCGCGGACCACGCGATCGTAGAGCGCTTTCCGGCGCCGTTCGCTCCGGAGCGGCGGGTTCATCCGGCCGAGCGTGCCGAGATCGGCGAGGTCGTCGCGAGAGAGCAGGCAGTGATGCGGCGACACCTCGCAGGTCACTGTCTCGGGTGCGTCGGCGACGATGTCCACCGCCTCGGGCGTGCTGGTGTGAGCGATGTGGAGGCGGGCACCGGCGCTGACGCCGATTTCGACGGCGCGCTCGACGGCCGCGATTTCGGCCTCGGCGGTGCGGTAGGCGCTCCAGGCGTCGGCGTTCGCCTCCCGACCCGTCCCCTCGCCCGCCCGGTCGCGCGCGTCCTCGTCGAACAGCGTCGCGTCCTCGGCGTGGACGGTGACGGGGACGCCCGCCTCGCTCGCTCGGTGGACCGCGTCCTCGAACAGGTCGCCGTCGATGCCCATGTCGCCCGTGGAGTCGGCGAGGAAGACTTCTCCGAGGGCGAAGACGGGGCGGTCGAACAGCGTCTCGGGGTCCCAGTCGGGCGTGACGCCGCCGTTGATGCCGTAATCCACCAGCGAGTGCCGGGCACAGAGTTCCTTCTGATCGTAGGCGGCGCCGGTCGTCGTCGGCGGGTCGGTGTTTGGCTGGTCGACGACGGTCGTGACGCCGCCCGCGGCGGCGCTCCGGGAACCGGTTCGCCACGTCTCCTTGTGCGGTGCGCCGGGCTCCCGGAAGTGGACGTGGGCGTCGACGGCGCCGGGGAAGAGGAGTCGGTCGGCGGCGTCGACGACCTCCCCGTCTCCCGCCAAGTCGGTGCCGACCGCCTCGATGCGGTCCCCCTCGATGCGAACGTCGCGCACGCGACCGTCGGGAAGGGTCGCGTTCCGTACGAGCATGTCCCTCCCTTCGCCCGTACCGCCCTAAGTTCCCCCGTTTCCGATCCGGTGGGCAGTCGTCGGTTCGTCGCCGACGAGTTCCCGTTCGACCGCCGAGATCACCGCCGCCGGATCGCTCGGCCCGCCCGCCGCCGCGACGCTCCCGACGCTCTCGGGGTCGAAGGGATGATCGAGGGCGTCGTACACCGCCGCCAGAACGCCCGCAAGGCCGTCTCGGTCGGCGACGACGACACAGCCGGCGACCAGCGCGGCGTCGGTCCGCACCCGCTGGGCGATGCCGACGACCTTCCCGCCACACTGCAGGGAGTGACTCCCCGGACAGAACGCGTCCGGGGGTTCACCGGGGGTCGCGTCGACGCCGAGGGCCGCGAGCGCCCGCCGGAGTCGCTCGGTCGCCGTAGCGTAGCGGTCGTCGAGACCGGTCCGGTGGCCATCGACGGGCACCGCGTGGGCGAAGGCGACGGTCGAGCCCGTGTAGGCGACGGCCCGCCCGCCGACCGACCGCTCGACCGCTTCGAAGCCGCGTTCCCGGGCGGCGTCGACGGCGCGGTCGTAGCCCGGTTCCGCCGCGTCGCGGCGGCCGAACGCCACCTGACGGTGTGGCGTCCACACCCGGACCGCCGGCTCGCCCGTCTCCGCCGTCCGGTTGAGCATGGTACGGGTTCGCTCCCGGTCGGCCGCCACCGTCGCTTCCCGGCCACTGACGACGCGCATAGTCGGTGGAGGGCGTCGAGACGTATAGGCGCATCCACACTCACAACCGTCAGTATAAGCCCGCCCGCCCCAACTCCCGGTATGGTCACGGTTCCGGCGTCGACGCTCGCCCACTACCGACGGTTCTCCCGCTACAACTCCCCGTATCCCGCTCACGACCGGGGTTGTGCCATCGACCTCTACCCGGAGACCAACCGCGGCATCTCGCCCGTCGCCGGCGAGGTGCTCGACACCCGTACCGTCGGCGCGCCGTCGCGACCGTACGCCGTCGCCGAGGATCACCTCATCCTGATCGACACCGGCGAGCATATCGCACGGATTCTCCACGTCGACCCGGCCGTCGTCCCCGGAGACACCGTCGCCGTCGGCGACTCGCTGGGCGAGATGGTCCGCTCTGGCTTTTTCGCCCCGTGGGTCGACAACCACGTCCACCTGGGCTTTCGCGACCCGGACGCGAACCCCTACCGGGCCGCGGGGTCGCTCCCCGTCGACGTCGACGTCGACGTGCGACCGCTGGACTGGGACGGCACCGGCGTCGTCCGCGAGGCGGGCGAGACGTACGTCGTCCTCGACGAACCGACGCATCCGAAGCCGGGGACGTGGGCGGGACTGGCCGGCGGTCGGGGCGTCGTCCTCGATGGGGGGTACCCCCACTACGACGGCGGGGGCGTCCTGCCGGATGCCGACGGGCCGGTGTCGGTCGCCGGGGCGCGCGCCGGCGTCGCCGACGGGCGCGACGTAGCGTGGGACGACGTGACGCTCTCGGCGAACGGGGAGCCGATCACCGGGCTATCGCTGTTTATCGCCCGCGACGCCGGCTTCGGCGCGAAACTCGTCCATCCGGGCCACGGATTCGTGGTCGGCGACCGCGTGTCGGTGTCCCACGGGTGATGTCCGGTGCAGTGGCGACCACACACACCCACCGGGAACTTTTGAGCCCCCTTCTCCAACGGGCGGTACGATGAGCGAGGACCGGGACGCGCCGGACCGCCCCGCCGACCGTGAGTCACCGGTCGGTGAGCCCGTCGTCCGTGCCGACCCGGCGGTGACGGGTGAGCGGGCGACCGAGGCCGTCGGCTTCGACCCCGACGACCCCAAGAGCGTCCAGCTCGCCGCCGACACGGTACGCTCCTTCGCCGAGAACACCGTCGGCTCCGAGGACCACGTCTACATGCTTCGGGGAGCGGCGGCGTGTGCCGCGCTGGTGCGCGGTGTCGGCTCCTACAAGACGGCCGCCGAACGCGCCGGCGGCGACGTCTCCGTCGCCTTCATCCGGAAGTGGGCGCGGGTGCACGACCTGCCACGAGCCATCCGCCGGCACGTCGCACGCGGGACCATCGCCCCGACGGCCGCGAAACACATCGCGCGCGTCGCCGGCGACGACCGTTACGCGCTGGCGTGGGCGACGCTCGAACACGACCTCACTGTCCGCGAGATTCGTCGCCTCGCCAGCGAAGTGGGCAACGGCACCGATGTCGAGAACGCGCTGTCGGAGCGTGACCTCACGTTCGGCCGCCTCGGCGTGACCCTCCCGCCCGATCAGTACATCGAACTCCGCCGCCGGGCGTCGGTCGAGAATCGCGACCCCGACGGGCTGGTCGCGGACGCGCTGGACGAGTACTTGGACTTCTGAGCGGGTGTCGACGCCCCCGACCGCCGCTATCACGGGTCCATCGGCATCGCGAGCAATCGGTGGCTGACTGTGCCGAAAGCGCGGATCGTCCTGCTCCTCACCGACTCACTCGGGAGCGACGTGGTTGCGGATCGTGCCCCCGCCGGTCGATCCATCGTAAGTGTTTATACCACCGCTTACCTCGTTCGACACAGGGCCGGTAGCTCAGTCAGGCAGAGCGTCTGGCTTTTAACCAGACGGTCGGGGGTTCAACTCCCTCCCGGCCCGTTCCCTACCCTACCACCACTAGCCGCGCCTCCGTCTCGCGCGCGCCGTTGACGACAACGCCGACGGTGTGTCGGCCACCGCTCGGATTCCGCGTCACGGCGTACTCGACGAACAGCGCGCCGTCGGTCCGTGGCTCGGCGAGGGTCACTTCGAACGTCCCGTCGCCCGCGACGCGTGCCTCGCTGACGGCGACGGGGTCGCCATCGTCGGTCCGCACGTGGACGCCGTGGTCCGGCACCACGGCCGCGTCGAGCGAGCGGTAATCCACGGCGACCGAGCGCGTCGGCGCGTCGACTTCGAGGACGAGCGTGTGCGAGACGGGGGCGTCCGTTCCGCCCGGTGCCGCGGGGTCCGCGAGAAGCGTCGTCCGCGGTTCGGGGTCGGGCGACGGGCCGGCCATCGGCGTCCAACACGTCACCTCGACGGTGGCGGGTTGTGACGGCGGGGCGGCGACGCTCACCGCCGACTCCGCGGCGTCGAGGGTGCGGTCCCGAACCCGCGATGGGAACTGCGCGACGAGCCGTTCGAGTACCGCCCGGGGCGGGCGCGGTCGACGAGGTGACACGGAGGTTCCCTCGCCGTCGGGCGTCTTTAGTAATCGGTGCATATCGCCGGCTAATCGGGTATTAACCGTCTATTCGCTCGCCCTGATAGCTGCCGTCGTAGGTGCCGTCGTGGTTCGCCTCGGCGAAGACGAGTTGGGCGATCCGGGCACCGGGTTCGATCTCCACGTCGCGGTGGACGGCGAGCAAGCCCTCGCCGCGGCCCTCGTAGCCGGCGTCCCAGACGGCCGTGTGGAGCATACAGCTGTTGCGCATGAGCGACGAACGGGGGTAGACGAAGCCGACGTGGCCCTCGGGAATCCGGATCGTCTCCCCGTACTGGGCGACGTAGCCCCCGGCGGGGAGGACGTAGGCGTCGGCGTCGGGGTCGGGGTCGAGCGCCACCCGGTCGCCGATGCGCTTGCCGTCGCGGCCGATCCGTCCACGCTCCCGCGTCTCGAAGATGGCGTCGACGGTCAGGTCGACGCCGTTGGGCTGGACCTGTTCGGGAGCGACGGGCGAGACGTGGTCGGCGACGAACGAACCGGCACGGAACATACCGGGGGGGTCGCCGAGGCGGGACAAAACCGTGGCGGTCGTTCGGCGTGTGTCGAACCGAGGTACGTTCGTAGTGAAAACCGCCGCGGTAGGAGTTAACGCGCTTCAACGCGGGATTTATATCCATCGGCGCGCGATGGCCGGACGTTATGGGACAGACGCTCACGGAGAAGATCCTCGACGATCACCTCGTCGAGGGCACCCTCGAACCCGGCGAGGAGATCGGGATCGAGATCGACCAAGTACTGACACAGGACACCACCGGCACGATGGTCTGGCTGCAGTTCGAGGCGCTCGAACTCGACGAAGTGCAGACGGAACTCGCCGCGCAGTACTGTGACCACCAGACGTACCAGTTCGACTTCAAAAACACCGACGACCACCGCTTCCTGCGGTCGGCCGCGGGCACCTACGGCGCGTACTTCTCCCGCCCGGGCAACGGCATCTGCCACAACGTCCACAAGGAGAACTTCGCCGCCCCCGGCAAGACGATGCTCGGGTCGGACTCCCACACGCCGACGCCCGGCGGCCTCGGCGAACTCGCCATCGGCGCCGGCGGCCTCGACGTGGCGGTCGCCATGGGCGGCGGCCCCTACTTCGTCGAGATGCCCGAAGTCGTGAACGTCCGGTTGGAAGGCGAACTCCCCGACTGGGCGACCGCGAAGGACCTCATTCTCGAGATGTTGCGCCGCCTCTCGGTCAAGGGCGGCGTCGGCAAGGTGTTCGAGTACACCGGTCCCGGCGTCGAGAGCCTCTCGGTGCCCGAGCGCACGACGGTCACGAACATGGGGACGGAACTCGGCGCGACCACCTCCATCTTCCCCACCGACGAGCACACGAAGGACTACCTCGAACGCCAGGGCCGCGGCGACGAGTACGTGGAACTCTCGGCGGACGAGGACGCGGAGTACGCCGACGAAGTCGTCATCGACCTCTCCGATCTCGAACCGCTCATCTCCTGCCCGTCGATGCCGGACAACATCGTGCCGGTGCGCGAGGTGGCCGGCGAAGACGTCGAACAGGTCATCGTCGGCTCCTGTACGAACGGCGGCTACGCGGACATCCTCCCCGCCGCGAAGATGGTCGAGGGTCGCGAGATCCAGAAGGACCTCGAGATGATCGTCGCCCCCGGCTCGAAGCAGGCCGGCGAACTCCTCGCCCGCGAGGGCTGGACGGCCGAGATGATGGCCGCCGGCGTCAACGTCTCCGAGTCGACGTGTGGCCCCTGCATCGGCATCGGCCACGTCCCCGCCTCCGACTCCGTCTCCCTCCGAACCTTCAACCGGAACTTCGAGGGGCGCTCGGGCATCGAGAACGACTCGGTCTACCTCTGCTCGCCGCAGGTGGCCGCCGCCGCGGCGCTGGCCGGCGAAATCGTCGATCCGCGCGACTTGGCCGAGGAACTCGGCGACATGGAACCGCCGGGCGTCGAACTCCCGGACCAGTACGACGGGTCGAAAGCCGACATCATCAACCCCGACGAGGCGGTCGACGACGACCTGATCAAGGGGCCGAACATCGGCGACGTGCCGCTGAAGGACCCGCTCGGGGCCGACATCGGCGGTGAGACCCTCCTCAAGATGGAGGACAACATCACCACCGACCACATCATCCCCGCCACCTCGGACATCCTCAAGTTCCGCTCGAACATCGAGCGACTCTCCGAGTTCACGCTCTCGCGCGTCGACGAGACGTTCGCGGAACGCGCCAAGGCGTCGGATCACGGGGTCCTCGTCGCGGGCGAGAACTACGGCCAGGGCTCCTCCCGCGAACACGCGGCGATGTGTCCGATGTATCTCGGCGTCGAGGCCGTCCTCGCACAGTCGTTCGCCCGCATCCACAAGGCGAACCTGTTCAACTTCGGCCTCCTGCCCCTGACCATCGACGCGGAAACCTACGACCGCATCGAACAGGGCGACCACATCGAAGTCGTCGACGACGTGGCCGACGCGGTCGAAGCCGGTGCTGAGGAGTTCACGATCCGCGTCAACGACGACTGGGAGGCGACCGCCCAGTTCGACGCCTCCGAACGCGAGCGCGAAATCCTCGCGGCCGGCGGTAAGCTCACCCTCACGAAACAGCAGTACGAAGAGGACGCCGGCGGCGCGACGCCCGCCGACGACTAGTCGCGCTCAGTCGCTCTCGCTCGATCCTTTTTCGTCGCTCGTGATCAGGGGTTCGAGCCACGGGTACAGGACGACGAGCGGAATCGCGCCGAGTACCACGCCGTGTGTGACCGTGTTGCCAACCACGCTCACCCCGGCGTCGAGCGGACTGGCGTCGGTCGCGAACACCAGAAACGCCAGCCCCTCGAACGCGGCCTGCCCGACCGCGCCGAGGATCGCCGCGACGGTCTGTGCACGCCGCGCGGTCGGGTCGTCGGCGACGCGATGGAGATACCAGCCGAAGAGAGTGAACCCGACGACGTAGCCGATGAAGCCGACGGGATCGTCGAGTTCGTAGCCCTCGACGATGTCGAGAGCACCCTCACCGATCGCGGCGCCCAGACCCGCCGAGAGCGTCGAGAACCCGTAGCGAACGACCGCGATCAGGAGGTAGGGGAGGAAGAACGGTTTCAGATCCACGTCTAGGGCCAACTCGCCCGGCGCCTCGGTGATGAGGAGGCCAACGGTGAACAACAGCCCGCTCAGTACACCGACGCCGACCACGTGGAGCGGATCGATACCGCGCACGTCCCGTTCCGCTCGCTGTCCAGCCATTAGTCTCGCTTCGCAACGCCGAACTAAAGCGTCCCTCCCCGAATATCAATCCAGAGACCAGCACCGGAGCGGTATATAGGACACATACGAGGCTTCTTTACCGGCTGTCGAGTCGGTCACCTCGATGAGTGCTCGCTTCCCCGGTCGGTGGTTGCGACGCGACCCGGGACGTGTCGGGATGTGGGTGTTGTGGACGGGCTTTCTGAGCGCGTACCTGCTCTTTTTCTATCATTACAACGACGCCCGGGAAATCGCGGACGCGGAGGTTGACGGCTATCTCGAAGTCGTCCTGCTGGGCGTGCCACTCGTCGTCCTCTTCGGCGGCCTCGTCTGGATGGCGGAGTCCGACGTTGATCGGGCGCTCCACTACCGGGTCGTCGTCTGGGTGGTCGGCGTCGCCGTGCTCTTTCTGATCGCCGTGGCGACGGCCCTGTTCGTCCTCGAACCGCAGTACGACCGGGGAGAACACCTGTTGATGCTGTTGATGGCGGCCGGGTTCGGTGCCTCGATGGGCACCGTGACGGGCGTGGTCGAGGCCCGATCGATCAACCGCGGGCGGGCACAGGAACGGGCGGCCGTCGAGGCGCGTCGCCGGAAACACGAGCAACAGCGCCTGGAGTATCTGAACCAGTATCTCCGCCACGAGGTGCTCAACGAGATCAACAAGATCAACGGCTACGCCGACCTGCTGGCGGCACACACCGACGCGGAGGCCAACGAGTGGGCGCGGATCATCGGCCGGTCGAGCAGCGAGGTGGGGACGTTCGTCTCGTCCATCCGGGCGATCATGAACGCCGACGGCGAGAACCTGAGCATCCAGCCGACGGACGTGACCGCCATCGCCGAGGCGACGGCCGACCGGGTGAACGTGGACGAGGGGAGCGCGACGGTCACCGTGGACGCACCCGGCCCGGTGTACGCCGCCGCCGGCGACCTGCTCGACCGGGTGTTCATCAACCTCGTCGAGAACGCGACCCTGCACTGCGACGATCCGACCGTCCGGATCGTCGTCCGGACCGACGACGACGTCGTCGTCCGGGTGTGTGACGACGGACCGGGCATCCCCGGTGCGGCGCGGGCGACGCTGTTCGATCCCCCCGAGTCCGGCGATCACGGCTACGGCCTGTTTTTGAGCCAGCATCTCGTCGAACTGTACGGCGGTCGGTTACGACTCGAAACTACCGGCCCCGACGGCACCGTGTTCCGGCTGCGGCTCGAATCGGCGACCGCACCCGATCGACCGCCCCGGACGGGCGCGGAGACTGCGTCACGCCGCGGCCCCGAACGGACCGCACTCTGACCGTCCGAGGTATTTTCGTGCCGTCGGTCGTATCATCTCCCGTGGCCGTTCCCACGACACCCGCCGACGTGTCGATCCGCGGTGCCGAGCCGTCGGATCTGGGATCGATCGTCGACATCGAACGTGCCGCCTTCGACCAGCCGTGGCCCTACACCGCCTTCGAGCGGTTTCTCGACGAGCCGGGATTTCTGGTCGCGGTGGAATCAGTGTCGTCGCGACGCCGCGCCGACGACGCGGCGAACGCGGTGGTCGGCTACGTCGTCGGCGACGTGACGCCCAACTTCGGACGCGACATCGGGCACGTGAAGGACCTCGCCGTCGCCGACGCGGCCCGCCGTCGCGGCATCGGTCGGTCGTTGCTCGTCCAGTCGCTCGTCACCCTCGCCGTCGCCGGCGCGGAGGTGGTGAAACTGGAGGTACGTGAGAGCAACGACGCCGCCCGGACGCTGTACCGCGACGTGGGCTTCGAAACCGCCCGGCGCGTCTCGCGGTACTACCAAGACGGCGAGGACGCCCTCGTGATGGTGCTGGACGTGGCCGAGTGGCGCGAGGGCGACGGCGAGGCCGAACCCTAATATTTCTCAGGCCCCGTACGGCGACTATGGGATACGCCTGCCCGGTCTGTACGACACCCCAGCGCGACGCCGACCATCTCGCGAACCACCTCGCGTTCACCGCCATGCTCCACGGCGACGCCCACGAGACGTGGCTGGACGAACACGCGCCGGGATGGGGTGAGGCTGGCGTCGACGAACTGGCGCCGGTCGTCGTCGAGTACGCCGAGGACGCCGACTACGACGAGGTGTTCGAGGAACGGGTGCCGGAGGGGGCGGCCGGCGACCACGACCAGAATCACGCGCACGGACGCCGGGCGACCGGCGCCGTCGACACCGCCGACGGCGACGTTCAGCGCGTCCTCACGGAGGCCCGCGAAATGACGCGAGCGATGCTCGACGACGCGGACGGCGACGGCGATACCGACGATACCAAGTCCTAAGCCGCCGGCGGCGGGAGGCAACGTATGGAGACCGAAGGCGTGTTCGACCCCGAGACGCTCGCGGACGCCCGCGAGGCCTACGAGTCGGTCGGCCCGGCGGCGCAGACGGTCGTTCGCGAGACGGCGACGGCGATGGACTTCGACCGCGAGGAGTACCGCGACCGCGTGACGAGCGACGTGGTAGAGACGGCCCGCGACGCCCTCTTCGCCTCGTTACTCGTCGTCCACGTCGGGGACCGCGAGGCGTTCGAGGACTGGCGTGCCGACGCCGACGCCGACGTGACCCTCCTCGGTAGCGAGGAGGTCGACCGCGTCGTCTGGCACGTCGCTCGGTTCGCGGACGCGGCCGTCGCCGCCACGTTTCAGGACGAACGGGACGCGGCGGTCGCGACGTGTCGCCGTGGGGCGTTCGGGCGACTCTATCGCGACGCGCTGTAGGGCGAAAGGCGTTTGACCGGGCCGCGCCAACGACTCACGTGCGACCGATCACCCGCCGCGCGCTCCTCGGGTTCGCCCTCGTCTGTCTCGCCCTCCTCGCCCTCGGCGCCCTCCCCTCCCTCCTGGGCACCGGCGAGCCGTACTACCTGACGGCCACGCCCACCGAGGCGGACGGCCCGACGGTGAACGCCACGAACCTCTCCGAGCGTCGCTACCCGTATCTCACTTCAGCCATCGAATCGGAATCGGGGCAGTCCGAGCCGTACCACCGGGGGCCGCTCGGCCTGAAGGAGTCCTTCGCCCACTCGCCGTTCGACGAGCGTGACGGGCTGATCATCCGAAATCCCGACGCCAGACACGAGGGCGGCGTCCTCGTGACCCACGGCGACGAGCGGTACGTCGTGGCGGTGACGCGCGGATGACCGACCCGCGGGACCACGACTGGCCGGTGATCGAGTCGGTGACGGAGTACGAAACCGGCTGGTACACCGGCGGCTACGACCTGGTCGAACAGCCCGACGGCTCGACGAAACGCTACTACTGGGCGGAGCTACCCCCGGCGGCGGTGGTGGTGGCCGTCGTCGACGACCGGGTGCTGTTCGTCGAACAGTTCCGGCCGACCATTCGGGAGACCCAACTCGAACTCCCGGCGGGCATCGTCGAGGACGGCGAGTCGTTCACGACGGCCGCGGCGCGGGAACTCGAGGAGGAGACGGGGTTCGTCCCCGACTCGACGGCGCTTCTCCAGGAGTTCCCGACCTGTACCGGGGTGTTGCGTCACCGCCGCGGCATCGTCTTCGCGGAGGGGTTGACGCCCGGGGCACGGGAACTCGACTCGAACGAGTTCCTGACGGTCCGAACGGTTCCCGTCTCGGAGGCGCTCGACGTGGCCCGAACCCCGCCGACCAACGACGCCACGATGGAAGGCATCCTGCTCGCGCGCGAGGAAGGCCTGTTGTAGGCGGCGGCGATAACGATGACCGACTGACAATTTTTGTGTTCCGGGTCCAATCGAGGGGTATGTCCGACCCGGATCCCCGCGACCGCTCGCGACGGCTGGCCTCCACCGCCCGCGAGACGGGTGGCTCGATATACGACCGCACCCAGCAGACGCTCCTGACGGGTATCGCCATCACGATTCCGGTGATCGTGACGCTGTACGTCCTCACCGTCGCCCTCGATTTCGTCTCCGGCGCGCTCGACCCCTTCATTGCCCTCCTCCGGTGGGCGGGGATCATCGAGGAGTTCGAGCGCGTCCGTTTCATCGGCTTCCTGATCGAAGTGGGAGTCTACCCCTACGTCGTCGACTTCTTCACCGAACTCGTCGCGTTGCTCGTCCTCTTCCTGATCGTCGCGGGCGCGGGGACGCTCGGGCGTAACCGATACGGCGAGCGGCTCATCGACCTCTTCGACCTCGCCATCACGTCGATACCGGGGGTCGGGACGGTCTACAAGAGCTTCCGACGGATGGGCGACGTGATGCTCGACGAGGGGGGCGAGAACTTCCAGGACATCAAGCTCGTCCAGTGTTTCGAGGAGGACGTCTACGTCATCGGGTTCGTGACGAGCGACTCGCCCGTGACCGTCGAGAACGCGACGGGCCACGAGGAGATGGTGTCGATGTTCCTCCCGCTGGCGCCCAACCCGGTCACGGGCGGCCTCCTCACTTACATCCCCATAGAGGACGTCTACGACGTCGATATGACGGTCGAAGAGGGGGTTCGGAGCATCCTCACGAGCGGCGTCGCCACCGGGCAGGAGGCCGACGCGTCGACCCAGCTCACGATGGACGACCTCAGGCGCGTCACCGACCTCGACTGGCGGGAGTCGCTCCGGAACGACGAGGAGTGAGCCCGTCGACCCCGCTCGCGGTCGGGGGATGATATAAGTTCACCGGAGCCACATGTCGAGTCGATGGTCCCCGATCGCTCACTTCACTCACAACCCAGCGTCTCCAGTCTACCGGCCGCCGGCGGCCGACGGTGGTGGCATGCCTGATCGGCCCCGTCTCCCCACCGTCGTCGCCGTGTGTGCCATCCTCGTCGGTGCCGCGGCAGTCGGTGGCGTGACGACCGCCGCGAGCAGCCACGTCGCCATCCAGTCGGCGACGGTCGAGCCGACGGTGCCGCGCGTCGGCGAGGACGTGACGATCACCGCGACGATCCGGAACTTCGAGAGCAGCCCCGCAGCGGCCGAGATTCGGCAGGTCACGCTCCGACAGAACACCCGCATCGTCGAGTCGGTCGACGATCCGGGCATCATCGGCCCGGGGGGGACGGTGACTCTGCCGATCACCACGTCGTTCGAGTCGACCGGACGGAAGCGCCTCACCGTCTGGGTGTACGGGGTGAGCAGCGACGGCGACGCGTTCAACGTCAAATACCCCGTGTCGCTGAACGTCGAGGAGCGCGACAGCGACGTGCAGCTATCGCTGTCGTCGCCCGACGAGCCGTCGACGGAGACGCGCGTGAACGTGACGATGGCCAACGGCGCGACGACGGACGTCTCCAACCTCCGGCTGACGCTTTCGGGGCCGAACGCGACACTCGACGACCCCGAACGAGTCGTCGCGTCGCTCGGCCCCGGCACCGAACGCGTCGTCGAGTACGACGTGACGTTCGCGTCGGCGGGCCGCCAGTCGCTCACGGCGACGCTCGACTACCGCGACGGCGACGGCGACCCGCAGTCGACCGCAGTGTCGCGGACGTTCACCGTCGACCCGGCCGACGTGGACGCCGAACTCGACGCGGCGGTGGTCCGCGAGAACGGGACGGCGCGGATCGACGCCTCGCTGACCAACTTCGGGAACGTCCCGCTCGAACGCGTGCGGATTCGCGCCGAGTCGGGCGGGGAGACGGTCGCCCGGAAACTCGTCGCCGACGTGCCGACCGAGGCGACCCGCGAGGTGTCCATCGACGAGTCGAGCCTCCCGGCCGGCGAGGTACGCCTCCGCGCCACCTACGAGGCGGTCGGCGAGCGCCACGAGACGGCGACGACAGTCGACTTCACGCCGACGACCGACGGGAACATCTCCCTGACTGGCATCGAAATCGTCCCGACCGGAACGGCGATTCGCCTCGTCGGGAGCGCGTCGAACACGGGCGAGACGCCGGTAACTGGCGCCGTGGTGGCCGTCGTCGGCACCGAGGGCGTGACCCCCGTCGCCCCAACGAAGAACTACTTCGTCGGCAACGTCCCCGCCGGCGAGTTCACCTCCTTCGAGCTAACGGCGCGGCTGGCGGGCAATCGGACCGACGTGGTGCCGGTCCGGGTCAGCTACATCGCCGACGGCGAGCGGTACGAGCGCGTGGTCGAGGTGTCGGTCGGCGACGGCTCGGCCGGGGGCGCGGCACCGCAACGCGGCGATGCCTCGGACGGCCCGCCGGGCGGCGGTGGCTTCCTCGGCCTCGGTCGGATCGACGTGGTGGGCATCCTCCTCCGGCTGGGACTGCTCGTCGCTATCGGGGGCGGCGTCGTCTACTGGTGGCAACGTCGCCGCGGACCGGAGCAATGAGCGAGCACGACGCGGTCGCCGAACTCGACGACGTAACCAAGCAGTACCGGAGCGGCGACGAAGTCATCGACGCGCTCTCGCACGTCGACTTCGCCGTCCAGCCCGGCGAGATGGTGGCCGTCATCGGCCCCAGCGGCTCCGGGAAGAGCACGCTCCTCAACGTCCTCGGCCTCCTCGACGTACCCACCTCGGGGACGGTCCGCCTCGACGGCGACGACGTGACCGACTACGACGACGAGCGGCGGACGATGGCCCGCCGGCGCACCATCGGCTTCGTCTTCCAGTCGTTTCACCTCGTCCCCATGCTGACCGCGACGGAGAACGTCCTCGTGCCGACGATGTTCGTCCGCGGCAACCAGCGGGAGCGGGCGGTGGAGCTCCTCCGACGGATGGGGCTCGGCGACCGACTCGACCACCGGCCCGACCAGCTATCCGGCGGTCAGCGCCAGCGGGTCGCCATCGCGCGGGCGCTGATCAACGAGCCGCGCCTCGTGCTCGCGGACGAGCCGACGGGGAACCTCGACCGCGACACCGGGCGCCGGATTCTGGAGGAGTTCGAGCGCATCAGCGCCGAACGGGAGGTGGGAGTCGTCGCCGTCACCCACGACGAACTGGTGACGGAGTTCACCGACCGCACGGTCGAACTGATCGACGGGGTGGTGCAGTGATCGACCCGTTCGACGCCCCCGCGCTCCGGATGGCGTGGCTCAACCTCTGGCGCAACCGGCTCCGGACGGGGCTGGCGACCCTCGGCGTCGTCATCGGCGTCGTCGCCATCGCCGCCATCGGCATCACCGGGACGGCGCTCCAGGTGGGCGCCACCCAGCAACTCGGCGACCTCTCGAACACGGTGACGGTGTTTCCGGGCGAGGACAACACGGACGGAGTCATCACTGATTCGCAGGTGAACGCCATCGATCGGGCGGCGGCGGGCGCGGCGGTCGTCCCACAGCGCTCGGAACCGCTGACCGTCTCCTCGCGCTCGGAGTCACGACGGGTGACCGTCGAGGCCACCTCGCGGCCGGCGGCGCTCTACACCGCGAGCGAGGGGAGCATCCCCTCGCCGATGCGGAGCGGGGTGTTGCTCGGCGAGGAGTTGGCCGGGGAACTCGGCGTCTCCCTCGGGCAGACCGTCTCGGTCGACGGTCGGTCGTATCGCGTCGTCGCCATCCTCGAACCGTCCGGCGGGTTCGGGCCGGGCGGCGTCTCGGTCGTCCTGCCGCTGGACGCCATCGACCGCGACGGCTACGATCAGGTGACCGTCGTCGCCGCGGACGGCGAGGACGCCCAACGACTCGCCGAGGTGATCCCCGCCGAGGTGAACCAGCGCGAGGAGGTGGTAGACACGTTCACGCCCGCGGACATCCAGCAGTCGATCAGCGGCTTCTTCGCCACGCTCAACGCCGCCCTCCTCGGCGTCGGCTCCATCTCGTTGGTCGTCGCCGGCGTCAGCATCCTGAACGTCATGCTGATGAGCGTCGTCGAGCGCCGCGCCGAAATCGGCGTCTTTCGCGCCGTCGGCATCCGGCGGCGCGAGGTGATGCGGATGATCGTCGCCGAAGCCGCCCTCCTCGGCGTCGTCGGCGGCGCCGTCGGCGTCGCCCTCTCGCTCGTCATCGGCTACACCGTCAACGCCCAGCTTCTCGGCGACCCGACGCTGGTGTTCGCGACTCGCAACCTCCAGTATCTGGCGCTGGGATTCGGCTTCGCCGTCCTCGCGAGTACGCTCAGTGGCATCTACCCCGCGTGGAAGGCGTCGACGGAGAACCCCGTCGAGGTACTGCGGGGGTAGTGCCGGTGGGAAACGGTTATGTGAGCCAGTGCGCAAGCCCCGGTAGTCATGGGACGCACTCTCACGGAGAAGATTCTGGCGGATCATCTCGTCGACGGCGAGGTCGAAACGGGTGAGGAGGTGGGCATCGCGGTGGATCAGACCATCGCCCACGACCTGACGGGGACGATGGCGTGGCTCCAGTTCGAGGCGCTCGGCCTCGACGAGGTACAGGTCGAGGTGGCCGGCCAGCACTGCGACCACCAGACCTACCAGCCGGACTTCAAAGTCTCCGACGACCACCGCTTTCTCCGGTCGGCGGCGGGCACGTACGGCGCGTACTTCGCGCGGCCGGGCACCGGCATCCTCCACCAAGTCCACAAGGAGAACTTCACGGCGCCGGGCAAGACGCTCATCGGCGCCGACTCACATACCCCCACCGCCGGCGGCCTGGGCTGTCTCGGCATCGGTACCGGCGGCCTCGACGTGGCCACCGCGATGGGCGGCGCCCCCTTCTACCTCGACGTGCCCGAAGTCGTGAACGTCCGGTTGGAGGGCGAACTCCCCGAGTGGTCGACCGCGAAGGACGTAATCCTCGAACTCCTGCGGCGATTCTCGGTCAAGGAAGGAGTCGGCAAGGTGTTCGAGTACACCGGCCCCGGCGTCGAGACGCTCTCGGCGCACGAACGAACCGTCATCACCAACATGGGGACGGAACTCGGCGCGACCACCTCCATCTTCCCCACCGACGAGCGCACGAAGGAGTTCTTCGAGCGACTCGGGCGGCCGGAGGACTACGTCGAGGTGCAACCCGATCCGGACGCCGACTACGACGACGAAATCGTCGTCGACCTCTCCGACATCGAACCCCTCATCGCCTGCCCGTCGATGCCCGACAACGTGGTGCCGGTCCGCGAGGTGGCGGGCATCGAGACGGATCAGGTGCTCGTCGGCTCCTGTACCAACGGCGCCTACGAGGACATCCTCCCGGTGGCGAAGATGCTCCGCGACCGCGAGGTGGCGAAGCGAACGGAGACCATCGTCGCGCCCGGGTCGAAACAGGCCTCGGAGATGGCTGCGCGAAACGGACTCACCGCCGAGTTGATGGCCGCCGGCGTCAACATCTCCGAGGCGACGTGTGGCGCCTGCATCGGCGCGGGCCACGTCCCCGCCAGCGACTCCGTGAGCGTGCGCACCTTCAACCGCAACTTCGAGGGGCGGTCGGGGATGGAAGACGACGCGGTCTACCTCTGCTCGCCCGAGGTGGCGGCGGCGACGGCGCTGACCGGCGAAATCACGGACCCGCGCGACTTGGCGGCGAAACTCGACGGTCTGGAGGCGCCGGGCTTCGAGTACCCCGAGCGCTACATCGGCGCCAGCGAGTCGGACATCATCATGCCCGACGAGGCGGTCGACGACGGCCTCGTCAAGGGGCCGAACATCGACGAAGTGCCGCTGAAAGACCCGTTGGGCGCCTCACTCGCCGGCCCGGCGCTCCTGAAGATGCCCGACAACATCACGACCGACCACGTGATTCCGGCGACCCAGGAAGTGTCGGTTTACCGGTCGAACGTCCCCAAGCTCTCGGAGTTCACGCTCAAGCGGGTCGACGAAACCTTCGCCCGGCGGGCGGCCGAGGCCGACGGCGGCTTCCTCGTCGCCGGCGAGAACTACGGGCAGGGCTCCTCCCGGGAACACGCCGCGCTCTGTCCGATGTATCTCGGGGTTCACGGCGTCCTCGCGCAGTCCTTCGCCCGCATCCACAAATCCAACCTCGTCAACTTCGGCCTCCTGCCCCTGACCATCGACGCGGAGACCTACGACCGCATCGAACAGGGCGACGGGATCGAAATCGTCGACGACGCGGTCGAGGCGGTCGAGAGCGGTCAGGAGACGTTCACCATCCGCGTCGACGACGACTGGGAAGCCGAGGCCCACCTCGACGCCAACGAGCGACAGCGGGAACTCCTCGCGGCCGGGGGGAAACTCCCGCACACCCGCCAGCAGTTCGGCGACGGGGTCGAAGAAGAGGCCTGAGCGGGGCGTGACGGCTGTCGGCGGCGCCTCCCGACCGGATGCGTAGCCGGGGGTTACAACAGATCCTCGTTACACTGAGTACAGACGGCCATCTCGTTGACCGACTCGGTGGCAGGGTTCTCGCCACAGAGTTCGCACGCTTCTATCGTCGGCGCTCGCGGCCCGGCCGGGCCGGCGTGCTGCCCGGCGTCGGCGCGTTCGCCCTCGCTCGCCCCCTCGACCATCGCCTCGTGGGGAAGCGACGGGCCCCGAATCCGCGTGATGTAGAGGACGACGCCGAGCAGTGCGAGCGACCCGACGAGGAAGCCGATTTCGAAGGCCATACCCGACCCTACGTGCTGGACGTTCGTTAGCGTTTCCCACGAACTGCGCGGGCCGTCACGGCTCCGACAGTCCCCACGCGATTCGGTCCCAGAATCGCTCGTAGACGTAGTACAACCCCGTTTTGACGACGTTGGCGGCGATGCCGATGCTCACCGCGTCACCGACATCGCCGAGGACGACCCACGCGACGACGACGGTGACGACGATCATCAGCAGCCGGTAGCCGAGCGTCTTGACGAGGGCGCGCGAACGGAGTTGGCGCGGGGATCCAGTCACGGCGCTCGGTGGCACGGCGAACACTCGGGACGCCAGCCACATAAGTAACTAGTATTAGTTACATTATGTCGAGAAAGAAACGTCGAACGGTTGTTTCGCGGCCGCGATATCGGTTCGGCGTGCTAGTCGAGGTCGGGTCGTGAGAGCTTCGTGTATTTGGCGGTGAGGAACTCGAGCAGGACCGGCGTCCCTTCCTCGTTTTTGCGGACGGCGCGCTCGATAGCGTCGGAGACGTTGTCCGGGTCCTCGACCCGTTCACCGTAGCCGCCCATGGATTCGGCGAAGTCGGCGTAGTGGCCCGAGAACGGCGTGTCGTAGCTCGCCATCTCGAAGTTGTTGAGCACGACGGCGATGATGGGGATGTCCTCGCGGACGGCCGTCTCGAAGTCCATGCCGGTCATGCCGATGGCACCGTCGCCCATGACGTGGACGCAGATCTTCTCGGGCTCGGCGAGTTTCGCGCCCATCATGAGGCCGAGACCGTAGCCGAGCTGGGTCGTCTTGCCCCAGCCGAGATAGGAGAGGGGTTCGGTGACCTCGAAGAACGGGGCCATGAAGTCACGGGCGTTGCCGGCGTCGGCGGTGGCGACGACGTTCTCCTTGTCGAGGGTTTGGTCGAGTTCGTGGACGACGCGGTAGGGGTTGATCGGCGCCTCGTCGGATTCGAGCACGTCCGCCCAGTCGTCGAGCCACGCCGCCTCGATATCGGCAATCTCCGACGTGACCTCGTCGTACCGGCCGAAGTCGGCGTCGTCGCCGACGCGGGTCTCGATCTCGTCGACGAGAGCTTCGAGCGTGAGTTTGGCGTCGCCGATGACCGCGATGTCCGATTTCACGTCCTTGTCGACGTCGCCGGGATCGTTCGTCGAGTGGATGAGGGTGTTGTCCGTCGGCGGCGTGATGCCGTACGCCGTCTTGGTGAACGAACAGCCGATGCCGAAGAACACGTCGGCCTCGTTGATGAAGTGGTTGAGCTGACGGGGTTCGCTCTTCGAACCCGCGCCGAGCGCGAGCGGGTGGTCCTCGGGGAACGCGCTCTTGCCGTTGAGCGTGGTGGCGACGGGGGCTTCGAGCAGTTCCGCGAGCTCTTTCAGCGGCTCCCACGCCTTCGCGTAGTGGACGCCCTGGCCGGCGTTGATGACGGGCAGATCGGCGTCGAGGAGGGCGTCGGCGGCCGCCGAGACGGCGTGTGGGTCCGGGCCGGAGCGCGTCGACGTGGTGGGTTCGTAGTCGATATCGCCGGCGTCTTCGTAGAACACGTCCTTCGGAATCTCGACGAGGCCGGGGCGCTGGCGGCCGTTACGGGCCGCCTGGAACGCGCGCCGGATCGTCTCCTCCGTCGCGTCGGGGTCGGTCAACTGCTCCGTCGTCTTCGTGACCGCCTGATAGTTGATGAGCGAACTGAACTTGGGGTCGGTGTTCGTCTTCGCGCGGGAGTAGCCCGCCGGGAGCGCGACGATGGGTGCCGACTCGGCGTACGCCTGCGCGATGCCGCCGACGGAGTTCTCCGTCCCCGGGCCGTGCTGACACGCGAACGCCTCGACCTGGTCGCCGGAGGTGATCCGGGCGATGCCGTCGAGCATGTGCGCGCCGGTCCGCTCCTGTCGCACGACGATGGGGCGAATGCCCGCCTCCGCCGCGGCGTTGTCGTCGAACAGCGGGTTGCTCGGGAATCCGATCAGATGTTCTACCCCTTCTTCGGCCAAGATTTCCGCGATGGCATCTGTTACGTTCATCCTATTCCACTGCATTATCTCCGGGGTTGTAAAGTTAATTTTTATTAAAGATAAGGACATACACCTAACTGCCACTCGTCAATCGTCGAAATCATGTGGACAGTTGGCTAGGGGACAGTCGTCATCTGACGAAACCTTGAATACGCAGAGTCCGGATGTCGGAGACATGTCCGACAGGCCCCAACTCGAGCGGCTCTGTATTCACGAGACGGTCGACGAGAAGATTCCGATCGAGGCGTTCGCCGACGCGTTCGCCGATCTGGACGTGCCGGTCGAAATCGTCGGCGACGACGAGTCGTTCGATCGGACGGACGCCGTCGCGTCGTTCCGTCCCCGGGAGGCCTTTCTCGACGCGGGCTGGACCCACTGCATCCGCGCGGGGTACGACGAGTTCGACACCGACGCCTACGAGGCCGAGGGCGTTCCTCTGACCAACAGCACGGGGATCCACGACACGACCGTCGGCGAACTCGCCATCGGCTACATGGTGTCGCTGGCGCGGATGCTCCACATCTACCGCGATCACCAGAACGACCACGATTGGCTCGCCGAACCGGAGTACGAGCGACCCTTCACCGTCGAGAACGAGCGACTCTGTGTCATCGGCCTCGGTACGCTTGGCCAGGGAATCGCCGAACGCGCCGACGCCCTCGGGATGGACGTGGTCGGCGTCCGCCGCTCCGACGACCCCGTCCCCGGCGTCTCCGAACTCTACCACCCCGACGACCTCCACGAGGCCATCGACGGTGCACGCTTCGTCGTCGTGGCCGTCCCCCACACTCCCGAGACGGAGGGGATGATCTCCACGGCCGAACTCGAACGTATGCGCGACGACGCCTACCTCATCAACGTCGCGCGCGGTCCCATCGTCGACGAGGCTGCCCTGATCGACGCCCTCGACGCCGGCGAAATTTCGGGCGCCGGCCTCGACGTGTTCGAGACCGAACCCCTCCCCGAGGACTCGCCGCTCTGGGACTTCGAGGAGGTCATCATCTCGCCCCACCGCGGCTCCGCGACCAACCGGTACCACCTCGACATCGCGGAACTGGTGACGGAAATCTTCCACCAGTACCAGGCCGGCGAGGAACTGCGCAACCGGGTCGCGTAGCTACGAGTCGATCGGATCGTCGGCGCCCGCGAGTTCCGCGAGGCGCGTCGCGCCGGCTCGGGTCCCCTTCGCGATGAGGGCGTCGCCGTCGTGGACCGTCGTCCCCGGCCCGGGCGAGATGACCCAGTCGCCGTCGCCACGCCGCACCGCGATCACGCGCATCCCCGTCTCCGTTTTCACCTGCAGGTCGCCGAGCGAGGCGTCCGCAAGTCGGCTCCCGGCGCCGACGGTCATCCGAACGATCACCTCGTCGGACTCCTCGACGGCCGCGGCGACGACCGGATGGGTGTCCAACCCCCTGAGAACTCCCTCGCTGATCTCTAGGGCGGCGTCGCTGATCACCTCCGTCGCGCTCGCGAGGTGGACCAGTCCCCGGAGGGAGATTGGGTCTTCGACGCGCGACGCGGCGCGCAACACCCACGCCTCGAACCGCGATTTGAGGGCGTCCACCTCGGCTTCGAGTTCCACCACCTCCTCGGCGACGCCCTCGCTGTCGAACAGCACCGCCCCGTAGGCCAGGTCGACGGCGAGTTCGCTCATGTTCTTCATCAGGACGATGGAGTCGACGGCACGCTCCAAGTCGTCGATGGAGGATTCGACGGGGGCGGGCGGGTCGTACGCCTCGCCGGTGACGGTTTCGTACACCGTCGACAGCGCCGTCTCCGTCCCCCGGAGCAGGACCACGTCGTCGGCCTCGAAGGTGGTCTCCCGGTCGGGGTTGACGATCCACTCGCCCGCGCGGCGGATGGCGATGACGCGGACGCCCGTCTCCGTCTCGAGGTTGAGGTCGCCGAGCGACGCGTCGAGGTAGTCGGCGTCCGGGGCGACCTGCGCCCGCACCACCGTCTCGACCGCCTCGGGAATCGCCGTCCGCATCGCCTCGGGGACGCCGATATCCTCCAGCACTACCTTGGCGATGTCGCCCGCGGCGTCGCTGATCTTTTCGGCGGCGCCGACGACGCCAAGCACCGGCGCCAACCCCTCCGCGTCCTCGGGACTCCGGGCCGCCATCAGGAGGCTCATCCGCGCCTGCATCTGCAACACGTCCATCCGCTCTTCCAGTTCGAGCACCTCCGCGGCCACCTCGTCGCTCCCGTGGAGGACCGCCGAGTACGAGAGGTCGATGAGGAGTTCGGCCGTGTCCTTCATCTCGACGAGGACGGCCTTGACGCTTATCGGCTCGTACTCCACGTCCCCAGGGTCCATATCCCTCCTCCGTCGGCCGAGCGGATAAAACGTCGCCCGTCGGGAACGCAAGAACGAAGCAAGTGCGTGCGGACGACCCACCGATGAAGCGGTGGGACCTGCTCGGCGTGACGACCGGGGCCTTCTTCGTGACGATGGTCGCCCGGCTGGCCCCGAGCCCGCTGGTGCCCGACCTCATCGACGCCTTCGGCGTCTCGAAAGGAACGGTCGGCCTCGCGCTCTCGGGAATGTGGGCCGCCTACGCCATCTTTCAGTTCCCGGGTGGCGTCGTCGCCGACCGGATCGGTCAGCGCCGGGTCGTCATGTTCGCGATGGGCGGCATCGCGTCGACGAGCCTCCTGCTCGCGAGCGCGCCGGGAATCGCGATTTTCGCCGTCGGCGCCGTTACCCTCGGCGCCAGCGCCGGCCTCTACTTCACCGCCGGCACCTCGTTTCTGGCCGACCAGTTCGAAAACACCGGCCGGGCGCTCGGCGTCCACGAAATCGGCGCGTCGGGCGCCGGTCTGGTCGCCCCCGTCGCGAGCGCCGCCGTCGCCACCCGCTTTGACTGGCGGGCCGGGCTGCTCGTCCCCGCCGTCGTCGCCCCCGTCGCGCTCGTCCTGTTCGCGTGGCGGGTGCCCGAGACACCGCCGACGAACCCCGACGCCGGGTGGAACGTGGACCCGCGGGCGTTGCTGGCGATGCTCGCCCGCCCCAGCATCGCCTTCACCACCCTGCTGGCGATGGTCGCCTTCTTCACCTGGCAGTCCTTCGCCTCCTTCTTTCCGACCTTCCTCGTCGAGTACGTCGGTCTCGGGACGGGGCGGGCGAGTTTCGTCTTCGGCGTCGTCTTCGCCGTCACGCTCGTCGCCGCGCCGTCGCTCGGGTGGTTCTCCGACCGGCTGGGACGAGACCGGACCCTGACCGCCTCCTTTCTCGCCGGCGTCGCCGGCTACGCCTGCTTCCTGTTCGGTGACGGCGGCCTCCTCGTCGTCGTTCCCGGGACCCTCCTCGTCGGCCTCGGCCTCTCGTGGCCGGGGGTCCTCAACTCCCGTTTCATGGACCACCTCGCCGCCGACGAGCGGGGCACCGGGTTCGGCCTCGTCCGGACCGTCGTCCTGCTCGTGAGTTCGCTCGGGAGCGGCGTGACCGGGACGCTCGCCGGGCAGGTCGGTTGGCTCGCCGCCTACGGACTCGTCGGCACCCTGCTCGCCGCCCTCGTCTCGGTCCTCGTCGCCAACCGGGTGCTGGGCGTCGACGCCTGATAGTGTATATTGTAACTGGTTACCGGCGTGTTGCCGAACGGGGCGGCAACACGCCAGTACTGGCTTACAATGATCGCTGTGACTGACCGTCCGACGGACGTCGGCCGCGGAGACGACGATATAAGCGTTCGCCCCGATCCGTGCGCGAAGGTTTAATTTCCGGGCGGCCCTACGCGTTCCCGTTCGAATGGCTATCGACCCCCGAAACTACGACCTCGACGAACTCCGGGCGGCCAGCGTTGGCCAGCCGTCGCTCGGGGGGCGTGACGAGTGGCCGGGGGCGTGGGTCGACGCCGCGGACGACGACGAGGCCACGGAGACGGGCGACGACGATGGCGACGACCCGGACCGGCCGGCCGCCGCCGTCGCCTTCGAGACGGCCATCGCGCGCGACCTCGCGGCGCTGGATCGGGGCGCGGTCGAACGCCCGTATCTGTCGACGCTGCCGGCGTCGCTGACGGCCGAGGCGTTGATTTTCGAGTGGCTAGAGTTTCTCGTCATGCAGGCAGGCCGCGAGTCGGTGGCCGACGCCTTCGACTTCTACGAACGGGTGGGCTGGCTCGGGGGCGACGCCGCCGAGATGCTCGAGCGCTACCTGTCGGGGATCGACCACCCGCGAGCCAACGCGGCGAACGACCTCGACGCCGACGATCATCGGGTGAGCCTCCACTACGTCGCGCGGCTCGCGTCCCTTTCGCAACGCTGAGAATCGTGGGCGTGATTATTTACCATCCCCCCGTGTAGCGCCGGCCGTATGAGCGACACCGACGCGGAGAGCGGGGCGGACGCGGAGAGCGAGGACGCCGAGACGGCTGCCGACGGCGGCGGCGACGAGCCGATTCCAATCGGCGTCAAACTCGGAAGCACGCGAACGGTCCTCGCCATCCCCGACGGCGACGAGCTACGGACGGTCAAGACGCTGACCTGCCTCGCCACCTACGAGGACGTGATCACGGGCGAGGAGAAGGTACTCTACGGGGAGGAGGCGGCGACGGAGTATCCCGACCGGGTGCAGTACACGCTCCGCTCGGGCCTGCCGGAGGACGAATCGCGAGCCGAGTTGACGTCGACGTTCTTCCAGGAAGTGATCGAAGCCAACGACGTGCCCGAAAATAGCGCCGTCGTCTACGCCATCCCGACCATCGACAACGAACGCGGGCTACAGAACCTCGAATCGGTCATCGAAGGGAGTTCGATCGGCGAGGCGCTGATCCGAAGCTATCCGGAGTCGCTCTGTGGCTCCGTCCCCGCGCTCGGCGACGGCCTCGAAGCCGTCGACGACATCTTCGTCACCGTCAACCTGGGATCGACGAATCTCGAAGCCTCCGCCTACCGCCGCGGCGAGCAGCTCGTCCCCTTCACCACCGGCGCCGTCACCGGGAACGAGGTCGACCGCATGATCGCCAACTACGTCGAAGAGGAGACCCAGGGCCGCGTGAACATCGACAACACGACCGCCCGCGAGTACAAGGAGACCCACGCCGACTTCGTCGATTTCGAGCCGTTCACGGACGTGATCCAGCAGCCCGGCGGCGGCTCCCACGAGTTCACCATCGAGCGCAGCGTCATGGACGCCGTCGACGAGTACGTCGACGACGCCGTCGAGGAGATAGCCAACGCCTTCCTGCCCGAACTCGCCAACGACTACATCAAGGTGTACCAGCTCGCGCTCGACCGGCCGGTCGTCCTCACGGGCGGGATGGCCTGTATCCCCGGTATCGTCGAGGAGTTCGAGGAGCGCCTGAGCGAGGAACTCCAGCGTGAAGTCGAGGCGGTGGCACCGGGGAACCCGGCGGAGTCCGCGGCCGTCGGCGCCCAGCGCATCGCCGACCGACTCGTCGACGCCGACGCGTACTAGGGACGCCGATTTTTCCGGCCGGGTTGGCTTCCGCCCGTCGCGCCGTCGCCGTCCTGTGCCGCCGACGCGGCGCCATCTCCGCCCAGTTGTGCGAAATCGAACCCGGCGGGAGCGACCGGACCGCCGGACCGACGACGCTTTGGCCCGTCCGCGTCAGCGGGGAGGTATGAAACAGGCCATCGTCGCGCGGACCGACCTCGGCATGGGACAGGGGAAACTCGCCGCACAGGTCGCCCACGCCTCGCTCTCGGCGTACGAGGACGCCAGCGAGCGCACCCGCCGAGCGTGGAAAGGCGAGGGACAGAAGAAGGTCGTCCTGAAGGCGAGCGGCGAATCCGAACTCTTCGAGTTGGCCGACGCCGCCGAGCGGGCGGGCCTGCCGAACGCCATCATTCGCGACGCCGGACACACCCAGTTGGACCCGGGAACGGTGACGGCGCTCGCAGTCGGGCCGGGCGACGACGACGAGGTCGACCGGGTGACCGGCGACCTCTCGCTGTACTGAGCGAGGGTATCCGAAGTCGTCGGCGAGGCTCGCCGGGACATCACCCATCCATCGTCTCGTTACCCTCCATCGACGAGTCGGTCGTGTTCCCGTCCGTCATGTCGCCGCCGCCGTCCATCGTCTCGTTACCCTCCATCGACGAATCGGTCATCGTCCCGTCGGACGTGTCGCCGCCCTCCATCGACGAATCGGTCGTTGTCTCCGACATCGAGGAATCTTCCATCCCGCCGTCGGTCGTTCCGTCACTCGTCTCGTCGCTACCACCGCCGGAGTCCGTACAGCCGGCGAGTGCTGCCATCGTCGGTGTGCCTATCGAGACGACGAACCGTCGACGTGTCGTGTGATCGGACATCGCGTTCGGGCGGAAACGACCGCGGCTAAAGGCTATTTTTCAAGTTCGGTCCGGCCTCTCTCCGAACTCCGTCTAGAGTTCGTCCGGAGTGACCGGCGCCCGACCACACGCAGTGGGGCGCGGGTTCCGTGGCGGGGGCGTGCCGCGAACCACGCGAATTAAGCCACGCGGCGAGGAGTGTCCGCCGTGTCACTCGTCGCCGCGGCCGTCGCGGGAGGTGCCCTGGGCGCCCGTCACGCCCTCGAAACCGACCACCTCGCGGCAGTGGCGACGCTCGTCGATCCCCGTGCATCGGGCGGCGTCGCCGCGCGTCCGAGCCTCGTCGGCGCGTCGTGGGGCGTCGGGCACACCGCGCCCATCGCCGTCCTCGGGTTCGCCTTGCTCCTGTTCGGCGTGCGTCTCCCCGCGTCGGTCGTCGGTCTCTTCGAGGCGGCCGTCGGCGCCGTTCTGCTCTCTCTCGGTGCCCGGATGCTCGCGGGCGCGGTCCGCCACCACGAGCCCCGGCCGCTCCACGGCCACGTCGACGTGGGTCGGCTGTCGCTCGGCGGCGGCCACGCCCATCTCCACGGCGACTCCGCGCTCGTGGGCGCCCTCCACGGCGTCGCCGGCAGCGGCGCCCTCGTCGTCGCTCTCGTCTCGACGGCACCCGACTTCCCGACGGCGGCCGCCTTTCTCGCCGCCTTCGGCGTCTGCTCGATTCTGACGATGACGGCGGTGTCGACGCTGTGGGGGCGAACGCTGGGAACCGGGCTGGAACGCGCGCTCCGCGGGTTCGCGGGCGCCCTCGGAATCGGCGTCGGCTGCCTGTTGCTGGCCGAGGTGGCCGGCCTCGTCGGCTGACCCCGAACCGACAGCGTATCCCGTCGGGGGCGCGAAGCCGGAGGCGACGACCCGATGCGCGAGGCACACCCACTCGAACGGCAGGTCGGCATCGACTACTACGTGAGCGACGGCCCCGGCACGGGCGGGCGTCTTCGCGCCGATCCGGCCGACTTCCGAGTTCGCGAAATCGAGGCGATGGCGCCGGAACCACTCGACGCCGACCCCGGCGCGTACCCCCACCTCCTCGTCCGCGCGACGCTCGCGGACTGGGACACCAACGACTTCGCGGGCGCGCTCTCGAACGCGCTGGGCATCAGCCGCGAGCGGGTGTCGTGGGCGGGCACCAAGGACAAACGCGCGGTGACGACGCAGTTGTTCTCGATCCGGGGCGTCGACGCCGACGACCTACCCGACCTCTCGGACGCCGACATCGACCCCCTGGGCCGCATCGGGCGCAATCTGGAGTTCGGTGACCTCGCCGGCAACGCCTTCGAGATTCGGGTTCGCGATCCGGACCGACCCGACGCGGTGGCCGCCGTCACCGGGGCCCTCCGCGAGTTCGGCGGCGGGCGCGTCGCCGTCCCCAACGTCTTCGGCCACCAGCGCTTCGGCAGTCAGCGACCCGTCACCCACGTTGTCGGCCTCCACGTCGTCCGCGAGGAGTGGCGCGAGGCGGTGCTCGCCTACGCCGGCAACCCCGCCGAGACGGAACCGGATCGGACCCGGGCGGCGCGGGAGACGGTCGACGACGTAGCGGCGAGCGCCGACCCCGACTGGCGGGCGGCGCTCGACGCGATGCCGGGGCATCTCGGCTACGAGCGATCGATGCTGCACAAGCTGGTCGAGAACGGTGGAGACGACCCCGCCGACTTCCGCGCGGCGCTCGAAACCGTCCCGTGGAACCTCCAGCGCCTCTTTGTCAACGCGGCGCAGTCCTACGCGTTCAACCGGATACTCTCCGAGCGCCTGCGCCGCGGGCTTCCGTTCGACCGGCCGGTCGCCGGCGACGTGGTGGCGTTCGCGGACGCCGACGCGCCCGACGAAGTGACCCTCCCCGATACCGACCGACTCCAGCGGGTGAGCGCGGACCGGGTCGACGTGGTTCGTCGCCACTGCGAGCGCGGGCGGGCGTTCGTCACCGCGCCGCTGGTGGGGACGGAGACGGAACTCGGCGACGGCGAGCCGGGCGACATCGAGCGCCAAATCCTCGCCGATCTCGATCTCGACCCCGCGGATTTCGACCTCCCCGGCAACTTCGAGTCGACGGGGACGCGGCGGGCGATTCTCGTCGACACCGATCTCGAACTCGCGCGCGATCCGCTGACACTCTCCTTTTCGCTCCCGAGCGGATCGTACGCGACGGCCGTCCTCCGGGAGTATCTGAAAGTCGACCCGCGGGATCTCTAGACTGATACGGTTTATTGTAACTGTGTTCCGGTGGTTCGCCGGGCTGTCTCGACGACCCACCGGTACGGACTTACAATAAACCGTACGACGCGTCGCCGGCGGTCCCGTCCTCGGCGTCGCGGTCCGCCTCCGCACTCGATCCCTCGCCGGGAAGCCCGTGGCCAAGCAGGAAGAGCGGTATCCCAATGACGACGCCAGCGACGGCGCCGATAACCGCGAGGACGACGCCGAGGAAGTAGAACGTCCCGCCCTGCGAGAGGACGGGGAAGGTGGTGGCGAGGACGAGGGCGAACGCGCCGCCGGCGGCCGCGAGCGCGCGTCGAAACCCGCCGTGAGCGGCCGCGTAGCCCACGAGCGTGACGGCGTAGACGGGGAGCGTGAGGAGCATCCGCCGGACGACGTGGTCGTCGACGTGCAGGCCCGGCACCGCTCCGAGGCCGAAGCCGACGGCGACGGTGACGGCGAAAGCGAGGCCGACGAGACCGGCGAGGCGGGCGGGGGAGAGGCGGGCGCGCACGGCGGGGACGGCGAGGGCGCAGCCGAGCGTGATGACACCGACCGCGCCGGCGAGGAGGGGCGGTTCGGTGCCGCCGAGCGCGAACAGGCCCGGTGCGAGGGGGTGGGCGAGGGCGACGATACCGAGCGCGACGACGCCGAGGGCGCGGCGATCCGGATTGGCGCTCGGGGAGTCGAGACCGACGGCGTCCACAGCCCACGCGACGGCCCGAAGCCCGCCGGCGAAGACGAGCGTCGGCACCGCGACGAGAAAGAGGAGATTTCGCCCGACGATGGG
>Ga0209917_1000111_pt1 | contig 31053 bp, 33 predicted proteins | sample SalPon2_C_H2O_MG_FD_185710 | JGI IMG/M metagenome (GOLD analysis project Ga0209917, IMG submission 185710) | Salt pond water microbial communities from South San Francisco under conditions of wetland restoration - Salt Pond MetaG R2_C_H2O_MG... | ecosystem: Environmental > Aquatic > Non-marine... | reverse complement strand
TTGCGCACGTAGTCGTGGGTGAAGATGATGCCGTGTTTCGGCGAGGGCGCACGCCCGGCCAGGTGGGCAAAGAGGGCGTCCTCGGCGCCGAGGACCTGCACCGTCCCGGAGGGTTTCTTCGCCAGGTCGCCCAGCCCGCCGGCGAGGGCGATAAGACGCGCGGCGAGCACTGGGCCCGCCATGCGGCTGAGGTTAGGGGCGACCGCCGGCGCCGTCCGCTCGACGAACGCTCGGCAGTCCGCGGCCTCGTCCGCCAGGTCGACGACCCGAGTCGCCAGCGAGACGACGCGCTCCTCGGCGGCCGTCTCGGGGGTCCGCTCGGCCACCGTTCGCGCCCCATCGACGCCGGTTCCGGCCTCGTCGAACAGCGCGCCCGCCCACTCCGCGACGCGTTCGGCCAGTTCGTTCGCCGTCCGGTCGGCGTCGTCCATGCTCCGCACGGCGTGGACGAGTTGCTGGTCGTCGGCGCGTTCGCGTTCGCGGACCGCTTCCCGAGTCGCGTGCACCGTAGCGTCGTGAAGCGCGTCGTAGTAGCTATCCTCGTCGGTCACGAAGCCGCTGTCGACGGCGAGGGCGGGCCAATTCTCCGGAGCGTCCGCGCTACCGTTCTCGATTGCGTCGCGGGTAGCATCGTGATCGTCAGGTGGCACCGACTCGAACCAGCCCGACCCGACTTTCTCGTTGGTCATACTCGGAAAACTGAAGTCGAAATCGTATATGCGTCCCGGTGTACCGGGAGCGGTGCCATCGCGGGGGGACCGAATACGCTGGGTCAGACCTACGGATCGAGTTCTTCTCGCTCCGGCAAATCGGCCCGAGTCGGATAGGTGTCGACCACCGCGAGGAACGCGGACGCGGTTCACGAGGCGATCCGGCGCCGCCTCGACCGACGTTTCGGTGACGGTCGATAGAAAGTGTCGCGAACCTCGCTGGGGTACAGGAACGGAATGCGTCTCCCTGCATTACCAGTCGTGAGAACCGGGCGACGAAGGACTAAGTGGTCTTGCGGGTCAGGTACGGCCGCATGCGACTCACTCGGCGGATGTCTCTGGCCGTCCTGTCGGGGGTCGGGCTGGCGCTGACCGGCGTCCTCGGCTTCGACGTGTACGAGGACTGGGTCCAGCAGGGGAACACGCTCGCGTCGACGCTCGGGGAGAACGCCCTCCCGTTCGCGCTCCTGTTCGCGCTGTTTTACACCGTGGTGGAGCTGTGGCGCGGTGAGTACGGCGAGGCGTTCGTCGAATCGGTGACGGTGTGGACCGTCGGCGGCACGCTGGTGACCGCGGTGCTGGTGGGATGGGTGGTCGGCATTCAGAGCGTCCAGAACGAGCTGAAGCCGTGGATCATCGTCCTGCAGACGACGGTGATCGGGGCGACGGCGGGGCTGCTCGTCGGCCGTCGGACCGCGGTCGTCGAGCGCACGCGGGACCGGAGCCAGCGCGAGAAGGCCCGCTTCGAGTCGTTGTTCGAGAACGACCCGTCGGCCGTCGCCGACCTCCGCCTCGACGACGGCGAACTCGTCGCCGAGATGGTCAATCCGCAGTACGAGGCGGAGTTCGGAACGGTGATCGACGACGGGGTGATCCTCCCCGGGCTCGACGACGGGACGGTACGGTCGTTCCGCGAAGCCATCGCCTCGGGGGAGCGACGCACGGTCGAGACGACCCACTACGCACCCGACGGGACGAAGCATTTCGTCGTGCAACTGGTGCCCTACGGCACCGATCTGGAAACGGACGGCACCCGCAGTTACGTCCTCTATCAGGACGTGACCGAGATTCGGGAGGCCGAAGCGGAGCTCGAACGAACCGTCGAACAGCTCGAACGCTCGAACGAACAGCTCCAGCAGTTCGCCTACGTCGCCTCTCACGACCTGCAGGAACCGCTCCGGATGGTCTCCAGCTACGTCGACCTGCTCGCCACGGAGTACGGCGACCAACTCGACGACGAGGCCGACGAGTACATCGATTTCGCCGTCGACGGCGCCCGGCGGATGCAGGCGATGATCGACGCCCTGCTGAAGTACTCGCGGGTTCATACCCAGGGAGAGGAGTTCGAGACGGTCGACGTCGACGCCGTCCTCGACCGGGTCCTGCAGGACTTGGAGCTCCTGATCGCCGAGCGGTCGGCGACGGTCACCCACGACGACCTGCCGTCCGTCGTCGCCGACGGGGAGCAGCTCGGACAGCTGTTTCAGAACCTGGTCTCCAACGCCTTGGACCACGCCGGCGACGACGACGACCCGCCGACGATCCACGTGAGCGGCGAGGAGCGCGAGGACGACGTGGTCTTCACCGTCGCCGACGACGGCCCGGGCATCCCGGCCGACCAGCAGGAGCGCGTCTTCGAACTCTTCGAACAGTCGGACCGCAGCGACGAGGGAACCGGCATCGGTCTCGCTATCTGCCAGCGGATCGTCAACCGTCACGAGGGAGACATCTGGATCGAATCGACGCCCGGTGAGGGGACGACGTTTCACGTCTCCTTCCCGAAACGGTAGCCGCAAGCATCAACAGCCTGTGGTCGCAACGGATTCGGTATGGCAGAGCGGGAACCCGTCGAAATCCTCCTCGCCGAGGACAATCCCGGCGACGTGAAGCTGACGCGTAAGGCCTTGGAGAAAGGCCGGCTGGCGAACAACCTCCACGTCGTCAACGACGGGGTCGAAACCATGCAGTTCCTCCGCGGCGAGGGCGAGTACGCGGGTCGGCCGCGGCCGGATCTGGTGCTTCTCGACCTCAACATGCCGCGGAAGGACGGTCGAGAGGTGCTCGAAGACATCAAGAAAAGCTCCGACCTCAAGCGGATTCCGGTGGTCGTCCTGACGAGTTCGGAAGCCGAGGAGGACGTGCTTCGATCCTACGAACTGCACGCCAACGCTTACCTGACCAAACCGGTCGACTTCAGTGGCTTCATCGACGTGGTCGGCAAACTCGAGGAGTTCTGGTTACAGGTCGTGAAGCTCCCACCCGAGTGACGATGGCCGCCAACCTGAGCGACGAACTCCAACTCCTGCTCGTCGAGGACAATCCCGGCGACGCCCGCCTGATTCGTCACCACCTCCGCACCGACGGCTCGAGTACGTTCGTCGCCCCATCGGTGACCCACGTCGAAACCCTCGACGCCGCCGTCGACCGCCTCGAAACGGCGGCGTTCGACCTCGTGTTGCTCGATCTCGGGCTCGCGGACAGCCGCGGTATCGAGACGCTCGCACGCTTGACCGACCGAATCGACGACGCAGACGTTCCGCCGCTTCCGATCATCGTCCTGACCGGACTGACCGACGACGAGACGGCACTGCGGGCGATCCAGGAGGGCGCGCAGGATTATCTCCTCAAGGACAGCCTCGACGGCGAACTCCTCGAACGCGCCGTCCGGTACGCGCTGGAACGCCACCGACAGGAGCGACGGCTCGAACGCCAGAACGAGCGTCTGGAGCGGTTCGCCAGCATCGTCTCCCACGACCTCCGCAACCCGTTACAGGTGGCGCAGGGCCGGCTGGGACACGTCGAGGCCGGCGACACGACCGAACACCTCGACGCCGCCGTTGACGCCCTCGACCGGATGGAGGAACTCGTCGACGACCTCCTCGCTCTGGCACGGGACGGACGGCGAATCGAGGCCACGGCGTCGGTCGACGTGGGCGAGATCGCCCGCTCGGCGTGGGGGAACGTCGAGGCGCCGGCGAGTAACCTCCGTGTGGACGTGTCGAAGGCCGTCACGGCCGACGACGGGCGACTCACCCAACTGTTCGAGAACCTGTTTCGGAATAGCGTGGAACACGGTTCCACTGACAACCGGACGCAGTCCGGTGATTCGATCGATCACGGCCAGTCCCGGCCGACCACCGACGGGGCGACGAACGGACACGCGGACCCCGGCGTCACCGTCACCGTCGGCGGGATGCCCGACGGGTTCTACGTCGCGGACGACGGCCCAGGCATCCCCGAGCCGGAGCGGGCGGACGTGTTCGAAGCGGGCTACTCGACAGCCGACGACGGCACCGGGTTCGGTCTCGACATCGTCCGCGAAATCGTCGAGGCACACGGCTGGACGATCGCCGTCACCGAGAGCGAGGCTGGCGGCGCCCGCTTCGAGATCACGGACCCCTCCCTCGACGACTGATCCTGACCGCGTTGCCCGACGACGAGCACCGCGAGCCCCCCGATGGGAACGCACGCTGGCACGCGAACGACCCACGATAACATTTAACACGAACTGAGTCATACTACTCGTCGATGCCGGAACGATCGTCGTTCGAATGTGAGGCCTGTGACCAGCGCGTGAGCCCGATTTCGTACCGCTCGGCGTGCCCGGACTGCGGCGGGACGCTCCGCCGCCGCCGGGTACAGTAGGCGACACGCTTTCGTCCGCGGCGCCCCTCTCTCCACGCGATGACTAGCCACGGGAACGGCGCGGCGTCGGGCGAAGGCGATCCGACGGTCATCCGCGCTATCGCCGTGACCGTCGACGACGTGGTGACCGCGCTCGAAGCGACGCGTCGGAGCGGCCGTCGGACCGTCCTCCGGATCACGCCGCCCTTTTCGGGGCGGATGCGTGCCCGCCTCCACCGGCCGACCGGCGACGAGGCGACGGAGGCCGTTCACGTCGATCCGGCGATGCTCGTGTCGGACCCGCCGCCGTATCCCGATCCCGACGAGACGGCGGACCGCCTGCGAGCGGCGGGCGAGTACACGACCGACCGACACCACGAGCGCCACGCTGTAGCCGTCGAGGAGTGGCGAGGGGCCGTCCGCGACGCCGTCGTCGACGCGGTGGCGCTCCGGACCGACGACGGCCCGCACCGCGTCGCGGTCAAACGCCTCGGTTGAGGGGCGACCTCACCACAACATATATATGCCACCACTCGGCGGCGGCCAGCTCGTCGCCGACGGCAACAGGTGCGTGTAAGACCGTGAAAGAGACGATATCGGACGAATAGCCTTCGAAAAGATTATATAAACGTACGTGCGTACTTATAGTAAGGACGCCCCCACCGCTCGTCTTGTTTCTTCTCCTACGGTGGCGGTGCCTCGACAATTACAATGAGCGACACCACGACCTACCGAACGGATACGGCGGAGCGGGAAGAGGAGCGAATAGAAACGGAGAGCGAGCAGACGACGACTTGTCCCGAGTGTTCCGGTGGTCTCGTCACCGACGAGGAACACGGCGAGACGGTGTGTGCCGACTGTGGCCTCGTCGTCGAGTCGGACGAAATCGATCACGGCCCCGAGTGGCGCGCCTTCGATTCGAGCGAGCGCGACTCGAAATCGCGCGTCGGTGCGCCGACGACCCAGATGATGCACGACAAGGGGCTGTCCACGAACATCGGCTGGCAGAACAAGGACGCCTACGGGCGGACGCTCTCCTCGCGCCAGCGTGAGAAGATGCAGCGTCTGCGCACCTGGAACGAGCGCTTCCGGACGCGCAACTCGAAGGAGCGCAACCTGAAGCAGGCGCTCGGCGAAATCGACCGGATGGCCTCCGCGCTCGGCCTCCCCGAGAACGTCCGCGAGACGGCGAGTGTCATCTACCGGCGGGCGCTGGCCGAGGACCTCCTCCCCGGCCGATCGATCGAGGGCGTCGCCACCGCGGCGCTGTACGCCGCGGCCCGGCAGGCCGGCACGCCCCGGAGCCTCGACGAAATCGCCACCGTCTCCCGCGTCGACAAGATGGAGCTGACGCGAACGTATCGCTACGTCGTCCGCGAACTCAAACTGGAGATCCAGCCCGCGGACCCCGAACAGTACGTCCCCCGTTTCGCCTCCGAACTCGGCCTCTCCGAGGAGGCGACTCGACAGGCGCGGGAACTCCTCCGCGCGTCGCGTGAGGCCGGCGTCCACAGCGGCAAGAGCCCTGTCGGCCTCGCGGCCGCCGCCGTCTACGCCGCCGCCCTCCTCACCAACGAGACGGTGACCCAGAGCGAGGTGAGCGAGGTGGCCAACATCTCCGAAGTCACCATCCGCAACCGCTACAAGGAACTGCTGGAAGCGAAGGGCGCGGCGGACGCGTAGCTACTGGAAGCCGCGGCCGACCCCATCGTCCTCGATGAGGTCGTCGAGTTCCGCCGAGAGCAACTCTTCTGCCTCGTCGAACGTCTCCGAGAGCGCGTCGAGGTCGTCCGGCCGCTCCGAGAGTTCGAACTCCATCGGCCCGTAGGCGGGGCTATCGAGGGCGTCCATCACGTCCCGGAACAGGTCGTCGGGCGTGGTCGGCGCCTCGGCGTGGACTTTGATCGTCTCCTCCAGCCGCCGGGCCGTCGACTTGGCTTCGGCCTCGTCTTCGGGCGGCGACTGGACGGCGAAGCGGCGGCGAAGTTCCTCGCTCGGGAGGTGAGGGTCGATGTCGTCGTCGATCTTTCGGGCGACTTTCGTGCCGACGCCGCGCACGTCGTAGGGGTTTTTCGCGTACGTCTTGAGGTGGTAGACCCCCGCACCGGGGTGTCCGAGATAGAGGTCCTCGCCGACCCCACCCCGGCGTTGCCCGGCGATGGCGCGCCAGCCGTCCGGATCGGCGCCCGCGTCGGTCACGTCGTCGAGGATGTCCTGCCACTCTCTGACCCGCATGGATGAGGGTTGGGCGTCGATTCAAGTGAGCCTGTCGGTCACACGGATGACGCACATTGATACTCCGCGGGCCGCAACCACCGGCCATGCCCGAAATCGAGATCACGCCCGAACAGGAGGAGCGACTGCGCGCCCTCCAGGAGGACATCGCGCGCGACGTGGTCGGGAAGTACGGCCACGTCCGCCCCCGCGACGCCGTCGAGTACCTCCTCGACCGATACGAGGACGGCGACGAAGGCGGAGACGGAGACGACGGGGTTACGGTGGAGGACGGGGCGGACGCAACGCCCGAGGACGGCGGCGCCACGGCCGAGTCGGACGCGGACGACGCGGCGGCAACGAACGGCGCCACGGCACGCGTCGTCGACGACGACGGTGAGCCGGCGGACGACACGCCCGAGGGCGAGGGGGATAGCGGCGGTAACGACGCCATGTTGAACGAGATGATGAGTCTCCTCGACACCCACAGCGACAAGTGGGGCGACTCCTCGGGCGACGAACGGTACGCGGTCGACCTGCCCGACGGCTCGACCGAGCAGGTGCGAACGAAAGACGACGTGAAGGCGCTGCTGTTCAAACACTACCGATGACGGGCTTGCTCGACCGGCTACGGGCGTGGTTCGGGGCCGTCTTCGGCGGCGAAACGGCCGAGACGGACGACGACGCGCCGAACGCCTCGGAGTCGGATGCCCCCGACCGGCGGGTCGTCCACCGCGACGACCGTCCGCTCGAGACGCCGAGTACGATGGATCGGCCGGCGCCGCCGTCGGCGTCGACCTCGGACCGATCGGCGCGGGTCGAGGTGCCCGACGCGGAGGCGGAGGCGCACGCGGACGACCGGCCGGCGTCGCCGGGCGTGTCGATTCCGGACGCCGAGGCGACGGCGACGGCCGACGCCGAGACGCCCCCGGCGGATGGCCCGGAGACGGACGCCGCAGTCGCGTGTTCGGTGTGTGGCACGACGGTCGACGACCCGTCGGCTCCCTGTCCGCTCTGTCGGTCGACGGACGTGGTGCCCGTCGCCGACGCGCCGGACGAGGTGGCCGGAGAGACGCCCGCACACGGCCGCCGTACCGCGGCGTCGACGGCGGACGACGAAGCGGTCGAGCGCCTACGCGACGTGCGCGAGGGCGAGTAACACAGGGTTTTTCGCTCCCGGTCACTATCCTCGGGCGTGAACCTCCGCGGGACGATTCTGGACGTGGGCGAGGTGCGATCCGTCTCGACGCAACACGGGAGCCGGGACCTGGTCGAGGTGACCGTCCGGCCGGACGACGGCGCCGACGGCGTCACCGTCACCCTCTGGGGGAAGTGGACCCACACCGCCGACCACGCCGCCGCGGGCATGGACCTCCTCGTGACCGACGCCGAGGAGACGGAGTTCCGGGGCGAGCAGGGCTACGCCACCACCGGCGACTCCTACGTTGTGATCGAACCCGACTTCCTCGTCGACGTGACCGACGTGCGCTCGTGGGTGCAGTGTCCGCGGATGTACTATCTGAACAAGCTCTCGGGGGTGCCGCTCGCGTACCCGGTGGTGAAAGGGACCATCGTCCACGAGGTGTTCGGCGACCTGTTGCGGGGGCGGGAACTGGACGCGGCCGTCGCGGACCACGTCGAGGCGGCGGGCCTCGAACTCGGGTTGCTGGGACGGGAGGCGAGCGAGGTGCGCGACGAGGTGCGGCGCAACGCCGCCGCCATCGAAGGGTGGCTCGAACAGGGCACGCTCACCGAGGAGGACGACTGGCGTTCGGAGTACACGCTCATCAGTCCCACCTTCGGCATCAAGGGGCGCGCGGACGCCCTCCGCCGTGGCAGCCCCGTCGAACTCAAGACGGGGAAGAACACGAAGCGCGACCCCCGGTTTCACGACAAGATTCAGGCGGCGACGTACGCGCTCCTGCTCGGCGAGTCGGGCGACCCGCCGAACACGGGCACCCTCCTCTACACGAAGAACGCGGCGCTCGACCGGTCGGAGGCGAGCGGCGACCTCTCGCCGGCCAAGGAGTTCTCGGTCGGCCGCGGGCTGCTGGCGTTCGTCGTCCGCACGCGCAACGAAATCGCGGCGATGGAGGCGCGACGCGACGTGCCGACGGGCTACGAGGCCGACGCCAAATGCGAGTGGTGTTTCGAGCAGGACACCTGCATGGTCGTCTCCGGCCGCCTCGATCAGGAGTCGAAGGCGGGGCAGGTCGGCACTCCCATCCCCGAGGCGGAGCGCGAGTACTTCACGGAGTTCTACCGCGCCATCGAGGACGAACGCCGCGCCGTCCACGACGAGTATCGGAAGCTGTGGGAGCAACGCGCCGCGGAGCGGGCGGACGCGGACCGCGCGCTGATCGACCTCGAACCGCTCGGTCGGCGGGAGTTATCGGGCGGCGACTGGGAACTCCGGGCGCGGGTGCCCGACGGCGCGGTGTCGAAGCTCCGCGAGGGCGACGTGGCGCTTGCCAGTTCGGGCGATCCGATTCACGGCGACGCGGAACTCGGCCGCATCCGGTCGCTCGGCGACGAGGCGGTCGTCACGGTGGACGAACCCCTCGACCTACGCCGACTCGACGTCTACCCCTCCGAGATTTCCGTTTCGCGCCAGCTGACGGCGCTTCACGACGCCCTGCTGAAAGGCGACCCCGACCGAAAGGACGTGCTCTTCGGGCGGCGCTCGCCGGCCTTCGCCGACGTGTCGGAGACGTTCATCGACAACAACGAGTCCCAGAACGCCGCGGTCCAGCGGGCCGTCGGCGCCGAGGACTTCGCCCTCGTCCACGGGCCACCGGGGACGGGCAAGACCTACACCATCGCCCGCCTCGTCCGCGCCCTCGTCGACCGCGGCGAGCGCGTCCTCCTCTCGGCGTTTACGAACCGCGCCGTCGACAACGCGCTCGAAGCCCTCCGGGATCAGGGGTTCGAGGACGTGGCGCGCGTCGGGACGACGACCGGCGTCCGCGAGGATATGCTCGACGTGCGCCTCGACCGACGGGGGGAGCCGAACGACCGCGCGGCGGCGCTCCGGAACGCCCCCGTCGTCGCCGCCACCACTGCCACCTGTGGCTCCCGTGTCCTCCGCGAGGCGGACTTCGACGCCGCCGTCGTCGACGAGGCCTCCCAACTCACCGAGCCGGGGACGCTCGCGGCCATCAACCTCGCGGACCGCTTCGTCCTCGTGGGTGACCACCAACAGCTCCCACCGGTCGTCCAGTCCGGCGACGAGCGCCTCGCCACGTCGCTGTTCGAACGCCTCCACGACGAGCATCCCGACGCCGCGGTCATGCTCGACCGCCAGTACCGCATGAGCCAGCGGATTCAGGCCTTTGCCTCGCGGGAGTTCTACGACGGCGCGCTCCGCCCCGCCACGCCCGATGTGGCGGGCGGGACGCTCGCCGACCTGCCGGGGGTGCCCGACCCGCTCCCCGACCACCTCCGTCAGGGCGTCCGTTTCATCGACCCCGACGGGCGACGCGAGGGCAACGCCAACCCGATCGAGGCCGACCGGGTGGCCGCGGTGGTGGAGGAGTATCTCGACGCCGGCGTCGACCCCGACGACGTGGTGGTGATCGCACCCTTCCGCGCGCAGGTGGCCGAAATCGGTCGCCGGGTGGCTGTGGCCGTCGACACCGTGGACCGGTTCCAAGGGTCGAGCGCCGAGGTGGTCGTCGTCTCCTTCGTCGCCACCGGCGACCTCGACGGCCCCATCTTCGAGGATACGCGCCGGGTGAACGTCGCGCTCACCCGGGCGAAGAAGGCGCTCGCGCTCGTCGGCGACGCCGACGCGCTGGGGTCGGAGCCGTTCTACGCCCGGATGCTCGACTGGGCGCGGCGCTGACGGCGCACGTGGTCGCTCACAGGTCCTTGCCGCCGTTCACGTCGATCACTTCGCCCGTGATGAACGAGGAGTGGTCGCTGGCGAGGAAGGCGACGACCTCGGCGATTTCCTCGACGGTTCCGAGCCGGCCGAGCGGCGTGTCCTCGCGGATGGTCGCTTTGATCTCCTCGGGAAGCTCCGCGACCATCTCGGTCAGGACGAATCCGGGAGCGACGCAGTTGGCGGTCGATCCCGTGCGTGCGAGTTCCTGCGCGAGCGTCCGGGTGAACCCGAAAATCCCCGCTTTGGCCGTCGCGTAGTTCGCCTGCCCGAAGTTTCCCTCCTTCCCGATGATACTGGAGATGTTGACGAGTCGCCCGCCATCGGCCGCGGCCAAGTCGTCGTAGAACGTCCGCGTACAGTGGAAGGTCCCGTCGAGGTGGACGTCGAGGACGACGTCCCACTCCTCGTGGGACATCTCTTTGAACTGCACGTCTTGGGTGATGCCGGCGTTGTTCACCAACACGTCTACCGACCCGAACGCGTCCCGAACCTCGTCGCGCATCGCCTCGACCGCGTCGAGATCCGTCACGTCGGCCCGAACCGCGATTGCCGATCCGCCGGCCTGCTCGACGCGGTCGACGGTTTCCGCCGCCGCCTCCGCGGAACTCCGGTAGTTGACGACGACCTCGCAGCCGTCCGCGCCGAAGCGTTCGGCGATCCCCCGCCCGATCCCTTTCGATGCCCCCGTAACCACGCACGTCTTCGGTCGCATAGCTCGACTGTCCGGCACCGACCCGCAAAAGCGTTCGGCGACGCGACCGCCGACCGACAAATTGAGGCGCGTTGCCACACCACCGACGGTATGCAACTCCCGCTCGGCACCGGCACGGTCGAGGTGTCGCTCCCGGACTGTACGGTGCGGACCGTCGAGCCGCCCGGCGGCGAGACGGTCGATCCAGCGACGGCGGCGCGGGGGGCGCTCGCCGACCCACACGGCCCCGCGCTCTCCTCGCTCGTCGACCCCGGCGACGACGTGACGGTCGTCGTCACCGACGTGACGCGGGCGACGCCGGACGAGGTGCTCGTCGCGGCGATGCTGGAGCGGCTGCCCGACTGCAACGTCTCCATCCTCGTCGGCCTCGGCCTGCACCGCCCGATGACCGACGCGGAGCTACGGACGGCGCTCGGCGAGTACGCCGACTTCGCGGTCAACCACGACCCCGACGAAGCGGTCGAGGTGGGGACGGTCCGGGGGGTCGGTTCGGATCGGGTCCCCATCCGCGTCCACCCCCTCGTCGCCGAGGCCGATCACGTGCTCTCGACGGGCATGGTCGAACCCCACCAGTACGCGGGCTTCTCCGGCGGCGCGAAAACGGTCGTCGTCGGCGCGGGCGACGGCTCGCTCATCGGCTACACGCACGGTCCCGACGTGCTTTCACACCCCGACGTTCGCCTCGGCCGCGTGGACGGGAACCCCTTCCGCGAGACGGTCGACCGCGCGGGCGACGCCGTCGGCCTCGAGTTCTGCCTCAACGTGACGAAGGGGCCGGATGGCTTCCTCGGCGCGAGCGCCGGCCGTCCCCGCGCGGTCGTCGCCGACCTCGCCGAGACGGCGCGTGAAGCGCTCTCCGTACCCCTCGACGACACCTTCGACGCCGTCGTCGGCGGCGTCGGGGCGCCGAAAGACGCGAACCTCTACCAAGCGACCCGCGGCGCCACCTACCTCGTCCTCGGCGACCACAACCCCGTCCGGTCCGGCGGGCGGGTGATCACCCCCGCGCGCTTGACCGAGGGTGCGGGCGAGGGGACGGGCGAGCGCCGGTTCTACGACCGCCTGCGGACGGCGACGAGTGCGGAGTCGCTGTACGAGGCGATGCGTTCCGGCTACGAGCCCGGGGCCCAGCGGGCGTTCGTCGTCGCCCGAGCCCTCCGCGAGGCCGACCTGTGGATCACGAACAGCGAGCATCCCGAGGTGGTCGAGGAGTGTCTGCTGCACGCGGCCGAACGGGTGGAAGACGCGGTGGAACCGGGAAGCGACGTGCTGGCCGTGCCGGACGCGCTGAACACGCTGCTCGTGACGGACTAGTCGTCGGCCGCACCCTCGATTTCGGACACCACCCGCTCGTGGAACGCTCGGAGCGCCGCGTCCTCGTCCTCGGCGAGGACGGTGTCGGTGGCCGCGAGCGTCGCCAGCCCGAACGCGCGGGGCGTCGGCGTCTCGACGGTGTGTTCGACGACATCGATCTCCCCCGCTCCGATCCGCGCCAGCACCGCCTCGATCCCCGCGACGTGCAGTTTGTCTTCCAGCAACTCGCGGTCCGTCTCCTCGACGACTGCGAAGTCGTCCAGGTCGTCCGCCAGCGAGAGGAGCGTCTCGCTCTCGACCTGCTGGCGCGCCGCCGATTTCTCGTGTCCCTTGTACCGTTTCAGGATCATGAGCGAGCGCGTGGCGTCGATGCGGAAGTAGCGCTGTCGGAGGTCGGTCCCCCGGAGCGCCGCCCGAAGGTCGGCGCGGGCGTCGTCGGGGTCGAGCCCCCGGAGCAGCCCCGCGGCGTCGACCCGTCGGTTCAGCGGCATCGAGAGGACGAACCCGTTGTCCGCGACGGCGACGGTGACGCTCGCGTTCGACTCGCTCGCGCACGCGGCGGCCAGCAGTCGGGAGAGGCCGTCGTTGAACCGCCGGCCGTAGAGGGTGTGGACGTAGTAGCGCCGGCGGTACTCCTCGCGGTCGCGCTCCTCCTCGACCGCGATCCGAGTCGTCGTCGACACGCTCTCGGCGCCGGCGAAGGCGACCTGCTGGTCGTAGAGGCGGGTCAGCGCCCGCACCGCCCGCTCCGAGAGCGACGACTCGCGGAGCCAGACCCTGACAGCCGGGGCGCCGCCAGAATCGAGCCGTTCCAGTAGGTCCCGCTGGAAGGCGAGTATCTCCCGGGCGAGGTCGTAGGCGAGCGGCAGGCGCTCCGAATACCACGACGGCACCGTCGGGCGGGCGCTCGTCCGGTCGACGTACACCTTCGACCCGCGGCGGTAGGCGAACTCGAAGCGCTCGCCCCCGATGACGAACACGTCGCCCGGCTCCAGCGTGTCGAGGTAGTCCTCGTCGAGTTCGCCCACCCACTCGTCGCCGCCTCGCACGACCACGTCACACGAGAACGAGTCGGGGATGGTGCCGACGTTCGTCAGATAGATCATCCGCGCGAGGCGGCCGCGCTTGCCGATCAGTGGCTCGCCGACCGGAAAGTCGGGGTAGTGGTGCTCGCCGTCCGGCGGGTCGTTCGTGTCCCGCCAGATTTTGGCGTAGACGTTGCGCTCCTCCAACCCCTCGTAGTCGGCGGTGAGATAGCGAAACAGGGTCTCGAACTGGCCGTCGTCGAAGTCGCGATACGGGTAGGCGCCGCGGAGGATGGATTTCACCTCGCTCTCCCGCCGCACGGCGTTGATCGCCATCCCGTAGACGTGCTGTGCGGCCACGTCGTAGGCGTTCTCGGGGACGAACACGCGGTCGACGAACCCCGATTCGGCCTTGCGGACCATCACCGCCGCCTCGACCAGGTCGTCGCGGTCGAGAGCGATCACCCGTCCCTCGACGACCTGTCCGACCTGGTGGCCCGCGCGCCCCACCCGCTGGAGGAGCGCCGCGACGGACTTCGGTGACCCGACCTGCACCACCAGATCGACGTGGGGCATGTCGACGCCGAGTTCGAGGCTGGTCGAGGTGGTGACCACGTCGAGGTCGCCGCGTTTGAGGCCCTCCTCGACCGCGTTCCGGCGATTGGCGGAGAGGCTGCCGTGGTGACAGCCCGAGTTCGACTCGTCGTAGTCGAACCGCTCGCGCAGGGCCTGGAGGGTGCGCTCCGCGCCGGATCGGGTGTTCGTAAACACCAGCGTGTTGGTGTGGGCCTCGATCAGGTCGTGCAGTCCCGTGTAGAACCGATCCCGGACGGCCTCGCCCGGCGACCCCACGAGGTCGTCGACCGGGCAGTCCACCTGCAGGTCGAAATCACGGGCGAAGCGGGCGTCGACGAGTTCGCAGTCGCGTGGCTCGCCGTCGTCACGGCCGACGAGGAACTCGGCCATCGTCGAGAGGGGGTCGACCGTCGCCGAGCAGCCGATTCGGGTCGGCGAGCCGTCGGCGAGACGTTCGAGTCGCTCCAGCGACACCGAGAGGTGGGTCCCACGCTTGTTCGCCGCGAGCGCGTGAATCTCGTCGACGACGACGTACTCGACGCTCCGAAGCTTCTCCCTGAACTTCGGCGAGTTGAGCAGGATGGCGAGCGTCTCGGGCGTCGTGTTGAGGATGTGTGGAGTCTCGTCGAGCATCTTCCGACGCGCCGCGTCGTCGGTGTCGCCGTGGCGGATAGCGTGGCGCACTTCCGTCGACTCGCCGCGCTCGGCCAGTCGCTCCCGGATGCCATCGAGCGGGTCGGCCAGGTTTCGGTGCACGTCGTTGGCGAGCGCCTTCAGCGGGGAGACGTAGAGGCAGTACACCGCGTTGTCCAGGCCACCGCGTCGCTCCCGCCGGAACAGTTCGTTGATGATGGCGATGTGGGCGGCGAGCGTCTTCCCGCTCCCCGTCGGCGCGCAGACGAGGGCGTTCTCGCCCTCGTGGACGAGGGGGATGGCCTCGCGCTGTGGCGGCGTGAAGAAGCCGCCGTTCTGGGGGACGAACGCGCCGAACTGGTCGACCCACCACTCGCGAACGGCGGGATCCAGAAGCGAGAGTACGTCGGCGTCGACGGCATCGGCCGGGTCGACGCCGTCGGGGAGGGGCAGATCGGTCAGCGCGTCGGTATCCCCGTCCATCGACTGGAGGTAGGCGCGGACGACCAAGTGGGTTGTGCCGGCCCGGAGACACAACGGTAAAGTCGCCGCTTGGAGTACAGTCAGTATGGCAGACAAGAAGTTCACCCTCCTAGAGCTCCACCTCGACGACGGATCGATTCAGGTCGGGCCGTCGGTCCTCGGCGCCGAGGACAACGAGATCACCGAACCGGAAACCGAAGACGAGGACGAGAGCGACGGCGGAACCTGTCCCGGGCGCAAAGTCGGCAAACTCCTCGTCGTCCTCCTCGTCCTCGCCCTCCTCGCGCTGGGAGTCAAGAAACTCCTCGGTGGCGGCGATGACCTCGACGAACTCGAAGAACTCGCCGACCTCGACGAGGGCGAGGCGTAGGGGCCGTATCCGGACCGCTTAAGCGACGGCCGTGGAATAACACGCGTATGACGGTATCGAGCGCCCCGGGCAAAGTGTACCTGTTCGGCGAACACGCCGTCGTCTACGGCGAACCCGCCGTGCCCTGTGCCATCGAGCGCCGAGCGACGGTGAGCGTCGAGGCCCGCGACGACGACCACGTGCGCGTCTCGGCGACGGATCTCAGCCTCGACGGCTTCACCGTCGAGTACGCGGGATCGACCGACGACCGCCCGGACGTGGACGTGCCGGCGTCGCTGGTCGAGGCGGCGATGGGGTACATCGACGCCGCGGTCGAACAGGCCCGCGACGCCGCCGCCGCCCCCGACGCCGGCTTCGACATCACCGTCGAGAGCGAGATTCCCCTCGGCGCCGGTCTGGGCTCCTCCGCGGCGGTGACGGTGGCGGGTATCGACGCCGCGACGCGCGAACTCGGTCACGCTATTCCCGTCGAGGAAGTCGCGGACCGCGCCTACCGCGCCGAGTCGAAAGTACAGGACGGTCAGGCGTCGCGCGCGGACACCTTCTGCTCGGCCGTCGGCGGCGCCGTCCGCGTCGAGGGCGACGACTGCCGGCGGATCGACGCGCCCGACCTCCCAATCGTCGTCGGGTTCGACGGCGGCGCGGGCGACACCGGCGAACTCGTCGCCGGCGTCCGCGCGCTCAAAGAGCAGTACGACTTCGCGAACGATACGATCGGCACCATCGGCGACATCGTCCGGACGGGCGAGCACTACCTCGACCCCGCCCCCGACGGCGCCGCGGCGGCCCTCGACGAGACCGAACGGATCGAGGAGATCGGTCGACTGATGGACTTCAATCACGGCCTACTGGAGTCGCTCGGCGTCTCCTCGCGCTCCCTCGACAGCATGGTGTGGGCGGCGCGGGAGGCGGGGGCTTACGGCGCGAAACTCACCGGCGCGGGCGGCGGCGGCTGTATCGCCGCGCTCGACCCCACGCCGGAGACGCTGACGGCGCTCCGGTTCACGCCGGGCTGTGAGGAGGCGTTCCGCGCCGAACTGACGGCCGACGGCGTCCGGAGGCTCGGATGACGACCGTCCTCAAACTCGGCGGGAGCCTCATCACCGACAAGGAGCGCCGGGAGACGCTGGACGACGCGGCGCTGTCGGCGGCGGCCGACGCCGTCGCCGCCGCAGTCGGTGACGGCGCCGATCCGCTCGCGCTCGTTCACGGCGCCGGGAGCTTCGGCCACCACTACGCCGAGAAACACGGCGTGAGCGTCACCGAGGGGACGACCGACGCGGGCGCCGCCCTCGAAATCCACGGCTCGATGACGACGTTGAACCGCTTCGTCCTCTCGCGTCTCCACGACCGCGACGTGCCGGCCCTGCCGGTCCATCCGCTCTCGGCGGGCGCACGCGACGCCGACGCGACGCTCGACATGCCCATACCGGCCGTCCGGACGATGCTCGGCGAGGGCTTCGTCCCTGTGAGCCACGGCGACGTGCTCGCCCACGAGGACCACGGGACGACGATCATCTCGGGCGACGAGGTGGTCGTCCGGTTCGCCGACGGCCTCGACGCCGACCGCGTGGGGCTCTGTTCGACCGTCGACGGCGTCTACGACGCCGACGGCGACGTGATCGACCGGATCGAGTCGTTCGACGCCGTCGCCGACGCCCTCGGCGGGAGCGACGCCACCGACGTGACCGGCGGGATGGCCGGGAAGGTGCGGACGCTCCTCGACCTGGACGCGCCGGCACACGTCTTCGGCGCCGACGGCCTCGCGGACTTCCTGACGGGCGACGAGCCGGGGACGCGAATCGGCTGACGATGCGCCGGCGTCGCCTGCTGGGTCTGTTCGCGGCGCTCCTCCCCGCCGGCTGTGTCGGCGGTCCGGGAGACCCGATTACGTCGCTCGCGGTCAACCGGGACGACACGAGCCACGCCGTCGCGGTGCGAATCGTCCGCGACGGGCGGCCGGTGATCGAGAACGGGGTCGAGGTGGCGGCCGAGGGCGTCGCGGAACTCGGCACGACGCCGTGGCGTCGCGGGCGCTATCGGGTGAGGGCCCGAATCGATGGGGAGCAGGCGCTCGACGAGACGTTCGAGTCCGACGAGTGGTTCAACCAACTCGACGTGGTCGTCGGCCCGGACGGGTCGGCCGAACTGAACCGCGCCCGGGCCGCGTAGCCCCGCAACTCAAGCGCCGTCCGTGTCTACATCGCGGCGATGACCGACGACACCGTGCAAGTCTGGCTGGTCGAACGGACCTACTCCGACGACGAGCAGAACATTATCATCCTCACCTACGCGACGCCGGACGGTGGGCGGTACTTCCGGAAAGAACGCTCGCTCACCTCCTTTTCGGACGTACGCGACACGACCGCCGCCGTCGACGCCGACCCGGCGAACCTGGGGACGACGGACCCCGACGACCGCGAGGCGTACGCGGCCGAGGCGCGACGCATGGCGGACGAACACGACCCCGACGACGTGATCTAATCCGATTTAGCACTCGACCCGGAGTCCGTCGCGCGCGAACCGCACGTCGCCGTCGTAGCGCGCCTCGATGGCGCCGAGCATCTCCTCGTGGCGCCCCTCGGTGTGCGGGTAGAGGTGGGTGAGGTAGACCCGGCCGTAGTCGTGGCCGTCGAGGACCGCCGCGAGTGTCGCCGGCGTCGGGTGGTTCGACACGTCGACGTCGTCCGGGAACGAGCAGTCGTGAACGAAGATTGCGGAGCCGTCGGCGAAGGCGGCGAGCCCCTCGAACGCCTCGGTGTCGCTGCTGATCGTCAGGTCGCCCTCGCCGTCGTCGCCGGCGAACCGATAGGCGAGCCCGTGGACGGAGTGGCGGGTCTCGTGGGCAGTTACGTCGAAGCCGGCGACCGAGAAGTCGTGGGCGCCAACCTCGCGGATGCGGATTTCGGCCCGGCCGTCGAGGTAGTCGAAGGCGTCGAGCAGGTCGTCGACGAGCGCCTTCGTCCCCGTGGGGCCGACGATTTCGAGGCCACCCGAACCGGCCAGCCACCGCGCTTTCACCAGCGCGAGGAGGTCCGAGACGTGGTCGAGGTGGTGGTGAGTGAGCAGAACCGTCGAGACTCCCTCGTAGCCCGCGTCGGTGGCGGCGAGGCGGCCGAGGACGCCCGCACCGCAGTCGATCAGTAGACGGCGGTCGTCGTGTTCGAGCAACAGACCGGTCTGTGCCCGATCCGGGAGGGGCATCGCGCTCCCCGTTCCGAGGAAGGTGAGGCGCATAGCGGGGATGTGGCGGCGGCGGGCAAAGGCGTTCGGGTGCTACTCGAAGCCGAACTCGGCGCCGACCACCTCGCCGCGCGCGAAGTTCGAACCCACGTCCGTGATCTTCACCTGCACCGTCTCCCCGAGGGTCGCGTCACCGACGAGGACCGCGAAATCGTCGACGTAGCCGACGCCGTCGCCCTCCGAACCGAGTTCCTCGATGGCGACGACGTGGGTTTCGCCGGTCGTAACGGGTTGTTCGGCCATGCGTGATAGTATCACACATGGACAGATAGTAGTTGCGGGAGTGACAGATCGTTACGGGGCGAGACGGTTCTTCCGGCCCTTCATGTGCTCCTCGTAGTGTTCGAAGGTGATGGGGCACCACTCGGCGGCCAGGTCGAGGATGTCCTCGGTCATCTCGCGGATCTCCCACTGGCTGTCGGCGGCGGCGCGCATGTCGGCGACGTGCATCAGCATCCGCGCGTTCAGCGACATGACGATGTTGACCTCGGTGCCGATGGGGAGGACGAAGCGGGCGTCCTCGGGCGGCATGCCGAGGTCGAGGAGTTCCTGATACGACTCGACGGACTCCCGCACCGACTCGCGGAAGACCCGTTCGCGCTCCGCGACCGTCTCCTCGTCGACGGCGCCGCTCGACTGGTTGCGGCCGATCCAGTCGGGGTCTATCGCCGAGGGCGGTGTCACGATCATCGCGCCGTCCTCCACGTCGTCGGGGTCCACGTCGTCGAAGGAGACGTAGCGCATGCTCTGGATGTCGAAGCTGACGTGTCGATGGCGTGTGATCTGGGCCATACACGACCGGCTGACGCCCTTGATCGCGAACGTGGCCTGCGGGTGTTCGAACGGCCCGAAGTGACCGTGATCGAGCAGGTGGCCGATGAGTGTCCGTTTTTTCTCCTCGATCCCCTCCCCTTCGATGCCCTCCATCGCCTCCGCGAACGGGATGTTGCCGACGAACTCGGTGAGGTAGTCGTTTCGCGCCGCCGAACAGACCACTCGCTCCGGGTCGGGCGTCGCTTCCAGTAGTGTGACCTCCATGCGTTCGACGGGGGCGCCGGTCCACCTAAACGTATTGGACAGGATCAAGCCTCCGGGGGCGATAGGGTCGCGTATGACCGCCATCGAGAACCTCGCGGCCGGCGTGCAGGCGTTTACCAGCAACGTCTTTCTCGTGACGGGCGACCGGACGACGCTCGTCGACACCGGCGCCAACTTCGACGTCGTCTCGCGGATCGAGGAACGGGTCGACGGCCTCGACGCCGTCGTTCTCACCCACACCCACCGCGACCACGTGGGCAACGTCGACGCCGTCCGTGAGGCGTTCGGCGTCGAGACGGTCGGCTACGACTCCAGCCATCCCGCCGTCGACGCCGAACTCGGCGAGACGGTCCGGCTGGGCGACGACGACTACACCGTCCTCCACACGCCCGGTCACAAGGACGATCACGTCTGTCTCTACGCGCCCGATACGAAGGTGTGTTTCGCGGGTGATCTGGTCTTCGCCGGGGGTTCGTTCGGCCGGACGGATCTGGAGGAGGGGGACCGGGAGACGCTGATCCGGAGTATCGACCGGCTTCTCGAACGCCTCGATCCGGACCTCGCTGCACTCCACACCGGTCACGGCCCGAGCGTGACCGACGGCGCGTACACGACGGTCGAGTACGCGGCGCGGGCGGCGCGGCAGTCCTAGTCCGTTTTCAACCCGTAGTACCCCGGGTCCTCGTCGGTCGGGGGTTCGCCGACCACCAAATCGTCGGCGTTTTTCATCACCCAGGGCACCGCCCAGTCGATGAGCACGGCCTCCGTCCCCTCGTCGATGTCGGCGTCCGGTTCGAGCCCCTGCAACAGCCGGGCGATTTCGTAGATGGTGTACATCTGGTCCGCGTCGAGCAACTCCTCGGGCGTGTAGAAGTCACAGGGGTAGATCCCGTCGAACGCGTCTTTCGGTCGGGGCATGGGCACCCGTAGGTGGGGGCGCCCGTAAACGGTATCGGCCCACTGTCCCCTCGACACGAACCGTACACCGCCCCGGACGGTGCCGAGCCGGAAGCAGTCCTAGTTCCCGGACGTATCGAAGAAGCGACCGCGGTAGAACGTCGCCAGCTCCATGTCGAAGTCGGCCAACTGGAGGAGGTCCGCGTCGGTGAGGTCGTCGTACTCGGCGACGTACGCCTCGGCGTCGGCCCGATCCGCGAAGGGAAGCGGGTTGCGTTGCATCGGATCGTCCACCCGGTCGGCGTTCGTCTCGCGAACGAACCACGCCGCCGTGGCGTCGATCAACTCCTTCGTCCCGTGGTCGTGCACCCAGAGCCCCGCGAACGTCGCTCCCTCGTGGGACGGCTCGAAGTGACCGGGGTCGACGTAGTACGCGCCCAGACAGCCCGACGAGCAGAAGAAGACGCGACCGTCCCCCTCGACGGTCAACTGGGCGTTGTAGTCGGGGAAGTTCGCGGGAACCATGTTACAGACGGCACAGGAGGCGTCGTCGGGGACGGACGCGGGATCGGTGCGGGCGGGCGTGGCCGTCGCCGACGCGGTTGGCGTTGCCGTTGGTGTCGCGTCACCACCCGCACAGCCCGCGAGGCCGGCGGTCAGGGCGCTCGCGACGGCCACGAAGCGGCGGCGGGAGAGTCGGGGGGTCATGCCACGGGATACGCGGTTGACCGGCTTGTACCATCTGGTTGGCACGTCGAAACGGTCGGACGGCTACGGCGTCACCGCTGATCGGGTGAGCACGAAAAAAACGTCGGATCGGCCGAGTCGTCGCGTGCCGACGGCCGCGTAGCCGCTTACTCGAAGAGCTCGACGGCCTGCTCGTAGCGGGCGCTCGGCTCGGACCAGTCGACGACTTCGAAGTAGTTGTCGACGAAGTCGCCGCGGGCCGGACCGTAGTCGTGGTAGTACGAGTGCTCCCAGACGTCGAGCGCGAGGATGGGGTGGCTGCCCCAGAGCGCGCCCTGGTCGTGCTTGTCGACGACGACGTTGCGGAGCTGATTGGAGAAGCTGTCGTACACCAGAAGCGCCCAGCCGCTGGCGTTACCCGCGGCGGCTTCGAACTCGCCCTTCCAGGCCTCGTAGGAGCCGAAGTCTTCTTCGATCCGGTCGGCGAGCGCACCGCTCGGCTCGTCGCCACCCTCCGGCGACATGCAGTTCCAGAACAGGTCGTGCAGGATGTGCCCACAGCCGTTGTGGGTTACGTTCCGGATGGCGCCGGCGGAGGAGCCGAAGTCGTGCGACTCGCGGTTCTCTTCGAGCGTCTCCTCGGCGCTGTTCCAGCCGTTCACGTAGCCCTGATGGTGGGTGTCGTGATGCCAGGTCAGCACCTGTTCGGAGATGTGCGGTTCGAGGGCGTCATAATCGTACGGCAGTGGATCGAGTTCGTAGCTCATGATATAACCTCCACACGTAGGATGTATCGGGACGCTGTTAAGCTTTGAGGAACCGTACGACAACGGCTCCCACACCGTAATGAACGGATCGATAACGCCTTCGGCCGGGGTCCGGAAGTGGTGGACGGTTGCCGACCGCCGTTTTCACGCCATCGTCGCCGTTACGGCGTTTCTCCGCGCCGAATTCGGCCGCTCGCTGTCGACGTCGCCGTTGCTGGGACGGGTAGCGATGCTGACGGGGGCGTGAGACGCACCGTCGTAAGTCAGTTCGGGCCGTCCCCGCCCGGCGTGTAGTTACGACAGTCCGCCCGCGGACGGCTACGCCTGCCGGTCGTACTCCATGTGAGTCGCCACGTCGGCGGCCGCCTCGGCGCCCGCCAGTCGCTCGATCAAGTGGAGCGCCAGATCCAGCCCCGCGGTGATGCCGCCGGCGGTGAGTACGTCGCCGTCGTCGACGTACCGGGCGTCGACCACCTCGGCGCCCGCCTCGCGAAGGTCGTCGAGGGCGCCGGCGTGTGTGACCGCCGGCCGGCCGTCGAGCAAGCCAGCCCGCGCGAGCAACATCCCGCCGGTACAGACGGCAGCGACCGTCGTCCCGGCGTCGTGGAGGTCGGCGAGCGCCGCCGGAATCGCGCCGCGCTCCGCTTCGGCCCACGCGCCCGCCGAATCGCGGTCGTTCCACCCGCCACCGGGAACGACGACGAGATTCGGGGGCTCCGCGACCGAGAGGACGCCGTCGGGTTCGAGACGGAGGCCGTGGGCGGCCGTCACCCGATCACGCTCCTCCAGCGTCACCATGGATACGTCGAACGGGGCGCCCTGCGCCGCCGCGATCCCGAACGCCTCGTACGGGCCGACGGCGTCCAGTTCCTCGACGCCGTCGAAACAGAGGATGTCGATCGTCGTCGCCATAGTTCACGCTCGGCGTGACCGGGCTTCAACCTGTGGTCGGAGCGGACGGACATATATAGCCGAGGCCGACGAAGGTGTCACCATGTCGACGATCAAGGACAGCGTCCACGACCATATCGAGGTGACGGGCGTCGCCGAGGAGTTACTCGACACGCCGGCGATGCAACGGCTTCGCAGGGTTCGCCAGCTCGGCACCGTCTCGTTGGTGTATCCGTCGGCGAACCACACCCGCTTCGAGCACAGCCTCGGCGTCTACCACCTCGCGAGCGAGACGCTCGATCACCTCGGCGTGGCCGGGCGAACGGCCAAGCGGGTCCGCGCGGCCGCCCTCCTCCACGACGTGGGTCACTCCCCCTTCAGCCACAACGTCGAGGAACTCCTCCATCGCCACACGGGGAAGTACCACGACGACGTGGCCGACCTCCTCGCGAGCGGGCGGGTGGGCGCCGTCCTCCGCGACCACGACATCGACCCGGACGACATCGCCGCACTCGTCGCCGGCGGGGGTCGGTACGGTCAACTCGTCTCCGGCGAACTCGACGTGGACCGCATGGACTACCTCGTACGCGACGCCCACCACACCGGCGTCCCCTACGGGACCATCGACCACGGCCGGCTGATTCGGGAACTCACCTTCGTCGACGGCGAACTCGTCCTCGCCGAGGGGAACGTCCAGACCGCCGAGAGCCTGCTACTCGCCCGCGCGCTGATGAACCCGACCGTCTATCAGCACCACGTCGCCCGCATCGGCAAGGCGATGTTGCGCCGGGCCACCGAGCGCCTGCTCCACGAGGACGAGTACGACGCCGCGACGGTACGCCGGTGGGACGACGCCGACCTGTTGGCGACGCTCCGACGCACCGACTCGACCGCCGACTTCGCCAACCGACTCTCGACGCGCGACCTGTTCAAGCGGGCGGTGTGGGCCGAACTCCCCGACGTTCCCGAGGCGCTACTGGACGCCGACCACGAACGCATCCGTGCCCTCGAAGCCGACGTGGCCGCGGCGGCCGACCTCGACCCCGACTCGGTCGTCGTCGACGTGCCGCCGCCCCCGGAGATCCGCGAATCGTCGTCGCGGGTGGTCGTCAACGGCGAGATCAGGCGTCTGGATCGGCAGTCGCCGCTGGTGAGCGCGCTCCGTGTCGCCGGCCGCAACCAGTGGCGTCTCGGCGTCTACGCCCCCGCCGGTGCCGTCGACCGTGTCGGGCGCGCGGCCGTCCGGACCCTCGGTCTCGACGTGGACGACGCCCCCATCTCGGAGGTTCGGGGCGGCCTCGACGCCACCCTCGACGAGTTCGGGTGAGGGGCGGGAAGGTAAGTTCAAGCGTCGTGCACACCCCGACACGTGTATGCAAGTCGAAGGCACCGTCCTCCGCGGCCGCGCGCTCGATCCGATCGAGGGGCGCGTCGTCGTCGAGGACGGCCGGATCGTCGCCGTCGAAGAGGCGTCCACGGACACCGACGCCATCGTCTGTCCGGCCTTCGTCAACGCCCACACCCACCTCGGCGACTCCATCGCCAAGGAGGCCGGCGCGGGCCTCTCGCTCGACGACCTCGTCGCGCCGCCGGATGGCCTCAAACACCGCCTCCTGCGCGCCGCGTCGGCCGACGAGACGGTCGCGGCCATGCGCCGCTCGCTTCGATTCATGGAGCGCGCGGGCACCGCGGCGACCGTCGAGTTCCGCGAAGGGGGCGTCGCGGGTGTCGACGCGATTCGGCGGGCGCTCGACGGGTTGGCTATCGAGGCCCTCGTCCTCGGCCGGGAGACGACGGCGGCGATGGCGGCCGGGGACGGGTTCGGCGCCAGCGGCGCACGCGACGACGACTTCACCGCCGAACGCGCCGCGGCCCGCGAGGCGGGCAAGCCGTTCGGTATCCACGCGGGCGAGCGTGACGCCGATGATCTGACGCCCGCCCTCGACCTCGATCCGACCTTCCTCGTCCACGTCGTCCACTCCGAACCGGGACATCTCGATCGGATCGAACGCGAGGGCGTCCCCGTCGTCGTCTGCCCGCGGTCGAATCTCGTCACCGGCGTCGGGATGCCCCCCATCGCCGACCTGCTGGACCGAACGACGGTGGCGCTCGGCACCGACAACGTCATGCTCAACAGCCCGTCGATGTTCCGCGAGATGGAGTTCGCGTCGAAGGTGGGGAACGTGCCGGCCGACGACGTGTTGCGGATGGCGACGGTCAACGGCGCCGAACTGGCCGGCCTTAACTGCGGGGTAATCGAACCGGGCAGAGCGGCGAAACTACTCGTCCTCGACGGCGACTCGGACAACCTCTCGGGGTCCTGGGACCCCGTTCGCGCCGTGGTGCGGCGGGCGGGCGTCGACGACGTGACGCGCGTGATTCTGTAGCCCGCCGATCGTGTGAAGAGTTATACATTGACGTGTGTTAGTATTCCACATGGGCACCTACGACCGGATTCTCGTCCCGACCGACGGCTCCGATGGCGTGGAGCGGGCGATCCGACACGCCGCAGAGGTGGCCGCGAGCAACGACGCCATACTCCACGGGATCTACGTGTTGAGCACCGACGCGTACGCGGGACTGGCGATGGAATCCTCGTGGGAGAGCGTCGACCGCCTCCTCCGCGAGGATGCGGAGCGGGCGGTCGAACGGGTGCGTGATATCGCCGCGGAGGCGGACGCGACCGTCCCGGTCGAGACGGCGGTGATGGAGGGCAAGCCCAGCCGCGAAATCGTCCGCTACGCCGAGGAGGAGGCCTGTGACCTCGTGGTGATGGGCACCCACGGCCGGGGCGGCATCGACCGCCTCCTCCTCGGCAGCGTCGCGGAATCCGTCATCCGGGCGTCGTCGATTCCGGTGACGGCGGTCCCCGTCGGAGCCGAAGGGGAGGCGTAAGTCAGGCGGGGCGTAGGTGTTCGCAGTCGCCGGCGTGGACGGTCCGGTCCCCCTCGTCGGTGCGGACGACGAGCGCCCCCGGGAACTCGACGTCGACCGCCTCACCCTCGACGACGCCACCGGGCGTGTCGACCCGTACCTCACGACCGAGGGTGACGGCGTACTCGCGCCACGCGGGGAGCACGTCGTCGGGGTCGAGGGCGTGAAACTCCTCGATCATCCGCTGGCAGAAGCGACGGCGGTCGGCGCCGCCGGCCACGGGCCGACTCCCCGAGGAGCGTGGCTCCTCGCTCACTTCCACTCGCACGCTCGTCGCCGTCTCCGGTAGCTCCGCGGCCGCCACGTCGACGTTCGCCCCGATGCCGACGATCAACCACGAGATGCGGTCGGCCTCGCCTTCCATCTCGGTCAGGATGCCGGCGAGTTTCCGTTCCGACCCGGCCACCAGCACGTCGTTCGGCCACTTGATGACGGCATCGACGCCCGCCTCGCGGCAGGCGCGGGTGACGGCGACGGCCGCCGCGAGCGTGAAAATCGGCGCGTGGGCCGGTGGCCGATCCGGTCGGACGAGGAGGCTGGCGTAGACGCCGCCGGCGGGCGACGACCACGGGCGGTCGAGGCGGCCGCGCCCGCCGGTCTGCTCGCCCGCGACGACGAGGACATCCGCCGCCCCTTCGGCCGCCAGTTCCCGCGCCCGGTCGTTCGTACTCGGGAGCCGGTCGTGGTACTCCACGGCGTAGGGAGCGTCGAGGCCGAACGCGATGGCGTCGCCGCCGTAGTCGGGGACCGACCGCACGACGTAGCCGTCGGCGCCGCTCTCGATGTGGAACCCCGCCTCGCGGAGCGCCTCGACGTGCTTCCAGACGGCCGCCCGGGAGACGCCGAAGTCGTCGGCGAGCGTCGGGCCGGAGACCGGCCCGTCGGCGTCGGCGAGCGTTCGAAGGAGCGACCGACGGCGGTCGCTCATTCGAGGACGATCAACGGATCGCCCATGTCGACGCTCTCGCCCTCGCTCACGAGTACCTCGCTGACCGTGCCGCCGCCCTGGGCGACGATGTCGTTTTCCATCTTCATGGCTTCGAGGACGAGCACCACGTCGCCGGCCGCCACCTCGTCGCCGGGTGCCACGTCGACCGAGAGGATGGTCCCCTGCATTTCGGCGGTGATCCGTTCGCCGTCGCCGGCGACGACGGCACCGCCGTCGTCGTCGTTCGTGGCGACCTCGGGGCGTTGCATCCCGCCGCCTCCGCCGCTCCCACCACCGCCCGTCGGGATGGCGGGCGCGCCGCGTTCCTCTAGGTTCACCTCGAAGCGCTTCCCGTTGACTTCGACCGTGAAGTCGCGTTCGGTCACTTCCTCGTCGTCGCCGTCGTCGTCGGTCTCGTCGGGACCCCAGCGTTCGACTGCCCGCTCGATGCGCTCGGGGTCGAGTTCCTCGTCGAGGTAGTTCGTGGTGTGGGTGCCCTCGGTGAACCGCTCGTCGGTCACCATCAGCCGGTGGAAGGGGATGACGGTGTGAAAGCCCTGAATGTCGAACTCGCGGAGGGCGCGTTCGGCGCGGGCGAGACACTCCTCGCGGTCGCTCGCGTCGACGATCAGCTTCGCGATCATGGAGTCGTAGTCGCCGCCGATGTCGTCGCCCTGACGTACCGCGTCGTCGACGCGGACGCCGATGCCCCCGGCGGGATCGTACGTCGTGAGCGTGCCCGTCGCCGGCGCAAAGTCGCGTGCGGCGTTCTCGGCGTTGATCCGGAACTCCATCGCGTGCCCCTCGATCTCCACGTCGTCCTGTGAGAAGCTGATCTCGTTGCCCGCGGCGACGCGAAGCTGCTCTTTCACGATGTCGATGCCCGTGATCTCCTCGGTGACGGGGTGTTCGACCTGGATGCGCGTGTTGACCTCGAGGAAGTAGAACTCGCCGTCCTCGACGAGAAATTCGACGGTGCCGGCGTTGGTGTAGTCGGTCTCGCCGACGCCGCGTCGGGCCGCCTGTCCGATCCGTTCGCGCAGGTCGTCCGAGAGCGCCGGGCTCGGCCCCTCCTCGATCACCTTCTGGTGGCGGCGCTGGAGCGAGCAGTCCCGTTCACCGAGGTGGCGGACGTTTCCGTGCTGGTCCGCGACGATCTGCACTTCGATGTGGCGCGGTGCTTCGAGGAAGCGTTCGAGGTAGACCGAGTCGTTGTCGAAGTACGCCTCGCCCTCACGTTTGGCCGCGGCGAGTCGGTCCTCGATTTCGTCCGGGCCCTCGACGATCTTCATCCCCCGTCCGCCGCCCCCGCCTTCGGCCTTGATGGCGATTGGGTAGCCGTTCTCCTCGCCGAAGGCCTCGACCTCGGCGGGGTCCTCGACGGGATCGGTCGTCCCGGGGACGACCGGCACGCCGGCGGCGCTCATCACCTTGCGCGCTTTCGTCTTCTCGCCGAGACGCTCCATCGCGTTCGAGGGCGGCCCGATCCACGTACATTCGCTGTCCTCGACGCGCGCCGCGAACTCGGCGTTCTCGGCCATGAACCCGTAGCCGGGGTGGATGGCATCGGCACCGGCTTTCCGTGCCGCGTCGAGCACCGCCTCCTGATCGAGATAGGAGTCCGCCGCCCGCGCCGGCCCGACGTTGTACGCCTCGTCGGCATAGCGGACGTGGCCCGCGTGTTTGTCGGCCTCGCTGTAGATGGCGACGGTTCGAACGCCCAGTTCTTCGCAGGCGCGCATGACGCGCACCGCGATCTCGCCCCGGTTGGCGACGAGAACCTTCCTGAACATGTACCCCTGTACGAACATATGCCCCGTTAGTGTATCGGTCGGTAGGGTGGTTCGGCACGCTCGCCACAAGGCCGTGACGATCCGTCTCCAAGATCCGGTGATACGATTACGAAGGCAACTTTCGACGCGGTTTCGCGGCGATGACTGATCGTTCGGTCACTTTCGGGGAAGCACCCCCGTGCCACCGAATCCAAACGGCCTTATGTGAGAGAGCCGCACGGCTAAGTAATGTCAGTACGAGTCGGCATCCTCGGTGCGACCGGCGCAGTCGGACAGCGATTCATCCAGCTTCTGGACGACCACCCGACGTTCGAACTCGCGGCGCTCACCGCGAGCGACGAGAGCGCGGGCAAGCCGTACCGCGAGGCGGCGAAGTGGCGGGTCGATTCGCCCATCCCCGTCGACGTGGCCGAGATGACGGTCCGGCAGACCGAACCGGACGCCGTCCCGGACGACGTCGACCTGCTCTTCTCGTCGCTTCCCTCTAGCGTCGCCGTCGACGTCGAGGAGGACTTCGCCCACGCGGGCTACGTCATCTCCTCGAACTCCTCGAACGACCGCCTCGCGGCGGACGTTCCCCTGACGATTCCGGAGATCAACCCCGACCACCTCGATCTGATCGAGGTGCAGCGCGACGAGCGCGGGTGGGACGGCGCGCTGGTGAAGAACCCGAACTGCTCGACGATCACGATGATCCCGCCGCTGGCGGCCCTCGATAAGTTCGGCCTCGACCGCGTCAACGTCTCGACGCTGCAGGCCGTCTCCGGGGCGGGCTACTCCGGCGTCACCTCGATGGAGATCATCGACAACGCCCTGCCTCACATCGGCGGCGAGGAGGACAAGATGGAGACGGAGTCCCGAAAGCTGCTGGGCGAGTTCGACGGCGCGGAAATCGACTGGCACGGCGTGGACGTCGCCGCGTCCTGTAACCGGGTGCCGACGCTCGACGGCCACCTCGAGAACGCCTTCGTCGACCTGGCCGACGACCCCGACCTGAGCGAAGTCGAGGACGCGATGCGGGAGTTCCCCGGCATCGACCTGCCGAGCGCCCCCAACCAACTCATCCACGTCTTCGAGGACCCCGAACGCCCACAGCCCCGGATGGACCGGATGCGCGGCGGCGGGATGCAGATCTGTGTCGGCGGCGTGCAGGAGACCCCGCACGGCGTGAAGTTCAACTGCCTCGCACACAACACCGTCCGCGGCGCCGCGGGCGCCAGCGTGCTGAACGGCGAACTGCTCCACGAGAACGGCTATCTGTAGGCCGAGTGCCCCCACAGCCGGTCAATCCAGCAGGCGCGCCTCGGTGAAGGACAGATACGCGAGAAAGGAGAGGGCGAGCAACAGCATTCCGGCCATCATGAACACGCCCTCGTAGATGTACTTCAGCACGAGGAGGACGGCGGCGACGATGATCGTCCGGAAGAGGAGGGTGCTCAGCAGGACGGTAACGGATTCTGACACGCTCTCCGTTGGTGTGCGAACGGCAAAAGCCCGCCGCCGACCGTCGTGGAACCCCATGGCTCATTACCCCACCCGCTCGTGTGCTACCCATGAGCACTGAGGACGGGTCGGAGACGGGTGAGGCGGACGACATGGATCGCCCCCCGTCGGAGATCGGTGTCGGCGACGGGCGGGAAAAACACCTCCGCGTAGTGACCGCGGGCGGCAAGGAAATCGATCACGACGAGGTGTACATCCGTCACACCGAGACGGAGTATCTCGTCTGTAAGGATCCCGAGTTCCCGCCGTCGGAGACCACGCGTTACCGGAAGGAGAACCTCGACCGTGCGGAGATCAGCCAACACCACTCGAACTGCTTCATCACGACCGCCGCGGCGGGCGAGGGACCGACGCTCGACTCGCTCCGTGGCTTCCGTGCCGAGGTGATGCGACCCACGCGCTCCGGGCGCGTACTGCTCCGCGTCTACGAGGCGGTGAGCCCGCCCATCGCGGCGACGCTCGACCGCCATCCGCAGGCGACGGCGACCCGTCTCGTCCGCCACCTCGTCGACCGCTGTGGTGCGCTCGCCGAACGCAGACGGACGACGACGGGGCACGCAGAACGCGCGGCGCTCTCGGTCGCGCTGGTCTGTCTGTACGTCCTTGGCGTCGGCCTCGCGGCACTCGGCCACGGGTGGCTCCGGAGTCTCGAACTCGTGGGCGTCCGCGGGCTCAACTGAAGAAGCGCTGGATGTTCTCGCGCGGATCGAAGCCGGCCCCGGTCTCGACGACGGCCTCGAAGGGGCGCCCCTCCGCGACATCGCGCAGCGCGGCGGCTAGGGCGTCCGGATCGTCCTCCTCGTGGAGTCGGAAGGCGTGCGAACG
>Ga0209917_1000107_pt1 | contig 31541 bp, 32 predicted proteins | sample SalPon2_C_H2O_MG_FD_185710 | JGI IMG/M metagenome (GOLD analysis project Ga0209917, IMG submission 185710) | Salt pond water microbial communities from South San Francisco under conditions of wetland restoration - Salt Pond MetaG R2_C_H2O_MG... | ecosystem: Environmental > Aquatic > Non-marine... | reverse complement strand
TTTTGGAATCGAAACTCGGACGGGCGACTCACCCGGGATCGACCGATTCCACGACACTGGGAATCGGCGACGGCGTCTATCCATCGTGGCACACGACGCCTACGTGTGAGGTGTCCACTATGGCGTACGACGCTTCGAACCCGCTGGCTGGCGAGTTCGAACTCGGCCGTGTCAGCTCGGTTGCGCCCGTCTGGATCGCACTCCTCCGGGCCGTCGTCGGTTGGTGGTTCTTCCACGCCGGCGTGACGAAGCTCATCGAGTCGGGACTGCAGTTCTCGTCCGGCCCGGCGTATCTCCGCGGGATGGGTGACACCGTCCTCGGGCCGCTAGCGGTGTGGATGGGCACCGCGATTCCCGGCGTCATCGAGGCCGTCGTCCCCCTGGCGGAGACGCTGATCGGCCTCGCGTTGATGCTCGGTGTCCTCGTCCGACTCGCGGCGTTCGGCGGCGCCGTCTTCATGGCGTTTTTCTGGGTCGGCAACGCGGCCTTCGGCCACGGCGTCGTCAACGGCGACCTGATGGGTCTGCTGCTGTTCGTGACGCTGATGGTCCTCGGCGCCGGCCGGTACTACGGCCTCGACGGCGTCGTCGAGCGACTGGCACTGGTCGAGAACCACCCGCGGCTCGGATATCTGCTCGGTTGACGAGGTGATCATCCATGACCGACATCATCGACACGGTGGCGATGACGCTGAGTAGCACCTTGCTGCTCGCCGGCATCGTCGTCCTCGGTGTGGTAGAGATTCTCGACGGGGTTCCGTACGGCGCGGCCCCGACGACGAACGACGCGGGCGAGGTCATCGCTCAGCCCGGCGTCGACCCGGCGATCCGAACCGGCCTCGTCCTCGCCGGGCTGGCGGTCCTCGGGCTCTGGGGCCTGTACCGCTTGGCCGTCCCGGCCACGGGAGCCGAGCGACGGACGGCCGCCGACACGACGGCGGGATAGTCGGTCGCCCCCTCCCGAAGGATTATGCGGTCGGCGCACCCGGTGAGTGGGTATGTACGCCGACCCTCAGCCGCTCGCCCCGCTCGCTCGCTCGCTCCGGGCGGGCGACCGCCGACCGACCGCGCTGGTCGACGACCTGTGTGACCGACTCGACGCCGTCGACGACGACGTCTCGGCCTTTCTCCCCGAACCCGGCCGCCGCAACCGGCTGATCCGGGAGGCGACGGCGCTCGACGCCCGGCACGACGACCCCGCCAACCGGCCGCCGCTGTTCGGCGTCCCCGTCGGCATCAAGGACATCTTCCACGTCGACGGCTACCTCACCGAGGCGGGGTCGTCGGTGCCGGCGGCGGCCATCACCGGCGCCGAGTCGACGGCCGTCACCCGCCTCCGCGACGCCGGCGCGCTCCACATGGGCAAAGCCCACACCACCGAGTTCGCGTATTTCGACCCGCCGCCGACCCGGAACCCGAACGCCCTCGACCACACGCCCGGCGGTTCCTCGAGCGGGTCGGCCGCCGCCGTCGCCGCCGGCATCTGTCCGCTCGCGCTCGGCTCACAGACCATCGGCTCCGTGATCCGGCCGGCGGCGTTCTGTGGCGTCGTCGGCTACAAACCCAGCTACGGCCGGATTCCGTTGGACGGCGTCGTCCCGTTTGCGCCCTCCGTCGATCACGTCGGCACCTTCACCGCCGACGTGGCCGGCGCGGCCCGCGCCGCGAGCGTGCTCTGTGACGGCTGGGAACCGGCCGACCCCGACGACCCGCCGGTCGTCGGCGTCGTCGAGGGGCCGTACGTCGAGCAGGCGACCCCGGCGGGGCGGGCGGGCGTCGAAGCCGGCGCCGACGCCCTCGACGCGGCGGGCTACGAGGTTCGGCGCGTCCCGATGTTTTCGGACATCGAGGCCGTGAACGAGAGCCACGACGCGCTCGCGGCGGCGGAGTTCGCGCTCACGCACGCGGAGTGGCACGCGGAGTACGGCGAGGCGTACGCCCCGGAGACGGTCGGACTGATCGAGGAGGGCCGCCAGGTCGGCGTCGACGAACTCGCCGCCGCCCGCGCCGCCCGCCTCGACCTGCGCAGCCGGATCGGAGAGCGCGTCCGTGAGGCGGGGGTCGATCTGCTGTGCTCGCCCGCCGCCCCCGGCCCGGCGCCCGAGGGTATCGACGACACCGGCGACCCGATCATGAACCTGCCGTGGACCAACGCCGGCGTCCCCGCGCTCACGGTCCCCTGTGGTCGAGTGGGTGACTTGCCGCTCGGCCTGCAGGTGGTCGCGCCCTTCGGCGGCGACGAGTCGTTGTTGGCGTGGGGGGAAGGCATCGCCGCTGCCGTCGCCGACGTGGGTGCCGTAGAAGGATAGTTGGCGTCCGCTACTCCATCGTCGCGGTTCCGTCGGTCGGCGTCTCCGTCCCGGCCTGAGCCTGCGCTTGCTCGAACGTCGACGCCGGGAAGAGGCCGCTCACTTCCTCGAACGCGAGCGCCTCGATCAGCGCGGCCGGATCGCCCGAGACGAGCAAGACGCCGAACTGCGCGACGGTGTTGTCGACGCTGACCGAGACGTTGCCCGTCCGGTTCCGGAAGGCCCCGACGGCGTCGCGCGTCAGTTCGGTCCGCCGGCGCTGGAACTGGGCCTGTGCCTGCTGCGGGTCGAGTTCCCCCGACTGGACCTGCGACTGAATCTCGGACTGGAGCTCCTGGAGCGACTGCTGGTCGGGCTGGACCGCGAGCGTCACCGTCGCCGGCTCCGCATTCTCGCCGCCGCCACCCTCGCCCTGATGGTTCGAGAGCGCGCTACACCCAGCCAACGAGGCGGCGGTCCCCGTGCCGGCGAGTTGGAGAAACTGTCGTCGGCCCGTATCGTCGAACATGCCCCGGATGTAGGTGACGAGTGGTAAAAGCCCTCGGAAGCGTTCTCACGAACCGTCGTTGTCGAGCGTCACCACGGGCGTCGTCGTGAACTCGAAGCGCGAGCCGCCGTCTTCGCCAGTGGCCAGCGCGACGGTCCACCCGTGGGCCTCCGCGATGGTTCGGACGATGTACAGGCCGAAGCCCGTCCCCTCCTCGGCTCGTGTGAAACCCGGGTCGAACACTCGCTCACGCATCGCGGTGGGGATACCGGGACCGTCGTCGGCGACGGCGAAGCCGGTGTCCGTCCTCGTAACCGAGACGGTCACCGACGGGCCAACGTGGTCGACTGCATTCCGAAACAGGTTCTCGAAGAGTCGCTGAACGCGTGATTCGTCGGCATCGACGACGAGCGTCGTCCGAACGTCGAGGTGAGCGCTGTCGGTGTCGACCATCTCCCAGGCGGTCCGGGCGGCGTCGTCGATGGCGACCCGCTGAGAGTCGGTCACGGCCTGTCCGTGGATGGCGACGGTGAGTACGTCTTCGACGATCCGTTCGATCCGCTCCAGCGACTCCGTGATGCGCTCCACGTGGTCCCGCTCGCCGTCGATCAGGTATCGGTCGAGATAGCCCGTAGCGACGGCCAGTGGGTTCCGTAGGTCGTGCGCGAGGATGGTCGCGAAGTGGGTGAGTCGGTCGTTCTGTGCCTCGACCTGACGTTCCCGTTCGCGGCGTTCGGTCACGTCTCGCCCGATACCACAGAACCCGAGAACGCGCCCGTCGGTGCCGATCAGCTTCCGGCCGGTGAGTTCGAAGCGAATCCGGCCGTCGGTCGTGTCCGCACGGGCCTCGACGACCGTTTCACCCTCCTCGAAGATGCGTTCGACGGCCCGTTCGACGGCTGGTCGGTCGGCTTCGACGAAGAATTCGGCGGGCCGCATCCCGTCTATCTGCTCGTCGGTCAGATCGAACAGATCGGTGAGGCGGTCGTTCCAGAACGTCAGATGGCCGCGCTCGTCGTAGACGTAGAACACGTCGTCCAGCGCGTTCAAGGCCGGAGTATCCGGCACGGTTCGGCCATCGATAGCGTCGTCTCCACAGCCATGTCGCTCCGTGCTGTTTTATATCATCCTATCGCGAGAACCGAGAGCGGCACGGTTTGGACCCGGACGGGAGACGTTTTCCACGACCCCTACGGCTGTGCTGGGGGTACCAGATTCCCGAACCTCGTTCATACGAGGTCCGGTAGTTGGCCTTCACGCCCTCCCGCACATGGCGGTCGGGTAGTGGGTCGCTGCGGTTCTCCGTCGAGGCGTGTTCCTCGGACCCGTGTTACCGGGGCTTTGGTCGTACCTCTCGTCCGATCCGCTCCGTTCGGAGCGAGTCGGTCGTCCGGTGAGTCCCCGTGGCTCTCTCCGGACACTGGTGTACGTTACCAAGTAACATAATCTTTTCGGCGGTCGAGCCCGGTGACGGAAAATCGGTGGCTTGAACCCCGGTGGTCGTCTACGACCGGTCGCGTGCGAGGGTAGCCAAGCCTGGAAACGGCGGCGGACTCAAGATCCGCTCCTGTAGAGGTCCAAGGGTTCAAATCCCTTCCCTCGCATCGCTCCGGTTCACACCGGAAGATGCGGAAGACCGCTCTCGGAGCGCTCTTCCCTCGCAAAACTCTCCCGACGAAACGCGCCGAGTGGCGACGCCGAGCGTCTCGTCGGCCACCACCGGTACGGCCGTCGTGATCGATTGTCCCCGACGATGCCGACCGGCCGACCCCCCGATTCATGCTTTCGGCCCGCGTACGGATCGCGTATATGAAACTCGCGCTCGTCGGCGTCGGCCAGGCCGGAGGGAAAGTGATGGAGGCGATCATGGCGTACGACGACCGTTCGACGGTGGGCTTCGTCGCCGACGCCCTCGCCGTCAACACGGCTCGGGCTGATCTCGTCGGCCTGGAGCGCACGCCGCTCGATCGGCGGATACTGATCGGTGGCGCCCGCCTCAAGGGACACGGCACGGGCGCGGACAACGAACTCGGTTCCGAGGTGGCGAGCGAGGATCTGGACGAGGTGATGGGTGCGGTCGACGACGTGCCGGTCCACGACATCGACGCCTTCCTGATCGTCGCCGGTCTCGGGGGCGGGACGGGCAGCGGCGCCGCCCCCGTCATCGCACGCGAACTGCGGCGCCGATACACCGAACCCGTCTACGGCTTGGGGGTTCTCCCCAGCCGAACCGAGGGAAGCATCTACGCGCTCAACGCCGCCCGCTCGTTCGTGACGTTCGTCGAGCAGGTAGACAACCTGCTGCTGTTCGACAACGACGCCTGGCGCGAGAGCGGCGAGAGTCTTCGGACGGGCTACGACCGACTCAACGACGAACTCGCCCGCCGACTGGGCGTCCTCTTTTCAGCGGGCGAGGTGCGCGAGGGGCAGGCGGTCGGCGAGTCGGTCGTCGACGCCAGCGAGATCATCAACACGCTGGGGAGCGGCGGGGTCTCGACGATCGGCTACGCCGCGACGGCGGTCGACCGCCCGAAGGCGCGCCTGTTCGCCCGACGGACGCCGGCGCCCGACGTAGGCGATGCGACCAACCGGGTGCTCTCGACGGTCCGCCGGGCGGCGCTCGGTCGCCTGACCCTGCCCTGCGAACTCGCGGGGACCGAACGTGCCCTCCTCGTCGTCGCCGGCCCGCCGGAGTATCTGGACCGCCGCGGCATCGAACGCGCACGCCGCTGGATCGAGGAGACGACGGGGAGCATGGAGGTTCGTGGCGGCGACTACCCCCTCGACTCGGACTACATCGCCGCAGTCGTGCTGTTCTCGGGTATCTCCGACGTGCCCCGGCTCGAGGAGCTGAAAGGCGTCGCGGTCGAGACACAACGGCGGATGCGCGAGGTCGAGGCCGAGGCGCCCGAGGGCCTCCGCGACCTCGTGTGGAGCGGCGAGGGACTGGAACCCCTCTTCTGAGACCGCCCGGCGGATCGTTACAGGGCGAACACCTATCCCAACACCTGTCATCATGTTGGTGTATGGGCGAGGAGACGCCACCGACGACGAACGGGTCGCGGGAGTCGCTGGAAGGGTGCGAGTCGCGGGAGCCGCCGAGCATCGGCAGGCGAATTCGCAACGCGAGCCACGAACTCGGAAGCAGTCAGGCATACACCCGCCTCGAAGGCACCGTGGAGGCGTACTGTACGGAGTTCGCGGCGTTTCTGGACGCGCTGGATCGGGTGGAGCGGCGTGCGGACGCCGACGCCGACGCCGACGACGTGGTCGACCACGTCGAGACGCTTCTGGAGCGGACGGCGGCGCACCTGCAGGCGGGGCGCGTCCAGCGGGGCTGGGCCTGTTTTCACGCCGCGCGCCGGGTCGACCTGTACGCGTACGCACGCTACGACCGACTGACAGACGGCCAGACGTCGCTCCTCCGGAAGCGGGCGGTCGAGATCCACCACGAAGCGACGGAGACGCTTCGGGGCTGGCGCCGTGAGGCGGTCTCGGACCTGTTGCTCGATTCCAACGGCAACGTCAAGCGGACCCTCTCGGCGGCGGCGGTGATCCGGGCGCGGCATCTGGTCGACGAGGCCAACCAGGCCAACCACGTCAAACGCCGCTACCTCCAGCGCCAGTTGCGCTACCTGCTCGGCCTCGGCATCGTCGCACTCGCGCTGTTTCTGTGGGGGGTGACGGAGTCGAACCCGCTGGAGATGTCGTCGGTGACGGCCACGGGGTTCGCGCTGTACGTCCCGTTGCTCGGCGTGCTGGGTGCGTCGTTGTTCGGCGTGCGCTCCGTCTCGAAGACCGCCACGTCGACCAACGTCCCGCAGAACTTCACGCCATTCGGCGTGGTGCTCGCTCGGGTGTTCGTCGGCGCCATCTCGGCGGTGGCGCTGTATCTCGGTCTCACGGCGGACGTGATCAATCTCGCGGCGGCCGACGCGGGGATTTCGCCGGCGTTGTTGCTGGGCGTGGCGTTCGCAGCCGGCTACTCCGAACGGCTGGCACCGCAGGCGGTCGAGCGGATGTCGACGCTCTCCCAGGGGGACGTGTCGCGCTGATAGCCGGCCGTCCCGATATGCACCCCGAAGCGCGGGCCTTAACCGGCCACGCCGGCAACGGAGGATAATGAGTCAGGACGCTTCGACCGAGGGCGACCTCCGGAATACGGGGATGTCGCTCAAACACGACCGGGAGTGGGACTACGAACTCGACCGCATCGTGGAGGCGGTCGAGGAGCGCGACGCAACGAAGGTCGGTCTTCAGTTCCCGGAGGGACTGAAGCGTCGCGGCCCCGCCGTCGCCGACGACCTCCGGGCGCTCACCGACGACGACGTGACCTACATGCTCTCCGGCCAGCCCTGTTACGGTGCCTGTGACCTCGACACCTACCTCATGCGCCGGACGGACGTGTTCGTCCACTTCGGCCACTCGCCCATGAAGGAGTCGGACAAGATCATCTACGTTCCCCTGTTCTCGAACGTCGACCCCTTCCCGATGATGGAGGACGCGCTGTCGGAACTTCCCGAGGACGACGTGGGACTGGTCACGACGGCCCAGCACATGAACCTCTTCGGCGACATGAAGACGTGGCTCGAAGACGAGGGCTACACCGTCCACACCCGGAAGGGCGACGACCGACTCACCCACGAGGGGCAGGTACTCGGCTGTAACTACGCCTCGGCCGACATCGACGCCGACCAAGTGCTCTACGTCGGCGGCGGGAAGTTCCACCCGCTCGGACTGGCGATGGAGCATCCCGACAAGAAGGTCGTCATCGCCGACCCAGTCAACAACGTCGTCACCGTCGCGGACACGGAGAAGTTCATGAAGCAGCGTTACGGTGCCGTCCACCGCGCGATGGACGCCGAGAAGTGGGGCGTCATCTTCTGTACCAAGATCGGGCAGGGCCGCTGGGACATGGCGGAGGAAATCGTCAACGACAACGACGACGCCTACCTCATCACGATGGACGAGGTAACGCCGGACCGCCTGCGCAACTTCGACATGGACGCCTTCGTCAACACCGGCTGTCCGCGCATCACGACCGACGACGGCCCGCAGTTCCACAAGCCGATGCTCACGCCGGGCGAGTACCGCATCGCCGTCGGCGACGAACCCCTCGACTCGCTCTCCTTCGATACGTTCCACGGCACCTGGTGAGCGCGGCCACGCTTTTCAGGTCACTGCCCCTCCTGCCGGTATGAAGTGTGACCCCATCGGCACCGTGCATACCCCCTTCGAGACGACGGGTGAGGCGCCCCGACAGGGATTCCGCGACGACGCCGAGGGCGTCGTCGCCATCGACCCCGCGTACCGCGAGGGGCTGAGCGGCTTCGACGGCGACCGGATCGTGGTGGTGTGGTGGGCCGACCGCGCCGACCGCGACGTGCTGACGCTCGACCGGGACCCCGCCCGCGGCGTCTTCACCTCGCGCTCGCCAGCCCGCCCGAACCCGGTCTGTATCACCGAGTGTGTCGTCGAGACGGTGGATCCGGCGGCTGGCCGTCTCCGCCTCCGCGGCGTCGACATGGCCGACGGCAGTCCGGTGATCGATCTGAAGGTGCCGGCCGACGGTTACGGCGACGACGACTCCACGTAGTCGACGGCGGCCGCTGGCGTGTCGACGGCCTCGACGCCCGGCGCGTCGTGGGTTCTAAGGCCCGCCACGGGACGGTCGAAGACGCCGGCGTACCCGAGTTCCGAGAGCGTCCCCGCGCCGCCGTCGATGGCGATGACCGCGTCGCCGTTCATCACCACGAGTGCGTTCCGGGCGTGCCCAAGCCCCGTCGCCACCGCGGTGTCGACGTACTCGTTTGCGTCGCGGCGGTCCGCCGTCGGGAGGATGCCAACCGTCTCGCCGCCGGCGTCGTGGGCTCCTGCACAGACCGCCTCCATGACACCGCCGAGGCCACCACAGACGACGACGTGCCCCCGTTCCGCGAGCAGGCGACCGACCGTCCGGGCTCGCTCGGCCGTCGGTTCGTCGACGCGACTCCCGCCGATGACGCTGACGCGCATGGGTGGTCGTCGCCGAGCGTCGGGGTATAGCTTTGGCCCCGCCGTCCGGTCGTCTCACCACTTTTATGTGTTCGGTGCGCCCCTCCTTGGGTATGTCAGCGGTCCAGTCCCTCCGGACGGCGGTCGACGCGCTCTCGCGCAACCCCGTCCTCTTCCTCGGTGGCCTCGTCTACGCGCTCGTCGTCCTGCCACAGCGCGCCCTCCAGCTCGCGTCAGTCCCGCTCGCGCCCGCGGCACTCCAACTGCTCACCTTCTTCCTGACCCCGTTCGTCGTCGCCGGCGTCGTCGGACTGGCCCGAGAGGCGCTGGACGGCGACGCGTCGTTCGGGACGCTCACCGAGACGGGGACGAACCGGTACGTCGACCTCCTGCTCGGCACGCTCGTCGAGTTCGGCATCCAGCTGGCCTTCGGCGTCGCGTTCGTCGTGCTCGCCCTCATCACCGTCGTCGCCGCGGGCGGGTCGGTCGGTCCGGTCGGCATCCTCGGCGCGGCTCTGGCCGTCGTCCTCGCGCTCGCGTATCTCGTCGTCCTCTTTCTCGTCCAGTTTTATCCCGTGCTCGTCGTCGTCGACGACGCGGGTCCCGTCGACGCCGTCACCGGGAGCGTCGCGTTCGTCCGGAGCAACGTCGTGAGCACGCTCGGCTACAGCGTGATTACGGTCGTTCTGGGGGGTCTCGCGGCCCTCCCCGTCTCCGGCTTCGCCGCCTACCGCTTCCTGACGAACGGCCCGGGCGCGGGAGACACGCCCGGGCCCATCGGCGGTGGGATGAGCTCCGGCGGGCCTGCAGCGGGCGGGACGCCGGAGCTAGCCGAACTGTTCGCCGGCGGGGGGCTCGGCCTCTCGACGCCCGAGGTGGTCGCGCTCGCCCTCGTCTCCGCGGCGACGACGGCCCTGTTTTTCGCCTTCCGATACACCTACGCCACGGCGTTTTACCGGCGACACGGGCGCTCGGTGGAAGAGCGGGTGCTCGACGACGACTGGGACTAAAGCAGGAACGTCTCTTCGCGCTCCGCGAGGTCGAGAAAGGAGTCCGCGGCGTCGACGAGTTCGTCGGCGGTCGAGGAGCCGAAGGCCATCACCTCGACCCGGACGCCCTCGTGGCGGAGGTGTGAGCAGAGCCGGGAGAAGTCGCCGTCGCCGGTACAGAGGACCACGACGTCGACGTGGTTCGCGAGCGTCACGGCGTCGAGGCTGATGCCCACGTCCCAGTCGGCCTTCTTGCTGCCGTCGCCGAAGGTTTTGATGTCCTTGATCTTCGTCTCGAAGCCGATCTCCTGAAGCGCCTCGAAGAAGCGCTCCTCCTCGGGCGAATCGGCGCGGATGACGTAGGCGATGGCGCGCACGAGTTCGCGGTCGGAGACGCCCTTCGAGAGAAGCGCGGAGTAGTCGATATTCCGGGAGTAGAGACTCTGAGCGGAGTGATAGAGGTTCTGCGCGTCCGCGAGCATCGCGACGCGCTGATTCTGGTGTATCTCGGTCACGTTGGCCTCAGTGGACGGCGCGCAACTAAATTCCTTGCTCATCGACTCCCGGGGCGATACGAGCGATTTAACCCGGCGGCGGCGACAGGATGGGGTATGCGCACCGAGCAGGCCGCCCCCGCGCTGGGCATCCTCGGCTGTCTCGCAGTCGTCGTCACGCTCGCCCTCCCATATCTCGTCTCGACCGGCTGGGGGAGCCAACTCGGGCGGTACTACGCCGCCGGTCCCCTCGGCGTCGGCGCGGTGCTGTTTTTCGCCCTCGTCGGCATCGTGGTCTTTCTGGCTGGCGCCCGCGGCCGGACCGACGCGACGACGGCCGCGGGTATCTCGCTCGCCCTCGGCGTCGTTGCCCTCCTCGTTGCCCTCCTGTGGGCGGTGTCGGTGTCGCTGCAGCCCCTCTTCGGGTTTCCGGCGTCGTGGATCACCGATCACCGCTGGTACGTCGTCGTCGTGACGGCGATCATCCCCGTCGCAGCCGCGTTCTACGCGCGGTCGGTGCTGGTGTAGGACCGGCCGACGCGCCCTCGACGGACCACCGAGTCGAAAGGCCCTTAAGAAGAACCGGCATACGGTAGGATGGACTAGGTCGGGCAGTTAGGCCCTGCTCTTTCACCCGCACTACGGTCTTGAGCGGGGACCGAACCCGGGGGCGTCCGGTCAGACCGGTTCGGGCCTCGGGAGCCAACGTGGAAGCCTCGTCCTTCGGGGACAGCGGTCCGCGGCGCGCGTCCGCAGGGACGCTCCGTCGCGGTTCGTCGACGGCACCGGGTCAGGCGCGGAAGCGAGCAGCCCATCGCCGGACGCCAGTCGCTCGAAGGATCGCGGGGTGGAGGAGGCGACCGGGATTCCCCGCACCGGAACGCCGGGCAATCCCGCTGTCCACATTCATATCCTCGTTCACGAACCGTCTCGACCGTGGCCAGCGTTGCCTCGTTCCCAAAAATAAATACCGTGAGGCGACTCACCACGAGTGAGAATAACACGCATGGTACGAGACGACGCGGTACTCCTGAAACTCCGCGAGAAGTGTAGCGAGGGAAGCGACAACGCCTGCCGGACGCTCGAACGGCTCTGTGACGACGGGCGGGACGACGCCTGCGAGTACGTTCTGAAGTAACCGACGACGTTTCTCGGCGTTCTTACCGGCCCAGCCGTGGCCGTAGCAGTCCGCTCCGTCCACCACCCTCGACGCCCCCGATTCGACCGACGCGTCGGAACGAGCGCCTCTGTTTTAGGCCGACCGAAAAAACTTTGATTCTTTAGGCTGGCCTAAAGTATATGCCAATCGAGACGACACGCGCCGGTGCCCTCGGCTGCTCATCGGCCACGGCTGGGAGGTAGCGATGGTCGGACGAACGCTCGGCGACCTTCGGGAACGCGTCGACACCCTCGCGAGCGACGACGGGACCTTCTACCTCCGCTGTGCGCGTACAGGTGATCGACCCGTTCCCGCGGCGGGACGGCGGTTCGCGGCGCGCGCAGACGCCCGGAGCGCCGCCCACGCCGTCGAGCGATACCGGGCGACGCTCCGCCGGTACGACCCGCACGTACCGCACTACGACGTGATCGTGTGTCAGGACGTCGAGTCCGATTCGCTCGACGCTCCGTCCGACCGGACGTTCGAGGCCACGCTCTCGACGCCCGTCCTCGACGCCGCGACGCCGCAGTCGTCGAACCGGGCGCTGGTCGAGTTCTGTCACCGGGTGGCCGCGGCGGTCTTCGAGAGCCTATCGGCCGCCGGGCACGACGCCGTCGAGGCGTCGACCATGGACGCGTACGCCGGCCTCGCGGACGCCGTCACCGATCCCGACCGGCTCTGCCTTCACCTGCTCGAACGGCTAGCGATGGACGTGGCGGCGGGGCTACCCCCCGACGAACAGGCGGCGCTTCTCGACGCCGCCGCGACCCGTCTCGGCCCCCACCGATCAGCGACCGAGGAGCCGGTTTCGGCGACGCTCGGCCACCTCGAAGATCACGGGTTGCTCGGGGCACATCTCCGCTCCCCGTGGTCGATCGACCTCGACGACGGCCGACGCACCGTCGACGTTCGGCTCTCGGGATACGCGCTCTCGCCCCGCGACGGCCGACTGCCCGTGCTACCGCTGGCGGTCGACCTCTACCGCCGCCGGCCGGACTGGCCCCTGTCGTCGATTCGCGTCGTCGACCTCGGCGACGCGTGGCGAGTGTCGTTCGTCTTCCGACGGGGGTCCGACCCCGATGGCCTCGCGACGGTCCCGATCGACGAGGGGTAACGTGACGGTGAACACGTTCGTCCGGCAGGCCCGAACGCGGGTGCGCGCCGAACGCGAGGCAGTCGACGCAAAGGCCGACGCGGTCGAGGCGTTCGCCGACCGTGTCGCCGACCTCACGGCGACGCCCGCATCCCCGTCGCCGCTCGCCGCCACGGCAACCGCGGGCACGCCTCGCTCCCGCCAGTCCGACGACCGCTGTCGCGCGGTCCGGCAGGCGTTCGCCGACACGATCCGTCCCCACAGCGTTGCCGACGTGGCCGACGACGAACCCCTCCTCGAAACCGTTCGCGCCGAACTGTCCGAATCGATTGCCGTGGCGCTCGCCCCGACGACCGACCAATCCTTCTCGCCCGGTCTCAAGCGAGCCATCGCCGCGGCCACGAGCGACCGCCGGACGGAACTCGCGACCCTGTCCCGGGCGCTCGAACGCGAACGGACCGTCCTCGACGAGGCCCAGTCGACCGTCGAGACAGTCACCGACTGGCTCGTCGACGTCGACGAGATGCCGCTGACCGACCTCGGGTTCGACGCGCTCCGGACGCGACACGAGACGCTCGCGACACACCGCGACCGGTGTACCGACCTCGCAGACCGGCGCCAAGCGTTCCTCCGAGCGACCACGGAGCGCCCCGCGGGAACGCGAATCTCCCACCGCTCGCTCGTCCCCTATCTCTACGAGGACTTCCCGATCGACCATCCCGTTCTGGCGACCGCCGCCCGCCTCGACTCGGTGTGTGCGGAGTGCCAGCGAACCGTCCGCGACCATCTCGTGCGGAGGGCCTGATGCGGCGACGACGAGGGTGCCTGTGGGCGGGCATCTACGTCGGCGTGTTCGGGGCGCCGGACGACACAGACCCCGAAACGGAGCCGGCGGAGGAGTCGTCTGAGTGAGCGGCGTCGTCGGTGCAGGACTTCGCGCGCGAACGTCGCCCCGTCACTATAGTCGCATTTGGAACCGTTTGCACGGCCGATGGCCGGATCGCGTGCGACCAACTAAGCAGTGACTTACAACGGATACCGTAGCTCGTGCGAGCGACGCGAGCACACTACCGGGTCGGTGCGCGTCCCCCGGGAGTTGGACCACGGTCGTTCCGCTCGCGTTCGCTCACTCCACTCCCTGATTCAAATCGCCAGCATCGCGCATACACGTCTCTCACGTTCGTTCGAGACGGTATGCGCCGGCCGGGATTTGAACCCGGGCCATGAGCTTGGAAGGCTCAGGTCCTACCACTAGACCACCGGCGCGCAGAGTTCGATTCAGGATGCGGGGATAAGGCAGTTACGTTTAGTCGTCGGCCACCGACTCCGCCGCTTCCGCCTCCCGGAACGTCCGTGCCGTCTCCCGAAGCGACTCAGAGATGGCGGGCACCTCGTCGGCGTCGACCGGGCCCTGTGCCTCGATTTCCTCGACGCTCCGCGGGAACGCCCGCAGATCCATGTGGATGGCGATGCCGGCTTTCGCGCCTTGGCCCATGGCGACGGGAATCTGGTTGTGGCCCTGGACGAGGTCGCCGACGGCGTAGGCGCCGTCGACGCTCGTCCGGCCGTGATCGTCGACGACGACGGTGCCGTCGTCGTTCAGGTCACAGCCCAGGTCGGCCGCGAGGGCGCTGTTGTACTCCGAGCCGTACATCGGGAAGCCGCCGCGGTACTCCCGTGTGGTGCCGTCCTCGAACTCGAAGCTCTCCAGCCAGCCGTCGGGACCGCGGTTCATGCCCGTGATCTCCTCGTGGATCACGTCGATCGGGTGGGCCCGGAGCATGCGGTCGGTCTCGTCGCTCCAGGTGGGGTTGTCGCCGCGGGTGAGTAGGTCCACCTCGTCGGTGAAGTTGAGCATGATCATGGCGACGTAGGCGGCGCTGTCGGCGTGACCCATCACGTACACCGACTCGTCGACGAACATGTAGGCGTCACAGTGGAGACAGTAGTGGAGGCCACGGCCCGTGGGCGGGAGCGGCGGGTCGGGTCTCGCGTCGCTGAACCCCGTCGCGAGGACGACCTGCTCGACCAACAGGTCGTCTTCGCCGTCGACGGAGAGGTAGAATCCGCCGTCCGCACGATCGATGTCGCTCACGAACCCGCGGCGGTAGGTGGCGCCGTAGTCCTGCACCTGCTGTTGGGCGGTCTGGAGGAACTCGGCGCCGGAGACGTCCTCGGTGATCCCGATGACGTTGTGGGTCTCCTGCATCATCGCGGCCCGGCCACCGCCGCGGTTGACGATCACGGTATCGTGGCCGAGGCGAGTCGTATAGAGGGCGGCGGTCAGGCCGGCCGGCCCGCCACCGACGACGGCGACGTCGTACGTGGTCCGATCGCTGTCGGTCATCGGTGCGTTGTAACGGCTCCGGCCGGTTAAGTGTACTACGTCTGTGCGCTCCGATCTCCGGACCGCCGAGTGCCGACGACGGCGTAACAGTTCCCGCTCGACCGGAACGTCTCGTGGACGGCGAGGGCGCTGGCCGCCAGATCACGGTCGAACTCCGCGGGGTCGTAGATGTGGTAGTATCGCGGTACCGTCTCGCCGTCCGGGAGCGTCCAGTCGACGGTCGTATCGAACCCCGTCTCCGCGTCGAAGCGGTCGTGGATCGTGCTCCAGACGCCGACGAGCGCCCGGCCACCGGGTTCGAGGACGCGCGCGAGTTCGTCGAGGCTCGCGACCCGTCGGTCCCGCGGCCGGAGGTGGTGGAGCGTCGCGACGTAGACGGCGAGGCCGACCCGACCGTCCCGGACGGGCAGCGCCGCGGCGTCGCCTTGGACGAGGGCGGCGTCGAACCCACGCTCGGCCCTTCGCTCGCGGGCGGTCCCGAGGAGGCCGCGGCTCGCGTCGAGGGCGACGACGCGGTCCGCACGCGTCGCGAGCACCTCGGCGTGGCGCCCGTTGCCACAGCCCACGTCGAGCGCGAGGGCGGCCCGCTCGGCGTCGGCGACGAACGACTCCACTTCCGGCCACGGATACGCCCGCGTCTTGGCGAAGTGGTCCGCGATGCGGTCGTAGGTCGTCCGTGGGTCCGGCCGGTCCATAGCCTCCCTCGGTGGTCCGGGGGTTTAGGTGTGGGTGTCGATCACAGCAGCGCGAACGTGAAGACGAGATAGGTGAGCGCCAGGAGGCCGGTCGCGTGTTTGACGCCGTCGGCGACCCCACCTTCGGCGAGTTGGCCAGCGATGAGGCCGGAACAGACGGCCTGAACGGTCGAGATGTGGAAAAAGAGGAGTTCGTAAGCGTCGGTGTCGACGTCGGTACCGGTGAACGCGCCCGCGATGCCGCTGCCGGGGGTGCCGCCGGCCGTCGCCGCCCCGCCCGCCCCCGCTTCCTGCACGGCGGGGATGAACGCGACGGTCAGTGCGGCGATGATGCCGAGGAAGACGAACACCGAGATGTAGATGACGAGGATGTAGGTGAGCATCTCCTGGCGTCGCTCGCGTCGGAGGCGGCGGGTCTCTTGGGCCTCGTCGGCGGCGATGCGGAGGACGGGCGCGATGTCGCCGCTCGCGCTCATGGCGTTCGTGACGAGGGTGACCGCCTGGGCGACCATCCGCACGCGGGTTCGGGCGGCGAACCGCCGGAACGCGGTGCCTACGTCCGCCCCCCAGCGCACGTCCTGCCAGGTGCGGTCGACCTCCGCCTCGAGCCCCCCGAGGTCGGTGTCGGTGACTCGCTTGAGGCTCTCGACGACGCTCATCCCGGCCTCGTTGACGCTGGCGAGGCGGTCGAGGAAGTCGGGGACCGCGCGCTCGACGGCCCGTACCCGTCGCTTGTGCACCTCGTGAAGGACGGCGAAGGTGGTCATGGCGAAGATAGCGGCCTCGATGACGGGCGTATCGAGCGTGCCGAGCGCCGAGGGTCCCAGTGGAATCGGGACGGCGCGATAGAGGACCCAGGCGACGCCGAGCGGAACCGTGACGACGAAGCTGATCCACGGGCGTTCGAGGACGCTCCGGAGCGGTTCGTTCAGCCACGCCCGCACGGCACGGAATCGGTCGTACGCCGCGAGGCGTTCGGCGTTGTGGCGCCACCCGTCGTCGTCGACGGCTGTCCCGCCGTCAGCACGGGGCGGTGCCGCGTCCGCCGAGTCGTCGGGGGCACCGATCACGTCGCCCACGTCGCGGCTCACGTCCGTCAGCGCCGTCTCGTGTTGGGTCAGGCTGTCGATGTAGACGACGAAGCCGGCGCTCGCAAGCGGGATGCCGGCGTAGCCGACGATTCGAACGACGGTGATGGTGTCCTCGATGACGAGACCGATGACGACGAGGACGGTGATGAAAAAGAGCGGCCCGGCGACGAGGACGGTGACGTACACCTCGGCGAGCGTCGCGACGAGTTCGAGATACTGCTCCTGTTGGGCCTCGGCCTCCTCCTGGTAGCGCTCGTACTGGTCGCGCAGGAACGAGGAGAGGTTGCGGCCGCTCCCGAGGACGCTGGCGAGGTTGTCGGCGAACTCCGCCAGCCCCTCGCTCGGCGTCCGCTCGGCGGTCCGTTCGATGGCCGTCAGGATGTCCGTGGAGAAGGTGTCCATATCCCGGACCGCGACGCCGACTTCGCGGGCGGCTTCGCCGTAGATGGCGTCGTTGCGGGCGAGCGTGTCGAGCACCTTCGGGAACGGCATGCCGCTTCGGGAGAGCGCGTAGACGAACGCGATGGTTCGGGGGAGCGTCGCCTCGATTTCGCTCGCTCGCGCGTTCGACAACTGGTCGAGATACGCCCACCGCGCCCAGTAGGTTCCGAGGGCGAGCGTCGTTCCGACGGTCGCCCCGAAAAACAGGAAGAGGACGAACAGGCCGAGGAGGGTCAGATCCTGCAGGCGCGTGAGGCCGGCGAGAAAGGAGAGTGCCGGGGGGACGACCTCCAGGATCGACGCCCGGCTGATCGAGAGGAGGTCGACCAGCCAGACGGCGACGTAAACGCCGAGGATGGCGCCGACGACGCCCGCAATTCCGCTGATGAGGAGGGTACGCGAGGCGAACACACGGTGGGTGGTGCCGACGTGGGTGGCGCGCAGCCGCTCCAGTTGCCAGCCCCGTCGATCACTCCGGCCGACGTAATCGCCGAAGATGGGGACGGCCAGCCGCGAGAGAAGGAGGTTGGCTCGGGGGCTGATCGGCGAGAGGACGACCGGAAGCGCGAGGACGACGACCAGTAGGAGGGGCAACAGGGGCCCGATCACGGCGTGGCTCCGTCGGCGGTCCCGATGCGTTCGAGGACCCGTTCCGGATCGGCGTAGTACTCGTTGACCAGCGCGGTGAACTGTCGGTAGTCCGTAATGCCCCGGTCCCGGAGCGTGGTCAGGAACCGCCGACGGTTCCGAAGCTCTTCGAGGAGCTTCGATCGGGTCCACCCGCGGTCGTCCTGAATCTCGTCGAGGAGGGAGCTGTCCTGTCGGTCGAAGGTGTCGGTGTCGGCGTCCCACTTGAAGGCGTTCGAGTAGTCGAGTTCGCCCGTCCGCTGGTCGATGCCGCCCACTTCGCTGATGGCACTGGAGCGGCGTACCCGCTCGCCGTCGAGGCGGGTGAGCCGCTGGATCGAGAGCAGGTCGAGCGACTGGATCATCGCCCGGGGAACGTTGATGGGTTCGTTCTCCAACCGGTTGATGACCGTCTCGATGCTGTCGGCGTGCATCGTCGAGAACGTGGTGTGACCGGTGTTCATCGCCTGAAAGAGCGTCACCGCCTCGTCGCCGCGCACCTCGCCGACGATGATGTACTCCGGCCGGTGTCGGAGCGCCGAGCGCAACAGGTCGTACATGTCGATGTCGGCGCCCTCGTGGAGTCGTTCGCGCGTGACACTCGAGAGCCAGTTGTCGTGATACAGGGAGAGTTCGCGGGTGTCCTCGATGGAGAGTACCTTCGAGCGCGGGGGGATGAACATCGACACCGCGTTCATCGAGGTGGTCTTGCCCGAGGCCGTGCCGCCGGCGAAGATGAGCGACTTGTTGTGCTCGATGGCGAGCCACAGGTACGCCATCTGCTCGACGTTGAACGTGCCGTAGTTCAGGAGGTCGATGGGGGTGAACGGTTCGTCGGCGTACTGGCGGATGGTAAAGGCCGAGCCACGCGGCGTCACTTCCTCACCCAGTGCGAGTTCGATCCGGGAGCCGTCGGTCAGCGTCGTCCCGATGACGGGGTCGCCGACGCTGATGTGGCGGCCGGACTGCTGGGCCAACCGGACCACGTAGTTGTCGAGTTCGTCCGGGTCCTCGAAGACGATGTTCGTCTCGATGTCGGTGTACTCGTCGTGATAGACGAAGATGGGTAGATCGTAGCCGTCACACGACACGTCCTCGATGTGTGGGTCGTGCATCAGCGGGTCGATACGGCCGAACCCGCGAAACCCCCGGATCAGGTAGTAGAAGAGCTTGTAGAACGTGTGCATATCCACGTCGACGCCGTACTCCTCCAGGAGCGACTCGAGTTCCGTCGCGAGCACGGATTCGTCGGCCGGGTCGTCGTCGCGCCGGTAGAGCAAGGGGTCGCGGATGTCCTCGAGCACCCGGTCACGGAGGGTGGCCTCGAAGGCGTTCAGGTCGGGTTCGACGGCGTGGTACTTGTTCGTACTCTCCGCCACGTCGCGCGTGATGACGACGTACGCGAAGGGGGCGTTCACCCAGTAGCGGTCGAGTTCGTCGTGGTCGGCCGGAACGTCGAAACTCGCGAGCGGTCCGTCGACACCCGGCCGGAACGGACGCACGTCGAGGGTCGACCCCCGAAGCATCTCGTAGGTCCGGACGAGTCGCCGACGGAGGCCGTCGAACGTCCCGTCGTTCCCCGACGTCGCGTCCTCAGACATCGTTCGTCGGCGCTATGCGAGGGGCCAACTTAAACGTGCGCCCGTGGTTAGCGTTCCTGATAACCACAGGTTGAAGATTCGGCGCCCGCATGACCACGGACGATGGCATATTCGACTCTCGGCGTGCTTCCCGTCGACGAGTTCCCCGCTGGCACGTCGATTCTACTCTCCGGGCCGCCCCTCACGCGCAAGCGAGAGCTCATGATCCGCCTCCTCGGCGACGACGCGGCCGACGAGGGGTCGATCATGGTGACGACGAAGATGGGGGCCGGCAAGCTGCTCGAACTGTTTCGGGAGTGGCACGGCGACCGATCGAACGACCGCCTCCACGTCGTCGACTGCGTCACGAAAGAGCGCGGGCTCGGACGGGTCAGAGAGACGCCGACGACATCGTATCTCTCGTCGCCACGGGACATGACCGGACTCAGTATCGCCCTCTCCGGGCAGCTTCAGCGGTACCACCGGACCGGAACGCCGATGCGGTTCGGCATCCACTCGCTGTCGACGTTCCTGATGTATCACAACCTCCAGCGGGTCTACCGGATGGTTCACGTCCTGAGCGGCCAGATCGAGAGCGCCGACGCCGTCGGGGTGTTCGTCGTCGACTCGCCGACGGCCCGCGAACTCGACATGCTGAGCCAGTTGGTCGACGGCGTGGTGGAGACGCGGGAGACGGAGACGGGGTGTGAACTCCGCCTGCGCGGCCTCGGCGGGCGGGCGGCAGGGTGGCAGACCTACTGATACGGATCGCCGTAACTGTTCACTGGCGGATCGCCGACTCGGCTTAGCGAACCACCGGGACTGACTTACAGCAAACCGTATGATACTCCGGGCTGTACGTCGATCGGTACGAGACGCTTCCTCCTACCGATGTCCCATCCGAAGTTCGTCGAGCGCGTCGGCGCCCACGTCCACGAGCGTGTCGAGCGAGGGCGCTACGTCCCCGTCGACGGTGACGGCGAGGCCCGCGAACTCGTCGACCGGGAAGTGGATGACGACGACGTTCTCGAACTGTCGGACGACGGCGCTCATGACGCCGTACTGCCGGAAGGACTCCTGCATCGGCGGATCGCTGTGTCCCTCGACCACGAGCTGTTTGACTTTCTCCTCGAACTCCTCCGGTGAATCCATCTCGACCACGTCGTCACGGGCGTGGACGACGTCGTGTTCGTCGCCCTCGTACCAGATCGCTAGCCGGAGACCGTCGGGCGTTATCGTCCGATATCGCTCGACGAGCGACTGGGCGGCGTCTCTCATACACCACGCGACGAACGGTCGGAACTAATACTTTTGTGCGACCGTCGCCGTGCGAGACTCGTTCCGCGGTCGTTACGCTCCTCGATTGTGTTGTACTAGTGTGACAATATCGGCCGTGGCGACCGTCCGAGATGACACGGACGGAGATGCCGTCGTCGCCGTCGATGGCACACGGTAGCGAGGCGTCGCCGCCGCTTCCCCGCGCAGTGGCGCCACGCGAGGTAGGACCGGCGCGCGCGCCGTCCGGCTGCGGGCAAAATTGTGAATTATCCACACAAATCTTTTAAGTACGTAGTGCTTACCTCCTACCGATACCAATGCCGGATTCGATGTCCGAACAGCTCCAGCGGGACATGGAGTGTGAAGGACTCCTCGAGTGTTTCCACGGGCTCAAGCAACTGGATAAGGCGTGTTTCCGGGCACTCGTCGAGGCGAACGAACCGCTGACCGTCGACGAAATCGCCGCTACGGTCGACCGCGAGCGGTCGACGGCGTACCGCTCCGTCCAGCGGTTGCTCCAGACGGGCTTCATCGGGAAAGAGCAGGTCAACTACGATCAGGGCGGCTACTACCACGTCTACTCCCCGACCGATCCCTCGAAAATCGCCGACGACATGCAGCGCATGCTCAACGACTGGTACGCGAAGATGGGCCAGCTCATCCAGGAGTTCGAGGACAAGTACGACTCCGTCGAGACGAACGCGACGGCCGAAGGCTGACGCGAACGGGCGTGTGGCCCGGCCGCCGCCGAGCTAGCGCCGACGGACGACGATCCGTCGTTACCCCGATAGTTCCCGGACGGCGGCGACCTTGACGGTTTTTCGACACCGACCGGCCAAAGGTTTAAATAAGAGGTTCGCCACGACACTTATAATGGAACGTCCGAGCCGCCAACGCCAGCGGAGCCAGGAAACGGAACAGGAAGCGGACGAATCCGTCGACTGCCCCGAGTGCGGGTCAGACAACATCGTCACGGACGCCGATCAGGGCGAACTCGTCTGTGACGACTGCGGACTGGTCATCGACGAGCGACAGATCGACCGCGGGCCGGAGTGGCGGGCGTTCAATCACTCCGAGCGACAGAGCAAGTCCCGTGTCGGCGCGCCGATCACCGAAACGATGCACGACCGCGGGCTGACGACGACCATCGACTGGAAGGACAAGGACGCCTACGGCCGGTCGCTCTCCTCCGAGAAACGATCACAGATGCATCGCCTGCGGAAGTGGCAAGAGCGAATTCGGACGAAGGACGCGGGCGAGCGCAACCTGCAGTTCGCGCTCTCGGAGATCGACCGGATGGCCTCCGCGCTGGGCGTCCCGCGCTCGGTGCGGGAGGTGGCGTCGGTGATCTACCGGCGCGCGCTCAACGAGGACCTGATCCGCGGGCGCTCCATCGAGGGCGTCGCCACCGCCGCGCTCTACGCCGCCTGCCGACAGGAGGGCATCCCCCGATCGCTCGACGAAGTGGCCGAAGTCTCCCGCGTCCCGCAGAAGGAGATCGGTCGCACCTACCGCTACATCTCACAGGAACTCGGCCTCGAACTCAAGCCGGTCGACCCCAAGCAGTTCGTCCCGCGCTTCGCCTCGGCACTCGACCTGAGCGAGGAAGTGCAGGCAAAGGCGACCGAGATCATCGACGTATCGGCCGAGCAGGGCCTGCTCTCGGGCAAGTCGCCCACCGGCTTCGCCGCCGCCGCCATCTACGCCGCCTCGCTCCTCTGTAATGAGAAGAAAACCCAGCGCGAGGTAGCAGACGTGGCGCAGGTGACCGAAGTCACCATCCGAAATCGGTATCAGGAACAGATCGAAGCGATGGGCTTCCGCTAGCGGACGAAGACGACGACTTCTCGATTCCAGAGCGACAGGCGGTACGTACTCGACTCGTAGTCGTCCAGCGCCGCCGACAGCGCGGACCGCTGGCTCGCGTCCGCGACGATCACCGGCGGGCGCGACGCCATGGCGTCGAGTTCCGTCGCGTCCCGGACACCGTCCGTCTCCGCCCCCATCCGTTCCAGATACCACGGCAACGGGAGGCGGTTGCCCCACGTGTCGCTCACGGGCGGTCGGGCCGGTGTGTCGTCGTAGGTCGGAACGAACGTCGGGCCGTAGAAGAGCACGTCGACGCCGTCGTTCCCCTCGATGGCAGCGGCCACGTCGTCGACGAACGGGTCGATGTCGTCGCCCGGTTGTGCGTGGTGGACCAGCGGGTTCTCGGGCGTCGTCGGGCCGTAGGCCGTCCCCATCACTGCGACACCGAGTTGGCCACCGACCGCGAGCACGATCAGGACCGCGACGGCGACGCCAACCGCGTCGTCGCGGGTGAGCGACCGCGACGCGTAGCGAGCGAGCAGTCCGAGCGCCGCGGCCGCGGGCACGACGGCCGGCGCGACGGTGTGGACGGTCAGCCACGCCGCGCTCTCCTCGGTGATCATCGGGAAGACGACCAGCGACGCCCCGGCCCAGTAGGCGTGAAAGGCGACGACCGGCCGCGTCGACCCTCGGCCGTATCGGTCGACGAGGAAGCCGACCGCCGCCAGCCCGACGACGACGGCCGACGCCGCCAGCAGCGTTTCCGCGTGCGCGCTCAGGTAGGGAAGCAGCTGATGTTCGCCGCCCTGTCGACGGCCGGCGACGCGCACGCCGTAGAACGCTTTCGCCGCGCCGAGAAACGCCGTCTCGACCGTCGCGACCGACGGGCGGATCGAGCCGCGGACCCGCGGCGCGTAGAAGAACAGGTGGACGACGAGGAAGACGCCGACGGCGCCGAGTCCGGAGCGGGCGGTTCCGCGGAGGCGGGCGAGCGCCGCGTCGACGTAGCCGCGGGCGTCCCGTCCCGTGCCGACGAGGCGTCGCTGGTCGACGGTGAGCGCGGCGGCGATCAGCCAGCAGACGAGGTAGCCGACGACGAAGGCCGACGTGGCGACCGCACAGGCGAGCGCCGCCGCGCCGAGATAGCGGTACGGGCGGGCGGCGGCTTCGTCGTCGGCATCCAGCACGCGGAGCCCACATCCGACGACGACGAGGCCGAAGACCGCCAGCGGCAGGTCGCCCCGCAGGAACCGGCCGTAGTAGAGGAGCACGGGGCTGGCGGCGAGGAGGCCGGCCATCGCGACCGTTTCGGCGTCGGTCAGACCGAAGCGGGGCGGCGCTACGTCCGCCGCGTCGGTCGGCGTCCGGCGACGGAACAACAGGGCGACGAGTGGCGAGAGCCCCCCGACGACGGCCACGACCCCGCGGGCCGTCGCGTCCGTCGCGCCGACGACGCCGAGGACGGACCGCTCGACGACGTAGAGGAAGGGACCGCCGGCGATGGGGCGGTACTCGAAGGTTCCGGTGTCGAGAAAGCGGAGGCTCCAGTAGCCGACGCGGGCCTCGTCCCAGTGGAAGGGGCGGTCGCCGAGGCCGACGAGGCGGGCGGCGAGGGCGAGGAGGGTGACGGCGACGACGGCGAGCGTGACGAGGGTCGGGCGCCGGAGGCCGTCGGACGAATCGGCCGCGGACATATCGGCCCATCCGCCGGTGTCCGGGTGAACCTTTCGATACCGCCACCGACCGATACAAACCGCTGGGAGTCGGAGCCCCGGTATGGCTCTCTTCGGGACCGCGGGCATCCGCGGCGACGTACGGACGGCGGTGACGCCCGAACTCGCGGTGGCGGTGGGGCGAGCGGTCGCTCGTGACGCGGCGGACGAGGCGTCGGCGACGACTCGGGACGCAGAGGTGGTCGTCGGCCGCGACGGCCGGACAACCGGCGGAGCGCTCGCCGCCGCCGTCGAGGCGGGCGCCCGCTCTGGCGGGGCGTCGGTCCGTCGCCTCGGCGTCGTCCCCACCCCCGCGCTCGCCTTCGCCTCGCAGGGTCGTCACGGCGTGATGCTCACCGCCTCGCACAACCCACCCGGCGACAACGGTATCAAATGCTTCGTCGACGGCGTGGAGTACGACCGGGCGGCGGAAGAGGCAGTCGAGCGGCGCGTCGACGCCGACGCCCCGCCCGTCGACTGGGACGCGTGGGGTGGAAGTCGGGACGAATCGGTGCTCGACGCCTACCGCGCGGCCGTCGTGAACTACGCCCGCGGGTTCGGCGCTCCCCTCGACGGACTCGCCGTCGCCGTCGACTGCGGCAACGGGATGGGGGCGCTCGCAACGCCCGCCGTCCTCCGCGAACTCGGCGCGTCGGTCGAGACGCTGGAGGGGAACGTCGACGGCCACTTCCCCGGCCGTGAGAGCAAGCCGACGCCCGAGTCGCTGACCGCACTCCGCCGGTTCGTCGCCGAGGGCGACGCCGCCCTCGGGATCGGACACGACGGCGACGCCGACCGCATCGTGATCGTCGACGGCGACGGGGATGTCGTCCACGAGGACACCGTCCTCGCGGTCCTCGCCGAGCGGTACGTCCGCGCGAGCGACGCCGCCGAGCCGGTGGTCGTGACGACGCCCAACGCCTCCGCGCGGATCGACGAACGCGTCGCCGCGGCCGGTGGGCGTACCGAACGCGTCCGCCTCGGCGCCCTCCACGAGGGGGTGGCCCGCGTCCGCGAGGGTGAAGGAACGGTCGTCTTCGCGGCCGAACCGTGGAAACACCTCCATCCCGCCTTCGGTGGGTGGATCGACGCCGTCGTCAGCGCGGCCGTCTTCGCCCGCCACGTCGCCAGCGAGGGACTCGACGGCCTGCGCGACCCCGTCACGGAGCGACCCTATCGAAAGGTGAGCGTCCCCTGCCCCGATGGCGCGAAAGCCGGGGCGATGGAGCGACTGACGACGACGCTCCCCGAGGAGTTCCCCGACGCGAACGTCGACACGGACCACGGAGTTCGGCTCGAACGCCCCGACGGCTCGTGGCTCCTCGTCCGGCCGAGCGGCACCGAACCCTACGTCCGCCTCTACGCCGAGAGCGAGGACGTGGACGACCTGGTGGCGACGGCCCGGGAGGTCATCGAACGGGCGGTCGAGGCGGCGTCGTGATGGCGACCGACGCCGGTTCCGTCGGCGCGCCCCCGACGAAATGGGAATAAAGAGTTTTCCCACCGCGGAAGCGACACCAACTAATGACCACCCACGAGTGCGACGTCGTCGTCGTCGGGGCGGGCACCGCCGGGTGTTACGCCGCGGCCAGCGCCGCTAGCGCCGGTCTCGACGTCGTCGTCGTCGAGCGGAAAGACGAGGCGGAGGCGGGCCACATCGCGTGTGGCGACGCGCTGAAGGGCGCGGACACCTTCCCGGACATCATCCCGAAGTCGCAAATCGAGGATTCGTTCACCAACACCGGCGTCGACCACGGCCGGTTCGAACTCCCACAGCACGATACGGTGCTCGACATCCCCGTGCCCGGCGAACTCGCCGTCATCGACCGCCACGCGTTCGGCCGGCGCATCATCGAGGGTGCGGCGGAGGCGGGCGCCGACTTCCACTACGACACCGTCGTCCAAGATGTGCTTCAGGACGGCGCCCGCGTCACCGGCGTGCGCGGGATTCGGAGGGGCGACCCCGTCACCTACGACGCGGACGTGACCATCGACGCCGCCGGCGCCCTCTCCATCCTGCAGGACAAGACCGACTTCGACGGCGCCACTTTCGACACCAACGTCTCCTACTCCCAGTTCTGCTCCGCGTACCGCGAAATCGTCGAGGTGCCCGAGGAAGTCGAGTGGGACGACGCCCTCGTTTTCAAGCCGACCCAGCGCGCCGCGGGCTATCTCTGGTATTTCCCGCGGACGAGCACGACCATCAACGCCGGCCTCGGCTTCCAGATGACCGAGGAGCCGATGAAACTGGTCGAGGACCTGCGGCGTGACCTCCAAACCCGCCCCGAGTTCCGGGGCGCCGAGGTGAAGGACAAACTCGGCGCTGCACTCCCGACTCGCCGCCCGTACGACTCGGCCGTCGCGCCGGGCTTCGTGGCCGTCGGCGACGCCGCCGGCCACGTCAACCCCACCACCGGCGGCGGCATCGCGGGCGCCGCCTACGCCGGCACCTACGCCGCCGAGGCCATCGTCGACGCCCTCGCCGACGGCGGGCCCACCGAGGCCGCGCTCTGGGAGTACAACGAGCGCGTCATGGACCACTTCGGCGCCCGGTACGCCGGCCTCGACGTGTACAACGTGCTCTCCACCGCCGTCGACGTGGACGACCTGATGGGCCTGCTCGCATCCCTCCCCGGCGAGAAACTCGCCGAGGCCCTGTACTCGGGGTCGACTTCCATGGGTCTCGCCCTCAAGATCAAGAGCGCCATCAAGAGCTTCGGTTACTGGGGGACGATTCTGGACTTCTACCGGACGAAGCAACTGGCCGAGGAACTGATCGGCCGGTACGAGTCCTATCCGGCCTCGCCGTCCGGCCTCGACGCGTGGCAGGCCAACCGGGACGACCTGATGGAGCGAGTGTACGAGACGACGGGCGCGGAGCCGAAGTACTGAGTTCGTCGCCCCGTCGAAAACCGCACGTTCGACCGGAACCACGCGTCGACTGCGAAGCAGTTTCCACAGACAGCGTTACCTACGTGTAGGCTCTGTGCCACGTATGCCCGCGACACGACGGCGGAGTCTCCGCCACCTCGGTGGATTTGGATTCGCACTCTCGATCGGTCTCGCCGGTTGTGCCGGCGGGGCCGACGGCGACGGCGAAGACTCGGCAACCCCGACGGAGACGGGCAGCGAACTGCCCTCGGATACGGGTGGGGCCAGATCCTGTGGCGACAGCGCGAGCGACACTCGATCCGCGGGAACCGGTGGTCCGGGTATGACTCTCGTCTCCGTCGACGACTGCCCGGCCCTCCCGGTTCGACCGGCCGTCGAAGTCGTCCGCGAGGCTGCGACCCCGGAACATCCGCCGCAACTCCGGACGACGCTCACGAACACCGCGGACGAGCGGATACGTCTCGGCGAGGGCCGCGCGGTCCACTTCGAGTACGTCACGGACGACGCGGGCGAACTCGTGCTCCTGCCGGGCGGGGGCGAGTACCCCGCGGCCCCCGACTGCTGGCGGCTGCACGAGGGCATCGCCACGACCGAGGAGTATCGAACGTTCGAAATCGGGGCCGGCGGGTCGAGCAGCCGTCCGGTCGACCTCTACGCGACGCCGGGCGGGGATGCCTGTCTCCCCGTCGGGGAGTACCGGTTCGAGACGACCATCTCCACGGTCTCCGATGGGGCCGAACCGGAGTCGTCGGCGCAGTGGGGGTTCTCGATCCTGCTGGAGTAGCCGTCCCGGTCACACCGCCTCCCGTCCTAACCGTTCGATCGCCCCCGTGAACACGTCGATGGCGATGCGGATCGTCTCCTCGTCCACGTCGAACGTGGGCGTGTGGTGGCCGCCGGGGTGGTCGGTGCCGACGCCGACGTAGGCGGCTAGCCCACCCCGCTCCTGGACGTGACGCATGAGGTAGGTGGCGTCCTCGCTGCCCCCCAACTCGTCGCTGTCGAGGACGGAATCGACGCCCGCGACGCCGCCGGCCACGTCCGCGACCACCGCGGCGAGGTCGTCGTCGCTCTCGCCGCCCGGCGCCCGACCCTCGTACTCCACGTCGACTTCGCAGTCGTGCATCTCGGCGGCAGACCGCAGAATCCGCCCCGCGTGATCGTCCATGTACTCCATCAACTCGGTCGTCTCGCCGCGCACCTCCCCCTCGATGAACGCCTCCTCGGGGACGATGTTCGAGGCGGTGCCGCCGCCGACGAGGCCGGCGTTGACGCGTGTGGCACCCTCGTCGTGGCGGGGGATGGCGTAGAGGTTCTGTATGGCCGTCGCCATCGCCTGCACGGCGTTGCGGCCACGTTCGGGATGGCCGCCGGCGTGGGCCGATGCCCCCGAAAAGTCGGCGCGGAAGTGACTCACGGCGAGGAAGCCGTCGACGCCCGCGACGACTTCGCCGGTCGGGTGATCGAGGCCCACGTGGAGCGCGAGGAGGTAGTCCACGTCGTCCAGATGCCCGCCTTCGGCCATCGGCTCCCCGCCGGAGACGGTCTCCTCGCTCGGCTGGAAGAACACCTTGAGCGTGCCGGAGAAGTCGCTCCCCGCGATGGCGTCGACGACGCCGACGCCGACTGTCGCGTGGGCGTCGTGCCCGCAGGCGTGCATGAAGCCCTCGTTCTCGGAGCGAAAGCCCGCGTGTGCGGGTTCGTGATCGTCGCCATCGGCCTCGGTGATCGGCAGGGCGTCGATGTCGACCCGGAGGCCGACGGTCGGTCCTTCGCCCCGTCGCAGTACTGCAACGAGGCCGGTGTAGCCGCCAGTTAGCTTCTCGACCACGTCCTCGCGGGCGCCGGCCTCGACAGCCCGGCGTGCCCACTCGTCGAGTTCGTGGTCGTCCGGGACGCCCCGGCGGTCGTCAGCGAGGACTTCGGGGCCGACGTAGAGTTCGTCTAGCGGCCGGGTCTCCAGTTCGTCGACGAGGCGGGCGGTGGTGTAGAACTCCCGCCACGCGGGTTCGGGGTGGCGGTGAAGGTCGCGACGCAGATCGAGCAACTCGTCGGTGACGCTCATATCCCCTCAAGGTGTGGCGGGTGGGATAAGTTGTCGCCCCGGCCGGGCGCGTTTCGGTTCCTTTTACTCAGTCCATCGGGGAGGTCCGACTGCATGAGCGAACACGACCTCCCTGATGATCCGCCCGACGCCTCGCGCGTCCGATTCTACGGTGGCCGGGGCATGAGTGCCCTCCCACTGGCCGTCTTCATCGTCTGGGCTATCGTCCAGAGCGGCCTCCTAGGTATCGGCGACACGTCCGGGCTCGTCATCGGTATGCTCGTCGGCCTCGTCGTCGGGATGCTGTTCGTGAAAGGTAACTGGAAGACCTACGCCGACGTCATCTTCGACGGGATGACCCAGCGCGTGGCGGCGACGGCCGTCGTGGCGTGGCTCTGGGCCGGCATGTTCGCCGACACCATCCAGGCCGGCGGCTTCGTCGACGGCCTCGTCTGGGCGTCGGCCGCCGCCAACGTCGGCGCGGCGCTGTTCCCCGCGCTGACCTTCATTTTCGCCGCCCTGCTGGCGACGGGCATCGGCACCGGCTACGGCACCGCCGTCGCCTTCACCAGCCTCGTCTTCCCCGCGGGCGTCCTGCTCGGCGCCGACCCCGTCCTCCTGTTCGGCGCCATCCTCTCCGGCGCCGTCTTCGGCGACAACCTCGCGCCCGTCTCCGACACCACCATCGTGAGCGCGGTGACCCAGGACGCCGACATCGGCGGCGTCGTCGCCTCGCGGTTCAAGTACGCCCTCGTCGCCGCCGTCCTCGCGCTGGCGAGTTACGTCGTCGCCGGGCGGTCGATGGCGGGCGAGCCACTCGACGTGGGCGTGAACGCCGCCGCGGGCGTCGGGCCCCTCGGCCTCGTCCACTTACTCTCCATCGCCGTCGTCATCGGCACCGCGGTGCAGGGCCGGCACATCATCGAGGCCATCTCGTGGGGACTGATCGTCTCCATCGCGCTCAACCTCGTCCTCGGCCTCGCGCCGGCGTCCGCGATGCTCGTCTTCCGCTCCACGTCCGAATCGGGCATCGCGGCGACGCTTTCCGGACTCCCCGTCCTCGGCGCGCTGATCGAAGTGTCGCCCGACGCGTCGGCGGCGGTCGGCGGCAGCCTCTACACCGGGGCGCTCGGCTTCTTCCCGCTGATCGTGCTCGTCCTCCTCATCGTCGGCGCGGCGCAGGTGATGCGCGCCGGCGGCGGCTTCGCCGCCATCGAGGAGTGGCTCCTCGACAACGTGGCGACGACGGTCCGTCGGGCCGAGACGACGATGGTCATCGGTACCGCCATCGTCAACGCGACCATCACGATCAACACGGCGGCCGAAATCGCCATCGCGCCCTTCATCCGGACGCTCGGCCAGCGATTCAACATCAACGGCTACCGCCGAGCCAACATTCTGGACGCCAACACCTCCGCGCTCGGCTACATCTTCCCGTGGGGCGGCGGCGTCCTCGCGGGCTACGCGGCCATGATTCAGCTCCCCCAGCAGTTCGACTGGTTCACCGAGGCGATGCTCGCTAACCCCGCCGCGGTGTGGCCCTACGTCTTCCACGGCTGGTTCCTCGTCGCCGTCTTCCTCGTCGCGGCGTGGACCGGCTACGGGCTCGAGTACGTCCCCGACCGGCAGAGCGAGGAGGTGGCGCGGGTATGAACTTCCGCAAACTGCTCGCGGGCTGGACGTTCCGGACGAATCGGCCGTCCTACAGCGCCGGCGACGAACTCACGGCCTTCGTGACGGGGTACGAGGACGGCGTCGCACAGGTTCGGATCGGCGATACGATCGTCACGCTCCCCGACGCGGAGCGTGGGTTGGCGGACCGACTCGTCCGCATTCGAGTCACCGAGTTCGACGCCGCGGACGCGACGGGCAGCGGCGAGTTGCTGGGCGTCGCCGACGAGAACTAGTCCTTCCGGTGGCCGAGCGGTTTCTTTCGGTCGACTTCGATTTCGACGTGGACGTGGTCCGGGAAGTCCATGTGACCGACTCGGCCGGCAACCTCGTCGTTGCCGTGGATCTCCAGTCGGCGGGTGTAGGTGGTGTAGGTCCACGAGGGGAACTGGTCGCCGGGGCCGAGCGTGCGGTACTGGGGGACGGTGAGTCGCTCCGGCGGCGCGGAGTGGGGACCCTTACATTCGGCCCCTTTCCGCTCGACCATCCGCTTGATGTCGGTGACGAGCGCTTCGAGGGCGTCCCGGTCGCCGCTCTGGAAGCTGAGTTTCGTGACGAAGGCCATCGTTACCCCTCCCTGCGCGCTCGACACTCATAGGGGTTATCGTACCCGTCCGTAGCTTCTCGCCGACCTGTTAGGGGGAGCGTTGACGACGGCTTCCGATGCGTCCGCTCGAAAGCGCACCCGTCCGGGCGGGCGCGATCCAGCTTGAAATCTTTATACGTTATGACCGTTTACTGCCGGTAATGACGGTCGAAGCGACCAGTGCTGGAGCCATCCTCTTCCGCGACACCCGCGGCCACCGGGAGTATTTGCTCCTGAAGAGCC
>Ga0209917_1000105_pt1 | contig 31593 bp, 33 predicted proteins | sample SalPon2_C_H2O_MG_FD_185710 | JGI IMG/M metagenome (GOLD analysis project Ga0209917, IMG submission 185710) | Salt pond water microbial communities from South San Francisco under conditions of wetland restoration - Salt Pond MetaG R2_C_H2O_MG... | ecosystem: Environmental > Aquatic > Non-marine... | reverse complement strand
ATCTCTCGGGAGAGCACGCCGAAGTCCTTCTGTCGCAGCGACTCGAGCACCGCCCGAGTCGTTGACTGTTTCGCGCTCTCGGAGGCGCCGAGCGCCCGGATGAACCCCGGGTACTCCTCGTCGCGCTCTTTGACATCGTTCTCGTGGTGGCGTGCGACCAGCCCCGGCACCGCGAGCGGGGTGATCGGCGCCGCGATCAGGACCGGCACCGGGATGTCGAGCATACTGGCTTGGACCGCAAGCCCGACCGGCGTCCACCCCGCGGTTCCCAGCCCGAGGATGCCGATGAACGTCAGGCTGAGCGCCACCGCCCCGTAGAGCGCGATGTCGATCTGGCGCTCCATTCTGGTCCGGTACTCGTCCTGTTGGTACCACAGGGGATCGTGGGGCGACATCGTGCGGATCACGAAGTAGAACCCCAGTTGGACGAACACGAAGAGCACGATGACTGCTGCGATCGTCAGCGTGGCGTCGGTTCCGGTCAGGATCGGCAGCACGATCGCGTTGATGATCGCGAACGTCATCGACAGGATCATCGAGAGATAGAGGTCCTTCATGACGTCGAGGTTGCCGAGTGCGCTCTCGTAGACGGTGACGTACTTTTGAATCATCGTACGCTGTTCGCCCAGCAGGAAGTCGTCGAGGCTCTGACCGGCGTTCAACGAATACGCCAGCCGGTCAAGGAAGTCGCCGAGCTCTCGAGACGGAACCGCCCGCGACCGGCGCTGGAGCGCGTCGTCGAGCGACTGGTTCCAGGTGTCGACCAGCTCGGTGATCCGCCGCATCTCCACCGCGAGCTCGCCGTACTCGGCCTCGCGGCCGAGCTGTCTGAACACCGCGACCCGGTCGATGTTCGTGGTCGACAGTACCGTGAGGTGGGTGATGACCAAGTGGAGTTGGTTCTCCAGCCCGCGGCGCTGGTCTTCGACCAACAGCCTCGGGTACAGCAGCCCCGCAGCCAGGATCAGCGTGCCCAGCAGGAACACCGGGATCCGGACCAACACCGGCGCCGGGAGCGCGATCGCGCCTGCGACGCCTACGACGAACAGCGAGACCGACGGCCCGAGAACGGTGAGGGCGTACTTTCGGTTGTCCATCGGCATCCGTTCGTAGGCATCGAGCACTGACGACGCGAACTCGCGAAGCTGCTGGCGCTGGGCGTCGAGTCCCGGGTCCACGTCGGCGCTGGTTTCGCTCATACCCCTCCCCCCGTGCGGCCCGCCGGCGCCGCTTCACCCCGTGGTCGGACGCGCCACGTCATCACTCGACCCTCGTTACGTCGAACGGGAGCCCCTCGACCCCGTCGCGCTGGAAGTCCTCGATGAACTCGTTGACATCGTGATACCCCACGATGTTCTCCTGGATCGCCCGCCGGATGATCTCCGCGCGAAACTCGATCTCGTCGTAGATCTTCCGGGTGTCGTCGTACCCCAGAAGCGTCGCGATCTTCTCTTCCATGATGTAGGAGTTGTTCCGACCCTGGAACACGAGTTCGTCCTCGACGGGATCCCAGTAGAACGCCTCCCGGGTGACGACCCCGCCCATCTCCTTTGAGTAGCCCTCGATCTCCTGGACCGAGGTGACCCGACGGAGGGTCTCGTTGCCCCGCTTCACCCGGTTCTGAAACAGCGCGATGTCGGCGTTCGACATGAACGTCTCAGGGACGTTGATCGGATCGCCGGTGAACCGCTGGATCATGGAGACGATGTCGGAGGCGTGAAACGTCAGCATCACCGGGTGGCCGGTCTGGGCCGCCTGGAACGCCATCCGTCCCTCCTCGCCGCGGACCTCCCCGACGATGATGTAGTCGGGGCGCGAGCGGAGCGCGGCGGCGACCAAGTCGAACATATCGACCTCGGAGTCGGCGCCCCGTCCTTCGCGGGTCAGGAGCTGTTGCCAGGTGTTGTGCGGCGGCAGCACCTCTGCGGTGTCCTCCGCGGTGTAGATCTTCGAGTCCCGCGGGATGAACGAGGTGATGGCGTTGAGCGTGGTGGTCTTCCCCGAGGCGGTCTCGCCGACCACGAACACCGTGCGTTCGTTCTCGAGGGCCATCCAGAGGTACGCACACAGCTCCGGGGAGAGCGTCCCCCAGTCGGCGATCTGGAAGACCGAGAGGGGAACGTCGTCGCCCTGCCGGATCGTGAGCGACGACCCCTTCAGCGACACGTCGTCGGAGTAGATGATGTTGATACGCGACCCATCGGGCAGCGTCGAGTCCACGATGGGGTGAGCGTCGGAGACGGGATCGCCGATCCGCTCGCCCATATTCCGGAGCCAGTTGTCGTACTGCTCGACCGAGTCGAACTCGATTGTGGTCTCGAGCAGCCCGAACTCCCCGTGGTCGACGTCGACTTGATTCGGGCCGATGACGTGGATGTCCTCGTTGGCCGGGTCGCGCATAATCGGCTCCAGCGGCCCGAGCCCGACGATGTCGCGGACTAGCCTGTACTGGATCTTCTGGTAGGTCTCTTCTGACACCTCGAGAGGCCCGAGTTCGAGCCGCTGAACCAGTTCTCCCAGCCGCCCCTCACGCTCCTCCTCTAAGACGGTGATCTCGTCGAGCAACTCCTGGATCCGATCCTCGTATTCGGTGTCCTCGGTGGGGGCGGGCTTCGAGACCGACTGCTCCAAGAGTTTGTCCTTCACGTCACCGAAGATGCCACGCTCGGAGTCGTCGAGTTCCGGCTCGATGGTGTAGTACTTCGTGGTCTCCCCGAAGTTGCCGTACACCTGGCTGTACACCGGCCCGCCGAGGTGATAGATCACGTTCGGCCGCCGGGACTCGTAGCCGTCGGGGTCGTCGACCAACAGCGGGAACTCCCCAGTGATCTGCCGGAACCGCTTGAGGTGGTTCCGGAGGTGATCCCACCGCTGGGCGTGACGTTTGAGATCCGGATCCAGCTTGGCTGAGCCGTGCTCAGTCGACACTATGCGACACTCCTGGATTCGATGACGATGCCGATCCCCGACCGGACCGAAAACCCGATCCGGTCGCCCACCTGTTGGCCCATACCTGCGAACCGCTTCACGAAGATGTTCCGCCGAACGTCGTTGCCGACCTCGACCATCTCCAGTTCGAGGTAGACGTCCGCGATCGAGCGAAACGGGCCGATCGCCTCCTCGTCGACCGTCGACGGGTCGACAGTGAGCACGATGGTCTTACCTTTCGTGGTCAGGTCCCGGAAAAAGGAGATGATCTCGAGGGCGGCCTGCCGTTCCTCGTTCTGCCGGACCAGCGCCTCGAACTTGGGGTCGTTCCGGAGGATGGCATCGAAAGTGTCGATGATGGTGACGTCGGCCTCCCACATCGTTTCGGCCTCCATCATCCGCTTGAGAAGCTGTTTCCGCTCGTCGTCGTCCCCGCCGGTCAGCGTTCCCGAGGCGTCGATCTCGGCGGGGATGAAGAGCACCTCCTCGTTGATCAGCGGCTTGACCATATCGTATGTCAGAGAGTTCATCTGGTCCAAGAATCCCTTCACCCCCAGTTCGGTCGAAACCAGCGTCGTCACCACGTCCTCGGTGTTGAACCCGTAGGTGAATCGTTGGGAGAGAACGCTCTTGCCGGCCCCGTAGTCGCCTTCGATGAGGACGATCGACCCCTTGGGGATGCCGCCGCCAAGTTCTTTCTCCAGGCGATCGTGCTCGGTGAGTCCGATCGGAAAGTGATTCGAGCTCATTACTCGGTGTTGAACCTGAACGTCTCGTCGTCGCCGCTGACTGTCAGCCTAACCCGGTGGTCGCCCGCGTCCAGCGCTACGTTGCCGACGCGTACCTCGACGACTCCGTGGGGCGTCCACTCGGAGCCGCCGTCGACGACGGTGACCGACACGTTCGTGCGGTACTCCGCGTCCACGATCACGTCGAAGGACTCGTTGGTCGCGGGTATCGTTCGCCTCCCCGTGTTCTTGACGTACAGCGTGATCGTGTCGGCCCCAGCGTCGTAGACGTTCCCCTCGGCGTCGCTGATGACCTCGATGTCCGTCCTGATGTTCTCGGCGACGTCGGCACCACGGTCGTCGAGGGCGCCGCTGATACCGGTGACGGTGTCGATCAGGACCCCCGCCACACCAGCGGCGACCACGATGCTCGCGATGAACAGAATCAGGCTCGGAACCGACACGTCGGCCACTCAGCCCACCTCCTCTATGGTGGTGTTGCTGGTCGCCACCCCGTTCTCAGCGACCACCTTCACCCGGTCGGGGACCACGCCGGTATCGACGGTGATCACCAGCCGCTGGTCCGACGCCCACACGTCCGTGTCGCCGTCGCCGTCGACCACCGTCGCGTTCGGACGCACGTACTCGTTGTCCACGAGGAGGCTCGTGTCCGCGACCGACAGGGTGGTGGTGCCGTTGTTCGTGACGGCGACGTCAAGCGTGTCGGTACTGTTGTTGTACACCACCTCGGTCACCTCGATCACGGTGTTCCGGCGGTCGAGAAGCTCTTCGCCCTCGACGTTGCGGGCCTCAGAGACTCGTTCGGCGCTGCCCGCAGCGGCGGTGTACAGCGTTCCCGACGCGATCAGAACCCCCAGAAAGACGACCGCAGTCGACCCGCTAACGCCGAATCCCACGGGGACCCCCTCCGAGTGCCGACAGTTCTTCGAGCAGCCGCGATTCCTCGACGTCGCCGGCGAGGCGGCTGATGTATGCGAGACTCTCTTGATGATCCCGGACGCGGAGGTCGTGCGTCTCCTCGGTCCCGCCCGCGACGGCGGCGTTGCGGACGTGTTCGCCCACGGTCCGCTCGACTCGACGGGTAATCCATCCCTGTTCGCGATACTGCCGCAGGGCGCGGGTGGCGCCGACCACGCCGCCGACTTCGACCAGGAACTGAGTCCATTCCAGTACCACCGACTCTGCGGTGTACCTAGGGGGGACCTGCGAGAGGTACGCATCGGTGTCGGCTGCCGGATCAGCGGCCGCGGCCGGTGGGGCAGTCGCTGCTGAGGTCCCCTCTTCGGCCCCCGCGCGACCGTTGGTCGCGTCGCCGTTGGCTTCCGTTTCACGGGCGTCGTCCTCGGGATCGACCGGTTCCGGCTGGATGAACCCCTCGTCGTCGCCTGCGGCATCGGCCGCATCCGAATCCGCCTCGTCGTCCGACTCCACCTCCGGCCCATCGTCTCCGAAGGCGTCGCTCGCGTCGGGGTCGTCGATCCCGTCGGCGTCGAACGGCTCCTCCGCGACGGCGGCGTCCAGTTGGTTCTCGGCGTCGGCCTCCTCGTTTTCGACCTCGTCCCACCCGTCGTTTTCCTCGTATTCGGACTTCAGCTCGTCGAAGCTCGTGCCGCCACCGGCGTCCTCCGCGCCGTCGTCTCCGCCTTCGTCGAGCGCAGCCGCAGGGTCTTCCCGCTCCTCGTCGGCGAGTTCGTCGCCCGCGGCGAGTTCGGCCCCGTCCCCGTCGGCGTCGACGTCTCCGAAATCCTCGTCGAAGAACGCTTCCGCGTCAGCCTCGGCCACGTCCGCGTCGAGGTCGCCCTCGGACTCTTCTTCCATCTCGAAGAGCCCGAACGCACCCTCACTCTCCAGTCCGCCCATCTCACGGGCGTCGTCGACGAACGGATTGATCCCCCGCGTGACCATCTCGTAGATGTCCAGCAGCTTCCGGACCGTGTCGTCTAGCTCCTCGACGGTCTCGCCGATCTGCTTGTTCTCCTCCCGAACGGTGTTCATCTCCGAGGTCGTAGAGCTGATCTCGTTTTCCAGTTCGGAGATCCGGTCTTCCATCTCGGCGACGGTGTCGGCGTCGACCTCTCCCCCGCCGAGACTGCCGCTCGCGTCGTCGAGTCCGCCCATCTCGCCGTCTAAATCGTCCATCCCGCCACCCGCCCCATCGTCGAAGTCGTCGAAGTCGTCGAGGTCGTCACCGTTGAAATCGCCGCCGTCGAAGTCGTCGAGGTCGTCGTCGAAGCCCAGACCGTCCGTCGCGACAGGGTCCGACTCCGCGCCGTCGGCGCCCGTGAGCCAGTCTAGTACACTCATCCGTGTGCACCCCCGTCGTTTCGACTCCCGGTCGCCGTCCGACGCGGCCACCGTGGGGTGACACTGCGCCCCGCGAACGCCGCAGGCGTGGTCCGACCGGTCCGGCCGTCCGGTCTCGGTGGCACAGATAGCATTCATCGGGTTGTCCCTTCGTTAGTACAAGAAGGTTCGGCTGAAATTATCGCTCCTGATACATCGTCCGACGGCCCGGGGACGAGGCCTGCGCCGGGGTCCGGCCGAGTGGGGTCTACGACGGCCCGACCGGTGGCCGTTCCCAAGGGGCTGTGGACGCACTCCGAATGTGCGAAGAATTATCCACGTGGGGCACAGACCGCGTATCAGACACCCTTCAGGAAGTGATTACACGTATGCCAGAATTCGTCAAGACCGGCGTCGAAGGGCTCGATTCCATTCTGAACGGGGGGATCGTCGAAAACGCGGCTGTGCTCGTGAGCGGGAACCCCGGAACCGGAAAGAGCATTCTCGGGATGCAGTATCTCTACAACGGGGTCGAGACGTTCGACGAGGGAGGGATCTATCTCACGTTCGAGGAGACTGCCGACGACATCAGCGAGGCCGCCCGTTCCATCGGCTTCGACGACTGGGATGAGTTCGTCGATGAGGGTCGGATCAAGGTCTACGACAAGCGGGCGCTGCTCCGCAGCGGCGACTTCTCTTCTACCCTCGACACGATTCTCGAGGATCTCCAAGACACGAAGTACGATCGGCTCGTGCTCGACTCGCTGACGATGTTCCAGCTCTTTTTCGAGGACGAAAAGGAGCAGCGCCAGTACCTCCTGAAGTTCATCGACATTCTCAAAGACAGCGGGCTCACCTCTATTCTGACGATGGAGCAGTCGGCGGTCTTCCCCGACACCGAGATCGGCCTCGAGAACTTTCTGACCGACGGCAACATCTACCTGATTCAGTCGCCCGCCGGCTCCACGTCGAACCGGTACATCTGGGTGGCGAAGATGCGTAAACAGCCGATCAAGAACTCGATGTTCCCCCTGGAGATCGAAGAAGGCGGCATCCAGGTCTACGAACAGGCCGCCGGCTTCTCGATGATGGGCGACTCCCCGCCGGGGTTCGGCGAGGGCGACGGCAGCGCCGGACTGGAGTGACCGACGGCTCCCGGGCGGATCAGCCGGCGCTTCCGATTCCGCGATTCTTCTTCTTCTGAAGCCACCTACGGCTACCGAACGACAAATTCCGACAGCGGGCGTCGTGTTGAGTTCCGTTGCCGTGCTACCGCTACTCGGGTAGTTGTCTTGAAAACGGGACCGAGTTGTCCGTGACGGCAGCGGCGACTGGGGTTAGAGCTTGACTGGTTCGTCGGTGCTCTTGCCTGCGAGCTGCTGCGGCATCGTCAGGATCACCGTGGTCGTACCGCCGGTCTGGCTCGTGATGTCGAGTTGCACCTGATCACCCGTATCGAGCCCCGTTGAGTCGGATTCGATGGCTTCGGCATTTATGTGAATCACGTACCGATCAGCGCCGCTGTTGAGCACGCCGAAGGAGTTGTCCTCGTCAGTGCCCTCAACCGCAGTCAGATTGAAGTCGGTCGCGGTGCCAGCCGGACTGGGTTGACTGCTCGAGCTGTTTGTCAGTGTCACCACCTCGTCGTCGCTGAGATACTTGATCGAAGTGCTGTTCATGTCCACCGCGCTGGAGCCCGCCGCCAGCCGAACCGTCAGATTGAGTGTCTTGATGCGGTCGTTGGTCCCGACGACGCCGTGCTGATTGACAACCTCGACACGATTGGTGACCTTGTCCACACTCTCTTGACCGGCGTCTTCCGCAGTCGCCTGGAGGAAGCCGGCGGTGTTCACCAGAACGCCCGCGGCGATCGCGGCCACGAGAACCATCGCGATGAACACGATGAGCGTTCCGATGCCGACCTGCCCGCGGTCTTCGGGTCTGCCGTTGAGTTGTGATAGTTCCATCATTGGTCTATCTTAGAGAGGAACTGGATCGTTGTCTTCCTGCCCAGCGAGCTGCTGGGGCATCGTGAGGATCACCTGTGTGGATCCACCCGAGCGGCTGGTGATCTCCAGCTCCACTGAGTCACCCGTGCCGAGTCCCTCACCGTTCTGCTCGACGACGGAGGCGTTGATCACGACCTCGAAGCGATCGGACTGCTCGTTCAACACCGGGTACGAGGTGGTTCCGTCGTCGAGGTCGTACGCGGTGTACTCCGTTGAGTTCAGTCCGAAGCCGTTACTGAACCCAGTCGTGTCGTTGAGGCTCTGCCCGTTGCTGGTGGTCTCGTTTTCGTAGACGAGGTTCTTCGCCGTCGTGTCACTCACGTACTTGATCGTGGTGTCCTCGAGGGATACCGCCCCCGACCCAGCCGCGAGCCGAACCGTTAGGTTCAGGCTATCGACCGACTTGCCGCCACTGGTATCGTTGACGACGCCGTGCGTATTGACGACGTCGAGCCTGTTCGTCACCTTGTCGACGCTCTCTTGGCCGGCGTCTTCCGCAGTCGCCTGCAGGAAGCCGGCGGTGTTCACCAGGACGCCCGCGGCGATTGCGGCCACGAGAACCATCGCGATGAACACGATGAGCGTTCCGATGCCGACCTGCCCACGGTCGGCGTCAGTGTCTTCGATCATATGTCGTGTTGTCTCCAGCCGGGTCAACGCCTCGCGTCGGAGGCGAAGACCGTTGTCGACGAGAAGTCGGAGCCTACTGATAAGAGTACGCCCCAGGATATCAGCGGTGATATTGGGCGGATCGGGAATCGAGGGCCCTGCCGTCGAGTTTCCGCGGTCGACACGACGACGGCGTGAGCTACCGGCGGTTCCGCTGCATCACTGAGAGAGCAAACGGAAAGAGAGTAGTACCGTCCTCAGAGCTTGACCGGTTCGCCGGTGTCCTTGCCCGCGAGTTGCTGCGGCATCGTGATGATCACTTGCGTGGTGCCACCGGTCTGGCTCGTGATGTCGAGTTGGACCTGATCGCCCGTGTCGAGCCCCGCCGAGCCGTCTTCGATCGCAGAGGCGTTGATCGTCACCTCGTAGCGGTCCGCACCGCTGTTGAGCACGCCGAAGGAGTTGTCCTCGTCAGTGCCTTCGACCGCAGTCAGATTGAACTTGTCGGCGTTGCCGGCAGAGAGCGTGGTATCGCTTGAACTGTTGGTCAACGTCTTCACCTCGTCGTCGCTGAGATACTTGATCGAAGTGCTGTTCATATCCACCGCGCTTGATCCCGCCGCCAGTCGGATCGTCATTGTGATGTTCGCGATGTCGTCGCTACTCCCGACGGTTCCGTGCGTGTTCAGGACTTCGACGCGGTTGGTGACCTTGTCGACGCTCTCTTGGCCGGCGTCTTCCGCAGTCGCCTGGAGGAAGCCGGCGGTGTTCACCAGAACGCCCGCGGCGATCGCGGCCACGAGGACCATCGCGATGAACACGATGAGCGTTCCGATGCCGACCTGCCCACGGTCGGCGTCCGTGTCGTCGTTGAGTTGTGATAGTTCCATCATCGTACTACCTTACAGTGGGACCGGATCGTTGTCTTCCTGGCCAGCGAGCTGCTGGGGCATCGTGAGGATCACTTGCGTGGACCCACCCGAGCGGCTGGTGATCTCCAGTTCGACGGAGTCTCCGGTGCTGAGGCCGTTGGTATTGGTTTCCACGACGGAGGCGTTGATCACGATCTCGAAGCGATCGGACTGCTCGTTCAACACCGGGTACGAGGTGGTTCCGTCGTCGAGGTCGTACGCGGTGTACTCCGTTGAGTTCAAGCCGTCACCGCTCGGTCCCGTGTTCTCGGACACGTTCCCGAGTTGCTGCCCGTTGCTGGTGGTCTCGTTTTCGTAGACGAGGTTCTTCGCCGTCGTGTCACTCACGTACTTGATCGTGGTGTCCTCGAGGGATACCGCCCCCGACCCCGCCGCGAGCCGAACCGTCAGGTTCAGACTGTCGACGCCCTTCTCGCTTCCGCGGTCGTTGACGACGCCGTGCGTGCTGACGACGTCGAGCCTGTTCGTCACCTTGTCGACGCTCTCTTGACCGGCATCCTCCGCGGTCGCTTGGAGGAAGCCAGCCGTGTTCACCAACACACCCGCGGCGATTGCAGCCACGAGAACCATCGCGATGAACACGATGAGCGTTCCGATGCCGACCTGCCCACGGTCGGTGTCGTTATTTTCGATCATGTCTGTTGTCTCCGGTCGGGCCTCACCTCTGAGGAGATGAGCACCGCTATGTCGGCGGAATCACGAGTTGTACATAAGAGTGCGGGCTTAGTTATTACGTATGATACTGGTATGGAAGCGAACCTCAACGGGCAACAGCCGCTCTCCGGTGAGATCAGCACTCTTCGAGGCGAAAGCACCGAGTGGCGTGGACTCGCCGAGGCCGATGGCGGAGCCGTCCGAGAGGGTCCGAGAGTGGTCGTTTCGATCGGGTCCGACCGGCGGAAGCGACGGAAGCGACGACTACTCTTGGGAGATCGTCCGCCAGACGTCGTCGAGTTTGTTCTTCACCTCGGGGCGTTCCGTGACCTGGATGTCGAGGTCGTTGCCCTCGAAGTTGATGACGATCTCGTCGATCTCCCGGCGGTAGACGTTGGTTCGGCGGTGTTCGTCCGAGAGGACGCGGTCGTGCAGTTCGAGCAGGCCAGCCCCGGTGAGCTCCTCGATCCGGCGGTAACACGTCGCGATCGGGATGTCGAGCTTATCGCTGAACTCCTGTGCGGAGTACGCCTCGTCGGCAGCGCGTAGAATATCGGGATTGTACTCGTTTCCGAGCGCTTCGAGCGTCCTGTCGGACTCCATAGACGGCGACAGATTTTACCCGGACTTATGTCAATGTGACGGTCGCAACGACCCCGGTATTACTGTTGATATCCTGGTGACGGCCGAGATATTCGGAACTGTGGGCGAGACGAGAGCGGTATCAGTCGTGATACGACCGGCGCGCACACGACACTACTGCCAAAGACCGACCCGCGGGGCGATTTCGACCCCCGCCGTCGCTGCGCCTGAGGCGGACGTGACCCCCATCTGGGGCGGCCGGGCGACGACAGCGTCGGCCCCGATGGGCTTATTATCGCTCCGGCGACACCACGGGGTATGGCTCCCACGGACCCTCCCGAGGATACGCCGCGAACGACCCGCGGAGAGGAGGGCGTCGTTAGACCCGAGGATCTCGACTACACCGCCTCAGAGCGGGTGGCGGAACTCTCCGACGACCGGTACGTGGTCGCGACCGACGAAAGCCCGCCGTCGGTCGACGGGGCGGACGGAGACGCGGACGACACGGAAGACAGGGGACGCCTCGCCCGCCAGCAGATGGCGCGGTACGTGTCCGATCAGGACGCCGAGTACGGGTTCGTACTCACCGCGGCGATCGACGGCGAGGTCGACCACCTCGAACACGGCTCCGACGACGTTGCAGACGCGTTCGGCGACCTCGCGAGGTGGTACGCCTCCCGGGTCGACGCCGACACCGACCCGGCGGAGGCGCTCGGCATCCTGCTCTTGGCATCGGAGACTCCGGTGTCGTTTCCGGCCAAGTCGCTAGCGCCGGTCCTGCGACGCCACGGGTTGACACTCGACGACTCGATCGAGGATCTGGTGGCCGCGCTCGCCGGGGGTGGGCTACGGATCCCTCCGGAGGAGTGATTGGGCTCCGGTTCCGGACCGTCGGGGCGCGACCGTATCAGGCGTGATAACCGGGACGGTGCGTTTATACACCGATTCCCGATAGAACGACTATGGCACGCTCCGTACTGGTGGTAGACGATTCGGCGTTTATGCGGAACCTGCTGAAGCAACTGCTCGAGGACGACCACGATGTCGTCGGCGAGGCCGAAAACGGGGTCGAGGCGGTCGAGTTGTACCACGACCTCGACCCGGACGTGGTCACGATGGACGTCGTGATGCCGATCCGAAACGGGATCGAAGCGACGGCGGAGATCAAGGGTGACGACCCGAACGCCTCAGTCATTATGTGTACCTCGGTCGGTCAAGAGGAGAAGATGCGCGAGGCAGTCAAGGCAGGCGCGGACGGCTACATCACGAAACCGTTCCAGAAACCGAACGTGCTCGAAGCCATCGACGACGTGGTCGGCGTCGAAGCATGAATCTCGACGTCGAGTCGCTACGAACGTTCAGCAGCCTCGCACACTCCGGGGCCGAGGAGGCCGCCGACTCGCTGGCGACGCTGACGGGGTTCGACTCGCGCGTGGCGGTCACCAAAGTGGAGATGTCGACCCGCTCGGACGTCGAACAGGAGTTCCGCGAGCGGGACTTGGTGTCGGTCCACATCGGCTTCTCGGGCGGAATCGACGGCCGTACGGTGCTGGCGTTCGACCGCGACCGGGCGGTCTCGTTGGTGGATGCCCTGGTGCCCGGAGCCGCCGAGGACCCCGCCAGCGACCTGGCGACGAGCGGGCTAAAGGAACTGGGAAACATTATGCTCGGTGGGTTCATCGACGGGTGGGCCGATTTCCTGGGCGAGCGCATCGACATCACCACTCCGACCTACGTCGAGTTGGACGCCGACCGGTCGCTGGCGGACGTGATCGACGCCGACGGCGCCGACGGCGCCAGCCCCGACATCGCACTCGGGGGCGGAGCGCGGAAAGCGGATCAGACGCACGTGCTGGCGTTCCAGAACCACCTCGAAACGGTCGACGAGGAGGCGGGGTTCTACATCTATATGCTCCCGACCAGGGACTCGGTCCGACGGATCGTCGACGCCGCGGGCGACGGCGACGACGCGCTGCCGGTGGAGACGTTCACCACCTTCTCGCAGATGATCACAGAAGGCTCCGGCCAAGCGTCTGCGGATCTGACCACGATGACCGGAATCAACACCGACGTCGACGTGAGTCGACTGAGCTTCGTTCCGATCGAGGGAGTTCCGATGCAACTGACCGACGAGGCGAGACAGGGCGTCGTGTTGGAGTTCACCGGCACGCCCTCCGGATACATCGCGATCCTCTTCGACCCCGAGTCCGCTGAGAGCGTCGCCGACGCGCTGATGCCTGGGATGGACGCCGATCCCGCGATGCGGAAGAGCGCGATCCAGGAGATCGGTAACATCGTGACTTCGGGGTTTCTCGACGGGTGGGCCGACACCCTGGGGACGACGATCGACATCTCGCCGCCGACCTACGTCGACGATATTGGATCCGCGATCGTGGACCCCCTGGTGACCGAACTGGCCCGGACCCAAGAGTACGCGTTCCTGATCGACTCTGCGATCGCGACGCCCGACGAGACGTTCACCTGCGACATCTACGCGCTGCCGGACGAACAGGAACTCCGAACAGCCTTTGAGCGGCTCGCACCCGAAGCGAACTGATGCGGCATCGCCCCGCGACGCTACCGACTGCCGCGCGAGTGCCGGGATCCGGTCACGGACACACCCAGCGATGAAAGTCTACACCACTGACCCGCCGACGCCGAAGCGAATCAAAGTTGGTGTCGCGGAGTACGCCGTCGGTGAGGGGAAATCGACGCTCGTGACGAGCGGGCTCGGCTCCTGTGTTGGGATCGCGCTGGCCGACACCGACGCCGGGGTCGCGGGGTTGGCACACGCGATGCTCCCGTCCAGTGCGGGTCGCGACCTTGAGGCGGCGCCGGTCGAAGCGGCCGACGACCGGCCGGCGGGTAAGTACGTCGATACCGCCGTCGCCGGGCTGTTGGACGCAATGGCGGACCGCGGCGCCGATCCCTCCCGGATCGAGGCCCGACTCGCCGGCGGCAGCGCGATGTTCGAGTTCAGTTCCGCGGGCGGCGGCGTCGGAGAGCGGAACGTCGCCGCCGCGAAGGCGGCGCTCGAAGCGCGCACCGTCCCGATTGTCGCCACCGACGTGGGGGGCGACTACGGGCGGTCGCTGACGCTGGAAGTCGGATCGGGGGCGCTGTCGGTCCGGCGGGCTCACGGCGACACGCGGGTCATCTGACTGGATTCCGGGGGGTCGTCTCCGGATCGGTCGGCGCGGACACGCCGAGTCGCTTTTGTCCGTCTCGGGCGTACCGCTGGTATGCAGGTCGCAGTCGTCACCGTCGGGGACGAACTCCTTGCGGGTGACACCGTGAACACGAACGCGTCGTGGCTGTGCGAGCGGTTGACCGACCGCGGCGTCGACGTCCGCCGGGTTACCACCCTCCCGGACGTCGTTGCCGACATCGCCCGCGTCGTCAACGAGTACCGCGCGGACTACGACGCGGTCGTCGTCACGGGCGGGGTCGGGCCAACCCACGACGACGTGACGATGGCGGGGGTCGCTGCCGCGGTCGGCCGTGCCTTGGAACCTCACGCCGACGCCCGGGAGTGGCTCGTCGACGAGGGCGGCTACGCCGCAGCAGATCTCGCCGACGGCACGGCCGATCTCCCCGCAGGCGCGCGGATGATCCCCAACGACGCCGGCGTCGCACCGGGCGCGGTCGTGGAGGGGATCTACGTTCTCCCGGGGGTGCCTGGAGAGATGAAGGCGATGTTCGAGCGGGTCGCCGAAGAGTTCTCCGGCACCGAAACGTACACTGCCGCGATCGACGTCGACGAACCCGAGAGCGAACTGATCGACCGACTGTCCGCCGTCCGGACGCGGTTCGACGTCACTGTGGGCAGCTACCCCGGCGAGTCGGTACGGGTGAAGTTCATCGGAACCGACGAGGCCACGGTTCAAGAGGCACGGCGGTGGCTCGGCGCACGGGTCGAGGTGGTGTCGGGCGAGTCCGACGGCAGGGTCGACGACGCGCCGGAGTGACGCGTTACCGGACGAGGAGGTAGACCCACGCGAGCGTCATCGCGGAACACAGGGCCAGAACGACCGCGCCAGTTTCGGCGATGGGGAGCGACACCTCGGACGCGAGTGGGAGCATACGCCGCCTACCGGGAGGCCGGTATTAAAACTTCAGATGGACCGCTCCCACCGGCGGGCTTTTTGCTGCACCCCCGCTCGGTTGGAGTATGCGGATCGGATTCGTCGTCAACCCCATTGCGGGGATGGGCGGTCGGGTCGGGCTCAAGGGAACCGATGGGAAGATCGCGGAGGCGCGGCGTCGGGGTGCCGAGCCGCGCGCTCCCGACCGCGCACGCCGGGCACTCGACGCGCTGGGCGACCGCGGCGGCTCCGGACTCGAACTCCTCACCTGGGGCGGGGCGATGGGCGCCGACGCGGCCCGCGCGTCCGGGTTCGAGCCGACAGTGCTCGGAGCGCCCGACGCCGACGATACGGCCGCCGCGGACACCGAGCGCGCCGTGGCCGCGTTCCTCGAGGCCGACGTCGACCTCGTGGTGTTCGTCGGCGGCGACGGGACCGCCGGGGACGTCGCGGCCGCGGTCGAGGGGACCGAGACGCCGATTTTAGGCGTGCCGGCGGGCGTGAAAGTTTACTCCTCGGTGTTCGCGGTCTCCCCGGAGGACGCCGCCGAGATCGTCCGCACCTTCGAGCGAACAGAGCGCCGCGAGGTGATGGACATCGACGAGGACGAGTACCGCGAGGGCGAGGTCAATCCCGAACTCCGCGCGATCGCGCGAGTCCCGGTCGCAGAGCAACTCCAGTCTTCGAAGCAGCTCGGCGGCGGCAACGTGGAAGCGCTGGCCGCCGGCGTCGCCGACGACATCAGGGCCAGCCACAAGACGGTGGTGCTCGGCCCCGGGAGCACCGTCGGCGCGATCAAGGAGGCGCTCGGGTTCGAGGGGTCGCCGATCGGCGTCGACGTCTGGCGGGACGGCGAGGTGATCCTGCTCAACGCGACCGAGTCCGACCTCCTCGAGGTGCTGGACCCCGACGCGGCGAACACCATCGTGGTCTCCCCGATCGGCGGGCAGGGGTTCGTGTTCGGCCGGGGGAACCCGCAGCTGTCGCCGGCGGTGATCCGGCGGTGTGACGTCGAGGTCGTCGCCTCCGCCTCGAAGCTCGATACCATCGGCGAACTCCGGGTCGACACCGACGACCCCGAACTCGACGCCGAGCTCCGCGGGTGGACGAAGGTCCGGATCGGCCGGGTGGAGCGGCGGATGCTGCGGATCGTCTGAGAGGCCCGCTGATCCGGTCCGGATCGGCCGGATCAGCCCGTCCGAAGCACCGCTGCCGGAAGCCGTTCGCGCCGTTCGACCGGATCGGAAGGCAGGTCTCGATCCGCGTCGAGTTCGGCGTCCGCCGACGTCCACACCAGCGTCGACGCCGCCGCGTGGTCGGCGTACGAAGCGGGCGGAACCGTCGTCGTCCGACCCACGGTGAGCGTGCGGTCGTCGAGCGCCAGCCGGTCCAGCCGCTCGAAGGGCTCGCTTCCGTCGTCGGCCGACGCGACCGAGATCAGATGCACGCCGGCACCGGCGGGCTCGTCGGCGACCGCAAGCGCCTCGACGCCCGCCTCGCGCGCCCGGTCGACGAGCTCCGGCAGGGTGGCTTCGACCCGAGACAGCGCTTCCCGAAGACGCCCCACACCGGCTTCGGGGGCGACCGAATCGTCCCCGCCGGCACGAAACAGGGTGAGCAGCGATCCGGTTCCGGACCCGGCGGGCCGCTCCTCGATCCCGACGGGGTACGGCGTCCCGTCGATCACCACCGCGTCCGTCCCGATGTTGGTGTCGACAGCCGCGGACGACGGCACGTGTACCGACAGCGGAAGGTCGCGGTCCCAGCCGGGTTGAGCGGTCCGGACGCCGACGTACGTCGCCCCCGCGTCCCGGAACCGCTCGACGAGGTCTACGAGGGGACTGGCGTCGAGCGTCTCGTCGAGCAGTCGCTCCAGAGCATCGCTGAACCCCTCTTCGGGCCCCGTCCGGCGGGCCAGCCGCTCGGCGACACCGCTGTCGACCCACAGCATCGTCGGCTCCTCGAAGAGGTCGTCGGGGTACGGCGGCGGCTGCGTCCGTTTGAGCGTCGCCTCCGCGGCGTCGATCTTCTCCGAGGCCCGCTCGTGGTATTCGGTGACGATGGTCCGGGAGAGCGGGTCGCCGTCGGTTGACCGCCCGATGGCCCAGATATACAGCCCGATGGCCTCGAACGAGAGGCGGTCGGCCCCTTCGTAGACGAGGTTGCGGAGGACCCACGTCTGGGCTTCGCGGCGTGACAGCGCGGTCTCGGCTGCGACCTCGTCGACGTATGCGCCGTACAGCTGTTCGAGCGTGTAACAGTACTCTTCGATCTCGTCTCTGGTAACGTTCTCCGGAAGCGGGTCAACGCGGGTGAAATCAACCGCCGCGCCGATGACGTTCAGCTTCGTCGAGGGATGCCAGTTCGTTTCGAACGACGCCTCCATAGACCCGGATACAACGGCGGACGGGTTAAGTTGGCTGGACCGTCTGCCGCAGTCCCGATCAGATCTTTCCGTCGAAGTACGACAGCGGCACTTCCTCGACCACCTCGGCCTCGCCGTCTTGGACCTCGAGGATGCGGTACGGAACGACCGGTTCGAGGTTCTCGTTCAGGTCGACCGAACCGGACGCGCCATCGTAATTGATTGCTTCCCCGTTGCCGAGCGCCTCCTTTCCCGCCTCGAACTCCGCGACCGAGATCCCCGTGTCGCCGTCGCCGCTGGGGCGGGAGACGCTCCGGACGTTCTCCGCGATGCCCGTCCCGCTCGCCTCGCCTGCGGCCTCCATCGCAAAGCCCATGAGGTAGGTCGCGTCGTAGGCGTGCGGCGCGAACTGGGTGATGTTGCCTTGGCCACCCATGTTCTCCTGGAACGTGTCGCTGTTGGCGGTCTGTGGGGACGTGATGTACATCCCCTCGACGATGTCCGAGAGGTCCGACAGGAGCTCCGGCGACAGGATCGCCTCGGCGCCGACCCACTGGCCGCCGTACCCACCTTGGTTCCACTGCTCGAGGATAGTCCGACCGTTGCCGGGGTACATAACCGTCCCAATGGCTTCCGGGTCGCCCTCGAAAACCGCATCGAGCGTCGAGGTGTAGTCGCTGGTCTGCTGGGAGTACGCCACCATGTTCAGCGTCTCGCCCTCGAACGACTCGCTTGCCGCCTCAGCCAGCCCCTGCCCGTACGGGTTGTCGACGTAGAGGAACGACGCCGTCTCCGCCTCGATGCGCTGGTTCAGGACGCGCGCCACCACTAGCGCCTGCTGCACGTCGTTGGGTGCGGTCCGGCCGTAGTACTTCACGCCGTTGCTCTCGTTGACCCCGGCGGTCGCAAGCGCCGGCGAGGTGTTGCCGTTCGAGATCTCCATCACCTGGTTGTCGCGGGCGATCGGAGCGAGCGTCGTGCCGATCCCACTGGAGTACGGGCCGACGAGGCCGGCGATCCCCTCTTGATTGATCATCGTCCGGAACTTCTGTGCCGCCCGGGACGGCGCGCCCTCGGTGTCGCGGTTGACCGGCGTGATCTCACGGCCACCCAGGATGCCGCCGGCGCCGTTGATCTCCTCGACCGCAAGGTTGAACGCCTGCTGGTGGCCCCCGCCGTAGGCGCTGTTGGTCCCGGTGACCGGGAATATCGATCCGAGCGCTACGGGTTCGCCGCCGCCCATCGACTCGGTTTCGGTGTCCATACCACCACCGTCGGCTTCGGTCTCAGTTGGTTCGTCTGTGCTCCCGCCGCCGCTGCTCTGACGCGAGCAGCCCGCGAGGGAAACGAGTCCGGCGACTCCGGTACCCCCTAACCCTTTCAGAACGGTCCGTCGAGTTCGCTCCGACATTACGTAGCTTTGTAAATACTTTCGGTATATTAATCTAATGCCCGATATACCTACTACTACGGAGTCGGCCTGCGAAAAATATGTATATACGTATCATATTTGGTTCGGTATGTTCCGTTATTCACTCGGGAGGGACTGCGATGACTAGCGCGCCGTACCGGTTCCGTGACCGTCGTCTGAAGATGTCACACACGCGATATCGACGACCGGTCGCGTCTACGGATGGAACCGTGCTGGCAGCACACAGCTCAAATTAATTATGATATTACACTACCACTCATGACCGCCGAAACGGGGCTGTTGAACGCGGCGGTCACGGGCGTGGTCACCGGCAGCATCGTCGCTTTGGGCGCGACGGGATTGGCCCTGGTGTACGACATCGCCGAGGTGCCCAACTTCGCACACGGCGACCTGCTGACGCTCGGGGCGTACGCCGCACTCCTGGTCAACAAGCCCGACACGGTCCCGGTGTTCAACCTGTTCATCGCGGGCCCTCAACAGCACGGGGTGGTCGGATCCTCCGTGCTGTTCGTCCTATCGGCGGTGGGGGTACTCGGAACCGTCTACCACCTCGGTGGCGTTCGGGCACTGAAGGGTAGTTGGTGGGGCGTCGACGCCCCGGACAGCCTCGCAATCGCTATCCACGGGGGGGTGGCGGCCGCCGTCGGCGCAGTCGTGGTTCTCGGCGCACCCGACTTCTTCGCGGCGCTGCTCTTCGCGTTCGTCCTGCTCGGCGCCGTGGTCCCGCTTCTGGAATCGCTCATATTCCGGAAATTCCGGCAGAAAGACGTCGAACTCGCGTTGATGCTTGTCGTCTCCCTCGCCGTCGCGTTCGTGGTCCGGTTCGGGATACAGACGGTCTTCGGCGGGAACATCCGGTTTTACACGATCGACACCACAGTTCCGTTCGCGGGTGGGTCGCTCGACCTCTCGCTTGCGCAGTTCGTCGACTTCTTCGTTCTTGACGACGGGTTGCTCGTGAGCGTCCGCGAGACCCGTGGGGAGGCCGCCGAACAGTTGCTGGCGTTGAGTTACTCCTGGCTCGAACTCGCTGCCATTCTGGCCGTGACCGTCGTCGCCGCGTACGCCGCCTACCGGTGGCGCCGAGTGGCGTCCGGGGTCGTCGGGCCGCGGCTCGCCGCCGTGCTTGCCGGCGTCGGTGCCCTCACGCTCGGTGCGGCCGCTTTCTGGAGCGGCGCGGGGGGCATCGCTCCCGAGACTGGGATCCTCTCGACCCGGATCCGGATCTCACCGCTCCGGGCCGGTATCGTGGTGCTCGCTTTGCTGATGATGTCCGCGCTCCACTACCTTCTCCAGGCGACGACGCTGGGGAAGGCGATGCGGGCGACGAGCGACAACCGACAGCTCGCTATGGTCCGCGGCATCAACACCCGACAGGTGATGATGTCCGTCTGGATCATCTCCGGGCTCTTCGCCGCGATCGGCGGGGTTATGCTCGGCTTCCTGTTCAGCTCGATCACGATCAACCTCGGGTTCAACCTCCTGCTCGCGATGTTCGCCGGCGTCATCCTTGGCGGGATCAGCGTCTACGGCGCCATCCTCGGGAGCTACGTGGTCGGGCTCGCCATGGAGGTCGGGATCTTCGCCATCCCGGGACTCAGCGCCACCTACCGGATTCCGGTCGCGTTCGTGGTGTTGCTTCTCGTCCTGCTCGTCAAACCGGAAGGCATCGTGGGGGGGAGCTGACATGGCGGCCTCAGACGTCGTCATCTCGTTCATGATCTTGGTGTCGATCTACGGGATCCTCTCGCTGGGTCTGAACCTCAAGTACGGCCATACGGGGCTGCTCGACTTCGGCCACGTCGGGTTCTACCTCATCGGGGCCTACACCGCGGCGCTGTTCGTCCTCGCACCCGACGACCCCTCGGATTTCACGACGTACGTCGTCGGGCTGGGAGACGTGCCGATCATCGGGACGTGGGGCGTCGCCATCATCGCCGGAACGGTGCTCGCCGGGGTCATCGGCGGACTGGTCGCTCTGCCGACGATCCGGTTGCGTGAGGACTACCTCGCGATAACCGTCCTCGGCGTGTCGGTCATCTTCCAGCGGATCATCCAATCGGAGACGTGGCTTGCCAACGGCCCCGACGCGCTGCGCGGGTACAGCCCGCCGCTGCAGTCGCTGTTCCCACTCGCGATGGACACCGCTGTCGGTGCCGCGCTGTTCGGGGTCGTCGTGGGGGCTGTCTGGGGGATCACCACCGGGGCACTCGGGCGGTTCCTCGACGACGACACCCGGCTTCCGCTCCGCCGGATCTACGCGGTGGCGACGTTCGGCTTAGCCCGGCTCCGCGGCCGGACCGACGGCTTCGGCTCTCCGTCGGCGATCGCCGGGCTGGCCGGCGCCCTCGCGGGCGTGGTCACGTTCGTCGCGATGACGGCGTTCAGCCCGCTTTTGCCCCTCGGCGCGATCGTCTCACTCTACACGTGGGTCGTGGCGCTGGGGGCTGTCACCGGCCGGTACGCCGGAGTCGGGCGCCGGGTGTGGGCGGTCGGCATCGGCCTCGGGACGGGGCTCTTGGTGGCGCTTCTCCCCCTCCCGATCGTCGATTCGGTCCCACTCAAAGCCGCGCTGTCGCTGGGCCTGCTCGGTCTGCTGGTGGGCGGCTACTACGCCGGGGTCTCCCGGGTCGAGTGGCTCTCCGACGCGAAACTCACGGTCGTGGGCGTGGGCGCACTGTGGTTCCTCTCGCTGTGGTACTTCGTCCTCCCCATCCTAGGACCGGTGGGCGAGGGCGACCTCTCGGGTGCGCTCAACGTCTTGGTACAGAACGTCGTCTGGATCCTCCAGTTCGGGAGCGAGGCCGGCGTCGGCTACGCCGTGGCGTTCGTCGGTGAACTGACCGCCAGCGTCGACTACTCCCGGTTCCAACTGGCGGGGTTCGTCCTCTTCCTCGTCGGCCTCTACTACGCGCTGGAACTCGCCGTCAACTCGCCGTTCGGTCGCGTCCTCCGCGCGGTTCGCAACGACGAGACGGTCGTGCAGTCGCTGGGCAAGGATCCCTTCGTGTACAAGATCCAGACGATGGTGCTGGGATCGGCGCTCGGCGGGTTTGCGGGCGCGCTCTGGGCGATGTACGCCCAGGGACTCACGTTCACCACCTTCGCGCCGAGGGTCACCTTCATTACTCTCTTGATCGTGTTCCTCGGCGGCGCGGGCAACAACAAGGGGATGTTCCTCGGGGCGGCCATCTTCTGGGCGTTCCAGCAGGCCACGACCCAGCTCGCATCGTACTTCCCGCCGGCCGTCCGGGTCAACATTCAGGCGTTCCGGCTGGTGGTCATCGGCGTACTCTTTCTGCTCGTGCTCTACTACATCCCCGAGGGGCTGTTGGGGCGCGACAGGAACACCGGATCGGAGGTGGACCAATGAGCGGCGATCCGATCGTCGAAGTCGAGGGGCTCCGAAAGACGTTCGGGGGGATCGTCGCCGTCGACGGCGCCACGTTCGACATCGCGGAGGGCTCGATTACGGGCCTGATCGGGCCCAACGGCGCGGGGAAGACGACGACGTTCAACCTCATCAGCGGGTTCTACGAGCCAGACGGCGGGACCGTCCGGTACGACGGCCGCGACCTCCAAGACATTATGCGCCCCCACCGTGAGGAGACGGCCATCTGGGGTGGCGCGAGCGGGATCACCGTCGGGGCGCTCGGGGGCATCGTCGGATTGGGGCCGCTCGGACTGGGGGCGGTCCCGGCGCTCGGAACGACGGTCGCCGGGGTCGCAGCCGGCGCGGGCGGCTACCTCGCCAAACAGCGGGTGACCCAGCGCCGTCCCGGCCACACCAACAGTCGACCGCATATGCTTGCCCGCGACGGACTGGTCCGGACGTTCCAGCTCACCCGCGAACTCGGGGAGATGACCGCCCTGAACAACCTGATGTTGGCACCGCAGGGTCAGGCCGGGGAGAACCTGGCGAACGCCTGGTTCCGCCGGGACGCCGTCGCCGACGAGGAGGCGGCCGTCAGAGAACGGGCCGAGGAGATGCTGGAGATGCTGGAGATCGACCACCTGCGCGACGAACCCGCGGGCAATCTCTCGGGCGGCCAGCGGAAGCTGCTGGAGCTCGGACGCGTGCTGATGCTCGAACCTCAGGTGATCCTGCTGGACGAGCCGGTCGCCGGCGTCAACCCGGCGTTGACGGAGAAGCTCATGGACCGAATCGAGACCCTGCGGGAACGGGGATACACGTTCTGCATTGTCGAACACGACATGGAAGTGATTATGGAGCTCTCGGACACGATCATCGTTATGAGCGAGGGGAAGAAGCTGGTCGAAGGACGCCCCGAGAAGATCCGCAACGACGAGGCGGTCATCGAGGCCTACCTCGGGGTGGAGTGATCGATGGCGCTGCTCGAAGCCCGCGACGTCGTGTCGGGGTACGGTGACGCGGAGATCCTCCACGGGGTCGAGTTAGACGTCACACAGCGAGAGATCGTCACGATAATCGGCCCCAACGGCGCCGGCAAGTCGACGATGATGAAAGCCGTCTACGGCCTCATCGACTGCTGGGACGGGACAGTCGTGTTCGACGAGCAAGACATCACCGACCTCCGTGCGGATCAGGTCACCGAACGCGGGATGTGCTACGTCCCCCAACGCGAGAACATCTTCCCCACGCTGACGGTCCGCGAGAACTTGGAGATGGGGGCGTACATCGGCGACCCGGCCCCCGAGGACTTCCAGGACGTGTGGGACCGCTTCCCGTTTCTGGAGGACCGCCAGCACAAGCGGGCGAGCGCAATGTCCGGCGGACAACAGCAGATGCTGGCGCTCTCCTCGGCGCTCATGATCGATCCGGATCTCCTGCTCGTGGACGAGCCCTCGGCTGGCCTCGCACCCGACCTCGTCGACGAGATGTTCGAGCGCCTGGTTCGGATCCGCGACGAGACCGACACGGCCATTCTGATGGTCGAACAGAACGCCCGGAAGGCGCTGTCGGTCGCCGACCGGGGCTACGTCCTCGATATGGGCGAGAACCGCTTCGAGGGGACCGGGGACGAACTCCTGGCGAGCGACGACGTGGCCGAACTCTACCTGGGTGGGTGACGCCCCGCGTCGGGTCCGTCGACCGGTGGCCTCCCGCGTCACCGCGGGTCTTCCGACATCACGCCCCCGTATGCGACCGCCGCCAGGGGGCGTCCGCCCGAGCGGTGCTGTTAATTTAACATCTACCCCATATGCGCGCGAATATAAGTATCATATAGTGAGGATTAAGGTCAGTCGAACCGTGGAGTCGGTATGGAAACGCGCAAGGTGCAGCGGCTGGGGCCGTCGACGCTCGCGATGACGCTCCCGGCCGAGTGGGCCAAAGAGCACAACGTCGACAAGGGTGACGAGGTCTCTCTCCGGATGGGTGGGAAAGGGACGCTGACGGTGCTGCCCGAGTCGGCGAGCCAGGAGGACTCCTCGGCGACAATCCGTGCTGACAACCTCGACGCCGACTCCCTCGAGCGGGCGATCGTCGCCCAGTACGTGCTGGGGCGCCGAGTCATCCACATCCAGAAGAACGACGGCGCGCTCGACTCCGAACACATCAACGCGGTCTACCAGGCCGAGACCCAGTTGATGGGGCTGGGCGTCATCGAGGAGACCCCCGACCGGATCGCGATCCGCTGCTCGGTCGACCCCGAGGATTTCACCCTCGACAACCTGCTCGAGCGCCTCGAGAGCACCGGCAGCACGATGCGCGGGGAGGCGATCAAAGCGCTGGCCCACGGCAACACCGACCTCGCGGAGCGCGCGCTGAACCGCGAGCGGCAGGCCAACAAGATCTTCGTCCTCCTGCTCCGGCTGATCTTCACTGCCTACCAGAACCCCAACCTCGCCCGTGCGGTCGGACTGGAGTCGGGGTTCCCGCTCATCGGCTACCGATCGGTGGCGAAGAACCTCGAGCTGACCGCGGACAACGCCGAGGACATCGCGAACATCGTGGTCGACGCCGACGACAACACCCTCGACGTGGACTCGAAGACGATGCGTCGGATCCGGGAGTTCACGGATCAGGTGGACGGGCTCACGCGGACCGCGGTCCAGTCGGTGGTCGAACGCGACTACGACAAGACGGTCGAGTGCCGGACGCTGTTCCGTCAGCTTCGCGACCGCGAACAGGAGATCCTTGACGACCTCCCGGAGATGGACAACGTGGAAGTGCTCCAGATCCGCGAGGTACTGGTCAGCCTCCAGCAGACCGCCCAGTACGCCATGCGGAACGCGGAGATCGCGGCGAATCTCGCGCTCAACGAGGAGTCCGAGCACGTCCAGATCGGATAAGCCTCGCTCCCCACCCGCGGCGGTTCGTATGAACTAAGTTCCGACCTCCCAACTCGGAGGTATGGAAACCGCATCCGCGAGCTCCGACAAGGGGTTCGGGCTGACCGTTCTCTTCGCGATCGTCGCGCTCTTAGGCGTCGTGGGGATGTTCGTCGCGGGGCTGACCGGCGACCAGCTCGCCGCCGCCGTCGGCTTCGCGGTGGCCACCATCGCTGCGTCGCTCGCCGTGTCGGCGACTCACCTCTTCGAGTAGCTCGGACGAGAAACTTAAGTCCGAACCGCCCGTAGATCGTATACGATGAGCGAGTTCACCGAGGAGGACGAGCGGATCGTCAGCTACCTCCGTGAGAGCGTCTCCGCCGGCGAGCGCTACTTCCGCGCGAAGAACATCGCCGACGCCATCGGTCTCTCGGCCAAGCAGGTCGGGGTCCGCCTCCCACAGCTCGCGGAGAAGTCCGAGGACGTCGACATCGAGAAGTGGGGCCGCGCGCGGTCGACGACCTGGCGCGTCACGCGGAGTTGAGAGGTGGCTCGGACCGCGGGCCCCGGCGGGAGCCGCGAGTCTTTTTGATCCCCACTCCTAACAGATCGGTATGACGGTACGCGTCCGGCGGGTCCTCGAGTTCGACGGCCCGCCCGAAGCCGTGTGGGACTTCATTGCCGATCCGTCGAAACGGGCGGACGCGATCAGCGTTGTCGACAGCCACGAGGTCCACGAGAACGGATCGGCGACCTGGCACGTCCGGTTGCCGATCCCGCTTGTGAACTCGACCGTCCGGGTCGAAACCGAGGACGTCGAGCGGGACCCGCCGCAACACGTCAAGTTCGTCGGAAAGTCCTCGACGTTCCGGGTGACCGGCGAACACACGATCGAGCCGACCGAGACGGGCTCGCGCCTCGTCAACGAGTTCGTCGTCGACGGCCGGGTGCCGGGCGTCGAAGGGTTCTTCAAGCGGAATCTCGACGACGAGATGGGAAACCTCGAGCGCGCCTTGCAGCAGGCGGTCGAACCGACCACGTGAACCGCCGGGCGGCGCCGGGACGCGCGTCCGTCCCGGTGGGTTTATGAATATGGGACCCGTCGCACCGAGTGCCGACAAACGACGCTTTTCTCGTCAGAGTCGGCAACCAACACACCCGCCGCACACCGCCGCAGTGTCGGGGTCCGCTGCGGCCCACCGCGTCCAGCGCTCCCTCCTCCCGGAGAGGGAGCGACTGTTCGCTCCGCTCGCTCCTTCGCTGTTCCACCACTTCGCGGTGCCAGCCGCGGCGACGGGCGGCTACGGCGAGGACGCCCGCTTTTCGATCTCGCCGTGGAGCACCGCGGCGTCGAAGTCGTGATCCGGCCGGATGTTGACAAAGTCCAGAAACCGGGCTGCCGCGAGGAGTTCCTCGGGCGAGAACGCTGTCAGCGCCGCGTCGACCGTCCGCTTGCCTCCGATCAGCGGCTCGAAGGCGCCGAGCGCACACGCGATGTCGTAGGACTTGGCGTCCGCCGCCTTGGCGTCGGCCACGCTCGTCGCATCGATGAAGTAGATCTCCCCGCCGCGGATCAGCACGTTCTCCACCCGGAGGTCGCCGTGAAGCAGGTCGTGTTCGTGCATCGTCCGCAGCGCCGCAAACAGCGCGGGTGCGAGGTCCGCCTCGGATTCGGTGTCGAGTTCGTCAAGCGTCCGGAACGCCGGGAGATACTCGAGCACGACCACCCCGAGGCCGTCGACCTCGAACGCCTCGACTGGTTCGGGCGCGTTGAGGCCGATCTCCCGCATCCGTTCTGTGGCCTCGAGTTCGTGTTCCGCCATCTCGACTGGGTCCTCGAAATGCTCGAAGAAGCCCTCGGTCCCGGAGGAAAACGCCCCGAGGTTCCGCCCGGTGGTAAACAGCGCGTGGACCACGGAGTTCTGCTTCGAGATCACCTTCACGAACCACCGGTCGTCGACCACCATCGGCGTTGAGAGCCAGTTGTCGGCGTCGAGAAACCGAACCGACACCTCCTCGCGGCCGTACCGCTCGCGGATCTCGCGGGCCACGGTCTCCAAGCGCGACCACTCCACGCGTCCGCGCAGGAGACGACGGAGCTGCATAGTGGCCCCAACGTCCTACGAGCGTATATACGTCGCCCCGGCGGTTCGGACGCCGTCGCTTGCACAACTCAGGACGGCTCGGCGTAGGCCGGAGACGGCGACGGCGCTCAGTCGATCAGCCGCTCGGCGATCCGACGGGCGCCCTCTGCGGGCGCGAGATCGGGGCGGTCGGCGGCGGTGCACGTCACGTTGCGGTCCAGCTCCGCCGAGAGCCGCTCTTCGAAAACGTCCACGATTCCGGGGATGCAGGCCATCCCGCCGGTAAGGACGATCGGCTTCGAGAGCGCGAGCTGGTAGGGCTTCATATGATCGTTTGCGAGTTGCGAGAGGAAGTTGTTGGCCACCTCGTCGACGGCGTCGTTGACGTAGTCGTGCAACGGCTCCATGACCGACCGCTCGATGGTGAACTCGTGGGCGCCGCCGCCGGGCTGTTGGATCACATCGGTGAACGGTTCGAACTCCTCGAAATCGGCGTGGTCTTCCTTGTACTCTCTTGCGGTCGTGAGGTCGATGTTGACGCGCCCCTGCGTCTCCTCCTCGACTGCGTTTGCGATGCGCCGGTCGACCTCGTTGCCGGTGACCGCCCCCGACACGAACGGCGAGAGCTGCTCGCCGTGGCGGTACGCGGAGGCTTCGAGATTCGTCGATCCCATATTCACCGCCGCAAACACCTGGTCGATGGCTTCGAGGTCGTCGCCGAACGCCGGAATCGACCCGCACAGCGACTCCGGGAAGCTGCGCACCAAGGCGTCGCCCACGGGACTGTTCTCGATCACGCGCTCGAGGTTGCGGAGTCCGGGCTCGTTATCGATGGTGGGGATGGCGTACACGACGGCGCTGTCGGCGTCCAACCCCTCGGTGGTGACGACCTCCCCGAAGAACGTCCCGGCGAGGTCGACGCTCTCGTCGTCTTCGGGGAGGCCCGAGCGGAGCATGTATCTGACGCGATCGGGGTACTCCCGAGCGGCCTGTTCGCCGAACATCACCCGCTCCTCGCCGGTGAGGGCGTCCTCGTAGGTGGCGAGACATGTTAGCGTCCGGACGGTTTCGACGGACCCGTCCCGGACGTACTGGAGTACGGTCCGCGTACTGCCGAGTTTGACGCCGACCGGGGTTGGTCCTGCTTCGGCCGTGGCGTCCGCGTCGGACCCCTCAGCCGCTTCCGTTTCACTATCGTCCGTGTCGGCGGACGCGCCTTCGTCGTCTGCCATACTCGGGTGGAACAGGAACCAATTAAAAAAACTATGGGGGCGCTCCCGCCGAACGAGCGTACAAATATCAGGTCATTGATGACAACCGTGCGATGTAGACCAGGCTCAGGTGGTGGTCGTCGACGTCGTAGGCGTCGGTGTCGGAGACGTCCCCGGAGAACCCCACGAGGTAGTCGCGGAGGTCCGCCTCCACATCCGGGGTCAGCCACCCGACGGTCTGGTAGTATCGGAGCGCGTCCATCGTCCGCTTGAACCCGCCTTTCAATACGAGAAACTCCAGCCAGTCGAAGAGCAGGCGTTCGGCAGCGTACGCGTCGGGGAGGCTCGTGAGGTACGGCTTCGACAGCTCACCGGCGGCGGTCTCGTGAATCAAGAGGTGTTCGAGTTGGTTCTCGCGGAGGGCCTTGCCGGGGTGGCTCCACGATCGTTCCCGGACATCGGGGTCGAACTGAAACCGGCCGACGTCGTCGGGTCGGGCGCGACTGCCGGCGTCGCGCCGCGGTCGTCGCTCCCGTCTGCCGTCCCGGCGGCGACCCTCGTCACCGATCCCGAGGTCGCCGGCGATCCGGTCGGCGCGGACCACCTCGTCGCGATCCTGCGCGTCCGCCGGACCGTCGCGTGGCGCCCGAGCGTCGGCGTCTCGCGGCCGGACCGTGACCCCGTCAGGCTCCGACTCGTCCGGGGACTCCCGACCTCGGGGGGTACTGTCGGATGCTTCCCCGGATCGACCGTTTCGACGCGACTCTCGTCCGTTCCGCCGGGCGTCGTCGACCCGACTCCCGCGGCCCCGTTGCAGTCCCAACCGACGACGCCCGTCACCGGGCCACTCGGCGTCGCTGGACTGACGCGCGTCGCGTCGCTCGTCGGCGATACGTCTGAGCTCTCGGAGGTCGTAATCGTCGGGATCGATGGTCATAGGGTGTGTCCGCCCCACGGCGGTTGGTCGCCGCCCGGAGTGTTGCACAGTCGTTTTCGGCGTCAGTTGATAAGCGTGTCCCCGCCGGTATCAGATCGGATAGTCAACTGGCGTTCGCCGCCGGCCGGCGCGCGGCGGTCCCTACCCGAATCCCGGCGGCTCGTCGTCGTCGTCGGTGTCAACGTCTAACCCCATGTCCGTCCGCTGTTGGTGGAGCCGTTCGATCTGTCGCCGCCGGTAGAGTAGCCCGCCCGCCCCGACGACGAGGATCACCCCGAGTATTCCGGCGAAGATGTAGAGGTCCCGCTGGAGGTAGTACCGCACAGAGACCGTGTCGGCAGTCACCGACTCCGCCCACGCGATCTGTACCCGGCCGCGGTCGTCGCGGGCGGTCTCGTAGTTCCCCGGTGACACCTGACCGAACACGGGGAAGTCGATCTCCCGGTTCTCCGGGAGCACGATCTCGTAGGTCCCGTCGACGTAGGTGGGGAGCGTGAACCGCTTCGGCGTCCCGCCGCTGGTGAACGCAAGCCGCCCGCCGGCGGCGCCCGGCGGGAGGTCGACGACCGTCTCGTCTCTTGTCTCGCGCACCTCCCCGCCGCGCTCGCGGAGTTCGCTCCCCGTGACGATCGTCCCGTTGGGGTACCGGTACCGGACTGCCTGGATCGACAACGGGTTGGACCCGCCGAACCCGTCTCGACGGAACAGGTCGATCGTCGATTGGTTGACTTCCATCACTGCCCGGAACTGGGTGTTCTCCTGGACCGTGACGTGGACTGTCCGATTGGTCTCCCAGTTGTAGGGCTCGGCGGGGTCGCTGTCGAGGGTGTCCTCGGAAACCGGGCCGGTGCCGAAGCCGAGGCACCCGCTCGTGAGGGCGAGCAGCGCCAGACAGCCGGCCGCGAGGAGGAGTCGCCGGTTCATACGGAGTGATGGGCGTTCGGATTCATATGATTCGTGGCCGCGCGGCTCACGTCAGGACACACTTCAGTTCCGACCGGAGGTGGGGGCCGATGCTGGCGAGCAGCCCGGGTGGGTCGGTCGTCTCGGGGCAGACGATGCTCTGCTCCAACAGCCCCAGTCGCTCGACGGTCACGATGTCGTCGGCGTGGCCGGCGCGGTTGACCGTCGCCCGCACTCGGCCCCGAGTCGCGCTGTTCACGTTCACCCGGCCGCTGCCGTCCTCCCGCGTCCACTCGTACAGCTGATCGCGGGTTGCGTCGGCCAGCCGCGAGGGCTCGCCGTAGACGAACCGGAGTGGGGTGTGCTGGACGATCCCGAATCGGTCGCGGACCTGTTCGGGCGTGCCGGTTCCGAGCCCGAGTTCGTCGGTCGGGATCCGGACTCTGGTTCCGTTGCCGACGTCGAGCAGCCACCCGTCGTCGTCCCAGGCGTCGAGGGTTCCCACGTAGGTCTCTCCGGGTTCGAACTCGGTGCCGATCACCCCCCAGGATTCGGCGAGGAGGTTACCGGCGGCGGTGGCGTCCTCGCCGGCGAGGTCGACCGCGACGAAGTCGTCGTCGCGGACGTCGATCGACCACTCCACCGCGAGGTCGCCGACCTCGTTGTCGATCAGCGAGTCGAATCCCTGAATCGCACGGCCGCGGGCGTCACCGCCGACGTAACACTTGGTTGCGAGAACGACCATCAGTCCTCACGACCCACGCCGACGTTGAGTTCGTCGCGGAGCTCCGCGATCCGCCGCTCCATCGCGCCGACCATATCGTCGTTCTCCATCGGTTCGAGCGGGGCACCCGTCTCGGGACACTGGAAGCCCTGCTCCATCGCCTCGGAGAACTCGAACCGGATGCCCGCCGGCTCCGAGAGGTAGAACTCGTGGGTCTGCTCGTACTCCAGGCGCTCTTCTAACGCGTCGAGCAGCCGGTGCATCTCCTCGCGGAGGTTCTCCGGGATGTTCTCGTAGTGGAACGTCCACAGGTAGGTCAGCCACCCCGAATCCTCGTCGCGAACCCGACGGTACTCCGCGAGGTCGTTCTCGTAGAGGATAAAGAGCGCGCGTCGAACGTCGTTGAGCTCGAGCCCCAACTCCTCGGCGAGTTCCTCGTCCGTGACCTCGCCGTCCGGTGGGGCCGCCGCAACCGGCATCCCCGTCGGTCCGACCAGTTCGTGGAGGTATTTCTGGATGACAGGGTCGTTCAGCAGCTCCTCAAAAGCCATTGTCTATGTTTGCGCCGCTCAGTCGTTTTAAAGTTGCGGAAGCGGGGGAGCCCGGGCCTAAACGCCTCCAGGAACTCGGCTCTCACGCGGCTGCCGCCGACACAATCCGAACGGCGGGGAGCCAGCCTGAGAACGCCATCCACCCCGCGTGTGCGCGACCAGCACCGATTCCCAGTCCGTGGCAACCGTTTCCAGCGTTTATGAACCTTTTGGCCGAACGACCGGTACTGTTTAGTTAAGACTGGATCCGCTGTGATAGTGGCTGAGAAGACCTCGGAAGCCCCTGCGCTCTCGACTCGA
>Ga0209917_1000104_pt1 | contig 31673 bp, 30 predicted proteins | sample SalPon2_C_H2O_MG_FD_185710 | JGI IMG/M metagenome (GOLD analysis project Ga0209917, IMG submission 185710) | Salt pond water microbial communities from South San Francisco under conditions of wetland restoration - Salt Pond MetaG R2_C_H2O_MG... | ecosystem: Environmental > Aquatic > Non-marine... | reverse complement strand
GGTCGGGCATCCGGGCGATCGAGTGGGGCGACCGGTCGTTCCCGGTCGCCGTCGCGCGCGCTACCGGGCGGTGGTCGCGGTGAGCCGACCGGAGCGGGACGACCGCCCCCCGACCGCCGCCGTCCTCGGCGGCCTCGTCGCCGGGTCGGTCGCGTCGCTGGCGGCGGCGCTCGCCGACCCCCTCGGCGGCGCGGTCGTGGGGCTCGCCGCGGCCGCCGTCCTCGCCGGCTCGCTCCGCCGGGCGCATCGCCTCCTCTCGTGGGGCGTCGGCGTCGGCGCCGTCGGCCTCGCGGTCGCGGGGTACCGCGGCGGCGCGGTCGAGCCCCTGCTCGCGGCCGGCGTCGCGCTCGCGCTGGCGTGGGACCTCGCGGACCACGGGATCACCCTCGGCAGGCAGGTGGGGCGCGGGGCCCGGACGCGCCGGAACGTCGCGGTCCACGCCGGGACGAACCTGCTCGCGGGCGGGCTCTCGGTCGCGGTCGTCTACGGCACCTACCTGGCGGCGGCGGGGAACCAGCCGATCGCCGCGCTCGCGCTGCTGCTCTTCGGGGCGGTGGCGCTGGCGTCGGCGCTCCGGTGACGACGCCTCGGCGACCCACCACCGATCGCGGACGCTTTTAAGCCCTCTCGCCGACGCTTCGGTATGCACCTCGAAGCGCCGGAGCCGACCGCCCGGACCGCCCAGCGTTCCCGTCTCGCCCGGACCGCCCGGACCGCCCAGCGTCCCCGTCTCGCCCGAACCGCCTCGACCCCCTCGCTCCCCCGGCGGTGGTCCGCGTGACGGATCTCGTGACGTTCGGCGAGACGATGCTCCGGCTCTCGCCGCCGCGCGGCGAGCGACTGGAGACCACCGACAGCCTGGGCGTGCAGGCCGGCGGCGCAGAGAGCAACGTCGCGGTGGGCGCCGCGCGGCTCGGCGTCGACGCCGTCTGGCTCTCCAGGCTGCCGGACTCGCCGCTCGGGCGGCGGGTCGTCGGCGAACTGCGGAGCCACGGCGTCCGGATGGGCGTCTCGTGGGCCGACCCCGAGACGAGCCGGCTCGGCACGTACTACCTCGAACACGGCGGCGAGCCGCGCGGGACGAACGTGATCTACGACCGCGCGGACGCCGCGATCACCGCCGTCACGCCCGCGGAACTCCCGACCGGAGCCTTAGAGGCGGCCGAGCGGTTCCACACCACGGGGATCACGCCCGCGCTCTCGGACCGGGCCGCGGAGACGACGACGGCCCTGCTCCGCGCCGCGGGCGAGGCCGGCGTGACGCGCTCGTTCGACCTCAACTACCGGGCGAAGCTCTGGGACCCCGAGACCGCCCGCGCCGCGTACGAAGATCTGTTCGAACACGTCGACACCCTCTTCGTCCCCCTGCGGGACGCTCGTGAGGTGTTAGGTCGCGAGGGCGGTGCAATCGATGTCGCCCACGGGCTCGCGTCGTCGTTCGACTTCGAGACGGTCGTCGTCACCCGCGGGACCGAGGGGGCCGTCGCCCTCCGCAACGGCGCGGTCCACGAGCAGGGCGTCTTCGAGGCCGACACCTTCGACGCGATCGGCACCGGCGACGCGTTCGTCGCCGGGTACCTGACGAAGCGGATCGACGGGGGGAGCGTGCCCGACGCCTTGGAGTGGGCCGCCGCGACCGCCGCGCTGAAGCGCACCGTCGACGGCGACCTCGCGGTGGTCACGCCCGACGACGTGGCGGGCGTCGTCGACGGCGCGGGCGGGATCGATCGGTAGGCCGTTTATAAACCGCTCCGCAGCGAGACGCGTTTCGAGCCGCCTCTTATAAATGAGAATCTCCCGCGAAGCGCGCTCGACTACCCTCGGGAGCGCGCGGTGCGGTCGCTGTGCGGCGCCGTGCGGCCGGGGCGGGACTCAGAGGGGCAGTCGCGAGGACGACGTTCGACGACGCAAGCACCGCAGGAGCGAGCGTCGCGAGCGACGAGGAGCGCAGCGAGTCGCACGAGTCGTCGCGACTGGGGCTTTGGCGGCGTTCGCACTCCGTTCGCATTTATCAGCCACTTATAAGCGATCGCCGTCGTAGCACTCCGCTTCCACGCGCCGGTCGAACAGCCGCGAGAGCAGCGTGGTCAGGGGGCCCGCGACGCCCTCGCCGTCGCCGTCGACCGCGATACCGTCCACCGTGGCGACCGGCCGGACCTCCCACGTCGAGTTGGTGAGGAACACCTCGTCGGCCTCGCGCACCGCGTCGGGCGCGTAGGTCCCCTCCTCGACCGGGATCCCCTCCTCCTCGGCGATCTCGATCACCGTGCGCCGCGTCACGCCGGGGAGGATCGGCCCGTCGAGCGAGGGCGTCTTGAGGGCGGTGCCGTCGGCGAAAAAGAGGTTCGCGGTCGCCCCCTCGGCGACGTTGCCCTCGGGGTCGAGCAGCAGCGCCTCGTCCGCGCCGGTCACGCGCAGTTCCAACCGCGCGAGGATGCCGTTGAGGTAGTTGTGCGTCTTCGCGTCGGCCGGGAGCGCCCGCGAGGAGGGTTTACGTACCTTCGTCGTCTGGAGCGCGGCGGGTCCGTCGTGGACCGCCTCGGCGTCGACGCCGCCGCGGGGAAGCGGCTTCGCGATCACGACGACGGTCGGGTCGACCTCGGGTTGTGGGTCGAGCGTGCCGGGCTGGACGCCGCGAGTGATCGAGAGCTTCAGGTAGGCGTCGGCGAACGCGTTGGCCGCGAGCGTCTCGTCGATCCGCGATTTCAACTCTGTATCCGCGAGCCCGTGGTCGAGCCCGAGCGTCTCGCAGGTGTCCGCGAGCCGCGCCGCGTGGTCGTCCCACCGAAAAACCTCGCCGCCGTACGCGCGCATCGTCTCGAAGGCGGCGTCGCCGTAGGCGAACCCGCGGTCCTCGACCGAGACGGTCGCCTCGCTCGCGGGGACGACCTCGCCGTCGACGTGGTAGCGGGGCTCGTCGCCGTCGCGTTCAGACATCCTCACACACCTCCACGAAGTTCGCGACCATGGCCTTCCCGCGCGGCGTCAGGATGCTCTCGGGGTGGAACTGGACGCCGACGTGAGGCTTCTCGCGGTGGCGCACGCCCATCACGACCTCGCGTTCGTCCTCCGTGCGCGCGGTCTCGACCAGTTCGTCGGGGAGGTCCTCGCGCTCGACACAGAGTGAGTGGTACCGGCCGACGCGAAGCCGGTCGGGGAGGCCGGCGAACACGCCCGCGCCGTCGTGGGTGATAGTCGACGGTTTCCCGTGGACGACCTCCGGGGCGTGGCCCACCGGACTCCCGCCGTGTGCACACAGCGCTTGGTGGCCGAGACAGACGCCGAACACGGGCCGGTCCAGCTCGAAGGCGTCGATCGACACCCCGGCCGCCGCGGGGGTCCCCGGCCCCGGCGAGACGACGACGCCGTCGGGGTCGAGGGCGCGAATCTCCTCGACGCCGACCGCGTCGTTGCGCCGCACCGCGACCGCGCCGGCGACCTCGCCGACGTACTGGACCAGGTTGTACGCGAACGAGTCGTAGTTGTCGACGACGAGGATCCGAACGTCCGAGTCGCCCGCGCCGGGTCGCCACCCGTCCGCCGCCACCCGGTCGGGCTCGTCGGTCATCGCTCCTCCTCCACGGCCATCCCGCCGGCCGCGAGCGCCTCGTCGACCGCGGTCACGAGGGCCCCGGCCTTCGCGAGCGTCTCCTCGTACTCGGCGTCCGGCTCGGAGTCGTGGACGATGCCGGCGCCGACGCGCAGGTGGTACTCGGTCGCCCACCGGACCAGCGTCCGGATGACGATGTTGAGCGTCGCCCGGCCGTCGAAGCCGGCCGCGAGCATCGAGCCGGTGTAGGGGCCGCGCCGCGTCGCCTCCAGCTCGTCGATGATCTCCATCGTCCGGGGCTTCGGCGCGCCGGTGATCGTCCCGCCGGGGAAACACGCCGCGACGGCGTCCGCGAGCCCGACGTCGCGGTGCGCCTCTCCCTCCACCAGGCTCACGAGGTGCATCACCTCGCTGTACCGGTCCACTCGGCGGTACTCGGCCACGTCGACCGTGCCGAACCGGGAGACCTTCCCGAGGTCGTTGCGCTCTAAGTCCACGAGCATGGCGTGTTCCGCGCGCTCTTTCGCGTCGCCGGTGAGCTCCGCCTCCATCTCGGCGTCCTCGGCCGGGCTCTCGCCGCGCGGTCTGGTGCCGGCGATGGGCTCCGTCACGAGTCGCGCGCCGGCCTCGGCTGTCTCCTCGTCGCGACCCGTTTCGTCCGTGTCCGTGGCCGGAATCCGCTCTAAGAGCAACTCCGGGCTCGCGCTCACGAGGTCGACCCCGGCCGGCCGCCGCGAGAACTCTATCAGCCCGGAGTACGGCGCCGGGTTCACGCTCCTGAGGGCGTCGTACGCCTCGACGGGGTGGACCGCGGCCGGCGCGCGAAGCCGCTGCGAGACGTTCGCCTGGAAGGTGTCGCCGTCGCGGACGAACCCCTTCACCCGCCGGACCGCCTCCGCGTACGCCTCGCGGCCCGCGTCGCTCTCGAAGGTCGCCGTCTCGGCCTCCGGGTCGGGAGCCGGGCCGACCGCGGGGTCGCCGGACTCGATCCGGTCGATCAGCGCGCCCGCCCGCGCCGCCCCGTCGTCGAAGAGCGCGTCGAGCGCGTCGCGGTCGCCCGCGGGGTCGTCGAGCCCCTCGGGCACGCGCGGGCAGGCCGTCACCCGGAGCGTGACGGGCTCGTCGCTCCCCGCCGAAACCGGGCACTCCCACGCCGCCACGCGGTCGAACAGGCCCACCGCGAGCCGGGGGAGCCCTCGGTCGTCGACCGCGCCCGGACCCGCCGGCGCCGACGCCGGGAACGTCTCCAGTTCGCGGGCCACGTCGTACGAGAGCCACCCGAACGCGCCGCAGGGGTAGGGGACCTCGCAGTCGCCCCGCGCGAGGGTCTCGCCGTCGAGTCGGCCCTCCAAGGCCGCGAGCGTGGGGCTCGGGCGTCGGTAGTCGCCGGTGTCGGCCTCGCGCGTCGCCATCGCCGCCTCGTCGGAGACGGTGAGCCGCTCGACCGGGTCGACGCCGAAGTACCCCCAGCCGGGCTGGCCGCCGGTGGTCTCATAACAGAAGCCGCCGGGGCCGTCGCGAGCGCGCCGGTAGGCCGCGAAGGGGTCGTCGACGGCGACCCGGCGCTCGACCGGGACGCGGGCGCCCGCGGGCGCCGCGGCGGCGACCTCGCGGAATCGGTCCCGGTCGGTGTGTACCGATCGCTGCATGTCTCCCGGTTCGGCGGCGCGGACGAAACAGTTGCGGTCGGGGGGCTCAGAACTCGCCGGCGCGGTCGATCCACGTCGCGGCCCGCTTTTCGCCGACGCTCGTCCCCTCGGCGACCGCCTCGGCGTCGGCGGCCGCCAGATCCGCGACGGTCTCGATGCCGATGTCGGCGAGTCGCTCGGCGTAGGCCGGGCCGATCCCTTTTATCTCCTCGACGGCGACGCCCGACTCCGCGGCGGCTGCGTCGCGATCGGCGTCTGTCGGTCCGTCGTCGGACGCTTCCTCGGTCTCGTCTGCGAGTTCGGTCTCGTCGGCCGGCTCGTCGCCGGCAGGTTCGGCCGTCTCGTCATCGACTGCCTCGTCGCCGGCAGGTTCGGCCGCCTCGTCATCAACTGCCTCGTCGCCGGCAGGTTCGGCCGTCTCGTCATCGACTGCCTCGTCGCCGGCAGGTTCGGCCGCCTCACCCGGCTCGTCCTCAACCGTCTCGTCGCCGATCGGTTCACTCTCGTCGACCGCCTCGTCATCGACCGCCTCGTCGCCGGCAGGCTCGTCATCGACCGACGCACTCCCGCCGCCCGCGTCTTCCGCCTCGGCGCCGGGGGCCTCCTCGACTGCCGCCTCGTCCGCGCCCTCGTCGTCGTCCGCGTCGGAGCGCTCGGACTCGCGTTCGACGGTCACTTCCGGGTCTGTCTCCTCGCGCTCTGCGGGGTCGCTCCCGATGCCGAGTTTCGCTTTGATCTTCTGTAGTAGGGCCATTACGCGAAGGTACGACCGTGGGATATTTAAAAGCCGTCGCCGCCGCGGAACGCCTCGCCGCGTCGCGTCCGGCTGCCGCCCGCTCCCGGCGAGGCCGTCCCGCCGGCTTATAAGCGTCACCGGCGCGAACGGCCGGCATGGACGCTCTCAATCCGGTGATGTGGTCGGTCCACGTCGGCTTCGCGGTGCTGTGGACCGGCAGCGTGTTCTTCGTCGCGACGGCGGTGCTTCCCCCCGCGCTCCGCGGCGACATCGACGGCGACGCGCTCGGCTCGATGGTCGACCGACTCCGGTGGATCACCCGTATCGCCGCGCTCGCGTTCCTCGCCTCCGGCGGCCACATGGCCGGCACCCTCTACACGGTCGAGTCGCTCACGAGCACCGGCCGCGGCCACCTCGTCTTGACCATGATCGGCCTGTGGTTCCTGATAACCGGCCTCGTCGAAGCCGGCAGCGGGAAACTCACAGACGGTCTCGACGCCGGCAAACTCCGCGAGCCGGCCCGCGACGCGAAACCCTTCTTCTACGGCGCCGCCGGGCTCTCGGTGGCGCTCGTCGTGACGGCCGGCCTCCTCGCGAGCCCGACGCTGCTGTAGCTCGGTCGCGCCCCGCGACCCCGCCCGACTACTCCAACTCCGCCCGCAGCGCGGCGTTCATCGCCTCCACGGGCGCGTCGGCGCCGGTCCAGATCTCGAACGCTTCGACCCCCTGGAACAGCAGCATCCACGCGCCGTCTATCGTCGTCGCGCCCGCTTCGGCAGCCTCCCGGAGGAGCCGCGTCTCGATGGGCGCGTACACGGCGTCGAGGACGGCCAGACCGCCGTGGAGGTGGTCGGCCGGCACCGGCGTCGCCTCGGGGGCGTCCATCCCGACGCTGGTCGCGTTGACCAACACGTCGGCGCCGGCGACGCGGGCGCCGAGGTCGTCGAGCCCCCCGCCGGTCGCGCCGGGGACCGCCTCGGCCAGTTCGACCGCTCGCTCGGCGGTGCGGTTCGCGACGTGGACCCCGGCGCCCGCGTCGGCCAGCGCGAACGCGGCCGCCCGCCCCGCGCCGCCGGCTCCGACCACGACCGCCTCTCGTCCGTCCAACTCCACGCCGTGGTGGGCGAACGCGCGTTTCACGCCCTCGGCGTCGGTGTTGTGGCCGCGGGGGCGGTCGGCGTCGCCGGACCGGACCGGCCCGAAATCGACCGTGTTGACCGCGCCGATCCGCTCGGCGAGCGGCGCGGGATCGACCGCCGCCAGCGCGTCCTGTTTAAAAGGAACCGTGACGTTGAGCCCGGCGACGCCGAGCGCGCCGGCGCCGTCGATGGCGGCGACGGCGTCGTCCGGGGCCGGCTCGAACGTCAGGTAGCGCGCGTCGATTCCAAGCGTCCCGTAGCCGGCCTCGTGCATCGGCGGCGACAGCGAGTGGCCGACCGGGTTCCCGATCAGTCCGTACACGTCCATGCCCGCTCAGGCGGCCGCGACCGACTAAAGCGGCGCGGTCGGTCGGACGCGTCACTTGCCGTCCGTCTCTCGGTCCGTGTCGATCACGTCTTCGAGCGTCTCCGTGCCCACGTCGCTCGCGAGTTTGACGCCCACGAGCGACACCACGATGCCGCCGACGATGAACGCCGTGAGCTGCTGGACCGGACTGACGGTGAGGCTCCCCATCTCGAACGCGGGGAGGATCGACTCCTGTGCGAGAAAGTAGCCGGCGAACCCGCGGACGACGAGCGCGACCGCGGCGATGACGAAGGGGAGGTTGAGGTACGGGGTGCGAATGCCCTCGTCGCGGATCAGCTCGTCGAGCAGTCGCCCGACCGCCGCCGTCACGCCGGCCACGGCGAACCACGGGACCGCGGTGTAGACGAACTCGACCGCCTCCACCAGCGCCGGCGTGTCGTTTAATCCCGACGCGGCGAGGAAGCCGAAGAAGCCGCCGACCAGCGCGAGCCCGCCCGCGACCACGTACGTCACGATCGACACCTGCCCGGCGTACAGCGCTTCGCGTATCCGCTCCGGCATCCCCGCGACGACGCGGTCGATCGCGAGTCCTTTATAAAGGAGCGCCCCGCCGAGCAGCCCGGCGACGCCCGCGATCGCCTCGCCGGCGGAGAACCAGTAGAACAGCGCGGGCACTAAGAGGAGCGCGATCCCGAACGGGACGAGGATCGTCGACCGGAGCTGCTCGTCGGCGAGGAACTGCTTGAGCAGGTAGTAGGTCGACTCGATGTCGCGGGCCTGCCGCACCACCACCCGGTCGACCGAGTCGACGGGAATACGCGACTCCACGATCGGGAGGACCCGTTCGTCCTCGGCCGAGTCGACGACGACGATGGCGGCTCGGGGGTCGTAGCGGTCAACGAGGTCGTCGAGCTGGGCGGCGATCGAGCGGTCGGCGCCCACCGCGCTGTCGCTTTCTGCCGAGACGACCGCGACGACCGACTCCTCGCGCTCGTCGCGGAGGTCGCGAGCGACTCGCAGCGATTCGAGCAGACAGTTGACGCTGGCGTCTTCGGGGTCGCTCAGGCCCGCGTCGGTGACGAGCGAGCGGACCGCTTCCCAGCCGGCGACCGGCATCGGGACGTTCGTGGCCCGGCCGATCGCCCCGGAGCGGTCGATACAGATGACCAGCGTCGTCACGTGCTGACACTCGATCCGACCGGATAAAAAGTTCCCCGTCGCTCACCGTCGCCCGAGGGCGCCGTCGCTTATCGCAGTTCGACGTCCACGTCGCCGCCCTCGTTCGTGAACACGCTCGCGACGCCGCTGCCGGCCGCGAACGCGACGCGCTCGGCGCCGATGCCGAGCCGCTCCGCCAGCCCCCGCTCGGGCGTGAACTCGCGAATCTCGGGCTCGGCGTCGATCAGCTCCGCGAGTCGGTCTTCCACGTCGTCCTCCGTCCCGAGCTCGTCGACGAGGCCGATTTCGGCGGCGTCGGTCCCGAGGTACACCCGCGCTTCGGTCTCCCGGATCGCGTCCGGGTCCATGTCTCGCCCCTCGCTGACGGTCTCGACGAACTGCTCGTAGTAGCCGTCGATGATCCCCTGGAGGTACTCGCGCTCCTCCTCTTCGATTTCGCGGAGCGGCACCCCGGCGTCTTTGTACTCGCCGGCGGTGAACTGCTCGTAGGAGATGCCGAGCTTGTCGGCCAGCCCGGCCGCGTTCGGGCGAGAGCCGACGACGCCGATGGAGCCGACGAGGCTCGCGTCGCGCGCCCACAGCTCGTCGCAGCCGCTCGCGATCCAGTAGCCGCCGGACGCGCAGGTGTCGGTGGCGTACGCCAGCGTCGGGCCGTCGAAGTCGGCCGCCGCGCGCCGGATGTCGTCGCTCGGGAGCACCTCGCCGCCCGGCGTGTTGAGTTCGACGACGAGCGCCGCCGCGTCCTCGTCGTCGTCGGCCGCCTCGATCTGCTCGACCACGTCGTCGGCGGTCGTCCCGCCGGGCCCCGAGAGCGGCGAGGGGCGCCCGCTGTTCCGGCGGATCGGCCCGGAGACCCGTACCTTCGCGACGTTGTACTCCTCGCTCTCGCCGAACCGCCCGCGGGTGAGCCGCGAGACGATTCGCCCGCCCGCCACCGTCGCCGTCGCGCCGACCACGGCGGCCGCGAGGAGAGCCCGCCCGTCCGACCGCGCATCGCTTGCCATACCGTCGAATGGAGGCCCGTCGGTTTATATGCTATCGCTGCGGGCGAGGCGCGGCCGGCGGGCTGGGCGGTTTCGGCGGCTTGGCCGAGAAGATGGGCGGTTTCGGCGACGCTGTCGCGGTGTAGCGAAAAGGCGGAAAACCGCTCGGTGTCCGAACTTACAGCAGGCCGGTCTTCTGGAGCTTCATCAGGTCCTCGGTGTCGAGCGTCTCGCCCTCCTTGAACTTCTGGTAGATCTCCTCGGCTTCCTCCTTCTCCTCTTCGCGCTTCTCGGCGCGCTCGTCTTTGCGCTCCTTCTCCTCTTCCTTGTCGAGTTCGCGCAGGCGCTTCTGGACGCGCACGAAGTCCTCGTGGTGCTGGTCGGCGGCCTCCTGGGCCTCGACGAACAGCTCGTGCATCTCGTCGGCCTCGTCACGGATGTCGTCGGCCTCGCGGTAGGCCTCGATCATCTGGTTGTGGTGTTCCTGGGCCTTGTCCGCGAGCTCCGTCACCTTCTGGTGGTGCTGGGACGCCTCGGACCGAACCTCCTCGGCCTCCTCGACGAGGTCGTCGAGCTCGCTGGTGTCGTCGACCTTCTCTTTCTTCTCGGCGAGCTTCTCGCGTTTCTCGTCGATCTTCTCGATGAGTTCGCGCTCGTCCTCGGCGTCGAGAACCTCCGTCTGCTGGCGGAATTCGAGGTCTTCGATCTCGGATTCGAGCTCCTCGATGGACTTGCCGGAGCCGAGCTCCATGTCCTGTTTGAGCTCCTCGACCTCGTCGAACAGCTCGTTGGCGTCGGCGTTGAGCTCGTTGCGCTTGTCCTTGTGTTCCTGGACCTGCTCGTTGAGCTCGTCGCGCTTCTCGCGGTGTTCCTGCGCCTCGTCGACCTTCTCGCGCGTCTTCGCGTTGAGGTCGTCGCGCTTGGAGGCGCGCTCGGAGGCCATCTGGTTCAGCTCGTTGCGTCGGTCTCGCAGCTGTCCGGCGCGTTTGATGAGCTGGCCCTTCGACCCGTTGTCAAGGTCGTCCTCAGAAAGGTCCACGTTGTCCGCTCCGTCCATCGCCTCGATATCGTACTGTTCGATGACTTCTTCTTTCGTTACCATTTTTTATCTCTCCATCACCGCTCCGGGGGTAGCGGGCGCTCGCCACTGTGCGTCAAGCCGTACACAAGAGCTCCCGTTCATTTCAGCGTGCGATCCCACCAGCGCCGGAGGCGTTCTGGTATCAAACGATACCGCAGGCCGACATATAAATACTTCGGTGGATCGGGTGTAAGACGGTAGCACGGGCCGTCTACTCCCCGATCCGTGATCACCGATCACATACCAACCCGTCAGTAGCGAGCCGACAACCGACCGCTCGCAGGTCACACCGTCGCGCAGCCCGACGCGTTCACGACTCACCCCGCCGACTCGCCAACCGCGTACGAGAGCACGATACCGTCGTCGAGCCGCTCGGTGTCGACTAATTCGAGCCGCGGGAACGACTCAGTGAACCCCTCTCCGTCGGCGAGCGTCGGGGCGTCGCGCCCGCCGATAACCATCGAGCCGACGTAGAGGTGTAGCTCGTCGACGAGACCGGCGTCGAAACACGAGTAGATGATCTCGCCGCCGCCCTCGACCATCAGCCGCCCGACGCCACGGTCCGCGAGCGCGTCGACGCCGGCCGCGAGGTCGACGTGGCCGCCGTCGTCGCCGTCAGCGTCGGCGCCGTCGCCGCCACCGTCGTCAGCGTCGACGCCGTCGCCGCCACCGTCGTCAGCGTCGCCACCGGTGCGCTCGACCACCACCACCTCCGCGCCGGCGTCGGCGAGGGCTTCGCGCCGGGCGTCGGGCGCCGCCTCGGAGACGAGCAGGTAGGTCGTCGCCGCGTCGTCGAGAATGCGGGCGTCGGTCGGGGTGCGCCCGGTCGAGTCGACGACGACGCGAGCGGGGTTGCCGGCGCGCCCGTTTCGCAGGCGTTCGACGCGCCGGGCCTCCTCGTCGAGCGTGAGGTGCGGGTCGTCCGCGAGGACGGTCCCGACCCCGACCAACACCGCGTCCGCGGCCGCCCTGACCCGGTCGACGCGGTCGAAGTCCTCCGCGCCGGAGATCCGTAGCTGCTCCCGGCGACGCGTCGCGAGTTTCCCGTCGACGCTCTGTGCGGCGTTGACGACGACGTGCATACGAGCCGGTCGTACGGGCGGGAAATGGTCGTTTCGGTCGCGGCGGTCGGCGTCTCACTCGGTCGCCCACAGCCACGCCGCCACGACCGCCGCGAGCGCGAGCGCGGCGGCGAGCAGCCCGAACGCGAGCCGAAACCCGGTCGCGTCGGCCACGGCGCCGACCGTCGCGGGGGCGAGCGCTCCGGCGCCCATCAGCAGGGTCCGAGTCACGCCGAGGCCACCCCCCGCGAGCCGCTCGGGGAGCGCCTCGACCAGGTACGCGCCCCGAACCGGGCGGAACCCGTGCGACCCGAGCCCGAAGGCGACGACGAGGGTCCCCAGAACGACGGGCCCGGAGCCGGCGCCGGCGACGACGCCGACGAGGGCCGCCGCCGCGAGCGAGAGGGCCGCGACCATCACCGGGAACCGCCCGAGCCGGTCGGAGAGGTCGCCGGAGACGAGTTGGACGAACGTGACCGCGAACAGCCCCGAATAGAGCAGGTTCGCGGTCGCGGTCGACAGGTCGGCCGCCCGCGAGAGGTACAGCGGGAGGAAGGCGACCGCCCCGTTGTAGGCGAACGAGAAGGCTATCGTCGCGAGGACGAACGCCGTCAGCCGCCGGTCCTCGAACAGCCCGAGGTAGTCGCGCGCGCTCGGCTCCGGCCCCTCGCGCTCCGGCCCGCGGTCGGTGCCGTCCGGGAGGCGCTTCGGGACGTGCGCGACGAAGACCGCGGCGAGCCCGAGCGCGGCGGCGCCCGTGACGACGAACAGCCCGCGCCAGTCCGCGCCCGGCAGCCGCGAGAGCATCGCTTCGAGCGCCGGCGGCGCGGCGAGAAAGAGGGTGACGGCCGCCGGCGCCGCGACGCCGCCGAGCGCGCCGAACGTGTCGTAGGCGCCGAGCGCGCGCCCGGTCCGCGCCGGGTACATCCGCGAGAGCAGCCGCACCGCGACCGTCTTGTGCGCGCCCGTCCCCGCGCCGATCACGAGCATCGCGACCGCCAGCACCGCGAAGGGGGTGTCGAAGAGCAGCGCGAGGGCGCCCGCACCCGCCACGGCCGCCCCGGCCGCGATCACCCGGACCGCGCCGACCCGGTCGGCGACGGCGCCGCTCGGGAACTGCAGCAGGGCGTAGACGGCCATGAATCCCGAGAACGCCGCGCCGACGGCGGCGTTGCTCACGCCGTAGCTCGCCTGCAGCGGCTCGAAGAGCGGAGGGAACGCGTACCGCACGAACTTCCCGAGAAACCAGACCAGGGACGTGAGCACCAGCACGTCGTACTCCCTGGCCCGGCCGAGGTTCATCGCTCGTGGCTACCCCGGTGACGGATATAAATAACTGGGACCGCCCGGATGCTGCCGGTCGCCGACCGGCCGAGCCCCGTCGCGGTCGACACCGTTTTTCCGTCGCCGCCCGACCCACGCACCGTGTCCGATCCAAGCGCCCACCACGTCGGGATCACGGTCGCCGACTTAGACCGCGCCGTCGACTTCTACACCGAGACGTTCGACTGCGACCTCCTCTCGGAGTTCGCGGTCGGCGGCGACGCCTTCGCCGAGGCGGTCGCCGTCGACGACGCGTCGGCCGAGTTCGCGCACCTCGACGCCGGCGACGTCGTCTTCGAACTCGTCGCGTACGACCCCGCCGCCCCCGGCGAGGCCCCCGAACTCAACCGCCGTGGAGCGACGCACCTCGGCGTCTCGGTCGACGACGTGGCGGCCTTCTACGCGGACCTCGACGACGACGTGGAGACGCTGAGCCCGCCGCGAACCACGGAAAGCGGGACGACGATCCTGTTCGTCAGGGACCCGGAGGGGAACCTGATCGAAGTGCTCGACGCCTGACGCGGTCGGCCCCAGTCACGTCACTTCACTCGACGTCACTTCACTCGACGTCACTTCACTCGACGTCACTTCACCTTCGTGCCCGGCCCGGCGTCCTCGTAGGTCGTGAGGAGGTCGGCCTCCTCGCCGGCGGCCAGCACCATGCCGTTGGACTCGACGCCGAACAGCTCCGCCTTCTCCATGTTCGCGAGGACGACGACCTTCGTCTCGGGGAGGTCGTCCACGTCGTGGAGCTGTTTGAGCCCCGCGACGATCGTCCGGGTCTCCGCGCCGAGGTCGACGCTGAGTCTGAGGAGGTCGTCGGCGCCCTCGATGGCCTCGGCCGCCTCGATCCGGCCGATCCGGATGTCCAGTTCCTGGAAGTCGTCGAAGCTGATGCGGTCGTCGCTGAGAGGTTCGATGTCGGTCATGTCGGTGTCGGTGTCGGTCATGTCGGCGTCGGTGTCGTCTGCGCCCTCGGCCTCGCTGTCTTCGTCGTCCGCCTCGCCGCCCTCGTCGTCTTCGGCCGCCTTCACGCGGGCTTCCAGCTTCTCGTTTAACGCCTCGACGCGCTCGTCTTCGATCTGTGCGAACAGCTCCGTCGGCTCGGCGAGGTCGCCCGTTGGCCCCTCGCGGGCCGCCTCGACCGTGACCTCGTGGACCGAGCCGTCCTCGCCGAGCTGCTCCCAGAGCCGCTCGGCCTTCTGCGGCGCGATCGGCTCGAACAGGACCGCGATCGCCTTCGCGACCGCGACGCAGTCGTGGATGACCTGCGCGGCCTCCTCGGGGTCGTCGTCGACGAGCTTCCACGGCTCGCTCCGCTGGATGTACTCGTTCCCGAACCGCGCGAGGTCGGTCACGGCGTCGCCGACCGCGCGCACGGAGTAGTCGTTGACGGCGGCCGCAAACGCCTCGATCGCCGCCTCGATCTCGGCTCCGACCTCGTCGCTCGTCGCGTCCGCGATGGGCGCCTCGTCGTAGTTGCGGTGCGCGAAGAGCAGCGAGCGGTAGAGGAAGTTGCCGACGGTCCCCACCAGCTCGGTGTTGACGCGGTCGCGGAACTTCTCCCACGAGAAGTCCACGTCCTGCTGGAACCCGCCGTTGGTCGCGAGGTAGTAGCGCAGCGGGTCGGGGTGGAACCCCTCGTCGAGGTACTCGTCGGCCCAGACGGCGCGGTCGCGGCTCGTCGAGAACCCCTTGCCGCCGAGGGTGACGAAGCCGCTCGCCATCACGGCGCGGGGCTCCGTGTGGTCCGTCGCCTCCAGCATCGCGGGCCAGAAGATCGTGTGGTGTTGGATGATGTCGCGGCCGATCACGTGGACGATCTCGCCGCCCTCGGGGTGGTCGTCGCTCGCGCCCTCCTTCCAGGCTGCCTCCCAGTCGAAGGCGTCGGCGCCGACGCGCTCGGTGTACTGCTTCGTCGAGGAGATGTACTCGATGGGCGCGTCGACCCAGACGTACAAGACCAGATCCTGGGAGTCGGCGGCTTCGCCGCCTTCCCGAGGCGACTCCGTCGCCTCGCCACCCGGCATGTCGATCCCCCAGTCCATGTCGCGGGTGATACACCAGTCTTGGAGCCCCTGCTCGATCCACTCGCGGGGCTGGTTGCGGGCGTTCGAGGTGCCCTCAAGCCGGTCGAGAAAGCCGGAGAGGTAGTCGGCGAACTCGGAGACCGCGAAGAACTGGTGGGTGCGCTCGCGGTACTCGGCGGGGTTGCCGGTGATCGTCGACTCGGGGTCCTCGACCTCGCCGGGTTCGAGGTGGCGCTGACACCCCTCGTCGCACTCGTCGCCGCGGGCGTGTTCGCCGCAGTACGGGCAGGTCCCCTCGACGTAGCGGTCGGGGAGATACTGGTCGTCGACGGGGTCGTACGCGACCATGATCTCCTTCTCGTAGAGGTGGCCCGCCTCGTCGAGGTCGCGGACGAGCTGTTGGGTCACCGCCGTGTTCGTCTCGTCGTGGGTGTGGCCGTAGTTGTCGAACTCGACGTTGAACTCGGGGAACGTCGCGGCGTACTGCTCGTGCCAGTCGAGCGCGAACTGCTCGGGGGAGACCCCCGCTTGCTCGGCGTTGACCGCGACGGGCGTGCCGTGCATGTCGGAGCCCGAGACGAACGCGGTCTCCTGCCCGAGCCGTTCGAGCGCGCGGCTGTACACGTCGCCGCCGACGTAGGTGCGGAGGTGGCCGATGTGGAGGTCGCCGTTGGCGTACGGCAGTCCACACGTCACCACCGCCGGGTCGTCGGTGGGGAAGTCGTCGTGGCTCATGTCGTGTGTATCGAGGTGTGTGGATACAGGCCTAAAGCCCGCTGGTTCGCCCCCGTCGCGGCGCACGCGCCCCGAGCGCCTCGGACCAGCCTGTGCGACGACGCCGGCCCTCGAATTATCACTCGCTGTGACTTCGACCCGTCTTTTAAATAACGAGCGGGCGACCGTCCGAGCGAACACGAATGCACTGGCAGACGACCCCGTACGTTTTCCTCCTCTTTTTCACCTCGTTGACGGCGCTCGCGTCGGGGCTGTACGCCGTGGCCGCGGTCGGTCGGGGCGACCGAACGCCGACCGTCCGGACGTTCGTCGCGCTCTGTGCCGCCGGCTCGCTGTGGGCGGGCACGTACGCCGTCCAGATCGCGGCGCCGACGCTCGACGCGAAGATCGCGGCGTACGGTGCCTTACACCTCGGCGCGGCGTTCGTCGGCCCGATCTGGCTCGCGTTCGCGCTGAGTTACACCGGCCGCTCGGCGTACCTCACCCGCACCACCGTCCCGGCGCTGCTCGCGGTTCCGGTGGCGCTGCTCGTCGCGTTCCCGACGAACCCCGCGTCGCTGGTGTTGACCGACGTGTCGCTGGTCACGTCGGGTTCGACCGCGTTCCTCGCAACCGGCAGCGGGCCGCTGTACCAACTCAACCTCGCGTACACCTACCTCCTCGTCATCGGCGGCGCGGCGCTCGTCATCGGCGAGTCGATTCAGTCCGGCGGCCGGGTCCGGCGACAGGCCGGGCTGATGGCGGCCGGGGCCGTCGTGCCGCTCGTGTTGAGTTTCCTCCACCTCTTCGCGCTCGGCCCGTTCGGCGCCGTCGGCGAGGTGAACCTGACGCCCGTCTCGCTCGTGGTCTCGACGGTGTTCTTCGGCGTCGCGGTGTTCCGATACCGGCTGCTCGACCTGACGCCCATCGCGTCGCGGGTCGTCCTGACACAGATCGGCGACGGGGTCGTCGTCCTCGACACCGACGGATCGATAGTCGACGTGAACCCGGCGACGGAGCGGTTCCTCGGCGAGCGCGACGCGTTGATCGGCACCTCACTCTCGGACCACGTCCCCGAGTACGCGGGGCTCGACGCGGCGGGCTCGGCGCTGGTGACGGTCGAAACGGACGACGAGGAGGCGCACCTCCAGCTGACGCGCTCGCCGCTCGACCGCGACGGGACCCAGTACGGCCACGCCGTCCTCCTCCGAGACGTGACGGAACTCGAACGGCAGCGCCGAGAGCTCGAGCGGAAAAACGAGCGGCTGGACACGTTCGCGTCGGTCGTCTCACACGACCTCCGGAACCCCCTCGCGGTCATCGACGGGTACGCCGACCTCGCGCGCGACACCGGCGACCCGGCGCACATCGACGTGATCCAGGACACGGCCGCACAGATGCAGGAGTTCCTCGAAGAGCTGCTCCAGCTCTCCCAGCGCGGCGACACGGTGACCGACCTCCAGCCGGTGTCGCTCACGGCCGTCGCCGAGGACGTCGGCGACGCCATCGCGGACCCGGACCTGACGGTCGCGGTCGCCAACGACGTGCGGCTGACGGCCGACCGAGCGCGGCTCAGACAGGTGCTCGACAACCTGTGCCGCAACGCCTGTGACCACGTCGACGGCGCGGTCTCGCTGACGATCGGCCCCTGTGCGGACGGCTTCTACGTCGAGGACGACGGCCCCGGCATCTCGCCGGCGGACCGCGATCAGGTGTTCGACGTCGGCTACACCACCCGAGAGGAGGGGACGGGGCTCGGCCTCTCCATCGTCCGCGACATCGTGGAGGCGCACGGCTGGTCCATCGCCGTCGCCGAGGGGACGGGCGACGGGGCCCGGTTCGAGGTCACGGGCGTCGAGACGCGAGACGTCGCCGAACCGGGCGCGGACGTCGAGACCGAGCTGGACATCTGCTCGGTGCCGGTCGACCGGCAGGCGACGGACTGAGGGCCAGCGCCGAGCGAGCGGGGGCCGACCCCGACGCGGTCGCTCCGGGGTGTCGTCTCAGATCAACTCGCGGACGATGTCCGCGGCGTCGGCCGCGGTCGGCGCGAGCACGTAGGCGATCGGTTCGACGCCGACGGCGCCCGTCTGGTACAGGACGAGGGTGTCCCCGCCCGTCTCCTCGGCGCTCTCGACCGCCGCCGCGACCGCCTCGCGCGTCGAGCGCTCGGGGTCGAACGCGACCGTCGGGTGGTCGGCGGCGAGCGCCTCGACGGTCTCGGGCGCGTACCGGACGTTCACCGCGCCGCGGGCGGATACCCCGGCCTCGCGGGCGGCGAGGAGGACGCTCGCGACGTGCTCGCTCACGCCGAACTCGGGCTCGCCGGGCACCATCGCCCGCCCTTTCACGTCGACGAGGCGACCGGGGACGGCCGCCACGTCGTCTATCGTCCGCGCGTCGTCGAGACACTCCGCGACGTTCGCCCCGACGTTCGGGATGAGCCCGGCGAAGCCGGAGGCGTTCGTGAGCGTCCGGAGTCCGCGCCGGACCGACGAGCGGACCCGCTCGCGCTCGCGGAGGCCGCTGTCCGGGTCGTGGACGGCGAACTCCACGTCGGCGTCGGCGAGCGCGGGCATCGCCTCCTCGTGGAGGTCCGCGAGGAGGTCGCCTTCTTCGAGCCGCCGGATCAGCACCTCTATCTCGACGAGCGCGGCGACCGGGGTCAGCTCCTCCGTCGCGAGCCCCTCGCCCACGCGCTCGACGAGCTCGCGGACGCGCTCGTCGGCGACGATCCGGTCGTGGCGAGCCACGTCGCCGTGCGCGTACTTCGAGACGGCCGACTGGGAGATGCCGAGCGCCTCGGCCACCTCGTGTTGGGTGAAGCCGCGCTCGCGGAGGTCCTCGGCCAGCATCGAGCGCACCGTCGGGAGGAACTCGTCGACGACGACCTCCTCGATGAACCTCATCGGTCGTCCTCGGCGGGCGACGACCGCTCGAACTCCGGATCGGACCCGATCCGCGAGGCCTGCGGGCCGTCCTGGTCTTGGTACTTCGAGCCGCGCTCGACGCCGTAGGGGCGATCTGCGGGCGATTTGAGTTCCGTGAAGATGAGCTGTGAGACGCGCATGCCGGGCGTGAGCGCGACGGGGGCGGTGCCGAGATTCGACAGTTCCAGCGTGATTTGGCCGTGGTACCCCGGATCGACGATGCCGGCCGTGGCGTGGATGACGATGGCGAGCCGGCCGAGCGAGGACCGGCCCTGCACGGTCGCGAGCAGGTCCGGCGGAATCTCGACGCGCTCCGTCGTGGTGCCGAGAACGAAGTCGCCGGGGTGGAGGATGAACTCCTCGCCCTCGGGGACGCGCGTCTCCGTGACGTACTCGCCGACCTCGTCGGCCTCGGTCGGGTGGATACACGGGATGTTCGTGCGCTGAAACTCCAAGAAGCGCTCGCCGAGCCGCAGGTCGACGCTCGCGGGCTGGACCTGCTGGTCGATATCGTCGAGCGGTTCGACCACCAGGTCCCCCTCCGCGAGGCGGTCGAGGATGTCTGCATCCGACAGGATCATGTCGGGAGAGGCGGTCCCGACCGGGATAAAAACTCCCAACTCCGCGGGCGCGGTTCACACCGCCGCGAGCAGGAGTCCGAACGCGCCGAACATCCCGCCGACGACGCCGGCGACCCCGCGGTCGAGGTCGTGATACGCCTCCAGCCCGCCGACGACAACGACCCATTGTATCGCGATAACGACGGCCGACGCGAGCAGCAACGGCCCGCGTGTCGCCGAGATGGCGGCGATGATCTCGTCTCCGACGGCTCCGATCGTGGCCCCGCCGACCGTCGTCGTCGTGAGCGCGTACCAGACCACGGCGACCCCGGCGGCCAGCCGGACCACCTCGACGGCGATGGCCCACGCCGCGATGGCGAACGAGTCCCGGAGGGATCCGGTTCCGCCCGCGAGCCGCGTCCCGCCGTGGAGGACGAGCGCGAAGAGCGCCCACCAAATCGGGACCCCTAACAGTCCGTATCCGACGTACTCGCCGGTCGTGCGCTGGAGTTCTGTGCCCACGTCGATGTCGATCATCGCGGGCTGATCACACCGGTCGGCGAACACCGACTCGTCGTCGTCGCCGAACGTCTCGCAGGTCGCCTCGGAGGGTCGCTCCGGGTTCTCGACGCTTACCTCGCGGTCTATGGTCGCGTCGAAGACGGATCCGAGGGCGACGATCCCGAAAGCGGACGCGAACGTGACGAGGACGACGACGCCGAGGGTGAGCGCCTGCCGGCCCGAGTCGAGCCGGTCGAAACCGGCGCGCGAGCGGTCGAGGAGTCCGGCGACCGCGCTAGCGAACGCGGCAAGTGGGGAGGGCATGGCCGACCGTTCGCCACAACGGACAAATAGTTTACCACTCTCGCTCTCACTTATTAGTAGCGTCCGCCCGAACGGCTACCAAATGAGCCGCAACGACGAGGTCGCCGCCCGCTTGGAGGAGTTCGCCGACCGGCTCGAAGCGACGGGCGTCGAGTACAAGCCGACGGCCTACCGACGCGCCGCCGAGAACGTCCGCGAACACACCGCGCCGGTCGAGGACCTCGCGGCCGACGGCGAGGCCGCTGTCGCCGAGATCGACCGCGTCGGCGACGCCATCGCCGCGAAGATAGTCGAGTACGTCGAGACCGGCGAAATCGAGGAGCTCGAATCGCTGCGCGAGGAGCTCCCCGTCGACATCGGCGCGCTGACCGCGGTCGAGGGCGTCGGCCCGAAGACGGTCGGGAGCCTCTACGAGGCGCTCGACATCACCACCCTCGACGAACTGGAGGCGGCCGCGGAGGCGGAAGAGATCCGCGAGGTCTCCGGGTTCGGCCCAAAAACAGAAACGAACATCTTGGAGAACATCCCGTTCGCCCGCGAGGCCCGGAAGCGAACCCGCCTCGGCGACGCCCGCCCCGTCGCGGACGCCGCGCTGTCGTACCTCGAAGCGGTCGAGTCGGTCGAGTCGGTCGAGGTGTGCGGCTCGATCCGCCGGTGGAAGGCGACCATCGGCGACATCGACCTCCTCGTCGCCAGCGACGCGCGCGAGCCCATCGTCGAGGCGTTCACCGACTGGCCCGAGGCGGACGCGACCATCGAGGCGGGCACCGGCAAGGCGAGCGTCCGCGCGAACGGGACCCGCGTCGACCTCCGTATCGTCGACAGCGACGAGTTCGGCGCCGCGCTCCAGTACTTCACCGGCTCGCGCGCGCACAACGTCGCGGTCCGCAACCGCGCCATCGACCGCGGGCTGAAACTCAACGAGTACGGGCTCTTCGACGTGAGCGAGGTCGACGAGGCGGCCGCCGAACCCGACGCGGCCGACGCCGACAGCCGGCGCGTGGGCGAGCGCGTCGCCGGTGCGACCGAGGACGGCGTCTACGAGGCGCTCGACATGGCGCCCGTCCCGCCCGAGCTGCGCGAAGACACCGGCGAGGTCGCGGCGGCCGCGGCCGACGACCTGCCGGATCTCGTCGAGACGAGCGATCTCCGTGGCGATCTGCACACCCACACCGACTGGTCCGACGGCGGGTTCTCGATCGCGGAGATGATCGAGGCGGCCGCGGAGCGCGGCGACGACCTGTACGCGATCACCGACCACGCCGCGGGGCCGGGCGTCGTCGCGAACACCGGCCTCGACGAGGCCGAAATCGCCGACCAGGCCGAGGCGGTCGCGGCGGCGGCCCGACAGACCGACGGGGCGGTCGCGTTCGGCGACCTACAGGACGCGGGCGAGACGGCCGACGCGGCCGACGCCGACCTCGTCGTGTGCCACGGGATCGAGGCCAACATCGACGCCGAGGGCGCGATATCCACCGACGACGAGACGCTCGCCGCCCTCGACGTCGTCGTCGCGTCGCCGCACTCCGCGCTCGGACAGGACTCGGGGGCCGCCACCGAGCGACTGATCCGGGCGGTCGAACACCCGCACGTCGACGTGCTCGGCCACCCGACGGGCCGGCTGATCAACAGCCGCCCCGGTCTCGACCCGGACGTGACGGCGGTGGTCGAGGCGGCCGCGGCCGCCGGCACGGCCATCGAGGTGAACGCGAACCCGGCCCGGCTCGACGCCGACGGCGACGCGGTCCGCGCCGCCGTCGACGCGGGCGCGAGTATCGCGATAAACACCGACGCACACGCGCCCCGCGAACTCGAATACGCCCGCTACGGGGTCCACACCGCCCGGCGCGGCTGGGCCGAGGCCGCCGACGTGATCAACGCGCGCTCGGTCGCCGACCTCGCCGAGTTCCTCCGCGGGTGATGTCGCCGAACGACGACGCGGCCGACGAGAGCGCACGGCCCGAGAGCGCGCGCGACGCGGCCGCCCCCGACCCGCCGCGCGTCCTCGTGGACGTGATGTGCGGGTCGCTCGCGACGTACCTCCGGATGTGCGGGTACGACGCGGCGTACGCGCTCGACCGAGACGTCGAGGCCGACGACCGGCTCCTCGCGCTCGCGGCCGACGAGGAGCGGCTCCTGCTCACGCGCGACCACGAGCTCGCGAGCCGGGCCGACGGCGACGGTCCCGGCGCGGTCCTCCTCGCCGAGCGCGACGTGCTCGACCAGCTTCGCGAGGTCGCGGCGGCGGGACTGCCGGTCGAACTCGCCGCGACGCCGACGCGCTGTGGCGACTGTAACGGGCCGGTCGAGCGCGTCGGCGAGGGCGGCGTCGCCGTGTCACCGGGCGCCCGACCCGACTACGTGCCCGACGACGTTGGCGCGGCGCCCGCGAGCGACGGCGACGCGTCGGTCCGCCCCGCGTGGCGCTGTCGCGACTGCGGACGCTGGTTCTGGAAGGGCGGCCACTGGGAGTCGGTGGCGGCGCGGCTCGACGACCTGTAACCGGTCTTCGACCCCCGACCCGCACCCGCCGAGCGTAATCGGTTTGGCCGGGACGCTCCTACGAGCCGGTAATGAACCGCGAGCAGGCCGTCGACCGGCTGGAAACCCTCGTCGACCGCGTCGAGACCGAGCCGATGCCGGTCCCCGTCCGCGAGGTGTGGGCGTTCGGCGACGTGGCGCTCGGGCTCGACCCCGTCGACCGCCTCGACGTGTACCTCACGAAGGACGTGATCATGGGCGGCGACGCCGACGCGGCCGCCGACTTCGCCGACGAGTACGGCGTGAAGGGGGTCGGCACCTCCGTCCGCGCCGAGTGGGCGAACGCGCACCCGGACCGCGTGCGAGCGAGCGACAACGGGTACGCCGCGCCCGAGCAGTGTCTCGCCGCCGAACTGGTCGGCGACGACGAGCCGATCCACCTCGAAGTGTGTAACGCGAGCTTCGAGGACAACGTGCGCCAGCGCTTGAAAGGGGCGCTGGCCCGCGACGCCTACGAGGAGGTGTTAGACCCGCGCGGCGTCTGTCTGTGGGTCGACGGCACCCGCGACGGGGAGGCGTTCGACCGCCTCCGCGACGCGTCGCTCGCGATGCCGACGCTCGCCGCCGCGCTCGGGATGCTCGGCGCCGACGAGAACGTGGCAAACGAGGCCGCCGACGTGCTCAAACGACGGCGCGCCGAGCAGGAGGGGCCGTCCGTCCGCGGCGACATGGTGTAGGCGTCTGCCGGGCTCTCGGCTGTGCCTCGCTATTCGTTGCGGTGGTGTCGGACCGTTCGGAAAATACGGCAAAAACGTCCCCTCGGTCATCGAAGACCCTGAGGGCGGTGTCACCTGAATTACTTCGCGCTGGGCTTCGTCTCTTCAGGTGGCGACTGGCTGCCCGGGCGTTCCTTGTACGTGTTCATGCCGATGGCAGCGTTGAGCGGGCATTTCTGCGTCGTGGCGGTGGCTGTGAATACCGCCCCGACCACGACTGCCGCTCCGGCGAGGACGAGGCCGAGGGTCCCTGCTGACAACGTGACGAATCCACCAAACGCGGCGATGCCCACGAGAATCAGTATCGGACCGAGTACGAACCGTACGCTCCTGTCGTATCCGCCTACGTTTTTTTGCATAATCGTTCAGCTCTTACCCTACGTATACGCTCGCTGAGGTATTAACCGTATCTTAAAAACCACCAGTCCATGCGTTTCCGCTGGTGTGCCACGCAGAATCGGTCCAGATCGATTGGTCCAGATCGATTGGTCCAGATCGATTGGTCCAGATCGATTTCGGTGTCCCCGCTACGGCGGATCCTTTCGTCACGGCCCGGTCTCGACCCGACCCACGGTCACGTCGAACGGAACGCGCTCGACGCGCTCGTACGACTCGTCGTCGATGGCCGCGACTACATCGCGACCCATCGCGCGCCAGCGCCGGCGCAGGTCGTCGTACGCGCTCTCGGAGGTCGCCGCGATGAGTTCCTCACGATTGTCGGCCAACCCCGCGCCAGAGGCTTTCCGCGCCGCGGCGGTCAGCGCCGGCTCCGCGTACGGCGCCGCGACGCGCTTCTCGTGGACGTACCGCCGCGTCTGTATCCCTTTGAGCCCCGCCGCCGCGAACGCCTCGCGGACCCGGTCGCCGAGCGCCACGTCGGTGTCGACCCCCTGCAGGTACGCCGCCCGCGCCTCCCGCTCTAAGCGCTCCTCGGCGTCGACGGTCGAAGTCACCGTCACGTCGGCGTTGTCGGGTTCGACCGCGGCGACCAACCCCGACGAAACCCGCGCGAACTCCCGGACCGCGGCGGTCGGGTCGGGGAGATTGATAAGGAGGGCCTGACACACCGCGAGGTCGACGGCGCCGTCCGGGACGGGGAGCCGCGTCGCGTCGCCCACGGCGTACGGGAGGCCGGTCTCCTCGCGGGCGACGCCGAGCAGCGTCGGGTCGGCGTCGACGCCGACCACGGTCGCGTCGGGCGGCGTCTCCGCGTCGATGACGCGGGTCAACTCGCCGGTGCCACAGCCGACATCGAGGACGCGGCGGCGGTCCGCCAACTCCAGGCCGTCGAGCGCCTCCCGGTCGCCGTCCCACATCCCGCGGCGGGTGTGTTCGAGGTACTCCGCGGAGAAGCGTCGCACGCCACCGGGTTCGACACAGGCGCGAATAAACGTGCGGGACTCGGACCGACCGGGCTCAGGGTTCGCCGTCGTCGTTCTCGCCGTCGCCGCCGACCCCGGCGACGTCCGCGAGGAGCGCCGCCGAGACGCCGGCGCAGTAGCCGACGAACGCCCCGCTCAGCCCGATGAGCGCGAACGACCACGTCACCCCGGCGAGCGGGTCGCCGCCGCTGCCGACGCCGGGGACGCCGAAGACGGACCCGACCGCGACGAGCGCGGCGAACACGCCGGCGGGCACGACGCCCACCGTCAGACACGCCGGGCCGCCACACCGCGCGTACGCGCCGGCCGCCGCGACGGGAGCCGGAGCGTAAAACACCAAGAGCGGGACGAGTCGGTCGGTCAGCGCCGCCGCGGACGGAATGTCCGCGAGGTCGGCGACGATGGCGACCACGAGCGACAGCGCCACGACGCCGGCGAACCCGCCGACCATCGTGAGCGCCAACCGGCGCCGTTGGCCGATGAGCAGCGCCTCCGTGGTGGTCATGTTCGTGGATCGGACGCCGACGTATATAAAAGCGCGTCGGACGCCGGGCCGCTCCGTCGGGCGCCCGTCAGTCACGCGTCAGTCGGCGCGAAGTTCCCGGACGCGGTCGATGTTCCACGCGAAACTCTTCCCGTCCTCGGTGGGCGTCTCCAGCGCGAGCGGCACGTCCGCGAGCGCCGAGTGGTTGAGGAACCGCTCCATCCCCGCCTCGCCGATGTGGCCCTCGCCGATGTGGGCGTGCTCGTCTTTGTGGGTGCCGCAGGCGTGTTTCGAGTCGTTGAGGTGGACGTACGCCAAGTGTTCTAACCCGACCACGTCGTCGAACTCCGCGAGCGTCTCGTCGACCGCCTCGGGCGTCGAGAGGTCGTAGCCGGCCGCGAAGGCGTGTGCGGTGTCGACGCAGACGTCGATGTCGGTCTCCGTGCGGTCGATGATCCCCGCGAGGTGTTCGAACTCGCCGCCGAGTTTCGTCCCCGCGCCCGCGTCGCTCTCGATCAGGATCGTGACGCCCTCCGGCACGTCGATGTCGTCTATCACCGAGGCGGCGTTGTCGAGGCCGCCCTCGACGCCCGCGCCGGTGTGGGCGCCGAGGTGGACGTTGACGTAGGGGATGTCGAGCTTCGCGGCCGCGTCGACCTCCTTTTGCATCGAGTCGAGCGACTTCTCGCGGAGCCCGTCTTTCGGCGTACAGAGGTTCACGAGGTAGGAGGTGTGGATCACCCACGGCCCGTCGAGGTCGCGCTCGGTCCCCTCGCGGAACCGCTCGGCCTCCTCGTCGCCGATGTTCGGGTCCTGCCACACCTGCGGCGAGTGAGTGAATATCTGTCCGCAGTTGCCGCCGACCTCGACCTGGTTCTCGACCGCGTTGTCTACGCCGCCCGCGATGGAGACGTGCGCGCCGACCTTGAGACTCATAGCCGATTCACGCGAGCGTCGGAAAAAGCCCCTTCGGAACCGCCCGGTTATCGCCGGAACGTGCACGCGCCGAGCCGAACCGCGCGCCGGCGTCAGTCGCTCGCTCCGGGCCGCGTCCGGACCCACTCGTCGGCTCGGTACTTCGTCTCGACGAGCTCTTCGGCTCGGGCCAGTTCCGCCTCGGTCCACGACCCGTCGCGGTCGAGGTCGGTCGCCTCGTCGTCGCCCTCGCCGTCCCCGACCACCCACGCGGCGAGCGCGGCCTCCAGCGCGGCCACCGCGTCTGCCCGGTCGACGGCGGCCAGTTCGTCGATGCCGACCACCCGGTCGCGGAACGCGGCGGGCGTCACGGGCGGGTCCGCGAACGTCCCGAGGTGTCGCTCCGGCGTCACTGAAAAGGAGAGCGACCCGTGCTGGATCACCGCGTCTCGCTTCCGGTACTGGGCGTTGCCGGCGATCTTCCGGCGGGCGTCGGGTTCGCCGGCGTCGCCCGCAACCACGTCGTGTGCCGGGTGGAGTTCCCGCAGGTAGCAGGCCGGGTGGTACAGCTCCGGAACCGCGGTGTCGACGTAGTCGGCGTCGACGCCGAGGCGCTCGAACGCGTCGAGCACCGGCTCACAGAGGCGGTGATAACAGTCCATGAGCGCCCCCGGCACGTCGGCGGCCGGGACCGCGATCGAGTAGGCCACGTCGCCGCGCGCGTCGTGGTAGATTCCCCCGCCGCCGGTCTGTCGCCGGGTCACGTCGATCCCCTCGCGCTCGCAGAACCCCCAGTCGACGGTCGCCGGGTCCTGCCGGTAGCCGAGGGTGAGACAGCTCGGCTCCCACCGATACGTTCGCACGGTGGCCGGGCCGCCGGCGGCCGCGGTCTCCGCTGCGACTTCGTCCAGCGCCATCTGCATCGGGCCGGGCCGCGACTCCTCGCGGATCAGCCGCCAGTCGCCAGCGGGTGCGGTCATGGTCGCCCTCCGCTCGCCGATCCGAAAGCGGTTGCGCTCGGGCGCGAACGACTGCCGGACTCTGATTTGCTATCGCAGTATACGATTTATTAGGGGGCGTTCGGAACGCGCGTCCCTTTTAGGAATCCCCGGAGTAGGGGCGCGTATGGTTCGAAACGTCGCCGGCGACATGGCCGCGCTCGACCCCGAGGACTTCTATCTCCTCTCGGGCGTCGAGCAGGGGATGCGCTTCTCGGAGTGGGTCCGGCGGGACAAGATCCCGGAGTACGCAAACCTGACGCGCGAGGAGGTCGACTACCGGATCGACCGGTGTCTCGACCGCGAACTCATCCAGCGGAAGACGATCCAGTACGAGGGGTATCAGCTCACCTTCGAGGGGTACGACGCGCTGGCGCTCCGCACCTTCTCCGAGCGCGAGACCATCGACGGCGTGGGCTCACCCCTGGGGTTCGGCAAGGAAGGCGACGTGTACGAGGCGCAGTCGTTCAAGCCGCTCGCCTTGAAGTACCACCGCGAGGGGTACACCAACTTCCGCGAGGTGAACCGCGAGCGCGAGTACACCGCCGACCGCGACCACGTCTCGTGGCTCTACACCGCGCGCAAGGCGGCCGAACGCGAGTACGAGGCCATCGAGGAGCTGTACCCCACCGTCTCGGTCCCCCGGCCGGTCGATCACAACCGCCACGCCATCGTGATGGACAAGTTCGACGGCGTCGAGCTGTCGCGCGCGAAACTCGACCCCGAGCAGGCCGTCGGCGTCCTCGACTTGGTCCTCCGCGAACTGGTGACGGCCTCCGACCTCGGCTGGGTCCACGCCGACATGTCCGAACACAACGTCGCGGTCGCGGAAGGCGGGATCACCATCTTCGACTGGCCGCAGGCGGTCCCGGTCGACCACGAGAACGCCCGCGAGTTCCTCGAACGCGACGTGGGGAACCTCCTGCGCTACTTCGGACGGAAGTACCCGCACGAAGTCTCGCGAGACGCCGACATCGAAGGCATTGCGGCCGCTATCGCCGACGGGACGTTCGACAGCGTTCGGTCGTTCGACGCGGAGTAAATCGCATAGCGCGATACGAAATTGCCACCCCGCTGCTCGCGTAACGTCTCCCGCTCGTCGAACCCGCGTTTCGCCGCCACGGCGTCTCGGTGGCGCTCTCTGACCACCACCGCCTCTCGAGTTGTTTTAGGGCTGCCTAAGATTCGAAACCCTCTTAATCATTTAGGGTAGCCTAAACCGTATGGACCGAGAGGCCGACCGACCCGCCGGCACGCGTCGCGGCCCGGTCGCTGCCGTCGCCATCGGAGGAGAAGCGTGAGCGACGCCGCAAGCGACGTGGTCGTGGTCGGCGCGGGGCCCGCCGGCTGCGCGGCCGCGGTGTTCGCCGCGCGCGACGGCCTCGACGTCGTCGTCTTCGACCGCGGGCGGTCGTCGCTCGCGCGCTGTGCGCACCTGTCGAACTATCCGGGCTTCCCCGCCGGCATCGACGTCGGGACGCTGTCGGACCTCATGCGCGAACAGGCCGAGCGAGCGGGGTGTACGGTCGTCGACGACCTCGTCGAATCGGTCGACCGCGCGGGGGACGACGCCGACCGCCCCGAGGATCAGAGCGGGCGGTTCGTCGTCACCCCCCAGGAGGGTGCCCCCGTCACCGCCGCCCGAGTGGTCGCCGCGACGCGCTACGACGGCGAGTACCTCCGCGGCCTCGACGACGACGACGCGCTGTTCGCACGTCGGGACCGCGGCGAGGAGACGGAGGAGACGTTCGACCGCGAGTACGCCGACCGCGACGGGACCACCCCTATCGACGGGCTCTACGTCGCCTCGCCGTCCGACGCCGACCGGCAGGCGATCACGGCCGCGGGGCGGGGCGCCCGCGTCGGGAAGCGGGTCGTCGCCGACGCGCGGGTCGACGACGGCTGGTGGCCCGCGGCGGCGGAGGGGAGAGACTGGGTCCGCCGCGAGGCCGAACTCGGCGACGAGTGGACCGACCGCGAGCGGTGGGTCGAGTGGTTCGACGCCACCCACGCCGACGGGCCGGTCGACCCGGACTCGGAGCGGTTCGCACGGGTCCGCGAGGCCGCGGTCGAGGCCGAACGCTCCTCGCACGTCGACGCCGACGAGGAGGCCGCCCGCGCGGCGGCCGGACACCGAGCCCTCGCCGCACACCTCGACCCGGAAGCGGTCGTCGCGGCGCACGGGGCGGACGCGCTGCTCGACGCGATGGACGACGAGGCGGTCGCGGCGCACGCGGCCGCCGCCGGGCGAACCGTCGAGCGCGACGAGGAGGCGACGCGATGAGCGGCGACGAGCCGACCGCCGGCGGCGCGACGGGGTCGGTCGACTACGGGGACTCGGCCCGGCGCCCGGCGGAAGGGGGGCGACTCGGGTGGCTGTTCGACCCGCGGCTCCTGCTGGTCGCCGGGGGGAGCGTCGCCGTCGTCGCGCTCGCCGGGCTCGTCCAGGTGAGCTTCGGGACGTACTCGATGACGGCCGCCCAGGCGTGGCGCGCCGTCCTCGACCCCGCCGTCCTCTTCGACCCGCGGTGGCTGCTCAACTTCCTCGTCGGCGAAGAGCTGATGCGCGCGATCACGGGCTTTCAGGGCGCGCTGCCAGAACTGACCCGCGAGACGCTCGTCGTCTGGAACATCCGCCTGCCGCGGGTGCTGGTCGGGGCCATCGTCGGGATGAACCTCGCCGTCTCCGGGGCCATCTTCCAGGCCGTGACGCGGAACGAGCTCGCGAGCCCGTTCATCCTCGGCGTCTCGTCCGGCGCCGGGCTGATGATCCTCCTCACGCTCGTCGTGTTCGGCGGGCTCTCGGCGTTCCTGCCGCTGATCGCGGCGGTCGGCGGCTCGGTCGCGTTCCTGCTCGTGTACGCCATCGCGTGGAAGAACGGGACGAGCCCGGTCCGCCTCGTCCTCGCGGGCGTCATCGTGGGCACCGTGTTCAACAGCCTCCAGACGGGGCTGTTCTTCTTCGCCGACGACATCAGCGTCGTCCAGTCGGCGATCCAGTGGACCACCGGATCGCTCACGGGGACCGACTGGGAGCAGGTGCGGATGGCGCTCCCGTGGACGCTCGTGGCGCTCGTGCTGTCGCTCGCGGGGGCGCGGCAGCTGAACCTCCTCCTCCTCGGCGAGCAGACGGCGAAGGCGCTGGGGATGTCCATCGAGCGAGTGCGGTTCGCGCTCTCGGGGGTCGCCGTGCTCGCGGCGGCCGCCAGCATCGCGGTGGCGGGCATCGTCAGTTTCGTCGGGCTCATCGTCCCGCACGTGGTCCGGACCCTCGTCGGGAGCGACTACAAGCGGGTGATCGTCGGCTGCCTGTTCGTCGGCCCGGCGCTGCTGGTCGGCGCCGACGTGGGCGCGCGCCTCGGGATGGGCGTGATCACGGGCGCCGACGCGCAGGTTCCGGTCGGAATCGTCACCGGGCTGGTCGGCGGCCCGTACTTCCTGTACCTGATGCGGCGACAGCAGAACGTAGGTGACCTCTGAATGTCGATAGAACGCGTGAACGCGACGGACCGGGACGAATCGGGCGGCTCGAACGACATCGCGGGGGCTCGCGGGTCGGACGACGCGGCGACGGACGCGAGCGACCTCGACGGCCAGTCGCTCGTGTTGGGCTATCCGTCGGCCCCGGAGCCCGTGATCGACGGCGAGTCGATCGCGGCCGAGCCGGGCGCGGTGACGGCGCTCGTCGGGCCGAACGGGTCCGGGAAGAGCACCCTCTTGAAGGGGCTCGCGAACCAGATCGCGCCCGACGACGGCTCCGTGCTGCTCGACGGGCGCGACGTTCACTCGATGGACACGAAGGCGCTCGCCCGGAAGCTCGGGCTGCTCTCGCAGGAGAGCACCTCGCCCGACAGCATCACCGTCGAAGAGCTCGTCTACCACGGGCGATACCCACACCGGGGGTTCTTCGAGCGAACGACCGAGGCGGACGCCCGAGCCGTCGAGCGCGCGATCGATCTGGCGGGCTGTGGCCACCTCAGGGACCGCGAGGTCGGCAGCCTGAGCGGCGGACAGAAACAGCTCGCCTGGATCGCGTTGGTGTTGGCACAGGACACCGACGTGCTCCTCCTCGACGAGCCGACGACGTTCCTCGATCTGCACCACCAGATGGAGGTGATGGAGATAATCGAGACGCTGCGTTCGGACAGCGAGGTCACCGTCGTCGTCGTGCTCCACGACCTCGAACAGGCCGCCCGCATCGCCGATCGGGTGGTCGCGCTCAACGACGGCGAGATCCGAGCGCGCGGCCCGCCGGAGGAGGTCGTCACGGAGGACCTCCTCTCCGAGGTGTTCCGCGTCGACGCCCACGTCGTCGACACCGACCGGGGGCCGCGCGTCACGCCGCTGCGGGCCAGACACGGGGAGTGACGCAGTTCGGCGCCCGGTGCCGTTCAGGGCCGCCAGTCTTTAGGCAGACCTAAAGATCGGAGTCGTTAAGTTGTTTTAGGGCGGCCTAAAAATATGCCCAACGACGAAATACCCGCAGCGTCGACCCGCAGAGCGTTCGCGAAGTACGGCGGCTCGGTCACCCTCGGCGGCCTCCTCGCCG
>Ga0209917_1000099_pt1 | contig 32510 bp, 35 predicted proteins | sample SalPon2_C_H2O_MG_FD_185710 | JGI IMG/M metagenome (GOLD analysis project Ga0209917, IMG submission 185710) | Salt pond water microbial communities from South San Francisco under conditions of wetland restoration - Salt Pond MetaG R2_C_H2O_MG... | ecosystem: Environmental > Aquatic > Non-marine... | reverse complement strand
ATTTAGGTGGCGGTGAAACCGCCTCGGTGTAGGTCATACGATGACGTGACGCTACATAAATATCCGTATTAGCAGCAGAACGTGGCTGTAGGGGATTGTCGGATTCACTCCCGCCGTAAACGGCGGAATTCTCTCCTCGAAGAAAGATAGTATTCCCTCACTGAGCTATGGTGCGAGCCTCACGGGCCGCCGGAAGCGCGTCCGTGAGCGCGAGCGAATCGGCTGGGGAGGATGTGGCAGTACACGATGTCCAGAGGCCCCATGTCGGATCTCTCACACCAGCCACAGCAGTGTATACGAGCGAATCGCCCAGAGATGATGTGGTCTGCGTGGCCTCTGAGTGTCACGAGGCGCGTACTTTTGGTGTACGTGAGCGACGAGAGCCTTGCAGTTTGCCACAGGCCACTTTGAGCCTCACGAGACGGCGCACACAGCCTAGGACCACTTGGGCCCCATTTTCGACCGCATCCTCCCGTGTGAATGCGCGCCCCGAGGGAGATGGCGACTGTGTGACCACGCCGACTGCGCGACTTCCGGACACCAATTGGGCCATACCCTCCCCAGCCGATTCGCTCGGTGCCTGCGGCACCTCGCTCATCCCTCGCGCGCTCGAGAGCTCGCCTCCGGCGCGCTCACGGGGCGCGCGCCACTATCGTCTTTGTCATTAGTATCTTGATGCACTGGTGTGTCGCACGTGGTTTTTCGTCTTGGTTCGTACGTGAGCAGACAGCGAGCACACCGCCGATCCGGTTCGATCGCTGGCCGTCGTAATTAACCCGGTCGGTCACGACGAGCGGGTATGGAGACGACCCGCCAGCAGATTGCCGACCGACTCAGAGCGAGTCCGGCGACGGCCGCCGAACTCGGCGCGGCGCTGTCGCTTCCGCCGTCGACCGTGTACGAACACCTCGAACACGTCGCTCAGTCGGTCGACGGCGACGAGTCGGTGCTCGTCTCACCACCGACGTGTCGCGACTGCGGCTTCGACGGCTTCGACGACCCGATGAACGCCCCCTCGCGCTGTCCGGCGTGTCGTTGTGAACGGGTGGCCGAGCCGACGTTCGTGATACGATAGCAACGGCCATCGGCCTCACAGCCGTTCGAGTAGCGTCGCCGCTGCGGCCGCCGAAGACGGCGGCCCTCGGGCCGTGATCAGGTCCCCGTCGACCGTGACGCTCGTGTCGTCGTCGAGCTCGGCATCCCACTCGCCACCCGCCAGTCGTACCTCGTCTTCGACCCAGTACGGGAGCTTACGACCGTCCGGGAGCCGGTCGTACTCGTCGACGATACCCTCCTCCCAGGCGTTCGGAAACCCGGTCACGGACCGACCCTCGACGAGGTGGCTCCCGTCGGCTTCTCGGGTGAACGCCAGGATCCCGACCGCGTGACAGACGACGAGCGCGACGCCCTCGTCACCGGCGACTACGTCGAGCAGTAGCTGCCGGGCGTGTCGGTCCTGTGTGACGTCCCACACAGTTCCGTGCCCGCCAGGGAAGACGACCGCGTCGTAGTCGGCGGCCTCGACCGTCGCGATCGGCTCTGGGTCGCGCAGGACCGGGTGGCTCTCGTGGACGTCGCGGAACCGAGCGGCGGCCTCCTCGCCGACGTCGTCGGGATCGAGCGACCGCTCGTCGACGACCGGTGCGGAGCCCGACGGCGTCACGACCGTCACCTCGACGCCGGCGTCTTCGAGCGTCGTCAGCGGCTCGATGCACTCTTCGGCCCAGTACCCCTCCTCGCTCACGACGAATAGCGCGCGTGACATGCGTCTCAACTGTCGGTCCGACGACGCAAAAGCCTCGTGTGTTGTGTGTGCCCTACACGACGTCTTTCAGTTACGCGACGCCTTCGGGGCATCGCGACGACGGTCCCTTAGCCGTCACCGAGGGCGTCGGCGACGACAACCTCGCCGTCGTCGACGGAGACGTTGATCAGCGTCTTCACGTCGTAGTCGGTGGCGTCGAGTTCGTTCTCGCCGGCCTTCTTGATGACTGCGACGACGTCGACGACGTCGGCACCGACCTCGTCGGTGAGGGCGTCCAAGATCGCCTTCATCGTGCCTCCCGTAGAGAGCACGTCGTCGAGCACGAGTACCCGGTCGCCCGACTCGACGTCGTTGATGTACATCTCCGATTCGGAGTAGCCGGTCTCTTGAAACAATGGAACCTCGCCGTCGAGTCCGTACTGCCGCTTACGGATCACGACGAGCGGGATGTCGGTCATGAGCGAAAGCGCGGTCGAGATGTGGATCCCCATCGCGGCGGGGGTGACGATCTTGTCGACGTTCTCGAGTTCGGCCTTCCGGATGATCCGGATGACGATCTCACGGAGGAGCTCCGGCTCGAGCATCGGAACGCCGTCGCTTATCGGGTGGACGAAGTACTGGTACTCGCCTTTCTCGATGATGGGCGCGTCGAGGAGCGACTGCCGCAACTGGTCCATATCGCGGGTACTCGGTGGCATACATAAAGCGTGGCGGTTGCGAGCCGGGGTGGCTCAGATTTGCTCGCGGGCGTCGATACCGGCATAGATGTACCACGCGACGGTGTAGACGGCGATAAAGAGGAGGTACCCGACGACGAGTCCGGCGGTCCGTCGTCGCCCGAGTCCACTCGGGAGGGTGACCGAGAGGACGCCGAGTGCCCCGAGGAAGACGACGAGCGAGAAGAGCCCGGAGAGTACGTAGACGCCGAGGTCCGAGGTGAGTCGCTCGCGCATACCTGATGAGACGACGGGGCGAAGTAAACCGCCGTCGGTTCCGTCGTACGAGCAAGCGACGCGTCGTGTGATCGCGTCCATCCGCCGCAGAATCGCATCCGTCCGCCGCCAGATTGCAACCACTATATGCCCTCGGGCCTAGGCACGCGTATGAACGGGAATCGGTTCGGCCGACTCTTTCAGCTGACGACCTACGGCGAGAGTCACGGCGACGCCATGGGCGTCACCGTCTCCGGCGTCCCCGCTGGCGTCGAACTGGACGAAGCGGCCATCCAGGCACAACTCGACCGGCGAAAGCCGGGCCAGTCGATGATAACGACCTCACGCGGTGAGCCCGACGAGGTGACGGTGAACTCCGGGGTACAAGACGGCCACACCACCGGCACGCCAATCGGGATGGTGATCCAGAACAAAGACGCGCGCTCTGGAAAGTACGAGCCGTACGTCACCGCGCCGCGACCGTCACACGGCGACTACACGTACTCCGCGAAGTTCGGCACCCGCAACTGGGGCGGCGGCGGCCGCTCGTCGGCGCGCGAGACGGTGAACTGGGTCGCTGCCGGGGCCGTCGCAGAACAGGTGCTCGCAGCGTCGGAGTACGACGTGCAGATCAAAGCCCACGTCAACCAGATCGGCGACGTCCGCGCCGACGAGGTGAGCTTCGAGCAGTTACTCGAACGATCCGAAGAGAACGACGTTCGCTGTGCAGACCCCGATGCGGCCGCCGAGATGCAGTCGTTGATCGAGACGTATCAAGAACGCGGTGACTCGATCGGGGGGTCGATCTACTTCGAGTGTCGGGGCGTGCCCCGCGGACTCGGGGCGCCGCGGTTCGACAGCTTCCCCGCTCGACTCGGGCAGGCGCTGTTCTCGATCCCGGCGACGACCGCCGTGGAGTACGGACTCGGCAGGGGGGTGTCCGACGTCGCCGGTAGCGACCGCAATGAGGACTGGACGTTCGATGACGGCGAGTCGTTCGACCACGTAGTGAGCGAGGAGGGCGATCCGGTTCCGGTCGGGAACGACCACGGCGGACTCCAGGGCGGCATCACTACCGGAGAGCCGATCTACGGCGAGGCGACGTGGCACGCCCCGACGTCGATCCCGAAGAAACAGCGGTCGGCTGACTGGGAGACGGGCGAAAAAAAGGAGGTGCAGGTCGTCGGCCGTCACGACCCCGTCCTTCCGCCCCGAGCGGTGCCGGTGGTCGAAGCGATGTTACACTGTACGGTGCTGGACTTCATGCTGCTCGCCGGACGGATCACTCCCGATCGGATCGACGCGAACCCAGGCGAGTACGACACGACGTACCACCCGAGTAGTCCGCGAAACACGGAGTGAGAACGCGGCCCTAGTGAACTGCAGCCGCACCGCATATTCGTATTGTCACGCCCGCGCGCGTGCGTCGGGTTTATAACCCATCGAGAACTACATCTGATACGTTCTATGCCAGAGGAGACCGAATATGGAGCGGGCCAGATACAGGTCTTAGAGGGCCTGCAGGCCGTCCGCAAGCGTCCGGCGATGTACATTGGATCCACGGACGACCGCGGGCTCCACCATCTCGTTTACGAAGTCGTCGACAACGCCATCGACGAGGCGCTCGCGGGGTATTGCGCGGCGATCGAGGTCACCGTTCACGACGACGGCTCCGTTAGCGTCCACGACGACGGCCGCGGCATCCCGGTCGACACCCACGAGAAGTACGACCGGCCCGCACTCGAGGTGATCATGACGGTGTTACACGCCGGTGGAAAGTTCGACTCGAAGTCGTACCAGGTGTCTGGAGGGCTCCACGGCGTCGGCGTCAGCGTAGTCAACGCCCTCTCAGAGCGACTCGAAGTCGAGGTGCGGCGCGACGGCGGCGTCTACCGACACGCGTTCAGCCGCGGCGAGCCGGAGCCGAACGGCTTCGAACGGGTCCGCGAGTTGGCGCCCGACGAGGAGACCGGCACCGCGATTCGTTTTTGGCCCGACGCAGAGATATTCGAGACGACGGCGTTTACTGCGTCGACGCTCGCGAACCGCCTCCGTGAGCTGGCTTTTCTCAACTCTGGCGTCGAGATCACCCTGACGGACGAGCGGGCGGGAACAAAAGAATCGTTTCGCTACGACGGCGGCATCCGCGAGTTCGTCGGGTACCTCAACGAGACCCGCACGCCGATTCACGACGAGGTCATCTACTTCGCCGACGAAGCCGACGGCGTACGCGTCGAGGTCGCACTCCAGGCGACCGAGGAGCTGCAGGGCTCCGTACACGCCTTCGCGAACAACATCAACACCCGTGAGGGGGGAACACACCTCACCGGGTTCAAGACCGCACTCACCCGCGTCGTCAACGACTACGCCAACGAGCACGGGCTCGTCGACGACCTCGACGCGAACCTGACCGGCGAGGACGTTCGTGAAGGCCTGACAGCCGTGGTGTCGGTCAAACACCCGGACCCGCAGTTCGAAGGACAAACAAAGACGAAGCTCGGGAACAGCGAGGTTCGTGGCGTGGTCGAGTCGGCGACCCACGAGAAGCTCGGGACGTTCTTAGAGGAAAATCCGGACACGGCGCGTACGATCGTCCACAAGGCGGCCGAGGCAGCGCGGGCTCGGAAGGCGGCGAAGAAGGCCGAAGAGCTGACCCGTCGCAAGTCAGCACTGGAGTCGACAGCACTGCCCGGCAAGCTCGCCGACTGTCAGACCCGTGACCCGGCCGAATCCGAGCTCTTCATCGTGGAAGGTGACAGCGCCGGCGGAAGTGCCAAGCAGGGCCGCAACCGGGAGAACCAGGCGATCTTGCCGCTCAAAGGGAAGATACTGAACGTCGAGAAACACCGGCTCGATCGCATCCTCGAAAACGACGAGATCCGCGCGCTCATCACCGCGATCGGCGCGGGCGTGGGCGAGGAGTTCGACGTCGAGGAGGCACGGTACAACAAGCTGATCGTGATGACCGACGCCGACGTCGACGGCGCTCACATCCGAACGCTGTTGCTCACGCTTTTGTACCGACACATGAAGCCGCTTCTCGAGGCCGGCTACGTGTACGCCGCACAGCCGCCACTGTACCGAATTCGAACCGGTGGAGAGACGTACGACGCGATGACCGAAGAAGAACGCGACGCGATCGTGGCGTCGGAGTGTGACGGATCACCGGACCAAGTACAGCGATTCAAGGGACTCGGCGAGATGAACCCAGAACAGCTGTGGGAGACGACGATGGACCCGGAGAATCGGATTCTCAAACGAATCACCGTCGACGACGCGGCCGCAGCCGACCGAATGTTTAGCGTGCTAATGGGCGACGCCGTTGAGCCCCGAAAGCAGTTCATCAAAGAACACGCGACCGAAGCGGAGTGGGTAGACATATGAGCTCGGAGACACCATCGACGGACCCCGGAGACGTTCGCGCCGCACAGGTGACGAACGCGCGTATCGAAGACGAGATGGAGCAGTCGTACATCGACTACGCGATGTCGGTCATCGCGGGTCGTGCGCTCCCGGACGTCCGCGACGGATTAAAACCCGTCCACCGGCGGATTCTCTACGCGATGCACGAAGCGGGCGTCACGAGCGGTGCCGCCCATCGAAAGTCGTCGTCGATCGTCGGCGAGACGATGGGTGATTACCACCCACACGGCGACAGCGCGATCTACGACACGCTCGCGCGGATGGCACAGGACTTTTCGATGCGGTATCCGCTCGTCGACGGACAAGGGAACTTCGGCTCCGTCGACGGCGATCCCCCGGCTGCGATGCGGTACACCGAAGCCCGGATGTCGCCGATAGCCGAGGAGTTGTTGGCCGACATCGAACGCGATACGGTCGACTTCGAGTCGAACTACGACGACCGCCTCGAAGAGCCCGCGGTGTTGCCGGCTGCGTTCCCGAACCTGCTCGTGAACGGCTCCTCGGGGATCGCCGTCGGCATGTCGACTAACGTCCCGCCGCACAACCTCGGGGAGGTGATCGACGCGACCGTCGAGCTGATCGAAGATCCCGGTGTGACCGTCGAGGACCTGATGGCCCACGTGAAGGGACCCGACTTTCCAACGGGGGCGAACATCGTCGGCCGAAACGCCGTTCACAAGGCGTACAAGACGGGTCGTGGACGGATCCGGGTCCGCGCTGAGTTCGAGGTGAACGAGGAGGACGGGCGGATCGTGATCACCGAACTCCCGTTCCAACAGAACAAGTCACGGCTCGTCGAACGGATCGCAGAGGACGTAAACGACGGCACGATCGAGGGGATCCGCGACCTCCGTGACGAGTCAGACCGAGACGGCATCCGCATCGTCGTCGAACTCACCCGCGACGCGGTCGCCGACGTGGTGAAGAACCAGCTGTTAGAGAGCCACCTCGAGCGGACGTTCGGAGTCATCAACCTCGCGCTCGTCGACGGCTCGCCACAGGTGCTTGACCTGAAAGAGACGCTCGAACACTACGTCGACCACCGCCGAGAGGTGGTTCGACGACGGTCTCGCCACGAGCTTACAGAGCGTGAAGACCGCGCACACATCCTCGAGGGGCGATTGAAGGCGCTCGAGAACGTCGACGATGTCGTCGATACGATCCAGGACTCGGACGACCGATCGGCCGCGAGAGTTGCACTCGAACACGACTACGGCTTCTCCGAGGCACAAGCTGAACACATCGTTCGGATGCAGCTCGGGTCGTTGACCTCACTCGAGACACAGGAGATCGAGTCCGAGTACGAGGACGTCGTCGACCGGATCGAACGGCTCGAAACGATCCTTCAGGACGCCGACGAACTCGACGCCGTCATCATCGACGAACTCGAGTCGATCAAGTCGGCGTACGACGACGAGCGTCGGACGAGCTTCATCGAGGACACCGGAACGGTCACCCACGAGGACCTGATTCCCGAGGCCGAGTACGTCGTCACCATGAGCGAGGACGACTACATCAAACGGATGCCACTGGAGACGTTCCGGGCACAAAATCGCGGTGGCAAAGGGGTCATCGGCGCCGACCTCAAACGCGGCGACCGCGTCTCGTCGGTGTTCGTCGCTAACTCACACGACTATCTGCTCGTGGTGACGAACCACGGACAGATCTACCGCCTGAAGACGTACGAGATCCCCGAGCTGTCGCGGACCGCCCGCGGGAAGTCGGCGGTAAATCTCCTCGACCTCGACGACGGAGAGGAGATCGAGGCGGTGGTGAACACCGCCGACCTCGACGACGACGAGTTCCTCACGATGGTGACCCACAACGGGTACATCAAACGGACGAGCGTCGAAGCATTCGAGAACATCCAGTCGACTGGTATCCGGGCGATTCGACTCGACGATGGTGACGAACTCGTCGACGTCGAAGTGACGGACGGCACCCGGCACATCGTGATCGGCAGTCGGGACGGCATGGCGATCCGATTCGACGAGTCGGACGTCAGACCGATGGGTCGAACCGCCCGTGGGGTCATCGGCATGGATCTCGAACCCGGTGACGCCGTTGCCGGCGTTGCGGCGATCGACGAAGACCGGCACAACTGGGTGCTCACCGTGACGGAGAACGGCTATGGCAAGCGGTCCGACCTCGATGAGTACCGACCACAGTCGCGAAACGGGAAAGGCCTCGTCGACATCAAGACCGGGTCGCGAAACGGAAGCGTGGTCGCTATCGAAGCGGTCACTCACGGCGACCACCTCGTCGCGATGAGCGGCGGCGGGCAGATCGTTCGCACGCGCGTCGAAGAGATCTCTACGGTGAGTCGAAACACGATGGGCGTCATCGTGATGAACCTCGAGCCGGACGACCAGGTCGCTGCCGTCGACATCGTCCCCGAGTCGGCACACGCAGACGAGGACACGACGGACGAAGACGCGGTAGTCGAGAACGCGTGAGTCGATCGGTCGGCGGTAGGTGTGAGAGCACCGAGCGGGCCGACCGGCGTTGTGACGTCCGTTACTGGCTGTTGGCCGCCGCGGCGACCGCCGCGTAGTCGGGCTCTTGTCCCGGATTGTCGGCTAGCCAGCGGAATCCGACGACTCCCGCAGCGTCGATCACGAAGACGGCGCGACGAGCCACGGTGTCGACTCCGTAGCGGTCGAACGATTCGACCACGTCGTACGCGTCGATAGCCTCGTGGTCGGGGTCGGCGACGAGGCCGAATGGGAGGTCGTACTCCTCGCGGTACGCGTGAAGTGCGTGTGGGAGGTCGGTGCTGATGCCGAAGATCGTAGCGTCGGCCGGGAACGCGTCGAGGTCGTCACGAAGCGCGCGCATCTCGTCGGTGCACGTGCGCGAGAACGCTGCGGGGAAGAACGCCAGCACCACCGGCCCCTCACCGAGGGAGTCGCGCAGCGTGAACGGCTCGATGTCGTCGGTTACGAGCGTGGCAGTGAACGGCGGGGCGTCGTCTCCTACGTCGACCATACCGCACGTATCGCCCCGAGGGGATATATACGGGCTGGTGTGAACGAATCTTCTGGAGGCGGACCCCAAGAAGGCAAAAAGACTATAATCGCAACAGGGTTACGGTCGGGTAGAGATGGCAACTGCGATCCCACTAATCGGCGGCATTCCGGCGGGTCCGGAGCTCCTCATCATCCTGCTCGTGTTGGTGTTGTTGTTCGGTGCCAACAAGATCCCGAAGCTCGCCCGGTCGACGGGGCAAGCGATGGGCGAGTTCAAGAAGGGCCGTGAAGAGGTCGAAGACGAGCTCAAGGAGATGCAAGACGGAGAGACGACGGACGCGACGGCTGACACGGTCGAAGAGAACGACGAACTCGAGGGCGAAACCGAACCGAGCGCGTAGCGGCTAGACGCTCCACTCAGTTCCCGCCGATATCCCGGTTGGGCGCGTGGCCTAGCGGACAGGGCGAGAGGTTCCTAACCTCTCGATCGCGGGTTCGAATCCCGTCGCGCCCGTTCCTTCGCTTCGCTCAGTCACGGGCGCGACTGACCCACGCTCGCTCCGCTCGCGTGGATCCCGTCGCGCCTGTACCATTCACTGCCCCCGACCACGGGCGCGACTGACCCACGCTCGCTCCACTCGCGTGGATCCCGTCGCGCACGCCTTACGACTGCGCGTACACGAGCACAGTCGACGACACGCTCCTTCTCTCGGATTCATCCCTGCGTTCGCGTGTGTATCGACGTTCTATTGTGTGAGCCGTCACGCCGTCGCCGCGTCCAATCGGCGAAACGAGCGATTCGCGAGCCACACGGCGAACACGGCGATAGCGAGTGTCGCACCCGCAAGAGTCGCTCCTGGCTCGTACAACAGCGGTGGGTGGTACCCGAGGCCGTAGTCGACGACGACGTTGGCGACACCGAGACAGAGCGCGAGGGCGAGGGCACCGGGCGTCGTCCGACCGAACGCTGGGAACAGGAGTGCGACACCGACGAAGAGGAGGTGTGTGCCGAGGACACCCCAGTAGTACACCCACGCGGCGGGAGCCGAGACGTACGCGTCGAACGCGAGGTTGAGCGACACGAGCGGCCACACGCCGAACTGGACCAGCCACACGAACGAGAGCGTGTAGAGGTACGCCAACGGCCGGCTCGTCGACACCGACGTGAGTGGCACACCGGATACGACCGTCGGTGCGAGCGTCGCGAGCGAGACGAGACACAGCGCCGTCGCCACCGCCGAGTCCGCGTACAGTGGCCAGAGAATCGTCGGAACGGACGAGAGCGTGTCGGCGTAGTACACGATACCCACGAGCACCATCGCCGCCGTGAGTGCCGCGACGGACGCGAGACTTCGTGGTCGGCCAAGCAACTCGGCCGCAGCCGCGTCACGAACCCGTCGACGCACGCGAGCGTCTCCGAGACGACGGAGGTGTCTCACAAAACGTAGTACACGGGGATCGGTAAAGTCGCACCGGCCGTGGGCGGGCACACCGCCCTCGCGGAGGTTTATATCGGAAGCCGGGTCCAAGCCGGGTATGACCTCGGAGACGGCAGAAGCCGGGAACACACCGTCCGAGTCGGGGACGGCCCTCTCGGGGACGCCGTACACGCTGTCGACGGCCCTCGAGCACGCGACACAGGCGGGTGCGGCGCTGGCGAGCGTGGTCGACGAACGGACCGTCGACGTCGACCCGACGCTCGACGAGGACGCGTTCTTCACCACCGAGGCCGGCACGGAGACGCCGGTGACGCGGTACGACCTCGAACGGGCCGTACCGACCGCAGCGAAGACGCACCTGCAAGAGATAGACCGGTACTGGGTCGACGAGCCGTACGCGTTCGTGGTCGTGTTTCGGTCCGCGGCGGAGAACGAACTGAAGTACTACGTGGTCCAACCACAGCTGACGTCGGTCGAGCTCGACCTCCTCGAATTTCTCACGACGCAGATCCGGTCGTCGATCCCGTACACCGACGACCACGCCCTCGAGTCGCGCGCTGCCCGTGCCGCCGTCGTCGTCGACGAGTACCGGACACTGCTCGATCGGTACGGCCTCTACCCACGCGACGAGTCGGAAGGCAGTGCCGAATCAGACACGCTGGGCGTCAGTGGCGCTGTCCGTCGGTCGGCGAGGTGGGTCACCGAAGCGGCTACCACAGCGACAGAGACGATGACGCGCGCCTCGACGCGACTGTGGGAGCATTTCACGCGTCTCACGGAAAAAACGGAGACGTCCCGAGCGAGTGAGACCACCCGAGCGAGTGGGCGACGCGGTAGTAGCGGAACGCGGCGGGCTCGACCGGTGGATCCGTCTCATGTAGACGCCGACGGACCGAGTCTAGCGGCGGGGTCGACTGATTCGGCGACGCTCACGGCTGCACAGGTATCGACGCTGCAGTACCACCTGCGGTGTGCGTTCGTCGGGTACGGCGTGATCGACCCGATCACACACGACGTTCGAGTCGAAGACATCTCGTGTGACGGCTACGACGAACCCGTCTTCGTACATCACGCCGAGTACGAACAGCTCATCACGAACGTCCGACACGGCCGCGAGGAACTCGACGACTTCGTCAGGCGGCTCGCACAGGAGGCGGGAAGTGGCATCTCGACGCGGCGCCCACAGGTGGACGCGACTCTCCCGGACGGCTCACGCGCTCAGCTCACCTTGGGTCACACGGTCGCAGACCACGGGACGAACTATACGATCCGACAGTTCGCCGACGTCCCATACACGCCGGTCGACCTCCTCAGCTGGGGAACGTTCTCGCTCGATCAGATGGCGTTCTTGTGGCTGTGTGTCGAAAACGACAAGAACGTGATCTTCGCCGGCGGGACCGCTTCTGGAAAGACCACCTGTCTGAACGCGGTCTCGTTGTTCATCCCCTCGGACGCGAAGATCGTCTCCATCGAAGATACCCGTGAGGTCGAACTTCCACAGCGCAACTGGATCGCGTCGGTGACTCGGCCGGCGTTCTCTCCGGACGACGGCGACGCGATAGACGAGTTCGACCTCCTCGAGGCGGCGCTTCGCCAGCGGCCGGAGTATATCGTCGTCGGTGAAGTGCGGGGCGAGGAGGGACGGACGGCGTTTCAGGTGATGTCGACCGGCCACACCACGTACACAACGTTCCACGCCGACAGCGTCGACGAGGTACTCAGGCGCTTCACCACCGACCCAATAAACGTCTCGAAGAGCATGTTCACCGCACTCGACGTCGTATGTATTCAGCGCTCGACCCGCCTCGACGGCCGCCGGGTGAGACGAAACGCCTCCATCACCGAGGTGACTCGATACGACCCCGAGAACGACGAGATAACGGTCAAAGACGTGTATCGGTGGCGGGCCGACACGGACGCGTTCGAGCAGCCGGCCGAATCGAGCGTGCTCGAACAGATACGACGGGAACGTGGGTGGAGCCGTCACCGGCTCGAGACGGCCCTCGACCGCCGCCGGATCGTGTTGGCGTACCTCCTCACGCGAGAGATAACCGATTATGCGGCGGTCGCGGCGACGATTCAGGCGGCGATGCGCGATCCGGCGACGGTCCTCGCGTCGATAGCCAGCGAGACGCTCGAGGAGTCGCTCGACGGGCTCCGGACCATGGAGTCGATCCAGGTGGACGTTGACGCGACCGCCGAGGCGACGACTCCACGGCCGTCGCCGACCGAGGCGGTCCGTGACACGACCGACGCCGTGCTCGCGGCGGCGAACCTGCCGCCTTCGCGCCCCGAGGAGACGCCGCGCGCAGAGTTGGGAGCGCGATACCCGACCGGCCTAGACCCGTCGTCGTCCGACCCCGCACGTCCACGGGTTGACGCCGGCACCCCGGCAGACGTCACACGGTCAGACGGGAGAGACGAACGCCAGGTGGACGGTGAGATCCATGGGTGAAGACACGAGGTCGCGTCTCTCTCACCGGTCGGAAGGCACGGACTGGGAGCCTAGCGTCCTCGAACGACTCAAGCACGGCGTCGACACAGGGTGCGTCGGCCGATGGGTCGACAACGTTGGCCGTCGCTCGACGCCGCTGTTGTGTCGGCGGTTCGATCCGAACGGTGCGATACTCGATAGTGTCGACCGCGCGCTTACAGGGGCGCACGCCGGTGGGACGGCTGCTGCGTATCTGACCCGGGCGGTCGGTATCGGCACGACCGTCGGCGCGCTCCTCACGCTCGTGGGCGCGGTGTTTGGGTACGGAATATTCGACACGGCCGTCGCCGCCGGGGTGACCGGCGCGTGCGCCGGCGTGCTCGGTGGGATTGTGAGCGCCGGCGGGTGGCTGCTCCGACCGTACGTGCACGCGGCGCGACGAGGACGACAGATCGACCGACTGCTTCCGGATGCAGTCGCGCACGCGTACGCACTCTCGACGGGCGGGCTCGATCAGCTCGCCGTACTCGAGGCGCTCGCGGGCGCCGAAGACGCTTACGGTGCGGTTTCTGTGGAGTTTCAGCGCGTCGTCTCGGAGATGCGTTACGCCGGGATAGACTACCGGAGTGCGCTCCGACGGCGAGCGGAAGCGACCCCGTCGGAGACGCTGTCGACGTTCATCGAAGATCTGGTCGCCGTCGTCGATACGGGGGGACGTATCGAACCCTTCCTGCGAGAGCGAACCGAGCGCTACCGCCGACGAGACGAGCGCGACCGAGAGCGTCGACTTGAGGCGCTCGAACTGTTCGGGGAGCTGTACGTGACGCTTTCTGTGTTTCCGCTCCTCTTAATCATCGTCCTCGTCGTCGTGGCGACGATGGGAGAGCCGACGACTGATCTCATCTTCGTCACGGTGTACGCGCTGATTCCGCTGTCTGGCGCCGGATTCCTCGTGCTCGTGGCGGCAGTGGTGCGAGACGAGCCGGGCGACGGCCTCCTCGATACGCCACACACGACGCGCGGCGTGCGTGATCGGACGGCGGGGGCCGAGTCGCCCCGGGGGAGAGCCGTCGATGGTAGCGCGCTGTTCGAACGGATCGCTGCGGGGACGCGAAGACACCGCATCGTATCGGCACTCGAGGCCCCGCACGACCTCCTGCGTGCGCGTCCACACTACTCGCTTTTGATCACGCTCCCGGTCGCGGCGGGGCTCCTGGCTGCAGCGGTAGTCTCTGGACACGCCTCGGTCGCGCCAGTCGGGTGGTTCGAGCGGCCGGTTCGCTCGACGGCCGTCTGGGTGTACACTCCTGCGGCTGTCGTGCTGGGACCGCTTTGCGTCTTCACCGAGTTGAATCGGCGAACGACTCGAGGCGTCACCGACCGGCTCGCAGAGACGCTTCGAACGCTCGCAGCCGCGAACGAAACGGGACAGACGCTGCTCGAGTCACTTCGAACCGTCGCATCGGGATCTGCAGACCCGCTCGCAAACGAGTTGGGGACCGTTCACGCAAAAGTTGTCCACGGCATGCGCCTCCGCACGGCGCTCGTCGAGTTCAACAACGCGTACGCCGAGCCGAGACTCGCCCGAGCGGTCACCCTGATCGCGGACGCACGAGCGGCGTCGTCGCAGATCGCTGCAGTATTGACCACGGCGGCCGAGGCCATCGAGATCCACGACGACCTCGAGCGCGAACGACGGTCGCGCACGCGGATGCAAATAACCGTCATCGGAGTGACGTACCTCACGATGCTCGGCGTGATGGCCGTGTTACAGACGCAGCTCGTCGACGTCCTCGGTGGGCTTTCCTCGGGGAGTGGAACCACGTCGGCGGGCGCGGTAGGCGGTGCCGATGAGGGCGTCGGTATCGCTCCGGCCACGCTCTCGCTCGCGTTCTTCCACGCGGCGACGGTGCAGGCGGTCGTTTCGGGGGTGGTGAGTGGATATCTGCGTGCCGGGACGTTCCGGGCCGGCATCCCGTTCGTTCTCGCGTACGGCGCGATCACCCTGGGGGTATGGAGTGCCGTCGGATGACTGCCGACCCTGCACCCTCCCGACGTCAGCGGGCACAGACACAGGTGGACTTCGTCGTCGCCACCGGACTCCTCCTGTTGGTGTTCGGCCTCGCGGTCGGCGCGGTGGTGCCTCTCGTAGCGCAGACGCCACAGTCGACGAGCAACGCGGGAGCCGCTGCCGACCAGATCACTGCCAACCGGGTGGCCGCCTGGGTCGTCGACCTGCTCGGGGAGACCGCAGACGGGACCGGCGCGTCGGCTGTCGCTCACGCATCTCCCGAGCCGGGCACCCTCTCGCCGGTCTGCAGCGTGGCGTTCTTCACCGCGGACGAACGGCTGGCCGCTGGCGCTGGTTGTCCGTTTACTCGAGTCGCGTTGCACGGCCCGTTCGGCGTCGACGGCGTCCGCGTCGCCGTCCACGACCCCGGCGACCGGCCTGGAATCGACCGAGCAGTCGTCCTTGGCGTCGAGACGACACAGGGTCACGCCACCGGCCGACTCACCCGATCGACGACGAGCGAGTCCGGCTCACGGCCGGCCGGCTCGTCGCGGACCGGCGCGGCCGTGTCGAGTCGCGTCGTCGCTCTCGACGGAGACGCGTACGTACTCACGGTGTGGGTATGGTGAGCATGCAGGCGCGAACACACGACGGGCCAGGTTCGGACGGTCGCGGGCAGGCACACACGATCGAGGTCGCGCTGGCGGCGCTGATCGTCGTCTCGGCGGTCGGCGCGGCGATACAGGTGACGCCCTCTACGGCAGCGCCCACCTCGACCGCGACCGTCGACGACGACTCGCCGTGTCGGACGACCGTAGTCGACCTACTCGAGACGGGTGCGGCCACTGGTGCGCTCCTCGAGACGGTGTTGTACTGGGACCCGGCCGCGGGCACGTTCGCCGGCACTGCCACCGACCTACCTTCTGGCGAGGTGACGCGGCTGCCAACCGCGTTCGGACGAACACTTGAGCGTACCCTCATGAGCCGTGGACTCGAGTTTAGCCTGTCGGTGGTGTATCGCGTGGAGGACGCGCCCGGGCGTCTGACGGTCGTGCGCCGGCCGATCGTAGAATCGGGTGTCCCGCGCGCGAGCGCGGTGACCGCGAGTCGTGTCGTGACGATACCGAAGAACGCGTCGCTGACCGCGCCGGGCGTCGATGATAAGCGGCTCGACGCGCTCGACGCCGACTCGGGTGAGCGATTTTACGTACCACCGTCCGGGGACGGAGCGGTGCACGCGTCTGTGGAGGTGGAACTCGTCGTATGGCGTCCGTGACACGACCCGCTGGCGTCTCCTCGGCCGAGTCTGGACCGGCACGTGCACAGGTGCTCGCGTTGACCGCCGTCGTCGTCGCCGCGATGCTCCTCACGCTCGTAACACTGGTGAACGCGGCGGCGTACACGGTCGTCGAGACGACCGACGAGCCGACGCCCGGCGACGATGCCGTTCGGTATCGAGCCATGGCCGTCGATGGCACCGAGCGGATACTCGACACGGTGAACCGGGCGAGCCACGAGACGACTCGGTCGGCGCGCGTGGCTGCCGTCGACGGGATCGAGACCCTCGACGACGACCTCTCTGGAAGCGCCGCAGATCGGGGGGCGGTAGCGTACCTCGGGTCGAACGTCGCACGGACGACGCCCGGGTGGATCGTATCGGCCGGTAGTCCCGACGGATCGCTCGTGAACGCGAGTGGGGCGAGTGCGTACACCCTCGCCGCCGACGTCGACCGATCGCGGCGGGTCGTGCTCGTCGTCGATCCCACCCAACTCGAACGAGCGACCAGACACGACGCACACGAGCGCGCGTTTCGCGTCGTCTTCGAGACGCGGACGACGACGACTGCGGTGTACGTCTATCGAACGGCGGGAGACGTCGTCGTCGCCGCAGGAACCGACGCAGAGACGCCACGGGAGGTCTGTGCCGTCTCCGCTGTGAACGAGCACAACCGGCTTCGGCTGGCCCTGAGCGGTGAGCAGCTCGGGACGGTTCGATGCCCCGATCTGTGGCCGGCGTCGTCGCTTGCGAGCGCGCGAACGTACCGGATTGGCGTCGAGAATGCGGACGCTGCCGAGGGCACACTGATGGCGATCGTACGGACGGCGACAACACCCGGCTCGCCACCGATCGCCGACCACGACGGCATCTCACCTGGCGTGTACGATGCGACGGTCGCCTTCGGGTACGCGAGCGAGACGCACCGTTTCGAGACGACCGTTCGGGTCGCTCCGGGTGAACCCCATGCGTGAGTCAGCGGCCGGTGGCGACAGGGCTGCGAGCACGGTCGTCGGCTACGTCGTCGCACTCGCGGTGAGCGCGTTCCTTCTCGCCGCTCTCACGGCCAGCCTTGGAGGGCTCACGGCCACTCACACCGACCAAGTAGTGATGGACCAGCTGACCGTGATCGGGGAGACGACGGCGGCCGCACTCGAACGAACGGACCGGCTCGCACGGATCGCAGAAGCGGATCGTGGTGGGACGGGACTCCATCCGCAGTCCGTCTCGCCCGGCGTCGAGACGACGATCGGTCTGCCGAGGAGGGTCGGTGGATCCGCGTACACGATCACCGTGACGGCAGACACAATCGTCGTACAGAGCAGTCGCCCCACGGTGACGGTCAGCGTCGCACACCGCTCACGGATCGCGGTGGCCGAACGAAGCGTCCGTGGCGGACGAGTCGTGGTAGCGTATCGACCCGATCCCCTCGATCCGACGGCGGGCCGTCTCGTGGTGGGCGAGCGATGACCGACGAGCGTGTCGACGAGCAGACGATGTCGCCGCCGAGGGCACCCGGTACACGGGGAGTCAGCGACGTGGTCGGCTACGTGCTGGTGTTCGCGCTGATCGTTGGGACGACGCTTCCGCTCCTCGCCGTCGGTGCACCAACGCTCGAGGATCGACGCGATCGCGTACACGTCGCCGGTGGTGAGCAGGCGATCACGGCATTCGACGAGCAGATGAGTGCGATCGAACGATCTGAGACCCAGCAGGGAGAGACACTGATGCGCCTCGGGAGTGGCGAACTCGCCGTCGAACCCACGACGACGGTGACGATAGCGGCCGTCGACGCGGCGGGTCGGCAGGTCGAGACCTATCTGACGCGCCGGATCGGGTCCGTCGTGTACCGCTATGACGGTACCGTCAGCGGCTACGAGTCGGGGCTTCGATTCCGGACGGACGGCGCCGGGTCGGCGCCGCGTGACCGGCCACCGATCGCCACCCTCGGTGGGTCGGCGAACCGCACCGTCGTCTCGGTCGTCGTCGTGCGACCCACCGTTGAACGGGCCTCTATCGCTCGCTCGGGAACGGTTCGAGTGCGAACGTCGGTCGTCGACCGTCGTCGAGTCGAGCTTCCAGCGGTCTCTGCGCACACGGCCGTTCGGCTCCGCGTCGAGTCCCCTCGTGCGGGAGCGTGGGTGGACGCACTGGGCATGGTCGACGGCGTTACCGTCGACGAGTCGGCGACGACGTCTACGGCGGCGGTGGTGGCACTCGATCGGGACGACGAGGTATCGGTTCGCGTGGTCGTCGTCGAGGTCGCCGTCGACTCCTCCACCGGCGGCAGGTCGACGATTCCAACGACGTCCACGGACGTGCGACTTAACAACGGTGACTGGTGAGTAATCGTATAATGACGGCACCGGTCTCGGACAAAAAGCGGCGATTCAGACGCGCCGCAGGAGTGAACGTGCTCGGCAACGCGGTGAAGATCGCTGCCGAGGGAGCCGCCGGACTCACGTTCGGGAGCGTGGCGCTGTTGGCGGACGCGGCTCACTCCGTCGCAGACCTCGTCGCCAGCGTGGTGGTGTTGGTGTGGGGTGGAACCCAGTACGACGATCCGGACGCCGAACATCCACACGGTCACCAGCGCATCGAACCCCTGACCGCGCTGTTCGTCGGGGCCGTGATCGTGGTCCTGGGCGTCAACCTCCTCTGGAGTTCAGTAGAGGGACTTCGATTCGGCAGCGACGTGCGGTTCAGCGGACTGCTCTTCGTCGCGCTGGCGTTCTCGATGGCAGATATGTACCTCCTCTACTGGTACACCCGCCGGGTGAACAGCGACCTCGGCTCGACCGCACTCGACGCGCTCGCTGCCGACTGTCTCAACGACATCTACACCAGCGTGGCCGCAGTCGTCGGTATCACTGGGGTCCTCTTTGACTTCCCGGTGCTCGACCCGCTGGCTGGAGCGCTCGTGAGTCTCGTCGTCGTCTACCAAGGCGTCGAGATCGCCCGCGAGAACGTGACGTACCTCGTCGGCGGTGCACCGCCACCGGCGGACCGCGATCGGGTCGTCGAGGCGCTTCGGGCCCACCCGGCGGTCGTCGGCGTCCACGACCTGAAGGTGTTCTACGACGGGACCGATCTTGAAGTGGAGGTCCACACGGAGGTCGACGGCGAGATGACCCTCCGACGAGCCCACGAGATAGAGACCGAACTCGTCACCCGCCTGCAGTCGCTGGTCGGAGTCGGTGACGTCCACGTTCACCTCGACCCATCGGGCGTCGGCGAGTGGAAAGAAGCCGGAGAGACGCCCGTATCCGAGCGAGCGTCGACCGACGACACGAGCCAGTAGAGAGACGAGACCGTGCGACGTGACGACGTCATCGACACACCGACGACCGGCGAGAACGGTGAAGCCGTGCGGATTATACCCTTCGGAGCGCTACATCACGCATGTTCGGTCGTCGCTGGCTGGAGATGACTTGGCGTGACGGACTGTTCTTACACTGGCCCGTCAACCCGTCCGTGGTTGCCGAGACGCTGCCAGATGGCCTCTCGGTTGCGACCTACGACGACGATGCCTACCTCGGGGTCGTACCCTTCGTCATGGAGTCGATCCGGCCGCGAGGATCGCCGATCGGCCGGTCGTTTCCCGAGCTCAACCTTCGAACGTACGTGACGGGCCCGGCGGGTCCCGGTGTCTACTTTTACAGCCTGGACGCGGCTGACGCGGTCGGTGTCGGGCTCGCGAGACGCCTCTTTTCACTGCCGTACTACCGGGCACAGATGCGCGTCGACCGCGACGGAGACGCGGTAACGATCACCAGTGACCGCACGCACGGAGACGCGGATCGGGCGACGTTCGATGCGACGTACGAGCCAACCGGCGACTCGTTCACGCCAGCGTCGGGGTCGCTCCCGGCGTTCTTACTGGAGAACTACCGGTTTTACACGGCGGGGCGGCGGCTGTATCGCGGTGAGATCGCACACGATCCGTGGACGCTCCGTCCGGCCACAGCGACCGTCAGGACGAACTCTCTCTTCGAAGCGAACGGCTTCGACGTGCCGAGCGGCGAGCCGGTCGCACACTACGCAGAGCCGATCGAGGTGACCGCCGACCGTCTCCGCGCGGTGTGACCGACGACGGTCCTCGTCGCTCGGGACGCGTTGCATATCTCGCCGGTCACCACCGACTGGCCGTGGTGAGAAACGACACGGAACACTGGAGTCGGGTCCGTTCTGCGGGATCTTATATCGCCCCACGTCTAACGCGTTCACATGCGATCCGGACACGTATCAGAGGGGCGTCGATGACGACACAACGACTCCACCCGCGCGTGCGGATCGTCTGGATTCTCCGCGCGATACTCGTCGCAGTCGTGCTCTCGGCACCGGTCGGGGGTGCCGCATACCTGGAGTTCCTCCCACTGTGGGCACCGATCGCCGTCGGGGGCGTCCTCCTCACGCTCGGCACAGGACACGCGATAGCGCGGTATCGGCGGTGGCGTTACGAGATTCGTGAGGACGCTCTCTACCTCGATCGGGGCGTGATCACGCAGGTCAGGACCACGGTGCCGCTCGTCCGGATCCAGCACGTCGACTCGCGCCGTGGCCCCGTCGAGCGTACCGCCGGTCTGGCTTCCTGTGTGGTGTACACGGCCGGGTCGCGCGGTGCCGACGTGCGTATCCCGGGGCTCACACCGGCTGGTGCGAGCGACCTCCGAGAGGAGTTGAAACGGCTTGCGATACGCGCAGAGGGGGAGGACGCGGTGTGAAACTCGCACCCCAGTCGATCCCATATCGAGCCCTCCAGAAGGTCTCTGGGGTGGTCCTCGTGATCGTCTTCGTCGTGAACGACTCCGCTCGGTTCGGCACACTGCCAGCCGTCGGCCTCGCTGCAGCCGTACTCGCGGTCGCCGTCACATACGAGATCGCGTATTATCGGCGGTTCGAGTACGAGTTGACCGCCGACACGCTCGACATTCGGTCGGGGGTGATCTCGAGACGGGAGCGCGAGATCCCGTATCGCCGGATACAGAACGTCGATGTGAGTCGCAGTATCCTCCAGCGGGCTATCGGTGTCGCCGCCGTCGACCTCGAGACGGCGGGTGGCTCGGAGACGGAGGGGGCGATTCGATTCGTTACCCCTGAGGCCGCCACGAGCCTCCAGCGCGAGGTACAGCGGCTGAAACGCGACACAGCGTCCGCAGACGGTGTAGAGACCGCGGCGTCGACGGCGCCCGACGAGGAGCTGTTATTCGAAATCTCTCCTCGTGAGCTCGCGCTCGTCGGAGCACTGTCGTTCGACGGCCGGCTCATCGGACTTCTCGTGTTCGTCGGCTCGGGCTCCGTGCCCGTGGTCTCTGGCCTCCTTCCCGACGCCTCAGCAGTGGCACTCAGCGGCGTGGTGGTCGCCGGGATCGGTGGACTGGTAGTTGTCTCCTGGGTGATCGGTGCGGCCGTGTCGTTTTCGAACTACTACGGCTTCCGGCTCTCGCGGGCTGGGGACGAACTCCGATATGAACGCGGTCTGTTTCGCCGATACAGCGGCTCGATCCCGGTCGAGAAGGTCCAGACGCTCACTGTCACCGACAACCCGGCAAAGCGTGCGCTCGGCTACGCGACGCTCACCATCGAGACGGCCGGATACGCGCCGGGACAGGGCGGTGAGGGTGGGAACCAGGCGGCGATACCGATCGCGAGACGCGACCGGGTGTACGACCTAGCCCGGGAAGTGGAGTCGTTCGGCGAGCCGGCGTTCGCCCGTCCACCGCGACGGGTTCGGTGGCGGTACGGCATCCGGTACCTGATCGTCGTGAGCGTGCTCACCGGGGTCGCGTTCGGCGTCGACCGCTTCTCCGGCGTGGACGCTCCCTGGTACGCGGCAGCTCTGCTGTTGCTCGCGGTGCCGCCTGCGGCCCACCTACAGTGGCGGCACCGTGGGTACTGGCTCGGCGAGGATCACCTCCTGACGCGAAACGGCTTCTGGAGTCGGAGCGTGAAGGCCGTTCCCTACTACCGGATCCAGAACGTGATAGACCGGCGGAGCCTGTTCCAGCGCCGCTGGAACGTGGCCTCGGTTGTCGCCGACACTGCTGGGACGAGCTCCCTCGTCGGCGACGACGCTGCGGCAGTCGACGTCGGAACTGACGACGCGATTGCCCTCCGCGACGCACTCACGGCGCGGCTACAGGCGTCGCTCCACGATCGTCGTTCCCGAGAGACCGGCTTCGAGTGGGTCGACGCCGAGACCGTCTCCCCGGATCCACCCACGGCTGTGGACGGCGACTCCGACGTCGACGGCGACGCTGACGACGACGCCGACGGCGACGCTGACGACGGCGCTGTGCGCGAGCGCGAGTGACGGTATGACGACGATCGAACCGCTTCACCCGGCCCGTCGGTCTGTGGTGCGTCCCACGAGGCTTTTTTATGGGTCGTGACGTAAACAGACGTAACTGAATGAGCGGACGAGAATACGGCCCCACCGACGCAGACCTCCAGTGGTGCCACGAAGCGGTCCAGGGCGTGTCTCGGACGTTTGCGCTGACCGTCGACGTGCTCGAAGAGCCAATGGCATCACACATCTGTCTCGGCTACCTCCTCTGTCGAGTCGCCGACACCGTCGAAGACGCAGGGCACATCCCGCCGGGGACACAGCAATCGCTCCTCGAGACGTACCGCGATGCGGTCGATCCGGACGAGCAGACAAACATCGCCGATTTCCGGTCGGCGGTCGACGAGTGGCTTCCCGCGCCGAGTGAGCGTAGCGACGACTGGGCCGTCGTCGCAGAGTCGCCAACGATCGTCGCGACTTTCGAGCAGTTCCCCCCCGAGGTGCGGTCGGCGATCGTCCCACCCGTGGTGGAGATGGTCGACGGGATGGCCATGTTCGTCGACCGTCATGCACACCGCGGTGGGCTCCGAATCGACGACCGCGACGAGCTCGAACAGTACTGCTACTACGCCGCTGGGACGGTTGGAACGCTCATCACGAACCTCCTCACCCGTGGCGACGTCGACGACGACCGCGTCTCACGGCTCCGTGACACAGCAGAAGAGTTCGGTCTCCTCTTACAGCTGGTGAACGTCTCGAAAGACGTCTACGACGACTACACCGAAGAGAACAACGTCTACCTCCCCGCGGAGTGGTTGGCTGCCGAAGGTGTCGACCAGGAGTCGGTCGTCGACCCAGCACACCGGGACTCGGCTGCCCGAGTGGTCGGCCGCACGGCCGAGTACGCCCGATCGTTTCTCGACGATGCACAAACGTACCTCGAGAGTATGCCGCTCACACACGGGAACACCATGGAGGCGTGGACGGTCCCGTACCTCCTCGCCGTCGGAACGCTCAGGGAGCTCCGGTCGCGACCAGAAGACGCACTCACCGATGCCGGCGTGAAGATCTCACGTCAAGAAGTGTTCGCCGTGATGGCCGTTGCCAGTGACGTCAGCCGCGAGTCACTCGCAGAGCTCCGAGAGACGATTGCTCGGACTCCGTACCATCGAGCGGCCGAGCCGGTCAACTGACCCCCGACCGGCCGAGCGTCACGCGGGGCCGAACGCGCGCCTGTCGAGTCACCTCAAAGCCGGGACCGCGCCCGTGCTATTGCGGGAACAGACACGTCGATCGTCTCCGCGAGCGCGCCAGCTGCGCTCAACAACCACTCTGCACGTTCGACCCGTGAGTCGAGGTCGCCCGGTCCGAGTCGGTAGGATTCGACTAGCTCTTCGATCGTCGCGCCGTCGATCCACTCGTCGAGGATGCGGGCGGTCTTGACGGCCTCGAGCCACGATTCGAAGTCGGTCGTCTCATGCATGTTCGTCGTCAGGTGCGACGCATTGTCACTGGCGAAGCGATACATCGACGCCCGCTCACGGTTGCCGAGGTACGTCTCCTGCATGTCCGGGGTGACACAGATCACTTCGAAGGCGGTGAGCGTCGTCGCCGCCTCCATCTGGCTCGCCGTTCGGAGCCCGTCGACGAGTTTGGTACCCGTCTCTGGTCTGACGTACTGTTTCGAGGTGGTTTCACCGACCGAGGTGGCGACCAGTCGGTAGTCGTCGACGCCACCGGCTCTGTGAACGAGTCCCATCTCGACGAGGTCGTCGACGGCCTCGGCGACGTCGTCGGCTAACCCCCCGGCACCCGTCTCGCGGGCGTAAAACGTCCCCTCGAAGACGTCGAGGATCTCCGCTTCGGTCGCTGCGAACCCGGTCGCGATGCCCGACAGGACGTGCGTCCGGAGCGAAGCCGGTTCGGTGAGCGTCGACTCCACGGCTTCGGGATCGCCCTCGACGTACCGGTCGACGAGCGCGTCACGGCTCGATGCCTCTCCGACGAGGATCGCCTCCCCGTGCGGGTCGAGTCCGGGCCGGCCGGCGCGACCACACATCTGGTGGACCTCGAGCGTCGGCAGCCACTCCATCGACGACCCCGTGTAACGCTGCTGATCGCGGACGACGACGCGTCTAGCGGGGACGTTCACCCCAGCAGCGAGCGTCGGGGTAGCACACAGACACGCGATCTCCCGGTCGCGAAAGGCCCGTTCGACGGCCGCTCGGTGTCCCGACCGAAGTCCCGCGTGGTGAAACGCGACGCCCGACTGCACGCACTCGGCGAGCGTCTGCCCCGTTACCGTGCCGTCGACGTCGCGGACGGCGTCTGCGGCCGTCGCCGCCACCGACTCGATTCCCATCGTCTCGGCGAGGTCGTTGGCCGTGAGCCGCTCTGCGAGCTGGGCCGCCTCGGCCCGCGACCGCACGAACGCCAGGCACTGACCGCCCGCTGCGACGGTCTCGGCGACGAGTGCGGCGGTGAGAGACGTCTCGTCGACTCCCTCCACCGGGGAGGCGTCCTCGACCGAGTCAGCTTCACCGGACGTCTCGCCACCTGCCGTCGGCGCGGGGACGTCGACCGCCGTCTCGGTGCCGTCGTCGAAGGTGACTCGATCCCCGACACAGACGCCGGTGCGCAGTGACACCGGCCGCCAGTCGGACTCGACGAGCGTCGCATCGAGCCAGTCGGCTATCGCCTCGGGGTTGTCGACGGTCGCCGAGAGCGCGACGACCTGTATACGCGGGTTACGCCTCCGAAGCGTCGCCAACGTGACCTCGAGGGTCGGTCCGCGCCGCTCCGCGTCGAGGAGGTGAACCTCGTCGACGACGACACACGCGAGGTCGTCGACCCACGCCGCGCCGTTCCGGATTGCCGAGTCGACCTTCTCTGCAGTCGCGACGACGAGGTCGTGACCGGCCAGCTCTTCGGCGCTCGTGTCGAAATCGCCCGTCGAGATACCCACGTCGACGCCCGGCAGCGACGCGAACGTCTCGTACTTCTCGCGAGCCAGTGCCCGGAGCGGACACACGTACAACCCCGGACCGTCGGCCGTGACGAGCGCCAGTTGGGCGACGAGCGTCTTCCCAGAGGCCGTCGGCATCGCGGCCACGACGTTCTCGCCCTCACAGACGCCCGCCTCGACGGCTGCAGCCTGTGGGGGATAGAGCTCTGTTATCCCACGCTCGTGGAGGTGATCGCGTATAGACGCGGAGAGCGGTAACGAGGTGAGACGCATCTGTGTGCACATTCACCGTGATCACACTTAAGCCGTCGCCAGCGACGTCCACAGGTCGGTCTCGGTCCACGACCGGCGGGTGACTCGATGTCACGACCGGTTTTCGGTGTGCCGAGATCAGGCGTCGACGTCGAACTCGCGAAAGAGCCCTTCGAAGTCGTCGGTCTCCGTGACCGCCTCGAGTGAGTCGTCTACCTCTCTGCGGAGCGTCTCGATTTCTTCGGTGAGGGCCTGATACTCCTCGTTGTCAGCGAGTTCGCTCGCGCTCTTTTCTGCCTCGAGCATCGCTTTCTTCGAGGTCAACGCGAAGAGGTCTTGAACGCCCGTGTCGTACTCATCGCGTTGTAACAGCCCTTCGACCGTCTCACGGAGGGTATCGCTTGCGACCGGCTTGACGAGATAGTCGTCGAACCCCATCTCGAGGATGTCGAAGTCGGGTTCGACGGCGGTAACCATCGCGACGCGGCAGTCGACGCCTCGCTCCCTGACCGCAGCGAGCACTTCGTCACCAGAGAGCCCTGGCATCCGGCGGTCCAAGAGGATGGCGTCTACGGTGCCGTCGACGTCGTCGAGGACGTCCAGCGCCTCGTGGCCGCCGTACGCCGTCCGAACTCGGTACTCGTCGCCCAACCACGCGGCGTACAGATCGGCTAGGTCGGGTTCGTCTTCGACGACCAAGACGAGCGGTTGTGATTCACTCATGCCTCACCCGAGCGACGAGTTCGCTCACACAGCGTACACTGGCCGCGAAGCATATGAAGATACCCCTTCTTGACAACCGCATGGCGGCAGTAGGGTGACGGGTCGGTACGGGTCGGTACGGGTCGTCACTCACTCGGACTGTAGTTCGGTGCCTCGTCTGTGATCATCACGTCGTGCGGGTGGCCCTCGGTCTGTCCGGCACTCGAGACGCGGACGAACCGGGCGCGGTCGTGGACGTCGGGGATCGTCTCTGCACCGACGTACCCCATGCCTGAGCGCATTCCTCCGACGAGTTGGTGTAGTTCTGAGGCGAGCGTCCCCGTGTACGGCGTCGCCGCCTCGACGCCCTCCGGTACGAACTCCTCGTCGCCGTCGTCGTCTTTGAGGTAGCGGTCGCCGCCGCCGGACTTCATCGCACCCACGGAGCCCATCCCGCGATACTGCTTGTACTTTTTGCCCTGCATGGTGATCACCCGACCGGGCGCTTCCTCGGTCCCCGCGAAGTACGATCCGAGCATCACCGCGTTCGCTCCTGCAGCGATAGCTTTGATCGCGTCGCCGGAGTATCGAATCCCACCGTCGGCGATCACCGGCACGCCGTGGCTTGCGGCGACGTCGGCGACCTCCGCGACGGCAGTCACCTGTGGCATTCCCGCACCGCTCACGACGCGCGTCGTGCAGATCGACCCCGGGCCGATGCCGACCTTGAGCCCATCGGCGAAGCCGACTGCGGCCTCGGCCGCCTCTCGCGTGCCGACGTTACCGACGACGACGTCGGCGTCGACCGTCGACTTGATCGCCTTCGCAGACTCGAGCACGTTCAGGTTGTGTGCGTGTGCACAGTCGATGAAGAGGACGTCGGCTCCGGCCTCGTCGGCTGCGACCGCACGCGCCTCCTCGAACGGTCCGACGGCGACACCGACGACCAGCCGTCCGGCGTCGTCGCGGGCGGCCTGTTCGTGTTCGCGTCGCTGGAGGATACCCTGCATCGTCACGAGTCCGGAGAGGTGATCGTCGTCGTCGACGACGGGAACGCGCTCGATCTTGTGGTCGTACATCAACTCGAGCGCCTCACGTGCGTCGACGGACTCCGGTGCCGTGATGACTTCGTCGGTCATGGCCTCGCTGACGGCGTCTTCCTCGCCGACTTCGAGGTACGGCCGAATGTCGGTCCCAGAGATGATTCCGAGCACTACGTCGTCGTCGTCGACGACGGGCGCTCCCGAGACACCCTCGCGTTCCATGCGCTCGTCTGCCTCCCGAACTGTGTTCTCTGGGGCGACGGTGACGACGCTGTCGCGCCGGATGACAAGCTCGTGGGCACGCTTGACGCGTTCGACCTCGGCTGCCGTCTCTTCGACGGTCATGTTCCGGTGGAGCACGCCGAGTCCACCCTCTCGAGCCATCGCTATCGCCATCTCGCTTTCGGTGACCGTGTCCATCGCCGCCGAGAGCACCGGGAGGGTTATTTCGACGTGTTTCGAGACCGTCGTCGTGAGGTCGGCATCGTCGGGCTCGACGCGACTCTCGCGTGGCCGGAGCAGTACGTCATCGAAGGTCAACGCCTCAGGGACCTCGAGTTTCGCAGAGAACGGGTCGGGTTCCGTCGCCATGTAAACCGTCGTGAGGGCGCCGGCAAAAGCGTTGTGAGTCGGCATATCCGTGGGTGAGTCTCTCACTATACAGCGATCTGATGTCCACGTTCGTGCTCGCCGGCGGTTCGAGTGCAGTTCGACGGCTCGGGTCGAACCCCGGCTCGAACGTCGTGCGGACGCGACTCACACAATACTTAACACCATCGGAACAGGTAGTACACGTATGGACTCCGACAGTCCCAAAAACGCCCGTATCGCCGGTCAGCCGACGCTCGAGCTCGGCGGACGCTTTACACCCGGCAATACGTGCGTGTTTACATCGTGGACTGGTCGGGCCCTCGTCGGCGCCGACGTCGGTGGCCACAGCGGCCATCGGCGGTCGTCCGCGTCTCACCGCGTGCCCTGCGGGTACGGGCATCGCCCCTGAATGAGCGTCTCGAAACACCCGGTCGCCCTCCAGCTCGAGCAGCGCGTCGGCGGTGCAACGAAGCTCTTGGCGACGGTGATGGCGCTGCCGCTCGTCGACGGCATCTTCGCCGCGCTCGTCGTCGCCGGCGTCTTGGCCTCCCCAATTGGGGTACTCGAGACGGGTATCCTCATCTTCGGTGGGTCGGCGACGATCGCCGTGATCCTCGCCGAGATGGATGGCAGCCGCCGAGAGATGGTCGTGTCGGTGTTGACCATTGGAGCGGTCATCATTCCGATCGCCGCCGTCGAGGCCGCACTCGCACCGACGCTCAGGGGCGTACTCGAGCTCGCCATCTTCGAGCGGTTCGCCGGACTGGTGATCCTCTCTATCGCGGCCCGAACCGCGAGTGCCGAGTTCGGCCGATACCTCCCTGGACCAGCCGTGATCATCGGGCTCGGGCTCGTCGCGAGTCTCGACCCGAGCGGATTCGCGATCGAAACGTCGACCGAGTACGTGCTCAACGGGACCGCAGCAGCCGCGGTGGGCGTCGGCTTCGCGCTTGTCGTCGCCGTCCTGTCGCCGCATCTGCGGGGCCGAGTCGACATCGACCGATTCCGGTTCGGCTCGTCGGTCGCCCTCGGCGTGCTCGCACTGCCGATCCTGTTGCGGCCGTTCGGGATGATGCAGACCGAGGTGCCGGTCGCGCTGGCGGTGCTCGCGGTCACCGCGCTCTTCGCGTACGATCCAAACGCCGACCACGCGACTGCGGCCCGCCCAGCTGGTGGCGACACGCCGACGGTCAGTGACGGAGGGGGCCCGGAGGCAGTCGGCGACGACGATGCAGGCAAAGAAAGTCTCGATCGGAACGACGAGGACGGTGGTACACGAGAGGACGACGAAGGAGCGGGACGCGCGAACGACGACGACGTGCCGGCGGACGCCCCGTATCCGGGTGGTCTCGTCGACGAGCACGTCGGTATCGCCGATGAACCGGCAGACGACGACGGTGACGATCCGTTCGCCGACGACGACTCTCGAGCGCCGTGGATGTAAGCCGCGGTGAGACTCCGCGTTCACCGTTCGCCTCCGACCGGTGCCGGCAGGTGGGCTCCGACGGGATTTAGGTGCCACGGATGGAACGACTGGTATGAGCAATCGCGTCGTGCAGGGTCGAATGGTGACGCCAGGGAAGCTCGCCGAGTTGATCGAGGGAGGCGACGTCCTCGAAGCAGAGGCGATAACAGACGCCGATCGCGCGTGTCCCGACTGTGGCGGAGACGTCATCTCTGTCGGATACATGCCGAGTGTCACCGAGTTCGTGACCGGCTACAAGTGCCAAGAGTGCGACTGGAGCGACGACGACCGGTAGTAACGGCGAGCCCCGATCGAAATTCATATATCCGCGTTTCTATATCTTCGAAATGCGATACACGGCGGGGCTGTGGCCAAGCCAGGCATGGCGACTGACTCCAGAGGCCGCGCCCGGGACGACACTCCAGACTGATATACCGAGCGGGCGACTGATCATCGCTCGTGTTGACGACCCTCTGGAGTTCCGAGGCGCGCCGGAGATATCAGTCGATCGGGGGTTCAAATCCCTCCGGCCCCATACCGAAAATAAAGGTTACTGAACCTGAGGTTAGCGTTCAGCCGAAAATCTGCGAATACTGCGGGCTCTACATAACCGAATACCGACAGGACTGTGCGGCGCTCGATGACGGGGTGTGTCAAGAATGAGCGTCGACATCGAAGTCGACGTCGAACTCGAGCGCAACGTTCTGAGCGCGGTCGTCGAAGAGCGCAGAGAACTCGAAGTCGGCGAGCTGTTCAACGAGTACGGCGAGCTACGGCTGTGGCAAGACCGCGCCGGGTGGAACGGCTACGTTCGCGAAGTCATCGACGACGAAGTGCGGTTCTACGAGGTTAACACTCGATTCGACGACGACTCGTGGATCTCGAAGGTCCGGTGCGGAGAACAGGCGGTCCACGACGCGATTCGAAAGCACATCGAAGACCGGCACGCGGGGGGCGCTGGGAACTTCGTTCGGAGGTGCTCACCGCCATGACGGCCGAAACCGCCGTCGACGAGCAGCGCGAGCAGATCGCGAACCGTCTCGGCGAACCCGAAGTGTTCGCGTTCCCTGCCGGCTGGTCGACGTCTTCGAGCTGGCACCGTGCACAAGCTGCCGAGTCGACTGTCGGCGCTGTGAACCCGGCCGAGTTCGACGTACTTCTCGGCTGTCTCGAGGGCGACGCTTCGATGAGTCGCCACCGCGTGCTCTTCGCACTCTACGAGGGTGAGCTTCGAGCCGAGTGCGACTGTGATGGGCACCGCTACCGCAACTGGTGTGCTCACGTCGCCCTACTCTGGTGGCGCTGGTGTAACGCGGAACTCGCAGTGACCGACCTGGATACCGGCCGGACCCACCTTTCGCCGCCGTGGTGGCTCTCGGTCGACGACGCCGACCGCGATCGCGTCGACGCCGAGGCGCGACAGCCGACCGTGGCCGATGGGGGTGCGAACCGATGACCTCTGTTTCCACTGTTTCGGGTGTAACAACTGGAACGTACGAGTCGTACGACTGGTCCAGTGAGTCGTACGACACGAATTTGCAGCTAGAAGTCTCAGAAATGTCGAATACAGCAGAATCCGACGAGTCGTACGAGGGTACAGGGGGGTATCGAAATCGGTGCCCACGTGACGCACCCGTGTGTGTGCGTGCGAACTTCGCGGCGCGCGCGCTGGCACGCATTATGCGGGCAGGCGGGTGCTCGCAGGCGTTGGGGGGTGGGCCGATGAGCGAGATGATCCTGGCGTGTCCCGAGTGCGACTCGTCGGACGTCTATCGCCGAACATTCTCGGTGAGCTCGCACCCGACAGACGACGCACGGTACCGCTGCCAGGATTGTTGTGCCCGCTTCGACGAGCCGACGCGACGAGCCCGGAAGACGAGCGGGCCGTCGATCAACAAGGGAACGCTAGCGCGTCGTCTGATGGACGCGGACGCCGACGAGGTGAGCGCACGATGAGCGAGAAGTCGCGGGTCGCGAAGGCGACTGTTCGTGACGAGCGCATCCTGCAAGCGCTCGAGGAGGCCGAAAACGAACACGGTTCATTGGCAGACGCAGTCCGACACGCAATCACAGCGACGTACGGTGAGGATACTGACGACGGCGACGACGACACCGGGTTGCCGGTGAAAGCGCGGGAAGCGCACGGGAAGCTCGTCGAACTCGCGGGTGTCGGCGGCCGCCTCGAGCTGGATACGGCCGAGGCGCTCCTAGCGAATCACCTGAACATCGCGAAAGAAGCGGTTCGCCGAACGGTGATTCACGAGCTGAAGAAGGCGAACGCGATCGCCGTGCACCAGGGGATTCACTCAGTCTCGGTCGTGGTCGGGCGACTTGACGGCGAAGACGTCGAACCGCGTGAGCCGGCGACCGCGTCGACCGCGCCGGCGACGGACGGCGGGGAAGCGCGAGAGCGACTCGAGGAACTGTCGAGCGCGGAGGTGGCGCGATGAGCACAGATGAGTTCGAGAGGCGGCTTACGTCTGCACTCGATCGTCTTGCGCTCGGCTTCGAGAGTGCAGATCCGTACGTTCGGCATGAGGCGAAGACAGTCGCGAAACAGAATATCGGGCACATAGCTCGCGAGGTGAGCACCGATGAGTAGCCGATACCGCGTAGTCGGCGCGGCCGAGAACGTCGATATGCGCGCCCCGTCCGATTCAGAGCTGTACGAGTGCGACGTCGACGAGCGGCGAATCATCTCGGCGTATTGCTGTACGTGTGAAGCGGAAGCGACGCTGTACGTCGAGGTCGGCGACTCGGAGCCGTGGGAACACGATGTGTCGAATCCGAGCCACGTGGTCGACTACTGGAGGGACGCATGAACGTTCCGTCAGACTGGCTCGCCGGCGTCGGCACGGGGCTGGGCGTCGGCGCGGGCATGGCGCTGGTGTCACACGCCGGCGGCGCAGTGATCGGAGCTCTCGGCATCGTGGTGCTGGCGTACGTGATCGGGAACA
>Ga0209917_1000098_pt1 | contig 32577 bp, 38 predicted proteins | sample SalPon2_C_H2O_MG_FD_185710 | JGI IMG/M metagenome (GOLD analysis project Ga0209917, IMG submission 185710) | Salt pond water microbial communities from South San Francisco under conditions of wetland restoration - Salt Pond MetaG R2_C_H2O_MG... | ecosystem: Environmental > Aquatic > Non-marine... | reverse complement strand
ATCGACGGTGAATACCACCAAAGCCCCAGCCCGACCACAACCGCACCGCAGCCTCGGGCCTCCCCACCCTCGTCGGGCGGCCGCCGCTTCGCTCCGACCGCCCGACTCCCTCGCACGCGCTGACTCGCGGCCGCCGCGGGCGACCGCTCGCAGGCGCGCGCCGACCGCATCGCGGTTTGTTTTAAAAGAGCGCCTCGCTCTCGTCGAGGACGTGCGCGGGGCCGCCGACCTCCCACACGTCGGTGTCGACGCCGATCTCGGCGATCCGCGACTCGACCGCATCGACGTGGTCCGCGAGCGTGTTCACGTAGACGGAGGCGCCGGTGTCCGTCGAGAAGTAGACCGGGACGCCCGCCTCGCGGAGTTCGCGGACCGCGTTGAACACCGCGATGGTCTCCGGCTGCCAGTACACCCACCCGGCGGGACCGGTCATCGTCGTGGCCGTCAGCGACAGCGAGTCGTGCTCGGCCGTCTCGAAGATCCGGTCGAAGTCGCCCTCGCGGAGCGCGTCGGTCATCTCGACGAGTTGATCTTGGACGTGGGCGGTCCGCGCCTGCATCATGTGGCTCGCGGCGGCCTCGCGGTGTGCCTCCTCGGTCTCTTTATAAGCGGGGACGTGCGCGGCGACGATCCGGAGGTCCGCTTCGGGGTCGAACCCGTCCTCGTTCACGCCGGTTTCGAGGCGGTAGGAGCGACAGTCCTCGTCGTTGAGGCCGGCGTCGAGCCGGGAGTACGCGCCCGTCACCGAGCGGGCAGCCGAGGAGGAGCCGCGGCGGGCGACGGTCGAGACCTCGGGGAGCGTCATGTCGAGCCCGGCGGCCTCGACCAAGGCGAGCGCGGCGGCCGCGAAGCCGGACGACGACGAGCCGAAGCCGATGTTCGACGGGAAGGAGTTCTCGCTTTCCAGCCGGACCGCGGCGTCGACCCCGGCCAGCTCGCGAACGTAGTCGACGACCATGTCGATGCGCTCTGCGGCCCGCCCGTCGACTTCCTCGTCGCCGATGACGTAGGTGTCCTCGCTCGCGTCCGGCTGCCACTCGACCGTCGTCGTCGTCGCGGTGGGCGCGGTACAGAGGCTGATGCTGTCGTGGTACGGGAGCCGAAGCTGCTCGTCGCGCATCCCGTGGTACTTGACGAGCCCCTGGATCGGGTGGGCTCGTGCGGTCGCTTTCTCGGTCATACCTCGGGAAGCGTCCGGCGGGGGATTAGTCGTTGCGATGAGTGCGGGCACGGGGGTGAGCCCGGTGAGTGCGGGCGCGGGTGCGAGCCCGGTGAGTCCGAGAACAGGGTGAGCCGCTGACGGCGACGACAGCCCCACCCTCGTCGAAAGCCTATCACTTCGGAGCAAATACCTTCATTTAGTCACAGGAAGTACACATTACTCATGGCCACGTCGTGGTGGTTCGTCGGGCTGTTCGCCGCCTCCGGAGCGGTCTGCTTCGCGGCCACGCTCCACGGCTCGCGGTTACGGAACCAAGACGCGAAGCAGGGCCTCCGGTGGCTGCTCGTCATCGTCGGGACGTGGGCGCTTTTGCAGGCGGGCGTGCTCCTCGCCACGCAGGAGCAGACGGCCATCACCCTCTTCACGCTCTCGTTGGTCGTGGGGTTCGCGACGCCGTTCGCGTGGCTGTACTTCGTCTCCGCGTACGCCGGGCTGGAGTACCACCGCCGGCCCGCGTATCGGATCGTCGGTCTCCTCGGGTTCCTCGTCGTCACGGTCGAGAAGCTCACCAACCCGATCCACGGTCGGTACTTCTCTGCGACGCTCCAGAGAGAGCCCGTCCGACTGCTCGTCGTCGACCATGGGCCGCTGTACGTGGCGACGTTCGTCTTGGCGTACGCCCTCACCGGCGTCGGCTTCTATTTCCTGTACCGGCTGTACCGGGAGTCCGAGCAGTCGTCGCTCCCCCTCGCCGCGCTGTTCGCGGCGACCGGGCTGGCGGTCGTCCCGAACCTCCTGGCCCGTACCACTTCGGCGACGCTGCCGCAACTGAGCTACGAACCGCTCGGGGTGGCCGTCTTCGCGGTCGGTGTGGTGTACGTCGTCGACGACACGTTCCGCGCGGTCGAACGGACCGCGACGCGCTCGTTCGTCGAGCGGACCGCCGGTGCCGTCCTCGTGATCGACTCGGATGGCCGCGTGAGGGACCGTAACGACCGCGCCGAAGAGCTGTTTCCGTCGCTCGCGGCCGGCGAGACGCACATCGAGGCCGTCTCGCTCGCCGTCGCCGAGGCGTATCGGGCGGCGGAACCGTCGATCGTCGCCGTCGACCCCGGCGGTGGGAGCGAGCGAAGCTACTACGTCGCCGGGGAGTCGCTCGAAATCGGCGGCGAGTCGTTCGGCTGGGCCGTCCTCGTTCAGGACGTGACCGACCGGGAGGACCGGCGCGAGCGGATCGAACGCCACGAGGAACAGCTCAGCGACATGGCGGGCGCCATCGCTCACGAACTGCGGAACGGCGTCGCCGTCGCCGACGGGTACCTCGCGCAGACGATAGATCGGATCGAGTCGGGAGACGAGCAGGGGGCCGCCGAGTCGGCCGCGGTGGCGCGGCGGCGGATCGAACAGATCGGCACGGTGATAGAGGACCTCCACACGCTGGTGTACCACGCGCGCGACACCGACGAGTCGGCGTTCGTCTCGCTCACGGACGCGGTCAGGGGCGCGGAGCGCGCCACCGACGTCGACGTCGACGTCCACGTCGAAGGCGCCGGCCGCGTCGTCGCGGTGCCCACGCGTCTCGAACAGTTATTTAAAAACGCGCTCGCGTTCGCCGCGTTCAACGAGGCGGAGACGCTCACGGTGACGGTGACCGACGACGGGTTCGCCGTCGCCGACGACGGGCGCTTCACGGCCGCCGACGGGGGGTCGTTGCTCTTCGAGTACGAGAGCGCCGAACCCCGCGCCGACGCCGGGATGTCGCTGCCGAACGTCCGCGCGCTCGCCCGCGTCGAGGGGTGGCACGTCGCCCTCGACCACGGGTACGAGGAGGGCGTGAGATACGTCGTGCGAGACGCGACGATGGAGTCGCCGGCGGCGTTCGACGAGTCGCCGTCCGCGGCGTCACCCGACGCCTGACCGGTCGACCGGCGTCGGCGTCGTCTCCGCGTGTTCCCGACAGAACGGCTGAGACGACTGATGGTCCAAAGTTTAGACGCGTCTAATTTTACGATTAGAGGGATACCCTTTTATCCTTCGGGCGACCACCGATACTCGTTCAGCGTCTATGACGATATCAGGCGACACTCTCAGCGACTTCGAGACCCACGATCTGTTCTGTCTCTCCCCCGACCGACCGCACACCGTCACCGGGCGGGCAGGCCCGGTCGAACCGACGACACGGGCGCTTCCGCCCGGTGCGTTCCGATGATTCCGCTCGTGTTACCCCCGGATCTGTTGGGCTCGCCGCTTCAGGAGGTGGCGAACATCCTCATCGGCTCGTGGCGCGAGGGGTTCGTTCAGGTGTCCGGGTTCGTCGGGGCGACCATCCTCCTGTTTAGCCTCGTGCAGTTCAGATACGACGGTCGGATCACGAAGTGGTTAGAGGAGAACGAACGCGCCCAGCCGCTCGCCGGCGCGCTCCTCGGGCTGACGCCGGGCTGTGGCGGGGCGATCATCGCGATGCCGCTGTACATCCGCGGCACGGTCAGCTTCGGGACCGTCGTCGCGGCGCTCGCGGCGACCGCCGGCGACTCGGCGTTCGTCATCCTCGCGTTGGCGCCCGAGGCGGCGCTGTACGCCTACGGGCTGGCGTTCCTCTCTGCCATCCTGTTCGGCTACGCCATCGACTTCGGCGGGCTCGGCGTCGGTCGCGTCGACAGGCTGGTCGACCGGATGAGCCGCCCGGTGACCGACGGCGGGTTTTCGACCACCAACGTCGCCGCCGGCGGTCCGAGCATCCCCGACTACGACGGGCCGGACGGCGACGACAGCGAGGCCCAGTGTCGCCACGGCCACGACCGCGCGAGCGACCTCCCGAGTTACCTGCCGGACTCGCGGCTCCTCGAACGCGTCAGCCACGTGGTTCACGTGCTCTGGTGGATCACCCTCGCCGGCGCGCTCGTCGCCGGCGTGATGTACCTCGCGAAGGGAGCCGTCGAACCAGAGTGGGCCGTCACGGCGACGTACGACGGGCTGTTCACGGTCAGCGGGCTGCTCGGCACGACCCTCTCGTTTTACTTGTACTTCGTCGGACGCCACTACATCGGGCGGAGCGAGGCCGGCCGCGTCCGGGACTCCTTTGCCGACCTGTACGGGACCTTCCGACACGCCGCGATGGAGACCGCGATGGTCACCGTCTGGGTCATCGCCGGCTACCTCCTCTACGAGTACGGCCTGCTTCTCACCGGCGTCGACGTTCAGGGCTTCGCCGCGGCCGCCGGCGCGATGGCGCCTATCGCGGGCGCCATGCTCGGGCTGATTCCCGGCTGTGCCGCCCACATCGTGTTCGCACAGCTGTACGCGATCGAGGAGGCGATCCCGTTCTCGGCGCTCGTCGCGAACGCGATCAGTCAGGACGGCGACGCGTTGTTCCCGCTGATGGCCATCGACATGAAAGCCGCCATCGTGGCGACCATCTACACGACTATCCCCGGCGTGATCACCGGACTGCTCGTCTACTACTTCTGGCCGTACGCCCAGTTCGGCTTCGGGGTGCTCTGAGATGTACGACCACATCCTCCTCCCCACCGACGGGAGCGACCACTCCACGGCGGCGGCTCGGCAGGCCCTCGGCCTCGCGGAGACGTTCGACGCGACGGTTCACGGCCTGTACGTCGTCGACACCGGGACGAACTGGCTCACGGTCTCGAAGCTCGACGTCGAAGCGAGCCTGCGAGAGGTCAGCGAGGTCGCCGGCGACCGGGCGCTGACGGCGTTCGAAGACCTCGCCGCGGGGTACGACGCCCCGATCCGCACCGAGGTCCGCGAGGGCAGCGTCGACGAGGCGATTCTCGGCTACGCGGCGGACCACGACGTCGACCTCGTGGTGATGGGAACGCACGGTCGGGACAGCGTGGCTCGCCGCGTCGTCGGCAGCGTGGCCGAACGCGTCGTGCGAGGCGCGACGGTCCCCGTGATGACCGTCTCGGCGTCAGCGACCGAGTAACGTCGGCGCACGCGGGCTGTTGCGGCCCCTCGCGGGCTGAGCGTGCCACTGTCTTGCCGTGTTGTCACAACACCGGAATGATTATTCCGTCCAGTTGCGTCTCGTTCATCATGACTGACAATAACGCCATCCAGTCGACGGTCGGCTTCTCCGAGCGAACGATAGCCGGGTTCGCGCTCGCGCTCTCCGGGTTTATCGGGTTTATGGGAATTATCACGGCGGAAGTGCTCTACCCGAACTACTCCACCCAGCAGGACATCAGCGACCTCGGCTCGACTCGTCCGCCGAACCCGGTGAGCTTCGAGCCGTCGGCGACCATCTTCAACACGACGATGCTCGTGACCGGCCTGCTGGTGATACTCTCCGCGTACCTCCTCTACCGCGTCTCCGACCGCCGCGGCTTCCCGCTTGCGCTCGCCGTGTTCGGGTTCGGCGCGTTCGGTGTCGGCGTGTTCCCCGGCAACGTGACGCCGTGGCACGGGCTCTTCGCCATGCTGACGTTCTTCGCCGGCGGCATCACCGTCGTCCTCTCGTCGCGGGTCGTCTCCAGGCCCTTCTCGTTCCTCTGTGGGCTCTTCGGCGGCGTCTCCCTCGTGGTCCTCCTCAGCGTGTTGTTTTACGGGATCGTGGTCGGCGGCCCCTCGCCGCTCCAGTTTCTCAGCGCCGGCGGCATCGAGCGCTGGGTCGTCTATCCGCTCATCATCTGGCTGCCCGCGTTCGGCGGGTACCTGCTCGCTGCCGCCGACGAGTCGGTGGGGCGCCCCGCGTCGTAGCGTCGCCGGACGAGGCGACCCCGTTCGTACACTCGCTCGGGAGCGGGAGACGCCGTTTTTCGCGGGTTCCGTTCCCGCGACGACGACGCGAACGAGGGGAACCCTTTTTTACGGGTCGGCGGGTACTCCGCGGTATGACCGAGTACACCGTCGAGTTCGTCGGCACCGGCGAGACGATCGAGGTGGCCGACACGGAGACGGTCCTCAGCTCCTGTATCGACGCGGGCATCGCCCAGGAGTACTCCTGCCGCGTCGGGATGTGTCTCGCCTGTTCCGCGAAGATAGTCGAGGGCGAGGTGACCCAGCCGGCGGCTCGCGGACTCACCGACGAGGAGGCCGACGAGTACGCGCTCACCTGCATGGCGCGTCCGCAGTCCGACCTGAAACTCGACCGCGGCAAGTACCCGCCGAGCATCGAAGACGCGGCGGCGACCGAGGCCGGGGACGCCGACGGCGCGGCGGCCGACGACGACTGATCCCCTGCCCGAGCGGTCGGCCCTGTTCACGGAACGGTGGCCCGTCGACGCTCGATTGGTCATTTATACGTCTTTTATGTATGAGACGGGTGCCGACCTCACGCCTCGAACCCGTTCTCCGCGACGATGGCTCTGACGCCGACGTACGCGACCGCGGCGAGGCCGACGTACGCGACCACGAGCGCCGTCGTCGTCGCGTCGGCGCTGTCGATCGCGAGCCGCGCGACCGCGTTCGCCGGCCCGCCCGCCATCGCCGTGGCGCCGCCGAAGAGGACGAGGACGCCGATCGAGTAGAGGAACTGCGCCGCCCGCCGGTCCGGCGCGAGCGCGGAGATGGCGAGCGCCAGCGCGACGACGAGCGTCGTGAGGCCGGTCATCAACGCGAGGATCGAGGGGACGTTGGCCACGGGCGTCCCGTTGAAACGCAACAGCAGCAGCCACAACAGCGCCTGTCCGGGGGCGATCGCGACCGCCGCCAGCGCCTTCCCGTCGACTATCTCCCCGAGCGTGACGGGGGCGACCCGGAGCAGCTCGAAGGTCCCCTCGTCTATCTCCTCCGTGATCGAGTCCACCACGAGCGACCCCGAGATGAACACGGGCAGGAACACTAACACGGGGATCAACACGGTGTAGGTGAACGTGAAGTACGGGCTGGTGCCGGTGCGCTCGGGGAGCGGCAGCGGCGACTCGCTGAGGTAGTCCGCCCGGTCCGCCCGCTCCTGGCGCTCGTAGGTTCGGAGCAGGTCGCGCAGTTGGACGACGATCACCGTCGTCTCTACGGTCGCGTCCGGGGCGGTGACCACCGCCGATATCCGGCCGTCGTCGTTCCGGTTGGCGACCACCACCGCGTCGGCCGCGTTGCGGTCGAAGGCGAGTCGGGCGGCGCCGGCGTCCTCGTAGCGCGTGACGGACGCGCCCTCGACTTCGGCCGCGGCGCGTTCGAGGTCGGCCACCGCGTCGCCGGCGCCGGCCACCTCGACCTCCGCGCCGCCGAGCGAGCCGGGGTCGTACATCGAGACGAGTCCGACGACGAGGAACGACGAGAACGCGGCGATGAACAGCTGAATGCCGATCGCGAGCAGGATCGTCTTCTCCGCGCGCAGCCCCGATAGCTCCCGACCCGCGATCGTCAGCCGGCTGCCGCGGCTACGCATAGAGCCGCACCACCCCGAAGTTGTAGGCGGCGTGGATCAACGCCGCCAGCGCCAGCGTCAGCGCGTAGTACGTCCGGTTTCGGCTCGCGCCCACCGCGGCGAGGACGGTCGTGAACCCGTGGAGCAAAAGCGGCGCGAAGAACAGCCCCGCGATCGCGATCGCCGGGAGCCCTTCGACGCCCGCCACGCTCCCGAAGGCGGCGCGCCCGACGTACAGCTCCGTGAGCCCGACCGCCTGCACGACCGCCGTGGCCTTCTCCGCGAGGAAGAAGCCGACGGCCGACGCGCTCCCGACCGCGACGGCGACGCGGTCGCCGCGAGCGAAGGCGCCGCGCTCGAAGCCGGCGTAGAGGTGGACGCTCTTGGCGAGCTCCTCGATGAACGCGATGGTGACCAGGAGGACGGGGATCGACACCGTCACCGGGAGCGCGAACAGCAGCGCGACGGCCAACAGTTCGGCGACGAAGACGAACGGGACCGTGCAGGCCGTCAGGAACGCGACGGGGGCGAGCGGCCGGAGGCGACCCCACAGCGACTCTGGCCGGGTCGCTCCCCCGACCGCCGCGAGCCGGACCGCGAGCGCGTCGAGGAACTTCCGACCGACCGGCTTCTGGGTGAACATGTCCTCCTCGCGGTAGACGCCGAGGCCGAGGCCGAAGAGTAGCGCCGCCCCGACCGTCATCGGCCCCGTCGAGAACAGTATCTCGCCGAGGCCGACCGGCTCGCCCTGCAGGTCGAAGACGACGAGCGTCAGCGGCGAGACGAGCGCCACCGGGGTGACGTTCGTGAAGATGGCCGGGACGAACGCGTACGTCGTCAGGAGTACGCTCACGCCCACCGTGACGAAGGTGAGCTCTTTGAACGACCGCGCGAACATCGCGCCGACGAAGGTGGCGCCGAGGAAGGTCATCGCCACCGGCAGCACGGCGACCACCGAGAGCGCCCCGCCGCCGACGGCGAGGGCGATGAGCGTCGTCACGACCGCCGCGACCGCGACGTACGGGAGGGTCTTCCCCGCGACGATGTCGACCGGCGAGAGCGGCGTCACGAGCAGCGGCTCCCCGCGCCTGTTCGTTCGCTCGTCGAGGATCGAGGAGCCGTACGCCTGGATGAGGAAGTTCATCGGCACGAGGAAGACGAACGCCAAGAGGAGCGAGACGAACGGGAACGGCGGCGATATCGACCCCGGCGACCCGACCGTGTCGGCGCGGAACGCCCCGCCGCCGACCGACGGGACCGCGAGGCCGCCGTCGCCGTCCGCGACGCTCCCGCCCGCGGCGTCGCTGCCAGCGGTGCCGTCACCGCCTACATCCCCCTCGTCGCTCCCGCCGTCACCGCTCCCGCCGCCGCCCGCACCGGACTCCCCGCCGCTTTCTCCACCCGCTCCGGAACCGGCGTCGCTATCGCCCCCGAGCGTCGAATCGGTTTCGAGCCCGCTCGTCCGACCGACGTACTGGAGCGTGACGGTGATCGGGAACGCGGCGGTCCGGTTCTCCTCGGCGGCCATCACTCGCTCGTTGTGGGCCGCCACCGCCTCGCGGAAGGCGGCCGCCGCGGCCTCCCCCTTCCTGCTGTTGCTGGCGAGGACGGTCACCGCCTCGGCGGCGTCGGGGGGGCCGCTCGTCACGATGACCAGGTCGGCCGTGTCGCCGAGCCGTGCCCGTTGCGCGGGGACGCGCGTGAGCGACGGCTCGGCCTCGACGGCGCCGGCGTACGGGGTGTCGCGGTCGACGCCGACCCGGTACACGTCGCGGTCGACGTCGAGGCCGACGACGCCCGCCGCGACCCCTGCGCCGAGGACGCCGACCGCGACGAGGAGGAGCGCCAGCGCCGCGAGAGCGGTCCGGCGGTCGACGCCGCCGCCCGCCCGCGCCGTCTCCCACCGAGCGACCCGGAGGACGCGCCGGAGCCGGCTCGAAACCCCGCGAACCAGCCGCCGTGACCGACCCGGTCGTTCGCTCACTCGGCCTCCTCCGGCGGCTCGTCGCTCGGTTTCGTCGCGTTCGTCGCGTCGGCCGATTTCGTCGCGTCCGTCGCGCCGGCCGATTTCGTCGCGTCCGCTGCGTCCGCTGGCCCCTCCTCGGGGTCCGCCCCGCCGCCGCCGGTGTACCGGCCCGGCATGGGCCGTCCGACGATGTCGAGGAACACGTCTTCGAGGCTCGGCTCTCGGCTGCGGATGTCGACGACGCGCCCGCCCGCTTCGGCGGCGGCCTCGCGGACCGCCTCGACCGCGTCCATCGTCGGGACGGTCGTCCGGAATCGGTCACCGACCTCCTCGGGGGCGGCGTCGGCGGCGTCATCGTCCTCGAACAGGGCGGCCAGCGCGTCGGTACGAGCCGGCCGAACGTCGGTGAACACGTGGTAGGCCGTCTCGCCGTGTCGGTCGCGGATGCCGTCGACGCTGCCGCGAGCGACGATGCGCCCCTCGTTCATCACGGCGACCCGGTCGCAGACGGACTCGACGTGATAGAGGTTGTGCGCCGAAAACACCACGGTCTTGCCCGTCTCGCGGAGTTCGCGCGTGAACGCCAACACGGAGTTCGTCGTCACCGGGTCCAGTCCCGAGGCCGGCTCGTCGTACACCAGCACGTCGGGGTCGTTGACGAGCGACCGGGCGATCGCCACCTTCCGTTTCATCCCCTTCGACATGTCCCCGAGGCGGCGCTCGCGGTGGTCGAGTTCGAGTCGGTCGAGTGCGGCCTCGATCCGCTCGTCGGCCGCCTCGCGCGGCACGTCGTACAGGTCGGCGAAAAAGCGCAGGTACGAGAGCGGCGTCATCTCCTCGTACAGCGGCGACTCCTCGGGGAGGAACCCCAACTGTCGGCGCATCTCCGGGTCGTCGGAGGCGAAGCCGGCGACCGTGACCTCGCCGTCGGTGGGGTCGATGAGCCCGGCGAGTACCTTGAGCGTGGTCGTCTTGCCGGCGCCGTTCGGGCCGACGATGCCGAACACCTCGCCCTCTTCGACGGAGAAGTCGCTGTCGACGACGGCCGCGAAGTCGCCGTAGGTCTTCCGCAACCCCTCCACCTCGATCATGAACGTCGAATGACAGCGCCGCCGTTTAAACCCACCTCCGCGGGTATCACCTCCGAGAACGGACCGCCGGTTCGCGACGGCACACGTCGGTGCCCCGTCCGCCTCGTCCGCCGACCGATCGCCTCGCTTCCGGTGTCAGTCGGTGTACGGCGTCTCGATGTTCGCGTCGCCGCTGATGACGGCGGTCATCCGCCGGGTGATCCCGTCGAACAGCGTGATGAGCGGCGAGAGAACCCGCTCTGTCAGTCGGATCGGGGACGCGACCCGCAGCGACCACGTCTCGGCGTTCCCCAGCCCGAACGCCTTCGGGACTATCTCGCCGAACACGATCACGAGCACGCTCGTACACGCGGTCGCCACCGCGACCGCGGCGCCGGAGGGAAGGTAACTGGCGACGAGCACGGTCAGGATACTGGAGATGGCGACGTTGACGACGTTGTTTCCGACGAGCAGCGTCACGAGCAGTCGGTGGGGGTCGTCGTGGAGTTCCTTGAGGACGCTCGCTCGCGGGTCGTCCGATCCGATCTGTTGGTCGAACCACTCCGCCGAGAGCGAGAAGATGGCCGTTTCAGCGCTCGAAAAGAACGCGCTGAGCGCCAAAAGCAGCGTCACCGTCGCGATACCGGTCAGCCCGAGTGTGGCTCCGACCATGCGACGTATGCACGAACGAGGTCAAAGAGGGTGTCGACCGATCAACGGCTCGGGTCGCGTGACAACCGCCGCGGGGCGCACGCCGAGGCGCGAGCCGGTCACAAGCGGTGGCTCGCGAGTGACGGCTCACGAGCGTCGCTGAGAGGACAGAGAAGGCCGGAGAAGCTCGCCGTTCGCTACTCTTCTTCCTCTTCCTCGATGAGGCCGCGGCCTCGTCGCCAGACCCCTTTCGCCGAGGTGTCGTTCGGTGCTGTGTGCGAGACGTCTTTCATGGTTTTGCGGTCGTCTGCCATCTTGCTACGCCGTTTCGCGGATCCCCGTATCAACCCTTCGTGGAATGTGATAATGATACCTGATACCATATAAGGTCTTAATACACTCCGGATTAACTGCGCCGAGCCCGTTGGACGGATCGTGAATTACCGCGCTCAAGCCGGCAGCAAATCGAACGCGCGTTTCGATTCCGACGGCGAGTCGGCGTCGACGGTCGCTCGCGAGGGAACGACGCTCGCGGTGGGACGCGACGTTGCCGTCGGGCCCGCGGTCGCCGCTCGGCGTCTCCGCGACACCGCGGCGTGGCCGGCCTGGGGTCCGGCCATCGACGCCGTCGAGAGCGACGACCGCTTCGTCACCCGCGGAACGACGGGTCGCGTCGAAGTCGGCGGCGCGTGGGTCCCGTTTCGGGTCACGGCCTGTACCGCGCGCCGCTGGGACTGGCGGGTCGGCGGCATCCCCGCGACGGGCCACCGGGTCGACCGCTACGCCGGCGAGACCGATCGCAGCCGCGTCGTCATCGAGGTGCCCCTCGTCGCGGCCTGGTACGTGCCGGTCTGCCGGCGGGCGCTGGACCGATTCGCGCGGCTGGTCGAGTCCGAGTCGAGCGGTCACTCAAGCGACGCCGACGCGTGAGCGCTGTCGACGGCGGCTCCGCTCGGGTCGCCCGCCCTCCGCTTCAGTTCCCGCCTTCCGCCGCGAACGGGTCTATCTCCTCGCTGCCCGGCTTTGCCTCGTCGTGGGTGAACCCCGGCCCCTCCGTCGCCAGCTCGAAGACGAGCCCGTCGGGGTCGCTGAAGTAGATGCTCTTGAAGTAGGTCCGGTCTTTCACCTCGGAGACGCGCACGCCCTGATCGCGGAGGTGCGCCTGCCACTCGCGGAGCGTCTCCTCGTCGGCGACGCCGAACGCGAAGTGGTGGCTCGCGCCCGGACCGGGGGCGCCCTGCGAGTTGGGGTACTCGAAGTACGTGACGGTGGTCCCCGGTTCGCCCTCGGGCGTCGACGAGAAGTAGTAGTGGGGCGTCCCCGGATCGTCGTAGTTTTGCGTCCGTTTGACGGTGTGCCAGCCGAGCGCGTCCTCGTAGAACGCGACCGTCTCGTCCATGTCGGTGCAGATGTTCGTCACGTGGTGCAGTCCGGTGGTGGGCGGCGCGTCGGTCATGGTCGTCTGTCCGCTGGTTGCGAGGTCAGTTAGTGATACTGGCGACGAAGCGCCGTTCGAACGCCCGAAACGCGGACGCTCGGTTTAAAAGAGGCCGAGACCGACCGCGTACGGCCACGCGGTGCCGCCGACGGCGAGCAGCGCAAGCGCGGCGCCCGCGCCGTAGACGTTCTTCAGGAAACTCGTCATCTCGTTTTGCTTCTCCTCGGGGTCGTCGACCGACCAGAAGTCGTGCATCGTCACGGCGGAGGCGAGCAGGAAGACGGCGAGCGCGCCGCCGGCGACCACGGGGAACGCCCCGAAGACGACGCCGAGCCCGCCCAAGAGTAGCACGAGACCGGACCCGATCACCGAAACGCGGGGCAACGGGAGCCCCTTGAACTCCGCGTAGCCGGCCATGGCGTCGAGGTCCATGAAGTGGTTCAGTCCCATGAACGCGAGCGTGGCCCCGAACAGGATCCGACCGAGCAGGAAGAGTTCACCCGCGAACGGGGCGTCGAGCTGTAGCGGTAGCGTCGTGATTTCTGCTAACATCGTGTAACCACATGTACGGACGTAACCTATTTATCGCTTCCCGGACAATTGGGTAAGTAGATAACACCGATGTCCTCACAGGAACTCTCCGGAGACGACCCGGCGGAAGCGGCCGACACAGAACACGACTCGGCGTCGTCGTCGACCCTTGAGACGCCGTGTCCCGTCGTCGACTCGCTCGAACAGATCGGCTCGCGCTGGCGGCTCGTCGTCCTCCACGAACTGCTGAACGGCGAGTCGCGGTTCAACGAACTCAAACGCGAGACCGACGCGAACGCCCGGACCCTCTCGCGCGTGCTCGACGACCTCCAAGAGACCGGCTTCGTCCACCGCCGCTTAGAAGAAGAGTCGCCGGTGGCGACCTACTACAGTCTCACCGACAAGGGGGAGTCGCTCGCGCCCGTCTTCGAGGAGATAGAAGGCTGGGCTCACGAGTGGCTCGCGGAGTGCAGCGACTGAGTCGGCGCCGAAACGCACAGTACCCTCCGGACCGTACGATTTTGCGTGTACGCCGGACTGAAGAACACCCCGTGTTGCCTGTGCGGTCGCGACGACACCCACACCCGAATCGCGGTGCCCCCGCGGGCGCTCCGCCTCATGGAGAACGGCGACCCGATAGCGTGGCGCGACGTGGTCGGCACGGTGACGCTCCGGTTTTGCGCCGACGACTGGGACCTCGTGAGCGATCTGGCGGTCGAGATGGACACCCACCCGCTCTCGCGGTGTAACGCGGCACACGTCTCCTTGGACCTCCGTGAAGACCACGAGGCGCTGCTGTCGGCGACGAAGGCGGAGACCGACCAGACGGAACTGGAGACGCGGCTCGAACGCGAGGCGGAGGCGACGCTCGACTCGGTCGACGACCCGTACACCGAGGAGCGCGACGTGGTCGAAGCGATAGTCGTCCTGCGAGCGCTAGAGGAACTGGACGTTCGCGACCCGCCGAGCGATCCGGTCGCGCCTTGACGCTGTCGCTCGTTTTACCCCGCCACCAACGCGACGCTACGCCGAGAACTCCGATTCGCTCACGCGGACGACCACCGTCTCGTCGACGTCACGGCGGTCGTACGCGGGCGTCTCGCCTTGCGTCCGCCGGACGTAGATCGGGTCGACCGGGCGCCCGTCGACGAGCCCGTACACCTTCAGGCGCTGGTCGGTCTCTTCGGGCGGGACGGCCCCGTCGCGCACCTCGCGGGCGAGGTCGCGGGAGAGCCACTCGTCGGCGGAGACGGACGGCTCGCGGACGAGCGCCTCGTCGGCGAAGCGCACGAGGTACCAGTTGAGATCGTTTAACAGGGAGACGGCCGCGCCGAGACTCACCGTCTCGACGGCGAGGCTGTTCTCGAACGGCTCCTCGATATCGTAGGTCGCGAGCGCGTCGCGAGCCGTCTCGCGAGACAACAGCTCGTAGGTGAGGTTCACGTCGGGGTCGCCGAGGAGACACACCCGCGTCACAGCGAATCTCACTCGGCCGGCCCCCAAATCGGTTGCGGTCGTTCCGCCCGCCGGCGACGCGCTCGTCGCGGCGCCCGCTCAGAACGTCGACACGTCGCCGTCGATGACGCTCCGGGTCACGTCGGTCACGTCGGCCAGTTCCTCGTCGATGATGGCGACGACTTCCTCTTCGATGTCGGCGATGTCGACGCCCGCCTCGGTGACGAGCTGGGCGTCGGCGACGTGCGGCTCGTCTATCGGCCGCCCGATCTGCGAGAGCAGTCGCACCTGCAGGTCGCGGATGCCGTCGACCTCGCCCGTGACGGACTCGGCGATCCGCGTCGAGAGGAGGTTGTATATCTTCCCGATGTGGTTGACGGGGTTCTTGCCGGAGGTCGCCTCCATCGACATGGGGCGGTTCGGCGTGATGAGCCCGTTGGCGCGGTTCCCGCGGCCCACGGAGCCGTCGTCGCCCTGCTCCGCGGAGGTGCCGGTGACGGTGAGGTAGACGGAGCCCTCCTCGTAGTCGTCGGCGGTGTTGACGTCGACGTTGACCTCGCGGTCGGTGTGGCTCTCGGCGAGGTCGGTGACGTACTCGCGAACGCGCTCGACCGCGTCGGCGTAGTCGTCGAGGCCGTCGACGTACTCGTCGACCATCGCGGCCGCGACCGTGATGTCGATCTGGTCGCCCTCGCGTTTGCCCATGATCTTCACGTCCGGGCCGAGTTCGGGGTTCTCGGCGTGATACGTCGTGTTGAGTTCGCGCTCGGCCTCGTACACGATCGCTTCCGTCTCGGTCAGGGGGGCGTGGCCGACGCCGAAGGAGGTGTCGTTGGCCATCGGCACCTGCTGGGTCTCCTCGCCGAACACGTCCTGGAGGTCGCCAGACCCTTCGCCGAGCCGTACGTCGACGATCACGTCGGTGCCGTACTCCAGTTCGGGGATCGTCTCGGAGAGGTACTCGCGGGCGGCCGCGAGCGCGGTCGAGTCGACCGGGAGCTGTTCGCCCTCGTACTCCTTCGTGGCGCGGCCGACGATGAGGACGTAGAGCGGTTCGACGACCTCGCCGCCGCCGTACGCCGGCGCGGCGCGGCCGGCGACCAGCTGCGTCTCGTCGGTGTTGTAGTGGAGCACCTTGCCGACGCGGTCTAAGTACAACTGCGAGAGCGCCCGCGACACCGACTCCGCGATCCCGTCGCAGATCGAGTCCGGGTGGCCGACGCCCTTTCGCTCGACGATCTCGACCTCCTGGTCCTCGACCGCCCGGCGATCGAGACGACTGACCTGTATGTTCCGGTCCATTACGCGCCGATACTTCGTCGGCGACAGTATAACTTGCGGAAACCTCCTACGCCCGAGTAATGTCTAGTAGTTATTTTTAAGCGGGGTTCGGCGTCACACCGCGACCGTCAGCGCGACGCCTCGTACGCGTCCGCCATCACGTCGAGCGCCTCGCGGAGTTCGCTCTCGTCGGTCGCGTACGAGATGCGAGCGTGCCCGTGGCCGTGCTCCCCGAACGCCTCGCCGGGGACGACGACGACGCCGCGGTCGAGACACTCGTCGACGAACCCCTCTGGCACTCGCGGCATCGCGTAGAAGGCGCCCTGCGGCGTCGGGCAGTCGATCCCGATATCATCGAAGCCGTCGAGGAGGAGGTCACGCCGGCGCTCGAAGGAGGCGGTCATCTCGTCGACGACCCCGCGGTCGCCCCTGAGGGCGGCCTCGGCGGCGTACTGGGCCGGCGCCGACGCGCAGGCCTGCGCGTACTGGTGGACGCGCAGCATGCGCTCGACGCGCTCCGCCGACCCGTACACCCACCCGAGCCGCCAGCCGGTCATCGAGAACAGCTTCGAGGCCGAGTTGACGACGACGACGTTGTCCGTCTCGGCGAACTCGATCGGGGAGTAGTGTTCACCGTCGAAGACGGTGTACTCGTACACCTCGTCGGAGATACAGAGCACGTCGTGTTCGTCGGCGATCCGGGCGAACTCGCGGACGTCCGCCTCGGAGGAGACCGCGCCGGTCGGGTTCCCCGGCGAGTTCACCACGAACGCCTCGGTGTCGTCGGTGATCGCCGCCTCGATGGCCGCGGGGTCGATGGTGAGGTCGTCGCGGAGCGGGACCGGAACCGGCGTCGCCCCGGTCAGTTTCGTCAACGCGTCGTACGAGACGAACCCCGGATCCGGGATCAACACCTCGTCGCCGGCGTCGACGTGGGCCTCCAGGGCGATGTGGAGCGCCTCGCTCCCGCCCGCCGTCGCGATCACGTCGTCCGCGCCGAGGTCGATCCCCTGGTCCGTCCGGTGCTTCTCGGCGATGGCCTCCCGGAGCGACCGCGTCCCTTTGTTCTCGGTGTACGCGTCCGCCTTTCCGGACTCGATGGCGTCGACGGCCGCCTCGCGCGCGTGCGCCGGCGTCGGAAAGTCGGGCTGTCCCAGCCCGAGGTTGATCGCGTCGTCGCCCGCCGCCTCGAACACCTCGCGGATCCCGCTGATGGAGATCCGCTCGACTCGCTCGGAGAAGTTCGGCATACCCGTTCGGGGGCGCCGCCGGGAGTTAGTTCTTGCCACGTCGCGTCCGCTCCCACACCGGCCGCCGCCCGTCGCTCCCCGGCGGGCTCTCGACCCGCCCGTCCTCGTCGACCGGGAGCGCGAACCGCCCGCGGAGGACGCTCAGCACCTCTGTCGGCGTCGCACGGAGCAGCGCGTCGTCGACGGCCCTGAGCCGGAGCCGCGGCCGGCCGTCGCCGACGGGCACTTTGATCGCCTCGATCAGCCCCCGCCGGACGAGCCGCCGCCGGTCGTCGGTGAGGTCCTGTCCGGCGGCGACGCCGACGCGTGCGGCTTCGCGGCGCGTTCCGTCGTCGCCTTCGCGCGCCCCGCCAGCCGGCTGCGTCTCACCGCTTATCCATCGCCTGAGGTCCCACAGCAGGTGATCGTGACGCGCCGCAAGCGCGACGAGGAGCGTCCGGTCGGTGAGGTCCCCGCTCCGCCCGAGCGCGCCGTACGGCAGCGCGTCGAGCGCCGCCGCCAGGTCGGTCGCGAACCGGTCGTCGAGCGTCTCGGCGGCGGTCGCGAGGAGCCGACTCCGGGCGGGCATCCCCACGGTCGCCGGCGTCGCCGACGCGAAGCGGTCCCGGACCGCCCGACCCGCGGCCGCGACTCGCTCCGGTGTCTCCTCGGTCACGAGGGTTCGCGCGCTCGCCGGGCCGGCGACTGCGTCGACGCGGTCGGCCGACGCGAAGCAGGTCCGAGCGCCGCCGAGCGCGCCGGAGCGAGGGCCGAGGTCGGCCGCCGTCCGGAGTTCGAGCGATCCCGTCGCGACCGCCTCGGCGACGGCGGTCCCGAGGACGAGCGCTCTGGCGAGCGGTTCGACGGCCCCCGGTCGGCAGGCGACTCGCCAGCTGCCGCCGGTCGTCTCGTCTCTCGCGGCGAGTATCGGTGGCAGCAGCGCCAGCGGAACGCCGACCGCAACGACGTCTGACCGGCCGGCAAGCGACGACGCCACCGACTCGGCGAGTCCGTCGTCGACCTCGTCGAGCGCGGCGGCGACCGGGGGCCGACTCGCCGCGTCGCTCGCGCGGTCGCTGTCGGGGGCGTCGTCGCCGGTCGCCGGGGCCATACGCGAAGTGGCGGCGGAATCGGAAAGAACGTTGCGCCGGTGTCCGGCTACGGCCGGCGGCCGAACACGAGGTAGCCGGTGTGGCCGACGCCCGCGGTCGACGGGCGCGAGCCGCGGTCGGAGAAGTCCATCTCGCGCTGGATCGTTTCGAGGGTCTCGACGCCTTCGAAGCCGGCCTCGCGAGCGGCGAGCGCGGCCTCGCGGGTGCCCTCGACGAACGGCGAGTAGACGGCGAGGTTCCCGCCCGACGCGAGCAGGTCGTTCGCGCGCTCGACGACCGCCGGAGCGTCGCCCGTGTCGAGTGTCAACACGTCGAATGGCTCCTCGTCGGCGAGCGCGTCCAGTTCCTCGGTGAGGTCGCCGGTCCGCACGTCGACGCGGTCGGCCACCCCGGCGGTCGTCATGTTGCCGCGAGCGACGTCGGCGAAGTCGGGATCGATCTCGTAGGTGGTCACGTCGGCGCCGGCGCGACCGAGGTACGCCGCGAGGATGCCGGTGCCGGTGCCGGCGTCGAGGACGCGGTCGCCGCCGGCGACGCCGGTGTGGCCCATCACGAGCCCCACGTCGCGGGGCATCATCGGGGCGCCGGTGCGTTCGAGGTGGTTGAACAGGTCCGGACCGCGGAGTTCGCGGACCTCGAAGACGGTGCCGAGATGCGTCTCGACGGTGTCTCCGTCAGCAACGTCTTCCGGGACTTCCAAGACGCCGAGGTCGGTGCCGAACTCCGCGCCCGGTTCCAGCAGGTACTCCCGGTCCTCGTGGACCAGCAGGTACGCGGCGTCGGTCACTCCAGATCCGCGATCGCGGCCGCGAGGTCGCCGTCGGCGTCTTCGAGAGCCTCGCGGGCCGTCGACTGCGGGACGCCGGCGCGCTCGGCGACGAGCGCCACGTCCTCGTCGGGGATGCCCGCGTCGTCCGCGGCGGCCTCATCCTCTGTCGCGCCCTCGACCGCCGAGGGACTCCCGCCGGCGCCGGCGTCGGCGACCGAGTCGGGCGAGCCGACGATCTGGTACGTCTCCTGACCCTGGGCGTCCATCTTCGTCACCTGCGCGCCGTCGAAGACGAGGTCGTCGCCGTCGGCCGTCTCGATGACGACCCGCTCGGCGTCGAGCTCCTCGACGTCGATCCCCATCTGTTTCATCATCTGTTTCATCTTACGCGGGTTCATGCCGCCTCCTCCGAACATACGCGCAGAGTCGGCGTGACGACACAAAAAGGGTGGCGACACGAGACGGGCGTCGGTCGGGGCGCACGCCGACGCTTTCGCCGCTGTCCGCGACCGACGCGCCAGACCGCGACCACCGCTCCCGGCGAACGCCACCGAGAGAGCGGGGTTCATACGTCCCGGAACACGACGGGAGGTATGTATCTCGCCGACCACACGTGGCCGGAACTGGGGGAGTCGCTGTCGGAGCAGTCCGTCGCGCTCGTCCCGCTCGGCTCCACGGAACAGCACGGCCCGCACCTCCCGCTCGCGACCGACCACCTGATAGCCGAGGGGCTCGCGAGCGCGGCCGCCGAGGCGACCGGCGCCGTCCGAACCCCGACCGTCACCGTCGGCGTCAGCCCGCACCACCGGCAGTTTCCGGGGACGATGTGGGTCGACCCGCCCGAGTTCCGCGACTACGTCGAGTCGTTCACCCGCAACCTCGCGTACCACGGGATCGATCGGGTCGTGTTCGTGAACGCCCACGGCGGCAACGTCCAGCACCTCCGCGAGGTCGGGCGTCGGCTCCACGAAGACGAGACGGCGTACGCCATCGAGTGGATGTGGGACGAGTCGATCCCGGCGCTCGTCGACGACTTGTTCGAGCACAACGGGCCGCACGCGGGACCGAAAGAGACGGCGATGATCACGCACCTCGCGCCGGATCTGGTCCGAACGGACCGACTGGAAGACGCCCGCGACGACGGGCTCGTCCACCTCGACGAGTCGGACGCGGTCGTCCACGGCGCCCGGACCTTTTACGACGCGATCGACAACTCCGCCAACGGCGCGTTCGGCGACCCGACCGACGTGACGCCGGAAAAGGCGGAGCGGCTGTTCGAGGCGGCGAGCGACCAACTCGTTCAGTTGGTCGAGTGGCTCGAAGCCCGCGACCGCGACGAACTGTTGCCGAACGATCGCGTCGCGTAATCGCCCGCTATTTAAAAAGCGGGTCGAGGTCGTCGCGTCGCCCGTCGAGAATCTCGAAGCGCTCGTCGCGGCGCCGCTCTAACCACGCCAACAGCCTCGCGGCCCAGTCGAGTTTTCGCGCCTTCATCGGCCCGACCGCAGGGTCGTCGAAGTCCCACCCCGGAAACACGAGTCGCCCGGCGCCGACGTGGTCCGCGAGGAACGCGGCGCGGTCGCCGTCGGTGAACCCGCCGAGGTTCCGGACCGGGCCGACCGGCGCCGCCTGCGTCGTCGCCAGCGTCGCCGCGTCGGCAAACCGCGGCAGCCACTCGCGGACCGCGGGGATGTTGTCGCCGTGGGCGTGGGCCGCGACCGGGACCCCCTCGCGGGTCAGCGCCGCCGCCGTCTCGGGGTTCTTGTCGAGGTCGGTCACCATGCAGTCGACGCCGACGCCGCGGTCGGACAGCACGTCGACAGCCGTCGAGGCGGCGACGACCACGTCCGCCTCGCGAGCCATGTCGACGTCGTCGACGAGAGTGGGGGCGGCGCCGGCTATCGCGACCGTCTGCCCCCGCCAGTCGCCCAGTCCGTCGAGAGGGAACGGCGTCGCGAGTTCGGCGGCGACATCGCGGGCGCGCTCGTCGGCGCCACGGCCGAAGCCGAAGTCGTCGAGAATCGCCTCGTAGACGGGTTCGAACGTCTCGAAGTTCACGCGTCGACCCCCGTGGCCGGGCGGCCGAGCGCGTCGGTGTGGCGCCGGGTCGATCGGGGCCACGGACGGCGCCGCCGCTGGCGGGTGTGAATATGATATGGGCCGGAGTGGCACAGAGTACCCCTACCCGCGTGCCCCTCCGGCGTCCACTGAACTGGTTGTCTACACGACGGCATAAACTTTCTCTTACTTGGAGCCGCCGGCTATCGGTTCGAGCGCGCCGTCGAGCGCGGCTGAAACGTCCGAAACCGCCGATCGCACGTCGTTCAGTCCGTCGGCGGTCCCGACGAGAAGCCCGGTCTCGCCGCCCTCGGAGGCGCCGCCGTCGGTCGCAGAGGCGCTCTCGGCGGCCTCACGGGCCGACCCGGCGACGGCGAACGTGGCGCCGACACCCGGCTCGGCGGTCGCCGCCCGGAGCCCGCCGACCGCCTCCTCGGAGAGGCCGCGGAGCTCGTACGTTCGAACGACGGTGTCGTCGGCGACGGTCGGGTCTGCGGCGAGGCGGTCGAGGTGGCGGTCGGCCTCTCGCACCGTCGTCACGTCGAGTTCCTCGACCGAGACGGCGTCCGCCGCCGGCGTCTTTTTAAACCGGTCGCGGGCGAACGCGGCGCCGATCAGCGCGGCGTCCCGCGTCTCGGCGACGTCGTGGGTGCGGATCACGTGCGCGCCGCGCTCGACGGCCATCGAGGTGGCCGCGAGCGACACCGGGAGCGCCTCTTCGGTGGTCCGGCCGGCGATCGTTTTTAAGAAACTCTTGCGGTTGATCGAGACGAGCAGCGGCCGGCCGTACCCGCGGAACTCCCGCAGGCGGTGGAACGTCTCCTGGTCGTCCTCGTGGGTCTTCGCCTCGGACCAGCCGCCGAACGCGGGGTCGAGAATCGTCTTGTCCGTGAACCCGTTCATCGAGAGCGCCTCGTAGATGTCGTCGACGTCCTCGATGGCTCCCGGTCGCTCTAAGTCGGGGGGCGAGGCCATCTTCGAGACGGCCACGTCGTGTTCGCGACAGACCCGCGGCATCTCGGGGTCGGCGAACCCGCAGATGTCGTTGACCATGTCGAACCCGCGCGAGAGCGCCGCGTCGGCGACCTCGTGATAGCGGGTCTCGATGGACCAGACGGCGTCGCCGGACGTCGACTCCAGCGTCTCGATGGCGGTGTCGAGCCGTTCGAGTTCTTGGTCGGCCGTGAGGACGTCGAGGTCCTTGTTGGCCGATTCGAGGCCGACGTCGACGATGTCTGCGCCCTCGCCGATCAACTCCTCGTCGACGTACTCGGCGGCTTCGCCCGGATCGTCGTACACGCTGGGGTCGTACGGCGACTCCTCCGAGACGTTGAGCACGCCCATGATCCGGGGCGGATGGTCGTCGCCGATTCCGAGTCCCGCGGCGTCCACGTTTCGCATACGATCAGCACGGGCGCGAGCGACATAAACGGGGGGAGTGCCAAGAGATGACACCACACGATCGACCGAGCGCAAGTCGGAACAGACGGCCGGTCGTCGCCGGCCACCGTGGGGCGATCATCACCCCCTTCAGCGGCGAACGTGTCAGTGTGAGCCACGACGACAGGCGTCGGGCACGCCTTATTCGGCTCCGCGTCCAAGGTGTCGGATGGACACGAAATCCGAAGATCGACTGCTCAGGCTTGCCGTGGCGGCCCTCCTCGCGACCATCGGCGGCGAACTGCTCGGGAGCGACCTGCTGATGACGGCCGCGTTGACCGTCTTCGCGCTCGCGCTCGTGGCCCTCTTTGCGGTCATGAGCGTCGTCCTCATCGTCGGCGTCGCACGAGAGTCGGATCTGCCGTCGTTCACTCCAGACCTGGCAGAGAAACCCCGATAGCCGACGCTACAGCTGGAAAGAGAGCGTGTCGCCGACGGCAACGCCGTTGCGGTCGGTCCAGCGATACGGCACCTCAAGCACGTACTGACCCGACCCGTCGTACTGCTGCTCGCTGCCGTCCTCGTTCGGCCCCGGTTTCGGGGCGTTGTGGATCCGGGTTATCGCCCGGTCGGCGTCGACGTAGACGATGTCGATGCCGAAGCTCATCTCCGGCATGATGTACGTGAGCGACGCCTGCGGCGCGTCGTAGACGAACAGCATGCCGGCGTCGTCCGGCAGCGAGGGGGCGGCGCTGAGCCCGAGGATTCGCTTTTTTCGCGTGTCGGCGAGCGCGGCGCGCACCTCGCCCCGAGGCTCGTCTCCGGGCCCCCGGACCGCGACCGTGGTCGCCTCGTAGTCGGCGTAGCGTCCCGAGGGCCACGCCGTCGGGAGCGAGTCCGTCTCGCTCGCGTCGCTCCCGCTGCTCCCGTCGCCTTCATCGCTCCCGGCGCCCCCGCCGGCCTCTTCCGTCGTCGGTGCTCGCCCGCCACAGCCCGCGAGCGCGCCGGCCGACGCGACACCGACCGCCGAGAGGATCCGTCGTCGTCGCATTGGGTCGCGTAGGTCGCCCAGTCGTATAGGCCCCGCGACGGGGGCGTTCGCCCGGAAGGACGCGCTTTTATTCGCGCCACGTGTAACTGGGGCATGGCGAAAGTGAGCGTCGGCCTCCGCGGATGGCGGTTCGACGAGACAGAGATATTCACCGACGACGAGGAGTTAAAGCCCCTCGACGAGATTCCCGAGGAGCCGCGGGAGCGACTCCTCAGACTCGTCAGCCTCGTCGAGGAGCCCTGCGACGTCTGCTATCTCGACCACGGCGAAGCGGAAGTCCACCGCTGTAATCAGGCCGAAATCGTCTACGGTGAGCCGAAAGGCGAGGTCCTGCTCTGTCCGGAACACGAACCGGACCTGCTCTACTGGTTCCGCGAGGCGGGCGGAAGCGACCACGTCGGCTCCCTGGAGTTCGGCGACCGGTTCCACGAGTGGGTCGCCGCGGGCAACGAGGCGCCGGACGGGTACGAGTCGGTCGAACACGTCGACGAGGACCCCGACGGCCTCCCGGACCTCCCCGATCAACAGGACATCCAGGAACGCGTCGAACAGGACTTCGAAGGCGACCGGATCGACATCCTCGAACTGGCCGGAAAGTCGGCGGACGAGGGGGACGAACTGGACGAGGACGACCTCGGCGACGTCGACCTCTCGACCGACTACCCGTCGAACCGATGAGCGAGGGAGACGCGGTCGACGGCGACGGCGACGCCGACGCGGACTCGCGCACCCGCCGCAAACCCGTCGTAGTCGTCGTCGAACCAGAGACGCCCGGCAACGTCGGCACCATCGCGAGAGCGATGAAGAACTTCGGGCTCTCGGACCTCAAACTGGTGGACCCGCCGGCGCTCCCGGAGGACGGCGAGGCGTACGGGTTCGCCGGCCACGCCCGCGAGGACGTCCTCCCGAACGCTGACGAGGTGACCTTCGACGAGGTCGTCGAGAACTTCCATACGGTCGGGACGACCGCGATCACCGGCGAGGACGACCAGAGCCACGAGCGGTTCCCGTTTAAGACGCCGGCCGAACTCCGCGAGTCGCTGCGGACCGTGGACGCCCCGACCGCCATCGTCTTCGGGCGGGAAGGGCGCGGACTCAACAACGAGGAGCTGTCGCGGCTCGACGAGGTGTGTTCGATCCCGGCGGACGACGACTACCCCGTGTTGAACCTCGGGCAGGCCGCCACCGTCCTCCTGTACGAACTCCGCGACATCACGGTCGACGAGACGCAGCTCCCCGACACCGCGGTCACCCGCGCTCCCGAACCCGACGTGGAGCGCTTCCACGAGTTCTTCGGCGAGTTCCTCGCGGCCGGCGGCCAGCGCGAGCACGTCCGCGAGAAGAACGCGCTGTTGATGCGCCGGCTGCTCGGGCGCGCACACCCGACGGAACGGGAGATCCACTCGCTGCTCGGGACGTTCCGCAAGGCCACGACGAAGCTCGAACACGCCGACCACCTCGCCGCGAAACACGACGAACCGGTGTACCCGCGCGAGTGACCGTGGACGGACTCCCGCTCGACCCCGACACCCGCGCCGGCGTCAGAGACGTCTCGCCGCTGCTTCTCGGTATCGTCCCCTTCGGGCTCGTCGCGGGCATCGCGGCGGTCGACGCCGGACTGGGGTTGGCCGAGGCGGTCGGGCTGTCGGTGATCGTGTTCGCCGGCGCCTCCCAACTCGCCGCTATCGAGCTGCTCGCACAGAACGCCCCGCTCGCGGTCGTGATCGGCACCGCGGTCGTGATCAACGTGCGCATGGTGATGTACTCGGCGTCCATCGCGCCGTACCTGGCGGAGTACGGTCGCCGCTTCCGCGCGGGGCTCGCGTATCTCCTCACCGACCAAGCGTACGCCCTCTCGGTCGCGGAGTACGAGCGAACCCCGGACCGGACCCGGTGGCGCTACTACCTCGGCGCGGCCGCGACGCTGTGGGTCGTCTGGCAGATCACGACGGTCGTCGGCTTCGTCATCGGCGCGGGGGTCCCGGACGCGTGGGGGCTGACGTTCGCGGTCCCGCTGGTGTTCTTAGCGCTCCTCGTCCCCGCGATGAAGGATCGCCCGACCGTCCTCGCGGCGGTCGTCGGCGGCGCCGTCGCCGTCGCCGCCGCCGGCCTGCCGATGAACCTCGGACTGCTCACGGGGGCAGTCTCCGGGATCGTCGCGGGGCTCGCGACCGAGGTGATCGGCGGATGACGGGCGGCGCCCTCGTCGGCGGGTCGGTTCGGGTCTGGGTCGCCATCGTCCTCATCGGCGTTACGACCTACGGCTTCCGGCTCTCCTTCATCCACCTGTTCGGGCGGATCGACGAGGTGCCGGACGGGGTCGAACGCCCCCTCCGCTACGTGCCGCCGGCGGTGCTGGCGGCGCTCGTCTTCCCGTACCTGATCTCGATAGAGCCGACCGTCGCCGCGACGCTGGCCGACGAGCGACTGATCGCCGGCGTCGCCGCCGGAGTGGTCGCGTGGCGCACGGAGAACGTGTTCGCGACGATCACGGTCGGCATGGCCGCGCTGTGGCTGTTCCGGTTCGTCGTCTTCGCCTGACCGACGCGTCCACGGGATCGCTTTTCCGGGCCTCACTCGCGCCGGCTCGCCGCGCGCCGAGCGCGCAGCGCCGCGGCGCCGCCAACGAACACCGCGCAGGCGACCGCGAACGGGACGGCCGTGCCGACGGTCACGAACCCCCGGACAGGGGGGACGGAGTACGAGAGCCCCGCGGCGGCGAGCAGGGCGTACCCGAACGCGGCGACGCCGAAAAGCGCCGGGCGAAGCCGTCCCGCTCGCGCGTATCGCACCCACGCCGCCGTCCCCGCCACGACGCCCGCGAGGAGTCCCGCGGGGAGCCCGACGATCGCCGAAAACGCGATCCGGGCCGCGAGCAGTTCGGTGAGCAGCCCGCCCACGACGACGGCCGTCGCGATCCCGACGCCGACGGCCGTGAGGTGGCGGCCATTCATGGACTCACCTCACAGGCGGGCTATTTATACTCACCTCCGGATCGCGGCACGGCGCGCTGCTCGGTGTCCCTCAGGCGACGAACTTCAGGAGGTCGTCGCGGTTGTGGTCGTGGAACCGCGTCCGGAGACACTCCTCTAACGCGTCGATGTCGCCGCGCTTGGCACAGATCGGCGCGACGCGGTCGGACCACTGCTGCCAGGGCGGGTAGAGGCCGAGGCGGTCGCAGATCGCGTCGAGCCGCTCGTCGAGGTCGTCGATCTTGTCGGTCTTGTTGACGGCGACGATGGGCTCGACGCCCACGTCCTCTAAGAAGCCGAACATCTCCACGTCGTGGGGGATGTTCCCGCGCTCGGCGTGGCGGTCGATGATGTCGACCGCGGCCTTCCCGTCCATCACGACGACCCCGGCCAGAATCGAGTCGGCGTTGTCTTCGAGGTAGTGAACGATGTTCGTCTTGATCGCCTCGCGGTGCTCCTCTTCGACGCCGGACATGAACCCGAAGCCGGGCAGGTCCGTGAACATGAAGCTCTCGCTGGCCCAGTCGAAGTGGTTCGGCTGCCGGGTGACGCCCGGCTTACCGCCGGTCGAGAAGTCGTGCCCCGTCAGCTCGCGCATCAGCGTGGACTTGCCGACGTTCGAGCGTCCGACGAGGACGACCTCCGCGTCGCGGGCCGGCCGGTCTTCAAACATACCCGTACGTGGGCGAGTGAGCGGTTTAAAAGGCGCGTCGTGAACCGCCGCCGGTCCGGTTCAGAAGGCGGCGTCGTCGCCGACGCTTCCCACGCTGCCACCGGCCGGGCCGGCGTCGATGCGGTCGTTCACGCTCGCGAACGCCGCACCGAACATCCGGAACACCGCGACCTGCCCGTAAAACTGGACGAAGGGGACGAGCAGGAGGCCGACGACGGTTATCGAGAGGACCGCGGTGATGATCCACATGATCACCGCGACGACGATGGGCATCAGCACCGCGACGAGGTACTCCGTGCTGAGAAGCGTCGGCTTCAGCAGGCTCACGTCGAACGCGGCGCTCATCTCGCCGCGGACGGCGTACGCCGTCAGTCCGGCCGGGACCGCGTAGTAGACCAGAAACAGGACGGGGATCGCCGACAGCGCGAGCAGCACGCCGACCACGCCGATGAGCGCGCCGGCGTCGCCGCCGATTCCGGCGCCCGCGCCGAAGACGGTCGTCACGATGACGCCGTAGATGATCACCGGGACGATGACGTAGGCGAGCGTGATCAACGACCCGACGACGCCCTTCACGAGGAGGTCACCCCACTCGTCGAACTCCGGGGGTACCTCGTTGCCGCCGACCGTCTGTTCGAGGACGCGGACGAGATAGCCGACGACGACGAACGCCGGAAGGAGGAGCACCGAGAGGAACCCCAGTACGCCGCCGATGATGATCCGCCCGATCCAGTCGCCGCGAACCGGATACGAGAGTCCGTCTTCGAGCATGGGTGAATTCACACACATCTGATATATAAACGCCCCGATGGATCGGCTCTCGACCGACGGAGGCGGGGCCGCGGCCGTGGGCTACTTGCCGGGGCGGCCCCACCCTCTGGTATGGACAAACAGACCGCCCGCGAGGCCGTCTGGGACGCGTTCGACGCGGGCGACCAGGCCCGGTTCCCGTTCCCGCCGCACGACCGGATTCCAAACTTCGCCGGCGCCGACGCGGCGTGCGAGCGACTGACCGAGACGCCCGAGTGGGCCGCCGCCGAGACGCTCAAGTGTAACCCCGACGCGCCCCAACTGCCGGTCCGGCGCGCCGCGCTCCGGGCCGGCAAGACGCTGTTCGTCGCCCAGCCGCGACTCCGGGACCCGAACCCGTTTCTCCGGCTCGACCCGGCCGACCTCGTCGACGGCGAGGTTGACGGCGAGGGAGACGGCGACGCGGACTCTCCCGACGCGCCGACGATCAGCGACGCCACCACGGTCTCGGGCATCTCGACGCACGGGACCCCCGTCGCTCCCGAAGACGTGCCTCACATCGATCTGGTCGTCTCCGGGTCGGTGGGGGTGACGACCGACGGCGCGCGGATCGGCAAGGGCGAGGGGTACAGCGACCTCGAGTGGGGCGTCCTCAGCGAACTCGGCGCCGTCGCCGGCGACGACGAGACCACGGTGGCCACCACGGTTCACGAACTGTCCGTCCTCGACGGCCCCGAGTCGGCCATCGGCGGCGCCGTCGACGACCTCGAACCCGACGCTCACGACGTGCCGCTCGACCTGATCGCGACGCCGGAGCGAACGGTTCGGACCGAGACGGCGTACCCACGGCCGTCGGGGATCGATTGGGACGCGCTCGACGAGGACAAACTCGGAGCGATTCCGGTGTTAGCCGAGCGCGCGCCGGAAGGGTACTGACGGGCGAAACGAACAGGCTGACGACGATATAAAAAGCGAGGGGCTCAGTCCGCGTGGGGCGCCTGCGTCGGGGCTGATGGCGCCGTCCGGTGGTCGGCGACGTGCCCGCAGTCCGGACAGACGACGGTGCGCTCGTCGCCCTCGTTGACGATGAGCCACCCGTCCGAGATGGGGTTCTCGAAGCTACACTCCGCACAGAACAGGACCGACTTCTCGCGTGAGAGCCGGTGTTCGCTGGCGTCTGCGTTCATACTATACATAACTAACTGGAGGTATAAGGCTCTTGTTCGACCTGATCGTTCGGTATGATCCGCGTTAGCACGACGTTTTATTTCAGAAATTCGCTTATTAGTGATCGAACGTTTGGGTGAGTGAGCTATCCGTGATCGCCGTGGTCGGTCGTGAGCCGAGTTGGTCGTGAGCCGAGCGCGACTACCGGGCGAGCGGCATGTTGTAACTCGTCTCTTCCGCCATCACGTACTCCCACGTCGCCTCGCACTCGCAGTCGACCTGCGAGAAGACGCTCGGGTCCTGTCGCTTGTCGAAGTCCTTGATCGCGGTCTGGACGCGGTCGTCGCACTCGCCGCAGTTGTGCGCGCCGCGGTCGGAGCCGTGACCGACGGGGTCGGAGACGACGATGGCGTCGACGTCGGCCGTCTCCGCTAAGACGTGCGCGACCGACCAGAGCCACGGCGGGCGGTAGCCGCCCTCGAAGAACAGCTCGTCGACCATCGTGTAGCGCTGGACGTTCGTCGGGTTCATCGAGACGGTGTGGCAGCCGTCGACGGCGGCGCAGCGCCGGATGGAGTCGATCATGTCCGCGGCGGCCTCCGGCTCCGCGAGGAAGGGCGGCTTCATCAGGAGGTACGCCTTGATCCCCACGTCGGCGTCGAACTCGGCGTCCGCGGCGTCGGCCTCGGCGCAGGCGTCCTCGAAGTCGGCGAAGTCGAAGTACTTGTTCACGCAGTCGTGACGCACGCGGTCGGTGGCCGTCTCCAGCCCGACCGCCACGTCGGTCGCGATGCCGTGGTCGGCGAAGTCGCCGATCTTCTCGCGGCTCACGAAGTCGGGAAGCGACTCGACCACGATCCGGTCGCGGTCCGCGAACGTCTCGGCGATGGCGCGGCGCGTCTCCGCGGGCACCTCGCGCTCGTCGAGGAACGACCCCGAGGTGTAGATCTTGATGAGTTCGGCGGGGGCGTCCGCGTTCTCCGTCTCGTGGTCGAGACACACGTCGATCTGGTTCATCAGGGCCTCGTGGCTCACGCTCCCGCCCTCCACGGACTCGGCGACGTAGCCGCACATGGTACAGCCGCCGGCGCGGGCCCACCGGCAGCCGCCGGTGTTCAAGATGATAGTGAGGGAGTTGACGACGCCGTCGGGCGTGTTGTCCTCGTCTATCCACACGCGCGTCGGCTGCGTCGGGTCGTACGTCTCCGAGCGCTCGGCGCGGATGTCGCGCATCACGGCGTTGTGCGCGTCCATTCCGCGCCCCTGCTCGTACGCGTCGGGGCTCGGCTTACTCATTACCGGAGGAAGCGGGCGGGCGCGTAAAGCCGTGTCGTCACGCGCCGTGGCCTCGATCGGAATCAGTTGAGAGACTACGTTACGCTGATATTCCGAAGCGAACGTGGTCGTTTCACGAACTATTCATGACGATTTATTAACTGACTCAATACTTTTGTTCCATGTCAGCATTTTACACGACAACGAATGTCGACAGACCAGTCGGACGCGGCCGAGCGCACACAACCCGGTGTCGAGGACGGACTTATCGCCAACGCACAGGGGGCCGTCGGTGTCGTCCACGCGACATCAAAGTCGGTTGACAGACAGCTGTCTGAGATCGGCGACGCGGCCAGCACGCAGGTCGACGATATGGAGGCGGTGGCAGAAGACGTGACAGACCTAAGCGCGACGGTTCAGGAGGTCGCCGCCAGCGCTAACGAGGTGAGTCGAACGACCGACCGAGCGGCCGAGGCGGCCACCTCGGGTCGAGAAGCGACTGACGAAGCCGCGGAAGCCATGGCACAGGCCTCCGCGGCCACGAACCGAGTGGCTGACCGGATGGAGGAGCTCGAGGCGCAGATCGGGCAGATAGACGAGGTGGTAGAGGTCATCGATCGGATCGCAGACGAGACCAACCTGCTTGCGCTCAACGCCTCAATTGAGGCCGCCAGAGCCTCCGAGGGCGGGGAGGGGTTCGGCGTCGTCGCCGACGAGATCAAATCGCTCGCTGCCGAGTCGCGGTCGCGGACCGAAGAGATCGAGACCGCGGTCGACGAGGTCCGGAGCGTCACCGACGAGGTGAGCGAGGCCCTCGACACGGCGGTCGCGGCGGTCGAGACCGGTACCGAGTCGGTCGAAACCGCCGAGTCGGAACTCGACGTTGTCGACGACGCGGTGCAGTCGGCCGCAACTGGGGTCGAGGAGGTCTCCGACGCCGTCTCGCAGGGCGCCGAGGCCAGCTCTCGAGTCGCGGATCGCACGCGGAACACCGCCGAGGTCGCCGGCGAGATCGAGGCCTCAGTGGGCCAGATCGGCAGCGAGCGAGAACAGATGACCGACCTGCTCGGCGAGATCGACGACGCGTTGTCGTCGGCCCGCCGTCATCGCGACGACCGGCTCGCTCGCGCGCCGACGGTCCCAACTGGCATCGACGCCTTCGACGAAGACGGTGGGCTACCAGCCGGCTCTCGGAACGTCATTGTGACCGATCGAGCCGGTGCAGACGGGAAGAGTGGTACAGCCGCGACCGGGAGCGACGCGGCCATAGTCGACGAGGCGATCGCAACGGCGTGCGCGGCTGCGATCGACGCCGGGTGGGCCGTCTCGCTTTCGCCGCCGGCCACTCTCGATCGATCGACGCTCCGATCGGTTCTGCGTCGGGAGGCCGGCGTGACGCTGACCGACGCGCTCACGACCGACCGCCTGTTCGTCCTCGATCTCTTTGGGACCTGGAAGCCGGAAGAGAACGTGATCGACGTGACGGCGACCACGCTCTCACAGGCGAACGACCGGGTCGCCGCCCGGCGAGACCGCCACTGCGTCGTGATCGGTAATATCGCGGGCGAACTCGACCTGATGGGAGAAGCCGCGGTTCGAGAGAACACCTACGACAACGACGGCGACACCCTCAACGACGACGATCTCGTCGTGAACGTTGTCGACGAGTCTGTGGTCCCCGAGCAGCTACAGTCCTTCTACCGAGGCGCAGCCGATGGCGTCTCGCGGATCGACTCGTAGCCAACGGCTCTGAATCGCCAGATTACGGCGGCTCGCCGTTTCGTTCCACGTCCTTCTCGCCGCGGATGACGACTCCCGCTCTGACGAGGGTCGCGGCGCCGACCGCTCCGAGTGTGTTGACGGCGGCGTCGCGCCACGCGAAGGACCGCCACGGGATCGGCGCCTGCACGAGTTCGACACCGAACCCGAAGGCGACGGACGCGGCGGCGGCGAGGAGGAGACCCCGCCGTCGCCGACCGAGCGCGCGACTCGCGAGGACCGTCAGGACCGCATACCCGACCAGATGGAATGGGTCGGTGAGTCCGATTTCGAGTGCTCCGGCGCCGGTTCCATCGGCGGCGCCGTCGCCGGCCACCCACGAAACCGGAATCACCGAGGCGACGAGGAGCGCCAGCGCGAACGCGGCGGTCTCCCGCCAGTCGGCGCTGGCGGGACGACCGGTGGTGTCGTCGTCTCGGCGTCGGTCGGCGGGAGACACAGCGCCCGTTCGTCGCGAGGGCAGTTATCGGTCACGGAGGC
>Ga0209917_1000096_pt1 | contig 32585 bp, 28 predicted proteins | sample SalPon2_C_H2O_MG_FD_185710 | JGI IMG/M metagenome (GOLD analysis project Ga0209917, IMG submission 185710) | Salt pond water microbial communities from South San Francisco under conditions of wetland restoration - Salt Pond MetaG R2_C_H2O_MG... | ecosystem: Environmental > Aquatic > Non-marine... | reverse complement strand
AACCGGGGACGCCATGACGACGGTACGCGCGCTGCGTGACCGCCGACCGGACTGGAGGGAACTGCGGCCGTTCGACGAACGGGACGGACAGGTGCGGTTCGAACAACGCCTCGCGGACCCGCCGCTGACCTCGCTCGTCGCGGACTACGGCGGGAACGTCGAGGGGGGGACGATCGAGGACGGCGAGTACAGCGCGACCGTCCAGTTCCCGCCCGGGACGAGCGTGCGGCGGGTCGTCGAACGGCTTCAGGAGACGCCGCTGGACGTCAGGGTCGTCAGCCAGCAACAGGTGATCCGCGAGCACCCGTCGTCACAGCGCGTCCTACACACGCTCGCCGAGGATCTGACCGAGCGCCAGCGGGCGGCGCTCGAAGCGGGCTATTTCGGCGGGTTCTTCGAGTGGCCGCGGCATCGCTCCGGCGAGGACATCGCGGCGTCGCTCGATATCGGGGCCTCGACGTTCCACCAGCACGTCCGGAAGGCCGAGCGGAAACTCCTCGATGTGGTGTTCGACGAGCTGTGACACTCCCAAATTTTGGGTACGCAAACTATGCCCATCCACACTCGTGGCTACGTGTATGGACGGCGAACTGCAACCTCTCTTGGGGGGGAGGGCGGGGCTCGAACGTTCGGCGATCATCGCCGATCCGCGACAACGACGGATCCTCTCGATCCTCGGGTCGCAGCCGATGACGGCCGACGAACTCGGCCGTCGACTCGCTGCTGTGGAACGCGACGACGATGCGGTTGTGGCCGACGCCGACCGTCGGTCGATCCGACTCGACCTCCGGCATCGTTGTCTCCCGAGCCTGGAGGCCGTGGGCTGGATCGACCGACGGCCGAATGGGATCCGACTCGCCGACCCGCTTTCGGCGGTCGACATCTCGCTGCCGCCGTTGCAGGCGCCCGACGACCCCGCGTGGCCGGTCGTCAGCGCGCTCCTCGCCCGGCCATCCCGACGGGCGATCCTGTCGGTCGTCGCCGAGCACGACGAGCCCCTCTCCATCACGGATCTCGCGGCCGAACTACGCCTGCGCGACGACGTGGTACAGCCCGACGACGACCGACGGCTTCCGATCGCCCTGCACCACGTCGACCTGCCGAAACTGGCGGCCATCGGGATACTCGAGTACGACCCCGACGCGCGGATGGTCACCCCGGCGCCACGGCTCGCGACGTGTCTCGACCGACTCGAACTCGAGTAGCCGAGGACTCACCGCCGTTCTTGGCGAACGTGGACGCGAGCCGGTTCGACCAGTACGTTGTAGCCGGCGTACGTGAATCGGAGCTCCTCGACCACCGTCGACGACGCGAACAACAGGTCGAGCGCGTCGACGTCGACGAAATCCTGAAGCGGGGAGAGGGCCAGCGGCGAGCGACCGGAGACGGCGGCGACGGCCCTGATGACGGCTTCGCTGACGTGCTCGTCGTCGTCGATGGGTCGAACGTGGTCGTACTCCGTCTCCACCATCTGAATATCGGACCGGTTGGAGCGGATACTACTAATCTCCACCGCTCGGTGTCATCTCTTCCCACGGCGTCACGCGACGCCCAGCATCCGCAACAGGCCAAAGAGCAGGTCGCCGTATGTCAGAGCGACGATGAGTCCGAAGAAGACGGGCACGATGAACGGCACGCCGGGGGAGAGCCACACCGTCTCGCGGGTCGTCACGATGCGTAGTCCCTCACGGAGAGTCTCCGGTGTCGTGCCGTACGCGCTCCCCTCGATGTCGTCGAGGAAGCGCTCGGCGGCCCAGGGGTCGTCGTAGTCGGCGTCGAAGTCGGCCGGCGTGGCCGTCGACGGCACGTCCGCGCGCTCGGCGTCGGCGTCGACAGCGCCGTCGGTCGGCTCCCCCGTCTCGCCGACGCTTCCGGGGTCGCGGTAGGCTCCGGGGTCGGCCCGGAGCGCTCCGAGGGTCGTCCCGCGCCACCGGAGGTACATGCGCAGGGCGTCGATATCGAGGCCGCTGCGGGTGAACCCCTCCTCGTCCTCGAACAGGCGGCCGTGTTCGTGCGCGAGCGCCGCCACGTCGGTCCGGCGGCCGACGAACATGACCAGCGAGACATCGCCACGGAGTGCGTTGCGGACGCCGAGATAGAGGGGATAGCAGAGGCCGACGAGCACCGCGTTCGTCAGGATGGTCATCGAGAACACGCCGAGGGTGGTCGTGACGAGCGGATACGCGCCGGTCTGGAGGTAGAAGACGGGGTAGGTGGGAAAGAGGACGGCGAGGGTCATCAGCGCCTTGGCGTCGGCGCCGCCGAAGCCCCCGATCCACCAGAGACCGTAGGCGAACGGGACGAGAATCAGGACGCTGACGCCGACGCGGACGACGAAGAGGCGGTCGGCGACGGTCGTGAGCGGGAGGTGGCCGCCGGCGTCGACGGCGAGGGTCAGCAGGCCAACGGCGAACAGGGGGTACCAGAGTTGGTTGGGGAGCCGGCGGGTTCGCACGTCGCGCCACGCCGCCCACCCGAGTGCGGGCACTACGATCAACCGCAACAGATCCGTCGTCGCCCCGAGCATTGTCGAGTAGGGACGCGGGGAGAAATTAGGGGTTCCGACTCGTACTGCCGGCTGTAATAGTGATTATCGTACGTCAGTACTGGTGTGGTGCCGAACGGGGCGGCAGCACGCCGGTATCCAGTGACCGTATCCGTCGATAGCGCGACCGCTACCGGTCGCCGCGTGTCAAAAAAGTGGAAAGCTGACGGCCTAGATGACGCGGTTCTGCAGGTAGTCGAGGTGCTTCGCGTTGTAGACGAGTTTGACCTCGTCCGCCGTCGGGCTGCCGATGCAGGTCAGCCGGACGTCCTTCTCCTCGACTTCCTCGTCGGAGAGGATCTGCTGCATGTCCATGTCGAGATCGCCCTCCATGACGATGGCCGCGCAGTTCGCACAGGCGCCGGCACGGCACGAGAAGGGCCAGTCGTAGCCCTGCGCCTCGGCCGCTTCGAGGACGTACTCGCCCTCGTTGACTTCCAGCGAGCCGTAGTCGACGTCGTCGAGGCCGGCGTCAGCCGCCTTCTCGAAGAGGTCGTCGTCGTCCATTTCCCAGCCGTGATCGTCCATCACTTCGTAATTGAGGTATTCTACCGTGGGCATCAGCTAAAGGTTGAGCGGCCATCCCATTAGACTTTGCTGTTCGGCAAAGCCTTGACGCTCTCACTGCCGACGAACGTGTTCGATTCCGGTGGCGTCGTCGCCATCCCCTCGGCTTGTGACAGGCTACGTATGTAACCGTCGGCGACAACGAATCGGGCGTCGATCCTCCCGGCGTAACGACGACCGGTTGAACGCGCGGGCCGCGGATCGCGGGCGGCCGCCGCCGCCCGCTGGGGGCGTCCCGACTACCGATTGAGCGTGTGAATCGCCTGCCCGAGCGCGTTCTCCGCCGCTTCCATCACCGCCTCCGCGAGCGTGGGGTGGGTGTGGACCGTCGCCGCCACATCCTCGAGCGTCGCGCCCATCTCGATGGCGAGGGTCGGTTCCGCGATCAGTTCCGAGGCCTCGGGGCCGACGACCTGTGCGCCGAGAACGAAGCCGTCCGCGCTGGCGACGATTCGGACGAACCCCTCGGTCTCACCGAGCGTCAGCGCCCGCCCGCTGGCGTTGAAGGGCATCTCGCCGACGACCGGGTCGTACCCCTCCGCCTCCGCTTCCGCCTCGGTCAGCCCCACCGTCGCGATTTCGGGGTCGGTGAAGACGGCGGCGGGCACGGCCCGCGTGTCGAACGCCGCCGGTTCGCCCGCGATGGCCTCGGCAGCCACGACCCCTTCCGCCGACGCCGTGTGGGCGAGCATCGGTTCGCCGGCCACGTCGCCGACGGCGTAGATGCCGTCGACGGCCGTCTCACACCGCTCGTCCGTCTCGAAGAAGCCGTCGTCGGTCGTCTCCAGGCCCGCTTCCGCGGCATCGAGCGTGTCCGTGATCGGCTCCCGACCCACCGCGACGAGCACCCGGTCGGCGCCGTACGTCGACTCCTCGCCGTCCTCGGTCTCCGTGGTGACGACGATACCGCCGTCGGCGGCGTCGCGCCACCCGCTCGCCCCCTCGCCGAAGTGGAAGTCGACCCCCTTCGACTCGGCGCGCTTGCGCACCACCCGCGACACGTCGTCCTCGTACCCCGGGAGGGCGCCGTCCAGCATCTCCACCACGGTCACGTCGCTCCCGAGGTCGGCGAAGACCGTCGAGAGCTCCATGCCGATGTAGCCCGCACCGATCACGACGAGGCGATCCGGGACCGTGTCCAGATCCAGCGCCGCGGCCGAGTCGAGGATCGGGTCGTCGGCGAAGTCGAATCCGGGCAGTTCGACCGGCCGACTCCCCGTCGCGACGATACAGTGCTCGAAGGTCAGCGTCTCCGCGCCCTGCCCCTCGCCGCCGTGTTCGACCCGGACCGTCCCCTCGCCTTCGAACTTCGCCGTCCCCTCCACGAGGCTGACGCCGTTTGCCTTACAGAGCTTCTCGACGCCGCCGGTGAGGCGGTCGACGACCCCCTCCTTCCACTCGTGCATCGTCGCGAGGTCGACGACGGGGTCGGCGTACACCCCCATCTCCTCGGCGTTCGCGGCGTCGTCCGCGATGCCCGTCGCGGTGATGTACGCCTTCGACGGGATGCATCCGCGGTTCAGGCAGACGCCGCCGTACGCGTCGCGTTCGACCAGCGTGACATCTAGGTCGCGCTGCGCGGCGCGGATGGCGGCGACGTAACCGCCCGGTCCCGCGCCGATGACCAGTACTTCAGTTCCGGTAGTGACGTCTCCGACGACCATAGTGGTCACACTCGGGAGGCGCCCGGTTATAAAAACTGGCAGGGATTGGCGACCGTTTATTCGTACACCGGGAATTCGGCGCAGAGCCGGTCCACTTCGTTGCGAACCTCGCTCACCACGTCGGCGTCGTCGGGGTTGTTCAGCCGTTCGACGATCAGTTCGCCCACCGTCTCCATCGCGTCCGTGTCCATGCCGCGCGTGGTGAGCGCCGGCGTCCCGATGCGGATGCCGCTGGTCACGAACGGCGACCGCGTCTCGCCGGGCACGGTGTTCTTGTTCACCGTGATGCCCACGTCGTCGAGGGCGTCCTCCGCGTCCTCGCCCGTGAGGTCCGGGTGGGACTCCCGCAGGTCCAGCAGAAGGAGGTGTTTATCCGTACCGCCCGAGACCGGCTGGATGCCCGCGTCGGTGAACACGTCGACGAGCGTCTTCGCGTTCGCGACGACCTGCTCCGCGTAGTCGACGAAGTCCGGTTCGAGCGCCTCGCCGAACCCGACCGCCTTGCCCGCGATGTTGTGCATCAGGGGGCCGCCCTGCCCGCCGGGGAAGATGGCCTTATCCACCGCGTCGGCGTGTTCCTCGGTCGTCATGATCATCCCGCCGCGACCGGCACGGATGGTCTTGTGCGTACTCCCCGTCACGAAGTCGGCGTGGTCGACGGGCGAGGAGTGGACGCCCGCGGCGACGAGGCCGGTGATGTGGGCGATGTCGGAGAGGTGGTAGGCGTCCACGTCGTCGGCGATTTCGCCGAGGCGCTCCCAGTCGAACTCGCGGGGGTAGGCGGAGGAGCCGCTGACGATCATGTCGGGGTCGAACTCGGCTGCCTGTGCGGCCACCTCGTCGTAGTCGATATACCCCGTCTCGGGGTCGACGCCGTACTGTTCGACCTCGTAGAGCTGGCCGGAGAAGTTGACGTGGTGGCCGTGGCTGAGGTGGCCGCCGTGGTTCAGGTCGAGCGACATGACGCGGTCGCCGGGTTCCAGCACGGCGAAGTAGACGCCCATGTTCGCCTGCGTTCCGCTGTGGGGCTGGACGTTGACGTGGTCGGCGCCGAAGAGTTCCTTCGCACGGTCGATGGCGAGTGTCTCGACGGTGTCCATGTGCTCACAGCCGCCGTAGTAGCGTTCGCCGGGGTAGCCCTCCGCGTACTTGTTCGTCATGACGCTTCCTTGGGCCTCCATCACCGCCTCGGAGACGTGGTTCTCCGACGCGATCATCTCCAGGTTGGTCTCCTGTCGTCGCTCCTCGCCCGCGATGGCTTCGGCGACCGCGGGGTCGGTCTCCTGTAGGTGCGAATGGCTCGATGTCACGCGTCAAACCAAGGAAAACAGCGGCATAAGTAGCGTGGTCGGTCACAAACTTTCCCGTGAATCGAGCCCGATCCGCCGTCGGATGCTCGGCTACCGAAACGCGGTCCCCGAGCCGTTACAGACGCCACACGCCACGTAGCCACCGGTGCAGAAACACTCGACTCACTCGTCACGATAGCTCGGCGTGGCGTCGTACTCGACGCGGGACTGGTATCTCACTGACGTACCTGTATCCGCGTGCCGGGCCCGTCCGAATCAGTAATCGACCGTGGCCGTCGTGGCTACTCGAGCGCGTGCCACGACAGCCGCGGGTTCCGGGCTGCGGAGGCCTGATCGATCCGCCGGGCCGTCGTCGTCCGCGGCGACTCGGCCAGGTCGTCCTCGTCCATGCCCGCGACGGCGTTGAACGCCGCCGCGAGGTCGTCGAGTCGCGCCTTCGACTCCGTCTCCGTCGGCTCCGTCATCAGCGCCTCGTCGACGATTTCGGGCCACTTCGTCGTCGGCGGGTGGACGCCGTGATCGAGCATCGACTTCGCCACGTCGCCCGCGTCGGCGTCCGCGCTCGCGACGAACTCGTGGTGGAAGGGGCCGTACGGCACCTCGTACTCGATCCGCGAGGCGAGGTAGTTGGCGTTGAGAACGGCGGTTTCGCTCACGTTTTCCAACCCCTCGTCGCCGTGGCGCAGGATGTAGGCGTAGGCCTTCACCAGCACCAGCCAGTTACCCACGAACTCGTGGACGCGTCCGATGCTGTGGTCGGGTTCGTACGTCTCGTACCCCTCGTCGGTCTCGCGGACCTGCGGGGTCGGGAGGAAGGGCGCGAGGGCTTCCCCGACGCCGATCGGCCCCTGTCCCGGCCCGCCGCCACCGTGGGGCGTCGCGAACGTCTTGTGCAGGTTGAAATGCATGATGTCGAAGCCCATGTCGCCAGGGCGGGCCTTCCCCAGGAGGGAGTTGAGGTTCGCGCCGTCGTAGTAGAGCAGGCCGCCCGCGTCGTGGACGATCTCGGCGATCTCCTCGATCGACCGCTCGAACAGCCCCAGCGTGTTGGGGTTGGTGAGCATCAGGAGCGCGGTGTCGTCGTTCACCGCCGCCTCCAGGGCATCGACCTCGACCCGCCCGTTCTCGTTCGACGGGAGTTCGACCACGTCGTAGCCGGCCATCGACGCGCTGGCGAAGTTCGTTCCGTGGGCCGACTCGGGGACGATCACCTCGCTCCGGTCGTCGCCGTTCGCGTCGTGGTAGGCTTTCGCCACCTGAATGCCCGTGAACTCGCCCGCGGCGCCGGCGGGGGGCTGGAGCGTCACCGCGTCCATCCCGCCGATGGTCGCGAGGGTCTCCTGCAGTTCGTACAGCAGATGGAGGATGCCCTGTTTGTCCGCGTCGGCTCGGTGTGGATGCACCCGGTTGCCGCGGTGGGCCGCCACGTCCTCCGTGAACGTCGGGTTGTACTTCATGGTACACGACCCCAGCGGGATGGAGCCGGATTCGATGCCGAAGTTCATCTGGGAGAGCCGCGTGTAGTGCCGGGACACCTCCGGCTCCGCCAGCGCGGGGAGTTCGAGTTCGTCACGCGTCAGGTCGTCCGGCAGCGACGAGTCGACACTCACCGACTTCGAGCGCTTCTCGCTCAGGAGCGGTTCGTACTGCCCGCCCGCGTACCAGCGCGCCTGCTGGTGGGGTGGATCGGCCGAGTCGCCGGCGTCGTCGGATCGCTCGCGGGGTTCCTGGCTCATACGGCACGCACCTCCGTCTCGGCCGCGAGGGCGTCGAGCAGCGCGTCCACCTGCTCGCGGTTGGTGTCGGTCACGCAGACGGCCAGTCGCTCCTCGCCGCCGTCCTCGACGGTTCGGAGGGCGATGCCGGCCTCCCGGCATCGGTCGACCACGTCGCTCGCGGGCTCCACACAGTCGACGAGTGCCTCTCGGAAGTGGTGGCCGTCGTAGACGGGCGCGGTGAAGCCGTCGAGCGCGTCGATCCGCTCGCAGGTCTCCTCGATACCCGTCACGCACTCCTCGGCCAACTCGACGAGGCCGTCGGGGCCGAGCCACGCGGCGTGGATGGCCGCCCGAAGCGCCAGCCACGCCTGGTTCGTACAGATGTTCGAGGTGGCGCGCTCCCGGCGGATGTGCTGTTCGCGGGTCTGCAGGGTCAGCGTGTACGCGCGGTTCCCCGCGCCGTCCTCGCCGGCGCCGACGAGCCGTCCCGGCACCTGTCGGAGGAAGTCCTCGCGGCAGGCGAAGAGGCCGAGCCCCATCCCGTACGTCGTCGGCAGGCCGAGGACGCCGGCGTCGCCGACGACCACGTCCGCGCCGTACGACTCGGGGGGTTCGAGCACCGAGAGCGCAACGGCGTCGGAGCCGACACAGAACAGGGCGTCGTGGTCGGCCGCAAGGTCACCGACCGTGTCGAGTTCGGGTTCGAGCACGCCGCGGGCGTTCGGCGTCGCGGCGTAGATCAGGGATACGTCGTCGTCGACGCGGTCGGCGAGGGCGTCCACGTCGACCGTCCCCCCGTCCGTGGGGTAGGTGTCGACGCCGATGCCCGGACCGTCGGTGTAGTTGTCGAGGACCGAGCGCATCCGGTCGGGCAGGTCGTCGGGCACGAGCACCGTCTCGCCGCTCGACTGACGCACTCGGTCGGCGAGCAGGGCGGCCTCGCCGAGCGCCGTCGCGCGGTCGTACATCGAGCAGTTGGCGACGCCCAGACCGGTCAACTCCACGACGAGCGACTGGAACTCGAACAGCGCCTGCAGGAACCCTTGCGTGATCTCGGGCTGGTACTGTGTGTAACTGGTGAGAAACTCCGAGCGCAAGGAGAGGTGATCGACTACGGAGGGGACGTAGTGGTCGTAGTGACCACCGCCGAGGAACTCGGTCAGATCGGGCGATTCGTCGAGGATGCCCTCGACGGCCGCGCGGGTCGCCCGCTCCGACCGAGCCTCGATCCCGTAGTCGCCGTCGAACCGGACCGATCCGGGGATGTCGAACAGTTCGTCGGGGTCCGATACCCCGACCGCGTCGAGCATCGCCGATCGCTCAGTATCGGAGTGAGTCGCGTACGGCATGTCAACGAAACTCAGGCCCCTCGACGTATATATTCGGCGTTGCGAGGCGGGGTACGTGGTCGTTCATGAGGATTAGCAACCCGTCCGGAACTCGCCGTCGAACGCCCGTTCGAGGATGGTCACTAGGTCGTCGGGATCGGTCGTCCGAGGGTTGCCGGTGAGACAGCCGTCGTCCATCGCTTGCTCCGCTAGCTGTGGGATGGCGTCCCGCTCGGCCGCCGTCCCCGCGAGCGTCTCCGGGATGCGCACGTCGGCGGCGAGGCGGCGCACCGCCCGCACCGCCTTCTCGGCCTCCGTTCGCGCCGGTTTCGACCGGTCCACGTCCTCGCCCAGCGCCGCGGCCACGTCCACCATCTTCTCCGGTACCTGTGGCAGGTTGTACTCCATCACGTACGGGAGGAGGATGGCGTTCGCCAGACCGTGGGGGACGCCGAACGTCCCGCCGACCTGATGGGAGATGGCGTGGACGGCGCCGAGGCCCGCGCCGTTGAACGCCATCCCCGCCTGCGAACTCGCCTTCGCCATCTTCGACAGCGCCTCGCGGTCGCCGCCGCGGTACTCGACCGCTCGGGGCAGGAACTCCCCGACCTTCTCGATTGCGTCGACAGCGAGCGCCGACGTCTGACTCTGGGCCCCGATCGAGACGTACGCCTCGATGGCGTGGGTCAACACGTCCATGCCGGTCGCGGCCTTCACCGGCGCTGGCGCGCTCGCGGTCAGTTCCGGATCGATCAGCGCCAGATCGGCGAGCAGGCTCACGTCGCCGATTTCCTCTTTGATCGACGTCTCGGTGTCTTTCACGATGGTCCAGTGTCCGACCTCGCTCCCCGTCCCCGCCGTCGTGGGGACGAGGACGCTCGGCGGCGGGTCGTTCGGGACGTTACCGCTCCCAGTGAAATCCAGGATGTGTCCGTCGTTGGTGGCGAGGATGCTCGCCGCCTTCGCGGTGTCGATGGAGGAGCCGCCGCCGACGCCGAGGACGAGGTCGGCGCCCGCCTCGTCGTACGCCTGCGCCGCCTCGTGGACGACGCTGTCCGTCGGATCCGGCTGGACGCCGTCGAAGACGGAGTAGCTCCGCCCCGACGCGTCGATGGCGTCGAGAAGCGGGTCGAGGACGCCCGCCGCGCGGACCCCTTCGTCGGTGATGACGAGCGGATGCTCGGCGTCGAACTCGTCGAGATACTTCGCGATGTCGGTCGCCACACCCCAGCCGAAGAGCATTCGATTCGGCACGTTCCACATCTGGTGAGTTGCTGTCATACTCTCTAAATCCCTGTTGTCGTGGCCGGTGACCACGGTGGTCGGGCGGCCGGCCCGGTGACCACGATTCGCCTGACGTGGTCGCCGCGTACTCCATACGTTCCCGGTTCGCCCCAAGTCCGTTGTGTCACATATCGACGGGCAGTTAAGTTCGTGAGACGGTGCCTCACACCACGTCGTCGAGCGGGTAGATCGGCCGGGGAACGTGTTCGTACTCGAACGCCGAGAGGTCGGGGGAACACAGCCCCGGCGTCGCCACCTCGCGCACCGCGCCGACGAGAGGTTCGAACGCCGCCCGGTAGTGGACGGTGCTCTTGAGGACGAGGACGCGTTCGCGTTCGGGCGTGATCCCCTGACTCCGGAAGGCTTCGGGGTCGTACGGTTGCTGGCGGTGGGAGCCGACGAGCACGTCGATACCGTCGATTTCGAGCAGGGCCGTCCGCCCGAACGACACCTCGAGACCGGTCGACATCGGCCCGTAGTTGCGGTAGGTACCGTCCGAGAGCAGGCGCACCCGCCCCGTCACGTCCAGCGGGTCGCCGTTCTCGCCGCTCCGGCCGCCGAGCGACAGCGACACCGCCGCGCCGATGCCCGCCTCGGTCGCCGCCTCGACCGCTTCGGGGTCGTATATCGTCGCCAGCGCCGCGTCCTCGACGCCGGCGTCGAGAAGGGCGCCGAGGAGGGCGGTGCCGTCCTGCGCGCTCCCACCGCCGGGATTGTCGGAGATGTCGGCGAGAAGCAGCGTGTCGTCCCGATCCCACGCCGCCGCCTCCGTGGCGGCGTCGGCGACGCTCGTGTAGTCGCGGTCGAACTCCTCGCGGCGGTCGGTCGCCTCGTCCGCGAGGGCACGACACGCCTCCCGAACGTCGTCCGCAACCGACCGGTCCGCGACGCCGACGACCGAAACCCCGGCGTGGTCGACATCGGCGTGCGCGAAGCCGCCGAAGACGGACACGTCCGGGATGCCGTCCCCTTCGGCGTCGGCCGCCGCGGCGAGCAGGGAGGCCATCGGCTCCGTCTCCGTCCGGAGTTCCGGCAGCGGCGGGAGAAGCGGCGCGCGTTCGACGACGATTGTCGGGGTCAACTCGCCCCGGAGCGTCGCGGCCATCGCCCGCGCGGCCGTCTCGCCGGTGTCGCCGATGTCGACGTGGGGATACGTGTCGTAGCCGAACAGGCCGTCCGCGTGGGTCGCCATCCGCTCCGAGACGTTGGCGTGGAGGTCGAGCGACGCCATCACGGGCACGTCGTCGCCGACGGCTCGGCGGACGCGTTCGAGGACGTAGCCGTCGCCATCGCGTGCGGCCTCGCTCACCATCGCACCGTGGAGCGCGAGGAGGACGCCGTCCGGGTCCGTTCGCTCGATACCGTCGAGCACCTGATCAAGCAGCGTCTCGCGGGCGTCCGCGGTGACGACACCGCCGGGTGTCGCGTCCGCGGCGACGGTCGGCACCACGTCCCAGCCCTCGTCGTCGGCGACCCGGAGAAAGCCACCGATGGCGGTGTTCGTCCCCGACAGATCGGCGATCACGTCGTCGCCGTAGTGTAGCGACGCGTCCGCGAACTCGCCCATCCCCGTCGGGAGCGCCGAGAACGTGTTCGTCTCGTGCTCGATCTGTCCGATCACGACTGTCCGACTCATTGGTAGGGGTCCGCCATCTCGTCGTGTTCGATCACCACGCTATCGACGGTGGTGAATGCCTCGACGCCCTCCAGACCGCCCTCGCGTCCGAGTCCGCTCTCCTTGTTGCCGCCCCACGGGCTCTGGGGCATGGAGACGGGAAAGGTGTTGACGGCGACGAGGCCGTGATCGAGTCGGTCCGCGATCCGTGTCGCGTCGATCGAGTCGGTCCACAGCGCCGCCGCGAGGCCGAACGGCGAGTCGTTCGCCACCCCGATCGCCTCCTCGGTCGACGAGACGGTGACGATGGAGAGCACCGGGCCGAAAATCTCCTCACACGCGACCGTCATGTCCGGGCTCACGTCGTCGAAGACGGTCGGCTCGACGAAGTGGCCGTCCGCGAGTTCGGGGTCGTCCGGCGTCCCGCCGCCGGTCAGGAGGGTCGCACCCGCCTCGACCGCCGACTCGACGTAGTCCAGCACGCTCGCTTGCGCGTCCGCGGAGATGACTGGCCCCATGTCCGTCTCGGGGTCCCGTCCCTCGCCGAGCGTGATCCGTTCGGTCTTCTCGACCACCCGCTCGACGAGTTCGTCGTGCACGTCCTCGTGGACGAGACACCGCGAGGTGGCGACGCAGTTCTGGCCGGCGTTCGAGAAGATGCCGGCGACGACGCCGCGGGCCGCGTTCTCCACGTCCGCATCGTCGAGGACGATGGTAGGGGCTTTCCCCCCGAGTTCCACGTCGACGGGCGTGACGTGGTCGGCCGCCGTCCGCAGGACCCCCTTGCCGACGCCGGTCGACCCGGTGAAGCTGATCGCGTCGACGTTCGCGTTGCCGGCGAGTTCCGCACCGACTTCGCTTCCCGGCCCCGGGACGACGTTGACGACGCCGTCGGGACACGCCTCGACCATCGCTTCGGCCACCCGCATCAGCGCGAGCGGCGCCTGACTCGGGGGCTTGATCACCAGCGTGTTCCCCGTCGCGAGCGCGCTCGCGAACCCCCGCGTGCCGAGGAGGAGCGGGTAGTTCCACGGGACGATGTGTGCGGTGACACCGTAGGGCGACCGTTTCGTGTAGTTGAAGCGATTCTCGGCGGTCGGCACCGTGTCGGCGCGGATCTTGTCGGTGACGCCCGCGTAGAAGCGGTACTGGGCGACGGTTTCGGCAACTTCGCCCTCGGCGGTCGGGAGGGGCTTTCCCGCCTCGGCCGCCAGCAGCGCGGCCAGTTCGTCGGCCTCGTCCTCGATACGGTCGGCGACCGCTCGGAGCGGGTCGGCACGCTCGGCAGGGGACGACGACCCCCAGTCGTCGGCCGCCGCGGCCGCGGCGTCGATGGCGGCCGCGGCGTCGGCGGCGCCGCCACGCGCGACCCGCCCAACCATCTCGCCGGTCGCCGGGTTCTCGACCGCCAGGGTCGCCGCTGCGTCGCGTCGCTCCCCGTCGATCATCAGCTCGTACTCGTGATTTGCCATGCGGGGATTCCCCGGCGATTCGGCCTAAGCGTTGTCCACCGAATGTGTGGTCATTTATATACCGGGTAAGCGCCGAAATTCCCCCGCCTTCGGCCACGTACTTAGTCACTCGTAAGTCTCCGGGTGAATCCATATGAGGCGGTAGAATCCTGGTTACGCTGTTCCAATGACCGAGTACGAGCGGGTTCGACTGTTCTGGACCGACCTGAACGGCGTTGCACGCGGAGTCTCGCTCCCCGAAAGCGAGTACGAGTCGGCCGTGGAGGAGGGCGTCGGCTTCGCCAACGGGGTGGCGGAGTTGACGCTCGAACCAGGACTTCTGGATGACCCCCGCTACGGCGCGGAGGCAGGTGACATGATGGCCGTCGCCGACCCCGACTCGCTCCGCGAGGTGGCGTGGGCCGCGGACACCGGCGCCGTCTTCTCGAGTCTCACCGACGTCGACGGGACGCCGTTCGACCTCTGTGCGCGGGGAGCGCTCGAACGCGTCATCGCGGACCTCCGGAGCGAGGGCTTCACGCCCTTCGCGGGCATCGAAGCCGAGTTCTCCGTGCTCAAACCCGACGGCGACGGCGACTGGGAACCCTACAACACGCGGTGTTCCTACGACATGAACGCCGTCGATATGGCCGACGGCCTCGTTCGCGGGTGGTCCGACGCGATGGAGGCGGCCGGGTCGTCGGTACTCGGCATCCATCAGGAGTCCCAGCCCGGCCAGTACGAGGTGAACATCGAGTACGACGACGCACTCACCACCGCGGACTCGCTCATGTTCTTCCGTCACGCCGCCAAGGCCATCACCCACGATCAGGGGTACAAGGCCTCGTTCATGCCACGCCCCTACTCGGGCGAGGACGCCAACGGCCTCCACTTCCACCTCAGCCTGTGGGACGAGGCCGAGGAGGAGAACTGCTTCGCCAGCGAGACGGGGAACCTGCAGTTCCCGGCGGGGAAACATCCCGAAGGCGAGTCGGGCCTCTCCGAGACGGCCCACCACTTCATCGGCGGCCTCCTCGACCACATGCAGGGGCTCACGGCCATCTGCGCGCCGACCGTGAATTCGTACAAGCGGCTCCTGCCGGGCATCTGGGCGCCCGTCAACGTCGCGTGGGGCCCGGACAACCGCTCGACCGTCCTCCGGGTCCCGCCGGAACTCGGCCACGCGGCCCGGATCGAGCACCGGGTGCCCGACTCGGCGTGTAACCCGTATCTCGGCCTCGCGGCGACGCTCGCCGCCGGGCTGGACGGCATCCGTAACGAAACCGATCCGGGCGAGCCGACGCTCGCGAACGCGTACGAGGAAGAGTACGACCGGCTTCCACGCACCCTCTGGGCGGCGCTAGACGAACTCGAAGCCGATACGGTGCTGACCGAGGCGCTCGGCGAATCGCTCGTCGAGGAGTTCGTGAAACTCAAACGCGACGAGTTCGACCGCTACATGAACTCGGTGGCAGAGTGGGAGCGCGAGGAGTACCGCGACGAGTTCTGAGACGAATCGGTCACCGCCCTCGGAGTCGGCGACCGACGGCGGTTTCGACCCGTCCGTCCGACTCACCGCTTCCCGTTGGCACCGTCGAGCATCGACCCCACCGCTTCGAGGATCTTCGCCTCCGACCGTCGGAGGTGTTCTCCCACCGTCGACGTGTTCGCCGAATCCATCGACGCGAGTTCCTCGATGTTACACCCGCGCGGGGAGTCGTAATAGCCCTCGTCGATGGCTCGCTTGAGTACCTCCATCTGACGCGGGGAAAGGTCCTGCACCGCCTGCTTGATGTCGGTGAGCCCCGTGAGCAGGCGGCCGAGCTTCGGCTGTCGGAGGGCGTCGACCTCGATCGAGCCGAGAGCCAGGAGTTCGTCGTGGGTCCGGCTCACCTCCTCGTGGGTCGACGCCAGGACGTTCCAGTGTTCCCGGCCGTTGGTGACGGTCGCGGGAATCGTCGGGAAACAGTTGTTCCGGAGGAGGACGTTCAACACGGGCTCCGTCTCCGTCCGGTAATCACCTTCGAGGCTGACGAACGCCGTCTCGCGCTCCTCGTGGTAGCTGACCAGTTGCGCCGCCGTCATCACCTCGTGGTCACCCAGCCACGTCACCAGCTCCTCGACCCGATCCGACGACACCCCCGTCACTTCGACCATCGTGATACTCGTCCCCGTCAGCCGGTACGAGTAAATAATCGTCGCCGTGACGCCGGGGAACGTGTCGTTGATGGTCTCGGTCCAGCAGCCGTGGTGTTTGATCCGGAACGCGTATTCGAGCATGCTTGCTGTTCCCCGCCTATCGACGGGCCGTATATTTACGGGTTATGTAGCATGGCCGCGTGTACACATAACTGGGTCGAGAAGGCACCGGATCGACGGACGGTTCGCTGCCGACAGCTACCTCGACACGCCGTCGAGCAGCGACTTATCGAGCTTCACGCCGACGGTGACAAAGCCCGGCTGGACGAACTGGTAGACCCGTGCCGTGATCCCCGGGTTGACGCTCATCTGGATGTACGCCTCCCGCTCACTGATGTCGTGGTTGTCGACCAGTTCGTTCATCATCGCCTCGAAACAGCCGTCGAGTGCGGCCTCGGGACTGCCGGCGTTCCGGGCCGAATCGACGTGGACGATCGTATCCTCGTTTTCGATGCGGAAGACGCCGGGCACCGCCTCGTCGACCACCTCGACGCTGAGTACGATCTCCGCCGTGGTCTCGACGGCGATCCCCGAGTACTCAGAGTCGCTCTGTGACGCGTGCACGTCCCCGGCGTAGAGGAGCCCGCCCTCCACGTACGAGTTGAGATACACCGTATTCCCCTGTGAAACGTCGCGGACGTCCATATTCCCGCCCCACGGTCCCTGCGTCGTGAGGGGTTCCTGGACGGTCCGGCCCGGCGCCGTTGCTATCGTCCCGATGTGGGGGTTCAGCTCCCACGTCCACTCGTGGCCGTCCAGCTCCATCCGTGCCGTGCCGTCGGCGGTGGTCCCGCTCGGCCCGGGTTCGAGTTCGACTTCGTGGGCACGGTTTCCCTTGCAGTCGTCCCACCCTTCCTTCCCGGCGAGGTTGCCGAACCCGTCGAGGGTCGTAGTGAACCCGCGCTGGGGGACGATCTTCTCGATGGTGACGGCGAGCGTATCGCCGCGTTCGGCGCCTTCTACGTACACTGGACCGCTCACCGGGTTGGCGTCGAAGCCGGGTGGCGGCGTGTTGAGCAACGGCACGTCGTCCGCCTCGAACTCGCCCATGCCGTGCTCGAACAGCTGTCCCTTGAGCACGTCCCACGTCTCGATCTTGAAACTCTCCCCGGGTTCGACGGTGATCAGCGGCTCCGCGTGCCGCCCGAACTCGAACACACCGGACTCCTCTCGCGTTATGGTTTTCATCTGTATTGTTGGACTGCAGTACGTTTGTCCACCCAGTTCGCCCACGGGCCGCCGGCACGGGCGGCCGTCCGTTGCCCGGTACCGGCGCGGCGTCCCGCTGGCTACCGTTACTCCGGCAGCGTCTCCCGGTGCAGGAACGCGTCGAGGACGTTTTCCGTCACCTGCGAGACGTTGTTGTCGTAGTCGTCCGTCGAGAGGCTGCCACACCACGAGATAGAGCCCGTGGAGAAGACGGCTCCCTCGTTCTCCGTCTTGAAGTACGTCATGTCGGCGCGCACGTGCGGATGCTCGCTCCCGCCGAGCCCGGGAGTCGTCGCGAGAATCTCCTCCGTGACGAGCAGGTAGTTGTCGGAGTGCCCCTCCGAGGACGCCAGCAGCCGGGCGTGCGACGGGGTGCCGCGGTCCTGATCGTAGCGGTCGAGTTCGAGGCCGGCGGCCCCGTGGCCGACCAGCCCGAAGTCCCCGATAATCTCGTCGTCGACGCCCTCGAAGATGAACTCCATCTCGGGGTCGTAGCTCTCCTCCTTCCGGCGGAAATACGAGCAGTCGTCGAACCCTTCGCCGCTGAATCCGACGCCGACCAGTCGCTGGGGTTCCATCCCCCGCTGGCGCCACAGGCCACCTTTCTCACCCGAGAAGCTCAGGCACAGTTCCCCGGACGGTGCGTTGTAGCCGCGGATGCCCGTATCGCCCTTCCGAATCTCGATGATCTTCGGGTTCTCGGGGTGGAACGCCGTCTGCCAGTAGAAGCCGTTGGCGCCCATGTACATGAGACGCCCCCCGTCTTTCTGGTACGCCTCGATGCCCGTCCACATCTCCTTGCTGTAGTACTCCGGATGCGTCCCGGTCATCACCGCGTCGTACGGCTCGATGATGTCGAGCCCCTCGCGGTGGAGGTCCTCGTCGGTGATGACGTCGTAGTCGTAGCCTTTCTCCTCCAGCCAGTCGATCAGGTGGAGGTCGGCGTTGAACTGCCACGAGGAGCTCGGCACCGCGCCGAGCCAATGTTTGTATTTCGGCTGCATCGTCAGAATCGGCCGCAGCCGCGAAGAGTAGAACACCCCATAGCCGTCCGAGTGGGTGTCGTAACAGGAGACGCCGTACTCCCGGTGGCCGGCCAAGAACACGTCCTCCTCCTGCATGATCGGCGTGTGACCGTTCAACAACTCCGTCGCCGGGTCGTCCTCGACGAGGTGGTCGTTGGCGTACGCCAGATAACTCGCCGTCGGCGCGAGGAAGACGACGTCGCCCGTCTCCTCACGGGACGACGGCCGAACGTAAAACGGCACGTACGTCTCGTCGTCCGGCGTGCGCAGGCGTGCCGCGTAGACGGCGCTGTCGATGTCGTCCGGGACCGTCCACTCGAAGTCGACGTCCCACCGCGCGTCGCCGACGTCGTCGTCGTGGAAATGCAGCGCCGCGTACTGCTCGGGGACCTGGGTGAACTCGTGTACTTCGCCGGTCCAGTTGTGCCCCGTCACCCCACGAGTGGGGACGTTGATCGCTTCGCCGTGGACGTTGTACGGCGACGTATCCTCGACGTGGCTGTAGTTGCGTACCCCGTCGGGCGTGATGGCGTCGGCGAAGTCCCACGCCCCGACGAGCGCACTCCCGACCGCCGACGACTCGCCGACCTTCATCGACTGCATCGTCTCGTACGACAACGGCTCCGCGACCATCTTGGGGCGCTCGATCTTTCCGTTGTAGCAGTTCACGCCGACGGTGTCGCCGCGGTCGCTCTCGTGAGCACTCGCCGCGATCATCAGGTCGGTGGCCGTCTCGCCCACGGCCGCCGGGTCGATGTCGGCTTCCACGTGGACGGTGTGCTCGTCGAGTGGATACACCGTCTTGTGTTGGGCCGCTGTCTCCGGCTCTTGATGCAGGGCGACCGTCCCGTCGTTCAGGTCGACCGAAACACCGACGAAATACCACGTGTCGGCCTCGAGGGGTTGGTCGCTCGCGACCGAGACGGTGTCGTCGCCGTTCCCGGCTCTGAACACGAGGGCCCCATCGTCGTCGAGAAAGAGCCCGAATCCGTTCTGCTCGTCGGTGTCCCACTTCGTGAGAATTGCCTGTTTGCGCTCCGTGTCGGTGACTCGACCGAGACGTGGGAGTCCCTCGCCCGGCGTCGTCGGGTAGACGAGTGCCTGTAGGGTGAACCCATCCTCGAACTGGTGGTGTGGGTCGTCGGGTACCTGCACGTACGAGCCGGAGTACAGTTCCTGTTTCCGGCCGGGATAGCTGTCGTCCAGATCCGTCTCGAGGACCTCCTCTTTGACTCCCGGCCCCTCGGGCACCGTCTCGCCACTGATCACCTTGACGATGTCGGCCTCGTAGGAGTCCGCCCCGTGGCAGTTGACCATGAACGGGAGTGTTTCGCCGGCTTCCGTGCTCCATTCCGTCGTATACGCTGTGATATCTGTCATTGAATGTCTCCTGTTACTTACGCGTCCTCGAACTGTTCACGAAGCTCCGCGACTCGCCTGCGGAATATCTCGTGGGAGGCCGCCTCAACCGAATCGAATCGTTCGTCGAGGACGTCCGGGGCTTCCGTTCGCTCCCCCGACAGTTTGCCGATGGCCCACTCCTCGCTCCGCTCCGTCTCGACGACCACGTATTTCCCCTCGTTCGGTTGCCGGCGGAAGTAGTGGAGGACACGCTGCAGGTCGTCGCTGTGCTGACCGATGGGATTGTCCTCGTGTTCCGCGATGAGTTCCTCGTCGATCCGCGGGAGGATCTTCTCCTTGGCGAACCGTTCGGAGAGATCGGCAAACGCCGACTGCCCCGCCCACGTCGCCGGTCCCCCTGCGTGCAGTACCTGCTGGCCCAACTGTTCGTAGACCTCCGGTCCGAGTTGGTCGCCTCCGAACTCCTCGGCGACGCGCTCGTGTCCGTCGACCTGTAACACGAGGTCGTGCCCGAGTTTTGCGTACACGCTAGGCGGATCGTCCGCCTCACACAACTGGCAGCTATACCCGTCGTCGCTACTGACTGGGGTGGGTTCTTTTGCCATGACAAAATGTATCAAAGGTGGTGGATTAACCCTTACTCCACACATGTGTGGTTATTCTTTACCCCTGCCTCCGCACGACGGCCAAAATTATAAAAAATATATCATTTGTGCCCTCGGAGAACATCCGCGAATTTTTACAAATATTCCGTTTAAGCAGGTGAACATCCAAGAAACTTGCCTAGAACTGTCAAATATTGTCTCTGACTGACCCAAACACGGTTACGACCAGCGGCTGGCGGCTTCGGACCTCGCTCCGTTAGATAAATGCCCGCATATATGCTGCAAAAGGATGATAGCCATTTCTGGGAGATGAGGACGTGTGACATCCAAAAAACCCAACGAGACAGCCACACCACACTGTTCTCGACGCCAGCTGATCAAATACACCGCGGGGAGCGCAGTCTTGACGGGGCTCGCCGGGTGTTCCGGCGGTGCCGTCGGTGGTGGCGGTGGCGGCAGTGGCGGTGACGGCGGCAGCGGCGGCGGCGGCGGCAGCGGCAGTGGCGGCAGCGAGTCCCCGGTCAAAATCGGCGACCTCTCACCCCGAACGGGTGTCGCCTCGATTTACGGGATCGCAAAGCACCGGGCGGCCGAACTCGCCGTTCAGGAGCAAAACGAGGCGGGTGGACTACTCGGCCGCGAAGTCGAACTCATCGATCCCGACCCACAGACCGACAACCAACGATACAAGAATCTCACCCAGCAGCTCATCCTGGAAGACAACGTCGATATGCTGGCGGGCACCGTACTCGGTGCGGCCCGTGAGGCGATCCGTCCGATCATCGACCAGAACAAGCAGTTGACGTTCGTCTCACAACAGTACTCCGGCGGGCTGTGTGACGAGTACTTCTTCAACACCGGCCCGAACCCCACCCAGCAGATGAGCCGGATGATCCCCTACATGATCGAGAACTTCGGGGAGAACGTCTACATCCCGGCGGCCGACTACAACTTCGGTCGGAACTCCGCTGCACGGGCCACGACGTACATCGAGGATGCCGGTGGGACGGTCGTTGGCGAGGAGTTCGTCCCGCTGAGCGTCTCCGACTTCACCTCGACGATCAACCGAATCAACAGCTCCGAGCCAGACTGGATCATGCATCTGCTCGTCGGCAACAACCACCAGAACTTCTTCTCACAGCTGCAGTCCTCGGACGTGAACATCCCGATCGGTTCGACGCTGGCGATGGCGCTGACGGCCGACCACAAGGTGCTCGAACCGCCGGCCATGGAGGACGTCTACAGCTGTATGGCGTACTTCGAGGAGCTCCCCGGTGAACGAAACCAGGAGTTCGTCGAGGCGATGAAAGCCGGTGCCGACATCCAGTACGTGAACCAGTCCGCGAGCAACCATTACGAGGCCTACAAATACTACTTCGCGGCCGTCGAAGAGGCCGGCACGACGGAGCAACGGGAAGTCGCGAGCACGCTCGAAAGCGGCGATATCACCATTCAGGTGCCCGAAGGTGAAATCCGGATGACCGAGGTCCACGAGTCGACCCACAACGTGACTTTGGCCCGAGCCACCGCGGAGCACGAAATCGAGTTCCTCGAGGAGTACGGCAGCATGGAACCGACGTGGTTGGCGGAACGGTGCTCGCTTGGACCGTCCGACGAGAGCACGTGGGACGACCCACAGACCGAGTGGATCCAGGCCTAACTCCGCTCTATCGGTCTATCCAAATCAAACAATGGCACTTATCGAATCCCTATTGAACGTTCTCAGCGTCGTCGTAAGCAGCTTCGGCACGCTCCTGCTCGCGTCGCTGGGTCTCGCGATTATCTTCGGAATGATGGGCATCATCAACCTCGCCCACGGCGAGTTCATCATGGTCGGCGCGTACGGCGCGGCCATCGCCAACCAGCAGGGGCTCCCACTGCCGATTTCGATGATCGTCGGTGGCATCTTTGCCGGCGTCGTCGGCCTCATTACCGAACGTCTCGTGATCCAGCACCTCTACGACCGACCGATCGACTCGATGGTCGCCACCTGGGGAATCAGCATCATCCTCACGAAGGTCGTGCTGGTCGTCTTTGGCCCGAACTTCCCCGGTATCGGCACTCCGTTCGGATCGATCAGATACGGCGGCTTCTCGGCCTCGATCTACCGACCCGTCCTTGCGGTTGCGGCGATCGGGCTGCTCTTAGTGACGTACTACCTGTTCATGAACACCGAGTTCGGCCTGCACGCACGCGCGACGATCCAGGACGCCGACACCGCACGGAGCATGGGTATCGACACCTCCCGCGTGTACGCGATTACCTTCGTGTTGGGATCGGTGCTCGCCGGTCTGGCCGGTAGCCTCTTCGCCCCGATTGCGACCATCAGCCCGAACCTCGGGAGTTCGTACATCATCGAGGCGTTCGTCACGGTCATCGTCGGCGGCGCCAACGTACTCCTCGGGACGCCCGCGAGCTCGACGCTCCTGTCACTGATCAGTGGCGGTGGCTCACAGTGGGGTGGAACGCTTCTCGGTCGGGTGCTCCTGCTCGTCGCCGCGATCCTCATGATTCGTATCCAACCGCGCGGACTCTCGAGTTACCTCACCAACCGATGATCCGACCGATCACACCACCGACGGCCGACGGCGGCCGAGGCATCCACGGCGGTGAGCCGGCATGAGCCGCGTCTCCAGCCTGCTGGGGGCCTTCGAGGGGCAACACACGATCGGTGGCTCGCGCCGATTCTGGGTCGGCTTCTGCCTCGCGGTGTTGCTCGTGTTGTTCTACCCATTCGTCGCGGGCCTGTTCAGCGTGATTCAGATGACCGTCTTCCTCATCTGGATCTTCGTGGCGCTGAGCCTGACCCTCATCTGGGGATATACGGGCATCTTCAGCTTCGGACAGAACGCCTTCTTCGGTATCGGCGGCTACCTGTTCGCCATCGTCGGCGGCAACCTGATCGAGATAACGGGGGCCACGAACGTCGCCCTCCTCGTGGCGATACTGGCGCCCGCCCTCTTCGCGGCGCTTCTCGGGTACTTCATGTTCTACGGCCGTGTCAGCGGCGTCTACGTCGCCATCATCACGCTCTCGGTCACGCTGATTCTGGAGCTGATCACGAGTTCCACGACGGGGGTCACCGTCGGCAGCGTCAATCTGGGCGGGTACAACGGCATCAACACCGTCCCCAACCTGACGCTCGGCTACGGCGAGACGGCCTTCTCGTTCGGTCCAGTGCCGATGTACTACCTCGTCGTGGTGTTGTTGGTCTCGCTGTATCTGGGGCTCCGGTACGTGCTGAACGGCCACACGGGCTACGTGCTGATCGCGATCCGAGAGGACGAAGCACGGACCGAGATGTTCGGCTACGACATCCGGTGGCTGAAGCTCCAGGCGTTCACCGCGGCGGCGGCCATCGCCGGCCTCGGCGGTGCCCTGTACACCGCGTGGGGCAACTTCATCAGCCCACCCGTTATGGGCATTCTCGCGGCAGCCCTCCCGCTCATCTGGGTCACGGTCGGCGGGCGACAGACACTTCTCGGCGCGATTCTCGGTGCGTTCGTCCTGCAGTATCTCGACACGACCCTCGCGACGTCGGTCAACAGCGACTACGCGGTCATCATCCTCGGCGTCATCTTCGTCGTCTCTATTCTGTTGCTTCCCAACGGCGTCATTCCACAGATCATGACGTATTTGAACGACCGAGCGACCGACGACGACTACGACGAACAGAACGCACAGGAACCCGGCACGCCCGCCACTATCGGCGGGGACGAGGACTAACGACTCATGGCACACACTGACCGACACACGTCGGACCCGATTCTGGAAACCGACGGCCTGACGAAGCGATTCGGTGGACTCGTCGCGGTCGACGACGTCGACTTTCGACTCGCCCCCGGGGAGCTGCGCTGTCTCATCGGCCCGAACGGAGCGGGAAAGAGCACCTTCTTCAAGATGCTTGCTGGCCGACACACCCCGACCGAGGGGACGATCACGTTCAAAGGCGAGGACATCACCGACACGCTCCCCCACGAACGCATCCGACGGGGAATGAGCATCAAGTTCCAGGACGTGAGCGTCTACCCCGAACTCACGGTCATGGAGAACCTCCAGATCCCGCTGCAACGCGACAGGGACCGCGCGCCGGAGCAGCGAGTCGACGAACTGCTCGAGCGCATCTCCCTGCGGGAGAAACGCACCGTCATCGCCGACGAACTGTCCCACGGCGAACAGCAGTGGTTGGAGATCGCGATGACGATTTCGCTCGATCCGGATCTCCTCTTGCTCGACGAACCCACCGCCGGCATGACCATCGACGAGACCGACGAGACGGTCGATCTCATCCAGTCGCTGACCGCGGAAGGGATGGCCGTGATCGTCGTCGAACACGACATCAACTTCGTCAGACAGATCGCGGAGTGGATCACCGTTCTCCACAACGGCTCGGTGTTCACCGAAGGCACCGTCGAGGAGATCGAAACCGACGAAGACGTTCAGCGGATCTACCTGGGGGAGGAGTGAGATGACGGTCCTCAACTTCTCGAACGTCACGGCTGCGTACGGCCGGACGCCGATCATCCGCGATGTCGACATGCAGGTCGGTGACGACGAAATCGTCGCGCTGATCGGTCGAAACGGGGTCGGAAAGACGACGCTCATGAAGACGGCGATCGGGCTCCTCTCACCGTCGGCGGGGTCGATCACGTTCAAGGGCGAGGACGTCACCAATCTGACGGCCGATCGCCGCGCCAAGCGTGGCATGGGGTACGTTCCCCAGAACCGCGACGTGTTCCCCGACATGACCGTCGAGGAGAACCTGCGCGTCGGCACGCTGATCGGGAGCGAGTCCGAGCGGACGTACTTCGACGAGGTGTACGAGTACTTCCCCCGACTCGAGGAGCGCAAAGCCCAGCGTGCGGGGTCGATGAGCGGCGGCGAACAACAGATGCTCGCTATCGGCCGCGCCCTCGTCGGCGGGCCGGACATCCTCCTGCTCGACGAACCGTCGGAAGGCGTCCAGCCGAGCATCGTCGACGAGATTTCGGAGAACATCCAGTCGATCAAAGACGAGATGGGCGCCACCGTCCTCTTCGTCGAGCAGAATCTGGAGTTCACCGAGAACACCGCCGATCGATGCTACGTCATGGTGAAAGGGACCATCGTCGACGAACTGGCGCCCGAGAACCTCCGCGACTCCGAGACCGTCCGCGAGTACATGACCGTCTGATCCCCGCCAGTATCAGTTCACGCGCTCGACTTCGTAGCCCGCGTCCTCGATGGCCGCCATGACCGAGTTCGCGTGGTTCTCGCCGCTCGCGATCACCTGGAAGACGAGGTAGGCGTCACCGACGTGGAGGTCACCGACCGCGCGGTCGTGACGCACCGTCCGGATGTTCGCCCCCTTCTCGCCGATGATGCTCGAGATGCGTCCCATCTCGCCGGGTTGGTCCCGGATGCGGATGCGGAGGTGGAGCAACTGGTTCCGGTCGGTCAGCGCGTGGGTTAACACCGTCTGGAGCATCGACATGTCGATGTTGCCCCCACAGAGCAGGGGGACGACCGTTTCGCCCTCTACGTCCACTTGGTCGCTCAGCATCGCGGCGACGGACGCCGCGCCCGCTCCCTCCACCAACTGCTTCGCGCGTTCGAGCACCGTGAGGATGGCCCGCGCGATGTCGTCGTCGCTCACCGTCACCACCTCGTCGACGTGGTCCTCGATCAGGCCGAGCGTGAGTTCGGAGATGCTCCCCGTGGCGATGCCGTCGGCGATGGTTTTCGGGGACTCCTCGTCGACCGGCACCCCCTTGCGCAGGCTCTCGTGGACCGTCGACGCCAGTTCGGCCTGCACGCCGATCACGCGGATCGAGTCGTCGAGCGCCTTCAGTGCCGTGCTGATGCCGCCGATCAACCCGCCGCCGCCGATGGGGACGATCACCGTGTCGACGTCCGGCACCTGTTCGTATATCTCCAGCCCCAGCGTCCCCTGTCCGGCGACGATGTCGGGGTCGTCGTAGGCGTGGACGAACAGCATTCCCGGCTCCTCGGCCAGCGACTTGGCGTGGGCCATCGCCTCGCCGAAGTTCGAGCCGTGGAGTTCGACCGTCGCGCCGTAGCCCCGCGTGGCGTCCACCTTCGTCTGGGGGGCGTTCTCCGGCATCACGATGGTCGACTCCAGTCCCACCGTCGTGGCCGCCAGCGCGACGCCCTGGGCGTGGTTGCCCGCGCTCGCCGCCACGACGTGTTTGTCGCTTCCCGCCTCCTGTTTCAGCTTGTTGTACGCGCCGCGAGTCTTGAACGACCCCGTCCGCTGGAGATGCTCCATCTTCAGGTGCACGTCCGCGCCCGACATCCCCGAGAGCGAGCGGTTCGTCTCGATCGGCGTCCGTCTGACGATGGCCGGATCGTCGAATCGGTCGTGCGCGGCTTCGATGTCCGCCAGTGTGACCGTCTCAGTCATGCCCTACCCTGCGTCCACCGGCCGAATAAGTACCGTGCTTAGTGCAACAAGGGGTTTAAACATCGTCGTCGGCCGACCGTCCGCCGACGCTGGGAGTCGATCAGTCGACTAGCAACCGCGCGGGATTGGCGAGCAACTCCATCACGCGGTTGGTGAAGCGGGCGGCGACGGCGCCGTCGACGACGCGGTGGTCCACCGACAGGGAGAGCGGCAAGGTGTGCCGGGGGACCACTTCGCCGTCGACGACGCGGGGCCGCTCCGCGACTTTCCCGAGCGCCAGGATGGCGACTTCGGGGTAGTTGACGATGGGCGTCGCGTACTCCCCGCCGATGACGCCGACGTTGGTGATGGTGAACGTCCCCCCCTGCATCTCCTCGCGGTCGATCGAGCGGTCGCGCGCCCGTTCGACTTTCGTCGCCGTCTCGGCGGCGAGTTCGAGGAGGCCTTTCCCGCCCACGTCCTCGACCACCGGGACCATCAGCCCCGCGTCCGTCGCCGTCGCCACGCCGAGGTTGTAGTCGTCGTGTAGGACGATTTCCTCGGCGTCCTCGTCGAGCGAGGCGTTGACCTGCGGGAACTCGCGAAGCGCCCGCGTCACGGCGCGCATGACGAAGGGGAGATAGGTGAGGGAGACGCCCGCCTCGGCGGCGTACGGTTCGAGTTCGGCCTTCGTCTCCACCAGCCGCGTCACGTCCACCTCGTCGGTGTGGGTGACGTGGGGGGCGGTGTATTTCGCCCGCTCCATCTGCTCGCCGATGGCGCGGCGGACGCCACGGTAGGGGATACGGTCGCCCGGCCGTGGCCCGTCGGCGGGCGACGGCGCGGTCGGTTCGGCGTCGGCCGTCGTCGCCTCCCCATCCGCCGCGAACTCCCGGACCATCTCGGGCGTGACGAACGCCTCCCCGTCGCGGCGTTCGTCGGTCGGCACCGCGTCGAGGTCGACGCCGAGGTCGGCCGCGAGGCGGCGCGTAGCCGGCGTGGCGAGGGTCCGGTCGCGCTCCGCCTCGGTCATCGCGGCCGCCGCCTCGGTCACGGCGTCGGCCGACTCGCGGTGGGCGCCCGCGTCGTCGTCCGGCGCTCGCAGTACGCTCGTCGCGTCCGAGTCGGTCGATCGGGGGGTCGGCGCCGCCCGCTCCGTCCCGCCCTCGTCACCGGTCTCGGCCTCGGCCGCCGCCCGCACGTCCGCGTCGGTGACGCGCCCGCCGGGCCCCGATCCCTCGACGCGTGCGATGTCGACGCCGAGTTCGCGCGCCAGTCGGCGGGTGTGTGGCGGGGCGAAGACGTGGTCGTCCGACGGGGGAGTGCTCCCGGTGTCCGCGTCGCCGGACGCCGACTCCCCCGTTACCTCCGTGCCTCCCTCGGCGTCCCCGTCGCCGCCCACGTCGACGGAGACGATGACGGTGCCCACGGGCACCATCTCCCCCTCCTCGGCGTGCAGTTCGACCACCGTCCCCGCGAAGGGGGAAGGAAGGTCGACCAGCGCCTTGTCGGTCTCCACCTCCGCCAGCGGCTGATCCTCGTCGATCTCCTCCCCGTCCTCGACCAGCCATCTGACGAGTTCGCCCTCGGCGACGCCCTCGCCCACGTCCGGGAGTGTGAACGTCTCGACGGTCATGGGAAGTCGACGACCTCCCGGATGCCGTCCTCGATCCGGGTCGGCGAGGGGAGGTAGTAGTCCTCCAGCGCGTAGAGGGGGACGGGCGTATCGAAGCCGGTGATCCGCTCGATCGGCGCCTCCTGATAGAGCAGGGACTCCTCCTGCAGGATCGCCGTTATCTCGCCGCCGAGCCCGCCGGTCCGGGGGGCCTCGTGGACCACCGCGGCCCGCCCCGTCTTCTCGAAGGAGTCGACGATAGTCTCCCGGTCCAGCGGCGAGAGCGTCCGCAGATCGACCACCTCGCATTCGACGCCCTCCGCGGCCAGATTCTCCGCAGCCTCCATGGTCGGCCGGGTCATCGCCCCCCAGGTGTAGACGGACACGTCGCTCCCCTCGCGGCGCACCGCGGCCTCGCCGAGCGGGACCGTGTGCTCGCCGGTCGGCACGTCCTCGCGGAACGCGCGGTAGATGAGTTTGGGTTCGAGGAAGACGACGGGGTCGGGGTCGCGGATGGCCGAGGCGAGGAGGCCCTTGGTGTCGGCGGGCGTCGAGGGGATCACCACCTTCAGCCCGGGTTCGTGGACGAAGAAGGCCTCCTTCGACTCCGAGTGGTGTTCGGGGGCGCGGATGCCACCGCCGTAGGGCGCCCGGACGACCATCGGACAGGTGAACCGCCCCCGGCTTCGGCTGCGGATCCGGGCCGCGTGACTGACGATCTGGTCGAACGCGGGGTAGATGAAGCCCATGAACTGGATTTCGGGCACCGGTCGGAGGCCGTAGGCGGCCATGCCGATGGAGGTGCCGATGATCCCCGACTCCGCGAGCGGCGTGTCGATCACGCGGTCGTCGCCGAACTCATCGTAGAGGCCTTCGGTCGCGCGGAACACGCCGCCGTTCTTGCCCACGTCCTCCCCGAGGACGATCACGTCCCCGTCGCGTTGCATCTCGGTCCGGAGACCGTCCCGTACCGCCTGTACCAGCGTCAGATTCTGCGTCTCGGTGTGGGTGCTCATGTTAGTCTTTCAGGAAGGCGTCGTCGCCGTGTCGGTCACGCAGTCGATGCAGGGCGGCCCGCTGGTCGCGAAGCGCCGGCGACGGCTCGGCGTACACGTCGTCGAACATCGCGTCGGGCTCCGGGCGGGCGGTGTTCTCGGCTCGTTCGATGGCCGCGCTCACCTGTTCGCGGACGCTCGTCTCTATTTCGTCGACCGTCGCGTCGTCGAGGCGCCCCGTCTCGCGCAGGAAGCGTTCGAGACGGGGGATTGGGTCCCGGCGGCGCCACTCGGCCACCTCCGCCTCGTCGCGGTAGACGGTCGGGTCGTCCGCCGTCGTGTGGGCGCCGAAGCGGTACTGCACCGCCTCGATCAGGGTGGGTCGCGGCCGCTCGCCCGGCGTCCGGGCCTTCTCGACCGCCGCCCGGGTCACTTCGTAGGTCGCCAGCGGGTCCATCCCGTCGACCTGCACGCCGTCGATGCCGTAGGCGACAGCCTTGCCCGCGAGCGTCGGACTCGCGGTCTGGCGCTCCCGTGGCACCGAGATGGCCCACCCGTTGTTGTTACAGAGGAAGACGGCGGGCACGTCGAAGACGCCCGCCATGTTCAGCCCCTCGTGGAAGTCGCCCTCGCTGGTGGCGCCGTCGCCGAAGTAGGCACAGGCCACCGCCTTATCACCCCGGAGTTTCGACGCGAGCGCCACCCCCGTCGTGTGTGGCACCTGCGTCGCGATGGGCACCGCCGCCGGGAGGACGTTCACGTCCGTGCGCCACCCGCCGGCGCCGTGGCCCATCCAGTACAGCAGGATATCGGCGAGCGAGAGGCCGTGGACGTGGACGGCGGCGTGTTCGCGGTAACTGGGGGCGACCCAGTCCCGCTCCTCGAGGGCCATCGCGCTCGCCACTTGGGCCGCCTCCTGGCCAGCCAGCGGCGGGTAGGTGCCCATCCGGCCCTGTCGCTGGAGGTTGACCGCCCGTTCGTCGAAGTGGCGCGCGAGGCGCAGGTGGCGGTAGAGGGCGACCAGTTCGTCGTCGGCGAGGTCGGGCGGGTCGCCGACGAGTTCGCCCGACTCGTCGAGCACCTGAACCCTGTCGTCCGGGTCGCGGTCGAACACGTCGCTCACGGTTCGGGCCTCGCCATGACCGGTTGCTCACGCCCCCGTGCCTTATTGGTTCGGTGCCCCATCGCCGGTCGGCGGACGGACATCGTCACGTCGCGGCGTGGGCCTCGCGGCGCGCCTCCTCGACGCTCCGGCCGTCGCGGAGGACGGCGTCGACGAACAGTTCGCCCGCCCGGTACGACGACCGGACCATCGGGCCGCTGGCGCAGTAGAGGAAGCCGAGTTCCTCCTCGGCGACGCGGCGCCACGTCTCGAAGGCGTCCGGGTGGACGTACTCGTACACGTCGAGGTGGGTGCGGGAGGGCTGGAGATACTGGCCGAGGGTCACCACGTCGACGCCCGCCTCGCGACAGTCCGAGAGCGCTCGGTAGATTTCGTGGTCGTACTCCCCCAATCCGAGCATGAGGCTCGTCTTGGTGTACACGCCGCCGGCGTCGGCCGCGTGTTCGAGCACCGAGAGCGACTGCTCGTAGCCGGCGCGGCGGTCCCGCACCGGCCACTGGAGCCGTTCGACCGTCTCGACGTTGTGTGCGAGGACGTCCGGTCCGGCGTCGAGGATGCGATCCACGAGGTCGAGGTCGCCCCGGAAGTCGGGGATGAGCACCTCGACTAGGATGCCGGGGTCGCGCTCCTTGATCGCCTCGATGGTGCGCGCGAAGTGGTTCGCGCCCTGGTCGGGTAGGTCGTCGCGGTCGACGCTCGTGAGGACGACGTAGTCCAGACCGATCTCCGCGACGGCGTCGGCGACGTTCTCGGGTTCGTCGGGATCGAGCGCCGCCATCCCGCCCGTCTCCACGTCACAGAAGTTGCAGCCGCGGGAGCACCGGTCCCCCATGAGCATGAACGTGGCCGTCCCGGGGCCGTTACGGCCGCTCCAGCACTCGCCCAGGTTCGGACAGTTGGCCTCCTCGCACACGGTGTTGAGGTCGCGGTCGCGGAGCGTCTGCTTGATCTCCGTGAACCGCTCGCCCGACGGGGGGCGCATCCTGAGCCAGTCGGGCTTGCGTTGCCGTGCCATATCCCCTCCTTCGGGCTACTGAGCAAAAACGTGTGGGCTCGGAATCGCCACACATCGTCCGTTACATATATATTCGGAGATGTCCAAGCCAACGTATACCATGTCAATGGGTGCCTATGACGAGGACGAGCACGAACGCCGCGCGCAGAAAACGGGGCAGGTCGACACGGAGTTCGACGACGACCGATCGGAGTTCCGAGGGACCCTCTCGTACGAATCCGGCGACTCGACGGAGGCGCTGCTGGATCAGTTCAAGCAGCTGCAGGGCGAGTAGGTCACGAGTCCGTTCTGAGCAGTAGGGCTGCCGCCGTCGAGACGGCGGTCACGGCAGCGACGTGGCCGACCACCGCCCAGACGAGCAACGGCTGTCCGACGACCAGTGGGACGAGAGCCAGTTCGAGGAGCGAAAAGCCCACGTTGGCGGCGTCGAGGCGCCGACACCGCCGGGCCGTGTCGGGCGCGACCCGGTATCTGAGCGACCGCCACAGCGACACCATCGCCGTCCACCACGAGGTGCCGATCCGGTAACAGAGGTCCCAGAGGATCAGCAGGGCGACGAACACCACGGGTGCAGGCGACCGTCCGCCGACGAACGGGTCGAACGGTGCCGGGGGCCCCGAGAGCAGGTACGTCAGGACCGCGGCGAACCCCAGGACGCCGAACAGCGTCTCGACGCCGGAGCCGAAGAGGAGGCGCCGGTGGGCGTCCGGCAGGGCGAGGCCGCGCGTCGTCGTGCCGATGTAGAGCATGGCGACGCTCCCCCCGGCGGCGACGGCGACGGCGACGGTGCCGGCGACGATGGCCGAGAGCGACAGGCCGTAGACGACCCCGAGGCCGACGACCAGCGTCTCGAAGAGGAGGACTTGGAAGGCGATGGCCGCGCGGGCCGAGAGGTCGAGCCCGGGAATCCCGCCCACGAGGCTCTCGTACACCCACGTGTCGCCGAAGGTGGGATCGCCGTCGACTGCGTTACGGGTCCCGATCACGCGACGCCCTCCGCGGCCGCGCGCTCGGTCAGCGCCCGCCGGACCGCCTCGTCGAAGGGAATCGGATCGACGTCGACGAGCCGCGAGAGTCGGTCGTCGTGGACCACGACCGGATTCTTCAACCCCTCGATCAACGGGCGGGCGACGCTCCATGGTACGTCCGTCATCAGCCCGACCCAGTACGCGGAGAGCCGCGGCGTCAACACCGGCACCGCGACGAGCATCGGTTCGTGCCCCAGATGCCGTCCCGTCCGCCGGAGCATCTCGGCGTACGTCAGTACCTCCGGGCCGCCGATTTCGTACGTCTCCCCGGCCGTCTCGGGAACGTCGAGGACGCCGACGAGGTAGGCGATCACGTCGTCCACGCCGACGGGCTGACAGGGCGTCCGCACCCACCGAGGCGTCACCATCACCGGGAGTCGCGAGGCGAGTTGGACGACCATCTCGAACCCGGCGCTCCGGGGGCCGACGATGATCGCCGCCCGGAGCGTCGTGAGGTCGTACGTGCCCGCCGCGAGCACCCGTTCGACCTCGCGTCGGGACCGGAGATGCGGCGAGAGGTGGTCCCGCTCCTCGCCCAGACTGCT